>JGI12635J15846_10004085_pt1 | contig 12624 bp, 9 predicted proteins | sample BlaSpr_A8_OM2_M2_FD_15846 | JGI IMG/M metagenome (IMG submission 15846) | reverse complement strand
CGCCCGCCGAATATGCAATGGCCAGTCTATTTCGGTTTTTGGAGACGGATCGAGCAGTCGCGACTACACATTTATCGACGATATCGTCCAAGGCGTGATCTCGGCACTGCAGTACGAATGTCGTTACGAAATATTTAACCTCGGGAATTCTCAGCCCGTTAGCCTGAAGATGTTAATCGACACGATTCAGTCGAGTTTGGGAATCCGCGCGAATATCGATGCACAACCGGAACAGCCTGGGGATGTACCGATTACGTTTGCGGATATTTCGAAAGCAAAAAAGTTTTTGGGGTACGCGCCTAAGACTTCATTTGCACAAGGAATTGATAAATTCATCGCCTGGCACTTATCTCGAAGCCACTCGCTTCAGTAGCCTGACTAAAAACTAATGTCTTCTAAGATTTCTGAATTACTGGTTGTGTCGCATGTATGTCATTACCGCCATGGCGGCAGCATTTATGCCTACGGCCCGTACACTCGCGAGATCGATATTTGGGCGGATTTATTCCCCCAGATTCTGGTTGCGTCTCCGTTGCGCGACGNGGCTCCGCCCGACGACTGCTTGCCATTTACTCGACCGAATATTTCTATGATTCCTCAACCTGAAACTGGCGGCGACAAGCTGTCAGCCAAGCTTTTGCAGATTCTGCTTTTGCCATTGTTACTGTGGAAACTGTCACGCGCCATGTGGGGCAAGGACGCGATTCATGTGCGGTGTCCGGGAAACCTGGGACTTCTGGCCGTCATACTCGCGCCCTTGTTTTCACGCCATCTAGTAGCCAAATATGCAGGACAGTGGAACGGCTATAAGGGGGAGCCTGTCAGCGTTTGGCTGCAGCGTTACCTGCTGCGGTCTTGGTGGTGGGGAGGTGGGGTCGTTACTGTGTATGGAGAATGGCCAGGCCAACCCAAGCAAGTGATTCCCTTTTTCACGTCAATGATGACAGCTAATCAGGTTCGGCGAGCCGCGATGTTCGCACAAAACAAGTGTATAACCTCGCCCGTGGAGATCTTGTATTCGGGCAGACTCGCGAGTCTAAAGGGCATAGACATCCTGCTGCGGGCTCTGTTCCTAGTTAAGAAAGAAGGTTTGCGTTTTCGGCTATCTATAATTGGCGATGGACCAGAAGCCACGAACCTTAAATCTTTGACCGCCGACCTTGGACTGAACAATGAGGTAACTTTTCTTGGGGCAATGCCGTTCCATGAAGTCATGACCTGGTACCAGAAGGGACATATCTTGGTGCTGCCCTCCCGGCACTCCGAGGGGTGGCCAAAAGTTCTGGCCGAAGCGATGTGCCACGGAATAGTGTGCATCAGCACAGATCATGGCCTCATTCCCTGGCTGCTGCGAGAAAAAGGTAGCGTTTTCCCGGTGGACGATATCGAAGGGCTGGCATGCCATCTAAGAAGCTTAATTTGCGATCCAGTTGAATATGAAAGACTCTCCCGCGCGGCTGCTACGTGGGCGCAAAATTATTCGATCGAGGGTCTAAGGGACGCTCTGCAACAACTGCTCTCGACGAAATGGGAAACCGTCCTTACTCCATCTTTTTCCAGAGACACAAGCTTATGAATGCTAGGGTCAGTGTTGCTGACGCGCCTTTTGCTCGCGCCAAAATGAACTATGTCGGCGAACCGTCGCCCATCGGCGTGATGCACGTGGTTGATTCCCTTGCGATCGGTGGCGCGGAACGTGTCGCCGTGAATCTGGTAAATCGATTATCGCAAAAGCGATATGCGACGTATCTTTGCACCACTCGCGCAGATGGTCCTCTTGCGGATCTAATAGCTCCGCACGTTAGGCGCCTGCAATTGCGGAGAAAAAGAACTTTAGATATAGGGCCTTTGCTTTCAGTGGTGACCTATATTAAGGCTCATGATATCCGTATTTTACACGCGCACGGTTTATCTCTTTTTTTTGCGCGCATGGCAGGGTTGTTGTCTTCCGTGCCGGTAATCTGGCACGACCACTATGGGCGCTGCGAACTCAACGACCGCCCGCTGTGGCTTTATCGAATAGCCGTGGGCGAAATAGGTGCGGTGATTACCGTGAATCAATTACTGGCAAACTGGTCGCGCCAGAGCTTACATGTTCCGACCTCCCGGGTGCGATACGTTCCGAACCTCATTGATTTTTCTGAGACCGAACAACCTACTATCAAACTCCCCGGCGACCCCGACAAAAGGATCGTGTGCGTTGCGAATTTACGAGCTCAGAAAGATCACGCCACACTGCTTCGTGCCATGGCCCTGGTAATAAAGTCTGTCCCACAAGCTCATCTGCTGCTTATCGGTGCTTCGGATTCAGCGGAAAACCTTCGCCATGTTCGGATTCAAATCTCAGAATTAGGCTTAAATGAAAACGTGTCTTATTTGGGTCCGCGGCGGGACGTACCGGCGATTCTCCGCGCTAGCGCGATTGGAGTATTGAGCTCCATCTCTGAGGGATTGCCGCTTGCATTGTTAGAGTATGGGGACGCGGCACTGCCTGCGGTCGTGACCAATGTGGGTCAATGCGCAGAAGTCGTGGGCCATGGCATCGGTGGAATTCTTGTTCCACCTGCTAATCCACAAAGCCTTTCCGAGGCACTGTCAACGTTGCTCGCATCTGCTACTTACAGGGATCGTCTCGGAACCCAATTTCGCGAACGAGTGCGGTCTAGATTCAGCGCGTGTTCTATCATCGATCAGATTAGCGATATATATCAGAGTGTTTTGCAGCAGTAACGAGTCTTCGACAACCGCGCACAGCTCAAAATGATCGAAACAAAGTCTTGGATGGATGAGTGCAAATTGGACGCAGACAATAAATCCGCGTCTCGTGTCGTCGAAAAGCATGGCGTTCTTATGGTGAGCAATTTTCTATTAGCTTCGGTCGGAACGAGGGGGGTTTGTGACGATTTGGCGCTTCGGTTGGCGTCCGCGGGATGGCCAGTTCTCACCACCTCTAGCCGGTCAAACCGTGCGGCCCGGCTCCTAGATATGTTGCGCACCTCGTGGAACCGCCGGCATCTATTCGATGTCGCACAGGTTGACGTTTTCAGCGGCCCCGCGTTCCTATGGTCGGAACTCGTATGCCTGTTGCTACGGCAAATCGGAAAACCATACATTTTGACCCTTCATGGGGGAAACCTACCCGCATTTGGAAGACGTTGGAGTTGGAGGTTGCGTCGCCAACTTCGGCTGGCCGCCGCCGTCACCACTCCCTCTCGGTATTTATTTGAAGCGATGCGGCCTTACCGCCGGGAGTTGAAATTACTTCCAAATTCCCTGGACGTCAGTGCTTTCCAATTTCGTCTGCGACATGATGTTAGTCCCCGGTTGGTTTGGTTACGGAAATTCCATCATCTGTACAACCCTTCTCTAGCACCGCGCACGGTTGCGCTTTTGAAGGACGAATTCCCCGAACTGCATTTGACAATGATCGGACCTGACAAAGGGGACGGCGCTCTCGCACATACTCAGCGCACTTCCACGGAACTAGGACTGTCGGCCAGACATATTTCATTCCAAAGCACCATTCCGGCGTCGCAAGTACCATGCGAACTAGAGAAGAGTGATATCTTTCTGAATACCACAAATTTTGACAATACTCCGGTCAGTATTCTCGAAGCGATGGCCGGTGGCATGTGCATCGTAAGCACCGAGGTAGGGGGTATTCCGTTTTTACTTGAGGACGGCTACGATGCTTTGCTGGTACCTCCAGATGAGCCGTTGGCGATGGCCCGGGCTATTCGACGGATTCTCACTGAACCGGGCCTAGCGCAGCAATTGTCCTTCAACGCTCGCCGCAAAGTGGAAGAGTTCGATTGGTCAAAGATCCTCCCGCAATGGGAGGATTTGCTTGCCGGTGTTTATAGGCTGGGGAGTGGCTCCCAGACACGCAGCTCGTGGACGAAGGAGAACTGATTTGGATTTGAGTGGCGTCCACTCTCCCTGGAAGTAGGAGATTGTTGGTTTTCAACGCATAATGTATCTCACAGTGAACAAAATTTTAGTCGGTTCGCGACGGTCATTCCTTAATGCTTTTGGCTGGTCCACCGACCGACTGGGTGCTTGGTAGTGGGACACGATTCGGGTACCACCACTCTTGATCCGCACGAGGTGATGCAAGAGACCGGCGGATCTGCCAAAACGGAGCGTGTGGGCCGCGACAGTTTGACTCGCAAAGCGTGGCTCGCCGCAATTGCCTTAGCTGCCCTCTGTGCCCTCACCTATGGAATAACGGTGAGCTCGCTTGGTTTTTACTGGGACGACTGGCCGGGTATGACGGTAACAAATTCATTGGGTTGGCAGGGAATTCAGGACTACGTTGGTTCTGACAGGCCAGCGACTGCGTGGCTTTTCGCGGTTACCGCACCGCTCTTGGGAACTGTTCCCGCACGGGCCCACGTCGGGGCGCTGGTGCTTCGCTGGGCCCTCGCTTGTGCGGTGTGGTGGATGGTTATTGGAATGTGGCCTGGCCGTTTCCTTGAGGCGGGCATGGTTGCTTGCCTATTCGCCGTTTATCCAGGCTTTACTGGTCATTCTGTGGCGTGGATCCACCTTCAGGGCATCTACATACCGATGCTTTTCAGTTTAGGATCACTGGCGTGCATGGTTTGGTCCACTCGCTCTAGGAAACCTTACCTACTCGGCTTTGCAGGCGTGATCGGCTCAATCGTAAGCATCGTTTTTATTGAATATTTCGTCGGACTGGAACTGCTTCGTCTTCCATTACTCTGGGTTCTGGAAGATCGTCCACATTTTGACCTGCGATCACGATTCCGGCGCGTCACGACCAGATGGCTACCATACGCCTGTGTTTTGTTCACTTGGACGATTTGGCGAATGTTCCTGTTTCACAGCACCAGAGCGGTTACCGACCAGTTTGCAGTCGCTCATTCGATCGCTACCCACCCACTTAGACAGCTTTCGGCTCGCATCTTTCAAGCGGGATCCGACCTACTTGAGTGCGGGGTAATGGTATGGACGCAAACAGTCGGACCATACTTACTGCATTCGCACACGCCGCATGTGTGGCTCATTGGTTTGGTGATTCTGCTGTTGGGTGCCATGCTGTCGACGATTTTTCTTACATATTTAGGTCCGGCCACGGAAAATTCTTACAATTTCTCCCGCTCTGCTGTCGTTATTGGGATTACCGCGATGCTACTAGGCGGTGTGCCGGTGTGGGCTGTCAATCGCGGGGTGGTTCTCGGCCAACTCTCCGATCGATACAGCACGCCACTTATGCTCGGTGCCTGTATCTTGTTAACAGGAGTGATTACTGCAATTGTCAGGGAACCCAGATATGCGATCGTCGTTGTGGCTCTTCTCGTCGGCTCCTCCGCTGCCTTTCAGTACCGAAATCAGGAGGCGTGGGCCGCTGATTGGTCGCTGCAAAAGGATTTCTTTCGCCAATTGAGTTGGCGAGCGCCTTCAATTACGCCGGGAACAGCATTGCTGCTTGTTGATGAGTCCAAACTCACTCCTAAATCCGATTATGCACTCAGCATTCCTCTCAACCTCGTTTATGGCGGCAAGCCATCTACGCCAGATCTGAATTATTGGCTGTTTCGTGTAAGTGCGCATGGGGATGAAGGAATGCGGCCACCGGTCGGGACGGCCACGCTTGCAGCGGACGTGCGGACGTTGCATTTCCGTGGCGACGCAACTCATGCTATCGCGGCCTGGCTGCCTGCTTCTGGATGTTTGAAGATCCTTTCCGATGACTCTCTAACTCCCTATACTCCGGGCATCGCACAACTCGTGACCAAATTGTCCCATACAGAGCGGATCGGAACCGCGTCCCAAGCGACCGTTCCTTCCGCTATTTTCGGCACGCCGCCGCCACCGAGTTGGTGTTTTTTTTACGAACGTGCGGCATTGGCATCCCAACTCGGAGACTGGCGAAGAGTCGCGAGCATTGCCGATGAGGTGCGTAAAACAGGATTGCTTCCGGAAGACCCGGCCGAGTGGTTTCCATTCCTAGAGGGGTATATTCACACTCATCGTTATCGCGAGGCGAACGCCCTCGCTGAACTTTTGACTCCCCAGCTGCCAAACTGGGTTCTTTTAGAGAATGCGAAGAAAGACATTGCAGCAGCGTTGATCGAGCATCCGAAAGCATCGGCCGTCTCGCCGTGAGATTTTCTGGAACTGACTTGAAACTGTAGACAAATGTAGTTGAAGCCAACCGGCGGATTCAAGGCCTGACTTTCAGGCAATGGCTTGAACCTGGAATCATCAATAAATAAAACTGAAATAAGTGAAGCGGCGTGATCAATCGTCCCGCTCCGCGGTCTTTCTGATCACCGGGAAAACTCCCGAGACAAGTCGTGGAATGCACCCCAAGAACATGTGGAAAGTCTTCGAAAAAATTTGGGCGTGATGCAAATTTCGAAACGCCAAATTACGGAAAATTGCAGAGGTCTTAGACCTAAAATCGCAGAGAACGTCCACCTCGTGCACTAGAGAATTACCAAATTTATTCGTCCCCACTTAGAGCGCTGTGTTGCAGGGGTGTCCCCCCTCGGCGGCTCAGCTCAGGCCAAGCGTTAATAAATACATTCATAAAAAAGGTAAAGGAGAAATCTAAATCATGATATCCGTCGGCGTCATCGGTTATGGCTATTGGGGACCGAACTTAGTGCGTAACTTTGCGGAATCCAATGGAGCTCAAGTCGTAGCCGTGAGTGATTTACGGCCAGAGCGACTTGCTAATGTTAATAAACGTTACCCGGCAATTCAAACGTCGACCGACTATCGTGAGATGCTGGCAGATCCCCGCGTTGACGCTGTGGCGATCTCCACTCCGGTATGCACCCATTTTCGAATAGCCAAGGAAGCGCTAAGAGCCGGCAAACATGTTTTGGTCGAAAAGCCCTTAGCAGCCAATTCAGTAGAGGCTTTCGAACTTATAGAGGCTGCCGAAGCCCGCAACTTAGTCTTGATGGTGGATCACACTTTCGTTTACACCGGCGCTGTACGCAAAATGCGAGAACTAATCACCAGTGGTGAGCTCGGGGAAATCTACTATTTTGACTCCGTGCGCGCCAACCTGGGCCTCTTTCAGCAGGATGTTAACGTGATGTGGGATCTTGCTGTTCATGATCTATCGATCATGGACTACGTGCTTCCGTGCCGTCCATATGCGGTCTCGGCTACGGGTCTGAGCAATGTTCCCGGCAAGGCAGAAAACATCGCCTACATGACGCTGTTTTTCGAAGGATCAATGATTGTGCACGTACATGTGAACTGGCTGGCTCCAGTGAAGCTGCGCCGAATATTGATTGGCGCGAGTAAGAAAATGATCGTGTATGACGATATGGAACAGACTGAGAAGGTGCGGGTATACGACAATGGAATTACCGTGAGCAACCACGTCAGCGAGGAGAAAATGCGGGAGATACGGGTTGGCTACCGCACGGGAGATATGTGGGCACCGAAAGTTAGCGTATCGGAGGCTCTACTCGCGGAAGTCGAGCACTTTGCCCGATGCATTCAAGATCGCGAGCGGCCTATTACAGATGGACTGGCCGGGCTCCGCGTGGTTAAGATCCTTGAAGCAGCTACCCAGTCCATGCGGGAGTACGGTCAGCCAGTGCGACTTGAAACAAGCGTTGCTGCTGCATCAGCAGGCACAGGCTTGCGGCCCATTCAGGAACACACGCTCCCCGCATTGCAATAATCCTCACCTGTGTTGTTTTTGGGGACATGATGAACGTTTCTTTCTAAGGCGCCGCGGCAACCACATTTCAAATGTAGTTGCCCAAGCATTTAAATACATCGACCAATTATGTCAGATCATCTTAACAGCGGAGCCCGGGTCGTCAGAGCCGTTCATGGACTGAAACAGGTCACACCTGATCCTCGGTTTGAAGTCGGACTCACAGAGTTCATGCTTCAAGAACATGGACGTGAGTGGCTCCGCGACCTTTACGTTCGATTTCAGGGAGGTGACGAATCCTTTTCAATCATGATCCGTCGCGCTGTATGCCGTGCCCTGGCGAAACGCTGTGGCGACGGGCTCATGATCGGAACTCAGGTGGGCTTTAAACATCTTGAGACCTTCGAGTTCGGCAGTGGGGTTTTCATTGGCAGCGGAAGTTATCTTCAAGGACGATTTGACGGTACTTGTATTATCGGTGACCATGTTTGGATCGGACCACAGAGTTATTTTGACGCACGCGATCTCGTCATCGAGGATCACGTTGGCTGGGGCCCTGGAGCGAAAGTCTTGGGGTCAACGCATACGGGACTGCCGATTGATTTGCCGATCATTCAAACCGATCTCGAGATAAAAGCAGTCACAATTGGTGCTTGGGCCGATATCGGCACGAATGCTGTTATCCTCCCCGGCGTGAATCTTGGAAAAGGCAGCATTGTAGGCGCTGGAGCTGTTGTCACTAGCGATGTTCCTCCCTTCGCGGTTGTGGCCGGAGTGCCCGCTCGATTCCTCCGTTGGCGGGAGGGTTACAAAGATGGTGGTATTCAGGATGTCCCGAAAGTAGGAATCGATTCGCGGACCGGGGCAAACAAAGATGCCTAGCAAACAAACGGATGCCTTACCAGGTATAGGGCGCCCCCGCCTTCTAACGGTCATCACGCCCGCCTTCAATGAGGCGGAGAGCCTCCAAGCTTTGCACCGCCGCTTGGATCAAGTTTTGGCAAGCCAAGAACAGGACTGGGAATGGATAGTCGTAGACGATCATTCCGCCGACAACACTTTCGATGTCGTCAACAACTTGTCGCAAGCGGATTCACGCGTACGGGTTATTCGGTTCGCGCGCAATTACGGATCTCACACAGCCATTGCGTGTGGTTTGCATCACGCGCTTGGAGACTGCGCCGTAGTGATGGCGGCGGATCTACAAGATCCGCCCGAAACCCTGCCGCAGCTCCTTAGCGCCTGGAAAGCAGGGGCAAAGGTAGTCTGGGCGGTGCGTAATAAACGCAAGGGCGAGTCCGCTGGCACGCTTACGTTCTCTCGCTTGTACTACTTCCTGATGCGACGAGTCGTCGGACTCAAGGACATGCCGGCTTCGGGTGCGGACTTTCTTTTGGTGGATCGACTGGTGATCGATGCTTTCACGAAATTCAACGAAAGTAACGTCAGTATTTTCGCACTAATTACATGGATGGGGTTCCGGCAGTCCTTCATCACCTACGATAAGCAAGCGCGCGTAAAGGGAAAATCTGGGTGGAGCCTGGAAAAGAAGCTCAAGCTGGTGGTCGATTCGGTAACTTCATTTACATATCTCCCGATCCGTTTCATGTCCAGTGCTGGATCTATCGTTGCTGTTCTCGGTGTTCTCTATGGGACTTTTCTGGCTATTTCTGCTTTGCGTGGTTCTGCGCCGCACGGTTGGTCGTATCTAATGGCCGTAGCTTTAATCCTAGGCGGCGTTCAAATGATGATGATGGGCATGCTGGGGGAGTATGTGTGGCGTGCTTTTGATGAATCGAGGCATCGTCCCCGGTACCTGATTGAGGCCGCTGCCGGCCGCGCTTCCAGCTTACCGCACCAAGATGCAGATTCGCAGGATATAGACTCACCGCGTATTGCGTCGGTACGTTCAGATCGTTAACTCCAAATGAACAAAACAAATATTCGAAGATTTGTGGTGGGCATCGCTATCGGCGCCGTTTGCCTGATCCTCGTTTTCAAAAAAGTCGGCGTGGCGCAGCCCTGGAGGCTTCTTGGCCATATCAATGGCGATTGGGTCTTCTTGGCTTTGGCGATCTCCGCGTCGAACCTACTTCTGCGCGCGTGGCGATGGCAAGGAATGTTCCCACCCAGGTCACGCCCGACGTTGAAGGCGTGTGTTCAAGTCTCGGCCATCGGAAATCTCGCAAACAACTTATTACCCGGACGTCTGGGAGACTTAGCACGGTGTACATTGATTGGCAGAAAGTTTTCCGCCAGCGATACCGGCGAGGCCGTTGCCACGCTTGGTATGGAAAAAATATCTGATGGGTGCGCCTTACTTGCTCTGTTATTCGTTTCCATAGCAATTTTTACCCCACCTCGTTGGGTCTGGCAGCTGGGAGCGGTGTCTGGCCTGACATTCGCTGCGGCCCTGATTTTCTTACTCGCGCTGCGTCTTTGGGCCGAACCGGTTAAAACAAAAGTACTCTGGGTTATTCGCCTGCTCCGTCTTCCAAGACTGACGAATCGGGTGTCAGAGTTGCTCAGTTCATTCACAACCGCACTTCGCGAAATAAAATCTAGCGAACAGTTGATTGTGATTTTCCTGATCACCATCGTCATTTGGATGACCGAGGCCGCCCTAATATGGGCGATGGCTGGCTCAGTGAATGTCAGTGTTGCCGGCAACTCGGCGATGTTTGTTGCAGCCGTGATCGGACTTGGCTTTGTAATTCCTGCGGCCCCGGCCGCCCTTGGGACATATGAAGCATTTGGTGTGGCGGCCTTCCAGTCTGTCGGTGTCAGTCCGAGCGAGGGGCTGGCCATCACACTGTTGTTACATGGCTGGGTATTTCTGACGAGTTCCAGTTTCGGGTTATTGAGTCTCGCATTCGCCGGACGACGATTTTCCGGTTTTTTCAGCAGCACACGGACAACGATCTCTGCTTCTCAACTGGAGTCGCAGGTGAAGCCCGTACATGGCGATTACCTGTAGGCTGTGCGGGGCAAAGAACTCAGAAAGTTGCCCGTTCAGATAACGTACCCACCAAGAAGTACACGTTGTATGTACGGCCATAGCTCAACTGCTGCCGTTTGACATTCGTTTCAATTGACATGCCTCCCAATTCAGGGTGACGGAACTGTCTGCGATTGCATCGCGAACAATTCATTGCACGGATGTTGGTCTCTTTCTCTGCTTTCCACGATCGATATCAATAGCATAACGACAATATTCCCTAAAATGCTGCGCAAACAAGGCACGGTACTCACACAGTGAGTCGAGGATAAAACGATGCGAAATAAGAGAATTCTCATTACTGGCGGAGCAGGACTGGTGGGCTCATTCATTGCAGATGAGGCAGTGCGACTCGGTGCAAAAGAGATCATCGTGCTGGATAATTTCGTGCGCGGACGACGCGAGAACCTCGCCTGGGCGATGGCTAATGGGCCTGTTAGCATCGTGGAAGGTGACATATTGGATCGCGCGCTTTTGAAGGAACTATTCCAGGATGTCGATATTCTGTTCCATCAGGCGGCAATCCGCATAACTCAATGCGCGGAAGACCCCCGCCTGGCACTCGAAATTCTGGTGGACGGAACGTTCAATGTATTGCAGGCCGCTGTTGATGCTCGAGTACAAAAGGTTGTCGCGGCATCATCGGCATCGGTCTATGGCATGTCCGATGAATTCCCGATTTCTGAGCGAGAGCATCCCTATAACAATCGCACCCTCTATGGTGCGGCGAAAACCTTCAACGAAGGGATGCTGCGAAGTTTCAACGAGATGTACGGTCTTCCGTATATTGCTTTGCGTTATTTCAATGTTTACGGCCCGCGCATGGATATATACGGTGTCTATACCGAAGTCTTGATCCGCTGGATGGAGCGTATCGCGTCCGGTCAGCCTCCACTCATTCTCGGCGACGGCCGACAGACAATGGATTTCGTATACATCGAGGATATCGCGCGAGCCAACGTGCTTGCCGCACAATCGGAATTATCCGATGAAATCTTCAATGTCGGAAGCGGAGTGGAAACCAGCCTCAACGACCTCGCCGAGATTTTGCTCAAAATTGCCGGCTCCAAACTACGTCCCGAGTACGGGCCAGAACGAAAAGCAAATCCCGTTCCACGACGTCTGGCAAATATTGACAGAGCAAAAGCCATGCTCCAATTTAAAGCCGAGGTTAAATTGGAAGACGGGATGCGTCGTCTTTGGGAATGGTGGAATTGCAAAGAAAAGCTCGCCGTACGAGCGACACATGCCTGAGACCATGATTCCGGTCGCCAAGCCGTTCCTAGATCAGCACGACGCCGAGGCCGCGACGAGAGCTATACTGTCCGGCTGGGTGACACAAGGCCCCGAGGTCGCTGCATTTGAAAGAGAATTCTCTTCGTACATAGGCGCGCCCTTTGCCTGTGCTGTTTCCAGTTGTACGGCAGCTCTGCATTTGGCGTTGTTGGCGGCGGGTGTGCGACCGGGTGATGAGGTCATTACCGTCAGTCACTCCTTTATTGCTACTGCCAACAGTATTCGATATTGCGATGCTACTCCCGTGTTTGTGGATATTGCTCCTGATTCGTTCAATGTAGATCCGGCAAACGTTGAAGCAGCAATCACCGGTAAGACGCGGGCGATTCTATGCGTTCATCAATTAGGTATGCCGTGTGATTTGAGCAAAATCCTGGAAATTGCTCGGAAACATGGCCTACTGGTAATCGAGGATGCTGCGTGCGCGATTGGAAGTGAAATTCTGTGGGCGAATAAGTGGGAAAAAATCGGCAAGCCACACGCCGACATCGCATGTTTTTCGTTTCATCCGAGAAAACTCCTGACGACCGGCGACGGGGGAATGCTAACGACAGCAAGCGCTGATTGGGATCACCAATTTCGCTTGTGGCGGCAGCATGGAATGAGCATCCCCGACACAGTCCGGCATCAGGCGAATAGAGTAGTTTTCGAATCATACGACGAAGTCGGATTCAAT
>JGI12635J15846_10004082_pt1 | contig 12625 bp, 7 predicted proteins | sample BlaSpr_A8_OM2_M2_FD_15846 | JGI IMG/M metagenome (IMG submission 15846) | reverse complement strand
CCGCCAGCGGCGGGACGACCGGGGTCGGCGGCGAGAACAACAGCACCGGCGTTCAGACCACCGGCAGCACCGCCAGCGGCGGCAGCACCGGCGTGGGCGGCGGCGGCACCAGCACCGGCGTCCAGACCACCGGCAGCACCCCGAGCGGCGGGACGACCGGGGTCGTCGGCGGCACCGGCACCGGAACGACGCCAACCGGAAGCGGCACGGTACTTGGCTCCACGGCCACGTCGCCAAGCGGCTCCGTGCTGGGCGCAACGGCCATCAGCGGCTCAGGGGTGTCCCTGGCCAACACGGGAGCCCCCATCGCGGGAGGCCTCCTCGGGGGCATCATGGCCCTGATCGGCGGCATCGGCCTTCGGATTCGCCGGCGCCGGTAATCAGCAGTCAACAGACCGGGCTCGCAACGTGCGGGCCCGGTTTTCTCTTGCCCGGCTCGAGTTGCGCGCAAGCGGCGATGAGGATGGGACTCTCTGATTGCAGCGCGATCTTGAGTACCGATCGCTCCCGGGGCGTTTTTAAGACGTGCCTCCCTCCCAAGAGGGGGGCACACCAGTATTCGGAGGTTCTCTTACAGCAGCACGTCTACCTCACTTGTACGGTGACGAACCGCACCTCTAGGCCCTTTCATGGAAGGCCGAATCATCTCGCTGGAGGGGAACGTGGAGATAGTGGCGCTACCGGCCGTTCGCCGAGGGGAGCCGGGGCGCGCCGGCAGCCGCGGCAGCCGTGGTTCCGCCGAGGCGCCCGAACGCAAGCCGAGGCAGCGCGCCGCACAGCGGCTGGAGAAGGCCCAGCAGGCAGCTTTCTCCGCGCTCGCCACCGTCTCGTCCTACCTCGATGCGGACGAGGACCTGCCCGTCTTCTTCGGCCGGCTGAGCGAAACCGTGGCCGGCCTGGTCGATGCGCGCCGCGCGGGATTCTGGCGCCTCGGCCCTCGCGGCGTCCTGGGCCTGCAGCCGAAGGCATTCGGGTTCCCGCCCGATTCATCCATCCACACGCTGCGGATCGAGCGTGGCCCGAACATCAGAGGAACCGTCGACCGCATCGTCTTCGCTGACGACCTCGAGGTGGTCGGCGGTACTTCGCCAGAGCTCGATGCGATGTGGCGTGAGCTCGGCCTGTCCGGCATCAAGAACTCGATCGCCGTTCCGTGGCGAGCCGGCGACCGGCGAATCGGGGCCGTAGTCGCCTACGACTCGCGTCGCGGCTTCACGTCCAACGATCTCTGGGTGCTGCGCCTGGCGGCCATGGCGACCGGACTCGTCTGGCAGTACAAGGAATCCGAGGACGAGCTTGGCACCGCCGCGATCCGCCTGGAAGATGCGGACGCAGCTCGCCGCCGGCTGATGAACAACATCGCCTCCGGCGGCGACGAGGCTCGCCGGCGCTTTACGAGCGCGCTCCACGATGACGCCCTCCAGCTGCTTACCGCGGCTGAGCTTCAGCTCGAGCGCATCCGAGCGGAAGCCAACGGAAGCCACCAGACCGTCCAGTTCGACCAACTCAGTACGACTCTCGGCAAGGTCGAAGATTCGCTCCGGCGGCTGCTCACGACCATGAGCACCGAGAATCTCGAGCTAGACGTAGACCTCAACGCAACGATCAGGGAGCGCGTGGAATCGGTTCGCGTTCACTCGGGGATCGAAACCCAGATCGATCTCCGTCTGCCCGACAAGGTCGCGGCCCCCATCCAGGCGATCGTGGTCAAGAACGTCGCCGAGGCGTTGACCAACGTCGCGAAGCATGCCCACGCGACTCGCGTGCTGGTATCCGCCGACGAGGCCGACGACGGCATCCGCGTCGAAATCGTCGATGACGGTGCCGGCTTCGTCGTCGCCGAGGCGGTTGACATGCCGGGCCATCTCGGCTTGCTCGCGATGAAAGAGCGAGCTCAGCTGGCAGGCGGCTGGTTCCACATCGAAAGCGAGCCCGGCGCGGGAGCCAGAGTGGAATTCTGGGTGCCGCAGAACCTGTGACGTACGCAACGATGCAGATCAGCGAATCGAATCGAACGAAAGGAAGGTAGGAGAACAGATGGCGACGAAGGTCACCCCAAACGACATCGACCCTCGAGTAGCGCTCAACGTTCTGACAGCGGTCAAGAGAGGCGACTTTTCCGCTCGCATGCCATCGAACTGGACAGGAAACGCAGGCAAGGTCGCGAGCTCGCTGAACGACATCATCGAGTCGAACCAGCGCCTGGAACGTGAGATCCGGCGCCTCACCAAGAGAGTCGGAAAGGAAGGCCAGGTCAAGCGGGCCGGCCTCGGGGATGCGGGCGGAGTGTGGGCTTCCACGCTGGATGCCGTGAACGACCTGGTCGAAGACCTCGTGCGCCCGAACACTGAGATGGCCCGCGTCATCAGCGCGGTCGCCAACGGCGACCTGTCTCAGACTATGGCGCTAGAGATCGAGGGCCGGCGGCTGCAGGGCCAGTTCCTGGAAACCGCGCGGACGGTCAACACGATGGTCAACCAGCTTCGGTCGTTCAGCTCCGAGGTGACCCGCGTGGCGGGCGAGGTCGGGACGGAGGGCAAGCTCGGCGGCCAGGCGCAAGTGCGCGGCGTGGGTGGCGTGTGGAAGGAGCTGACCGACAACGTGAACCTGATGGCCGGCAACCTGACCAGCCAGGTGCGCAACATCGCGGAGGTGACCACCGCGGTCGCCAACGGCGACCTTTCCAAGAAGGTCACGGTCGATGTCCAGGGCGAGATCCTCGAGCTCAAGAACACGGTCAACACGATGGTCGACCAGCTCAACGCGTTCGCGAACGAGGTGACGCGTGTCGCGCGAGAGGTCGGCACCGACGGCAAGCTGGGCGGCCAGGCCGACGTCAAGGGTGTGGGCGGTGTCTGGAAGGACCTGACCGACAACGTGAACTTCATGGCCGGAAACCTCACAAGCCAGGTCCGCAACATCGCGGAAGTCACCACCGCTGTCGCCAATGGGGACCTGTCGAAGAAGATCACGGTCGACGTTCGAGGCGAGATCCTCGAGCTCAAAGACACGGTCAACACGATGGTCGACCAGCTGAACGCGTTCGCCGGTGAGGTGACGCGTGTCGCGCGCGAGGTCGGAACCGAGGGCCGCCTCGGCGGTCAGGCGCAGGTGCGCGGCGTGGGCGGCGTTTGGAAGGACCTGACCGACAACGTCAACTTCATGGCAGGCAACCTGACGAGCCAGGTGCGCAACATCGCCGAGGTCACGACCGCAGTGGCCAACGGCGACCTGTCCAAGAAGATCACGGTCGACGTCCGCGGAGAGATCCTGGAGCTCAAGGACACCGTCAACACCATGGTCGACCAGCTCAACGCATTCGCGCGCGAGGTGACCCGTGTTGCGCGCGAGGTCGGCACGGAAGGACGCCTCGGCGGCCAGGCCGAGGTCAAGGATGTCGGTGGAGTCTGGAAGGACCTGACCGAAAACGTCAACTTCATGGCCGGCAACCTGACAGGCCAGGTTCGCAACATCGCCGACGTCACGACGGCCGTCGCCAATGGCGACCTCTCCCGGAAGGTCACGGTCGACGTGCAGGGCGAGATCCTGGAGCTGAAAAACACGATCAACACGATGGTCGACCAGCTGAACGCCTTCGCCGGCGAGGTGACGCGTGTCGCTCGCGAAGTGGGGACCGAAGGCAAGCTCGGCGGCCAGGCTCAGGTCCGCGGCGTTGCCGGGGTCTGGAAGGACCTGACCGACAACGTGAACCTGATGGCCGGCCAGCTGACGGAGCAGGTACGCGGTATCGCACGCGTCGTGACGGCGGTTGCCGAGGGCGACCTAAGCAAGAAGATCACCGTCGACGTCCAGGGCGAGATCCTCGAGCTGAAGAACACGATCAACACTATGGTCGACCAGCTGAATGCGTTCGCCAACGAGGTGACTCGTGTGGCGCGCGAGGTGGGCACCGAAGGCAAGCTCGGAGGCCAGGCCAACGTCGAAGGGGTCGCCGGTATCTGGGAGGACCTCACCGACAACGTCAACACTATGGCGAGCAACCTCACCGACCAGGTGCGAGGCATTGCCCGGGTGGTCACAGCAGTCGCCAATGGACACCTCAAAGGCAAGCTGACCCTCGAGGCGAAGGGCGAGATCGCCGAGCTCGCCGACACCATCAACAGCATGACCGACACGCTCGCGGTGTTCGCCGACCAGGTGACGAGCGTCGCCCGCGAGGTCGGTGTGGAGGGCCGCCTGGGCGGTCAGGCCAGGGTGCCCGGAGCTTCCGGCACGTGGCGCGACCTCACCGACAACGTGAACCAGCTTTCGGCCACGCTGACCACCCAGGTGCGGGCCATCGCGGAGGTGGCGACCGCTGTCACCAAGGGAGACCTCACCCGATCGATCGGCGTCGATGCGAGCGGGGAGGTCGCGATCCTCAAAGACAACATCAACGAGATGATCTTCAACCTGAAGGAGACGACGGAGAAGAACACCGATCAGGACTGGCTCAAGACGAACCTCGCCCGGTTCACCCGCATGCTGCAGGGCCAGCGCGACCCGATGACTGTGTCCAAGATGATCCTGTCCGAGCTTGCTCCGCTGGTCAATGCGGAGCACGGAGTCTTCTACAGCATGGTCGGACCGAACGGCTTGCCCGCCCACCTGGCCTTCCAGGCCGGGTACGCGTACAAGCAGCGCAAGAACCTGCCTAAGTCATTTCACCTTGGCGAAGGCCTGGTCGGACAGTGCGCGCTGGAGAAGCGCCGGATTGTCCTGACTGAGGTGCCGGGCGACTACATTCGCATCAACTCGGCTCTCGGAGAGGCGACCCCCGCGAACATTGTCGTCCTGCCGGTCCTGTTCGAAGGCGACATCCGGGCCGTGATCGAGCTCGCATCGTTCCGGCCGTTCAGCCCGACGCACATGGACTTCCTGGACCAGCTGATGGAGAGCATCGGGATCGTGCTCAACACTATCGAGGCGAACAGCCGCACCGAAGACCTCCTGAAGCAGTCGCAGTCACTCGCCAACGAGCTCCAGAGCCAGCAGGACCAGCTCCAGCGCACGAACGAAGAGCTGGCCGAAAAGGCGCGGCAGCTGGTCCAGCAGAACGCCGAGATCGAACAGCGCCGGGACGAGGTCGAGGCGGCCAAGACACTCGTGGAGGAAAAGGCGGACCAGCTCGCCATCACCTCTCGATACAAGTCCGAGTTCCTCGCCAACATGTCGCACGAGCTCCGCACGCCCCTGAACAGCCTGCTCATTCTGGCTCAAGAGCTCGCCGCCAACCCCGACGGCAACCTGCTCGCGAAGCAGATCGAGTACGCGACCATCATCAGGTCGTCCGGCACCGACCTGCTGAAGCTGATAAACGACATCCTCGACCTCTCGAAGATCGAGTCGGGCACGGTCACGCTCGATATCGCCGACTGGCCGGTGCAAGAGCTCAAGCCCATGCTGGAGCGCACGTTCAGGCACGTTGCCGAGGCGACCAAGCTGGCCTTCACGATCGATCTCCGACCAGGCCTCCCCGACACCATCCCGACGGACGCACAGCGTTTGCAGCAGATCCTCAACAACCTGCTCAGCAACGCGTTCAAGTTCACCGAGAAAGGCAGGGTGGAGTTCATCGCCCAGGTCGCCACGTCGGGTTGGAGCGCGCACAACGAGGTCCTCAACTCCGCCCCGAAAGTGGTCGCATTCAGCGTGATCGATTCGGGCATTGGAATCCCCGAGAGCAAGCAGCATTCGATCTTCGAGTCCTTCGCGCAGGCCGATGGCACGACCAGCCGCAAGTACGGCGGCACGGGGCTTGGCCTCTCGATCTGCCGAGAGCTCACCCGTCTCCTTAGCGGCGAGATACGGCTCCAGAGCGAGTCCGGCGTGGGCAGCGTGTTCACCGTCTACCTACCGGTCGCCGCGCCGGCGCAGGGCCTGCACGTCCTGCCGGGTGGAAGGACGAACGGGCGGTCGGAGGGTTCGCCCCGGACGTCTCCGGTGACGGTCGGCGCCGGAGCAGGGCTCATGCCGGGGTGGCACGTGGAGGCTGCTCAGGCCGTCGCGGAACGCCCTGCCGAAACCCAGCCAACAGTGCTGGTGGTCGAGGACGATCCTGTCCAGCGGCAGCACCTCGTCGAGCTGATGGCGTCGGTCGAAGCCCGGACCATCGCCGTCGGGACGGGCGAGGAGGCGCTCGCTCTCCTGGAGGACCAGAAATTCGACTGCCTGGTCCTCGACCTGGGCCTTCCGGGCATGACCGGCTGGGAGGTGATCGACCACGTACGCAGCCGCAAGGCGCTGCGCGCCCTGCCACTCCTTATCTATACCGCCAGGGAGCTCACCAAGAAAGAGGAGCTCAAGCTCGGTCGCGCCACAAAGACGATCGTCATCAAAGAGGTCCGGTCGCCGGAGCGATTGACGGAGGAGGTGAAGGCCGTCCTCGAAGATCCGACCGGCGCCACGGCTTCGTTCCAAGCGGGATCCAACGGCGGCTCCGAGTCGTCTGATTCATCGCTCGCGGGCAAGAAGGTGCTCGTCGTGGACGACGACATCCGGAACATCTTCGCGCTCACCGCGATGCTCGAACGCCACCAGATGGACGTGACCGCGGTCGACTCCGGCCAGGAGGCGATCGACACCCTCGGCCAGCGCAGCGACTTCGACGTCGCGCTGGTCGATGTGATGATGCCGGAGATGGACGGCTACGTGACGATGACCAGGATGCGCGAGCTGACGTCGTTCCAGGACCGTCCGATCATCGCCCTAACCGCGAAAGCGATGAAGGGAGACCGCGAGAAATGCATCGAAGCGGGAGCGTCCGACTACATCGCCAAGCCGGTGAACACCCCAGAGCTGCTGGCCATGCTCCGGGCGTGGCTGACGCCTTGACAGCACGCGAAACAGCCGCCATCCGGCTCGAAGGCCTCGAATCCGGAATCGAGGACATTGAAGTGCGCCTCCTGCTCGAGGGCATCCGCCTTCGCTACGGTTACGACTTTCGCGAGTATGCATTGAGGCCGCTTCGGCGAAGCATCTACGACGCCATGGCGAGGGAGGGCATTTCGAGCATCTCGACCTTCCAGGACCGGATCCTGCACGACGAGCGGTCCATGCACAGGTTCCTCGGCATTGTTGGAGTCGGTGTCACGAGCATGTTCCGCGAGGCGGAGCTCATGCGCTGCCTGCGCGACGAGGTGGTGCCGGTGCTCCGAACCTACCCGTCGGTGCGCATCTGGACGGTGGGCTGCTCGACAGGCGAAGAGGTGTACTCGCTCGCGGTGGTTCTCCAGGAGGAGGGTCTGCTCCAGCGGGCGAGCATCTATGCCACCGACCTCAACGAGGAAGCCCTGGCCGTGGCACGAACCGGCGCCTATCCCCTCGACGCCGTGCGCTCGTACGAGGAGCGCTATGCGGCCTCGGGCGGGCGCGGCAAGCTCTCCGACCATTACGACGTTTCCGGCCGCACCGCCCGCTTCCAGCGGAGCCTCCAGCACAGTGTCACATGGGCTCGCCACAACCTTGTCTCCGACACGTCGTTCAACGACTTTCACCTGATCGTCTGCGCCAATGTGCTCATCTACTTCCGCCCATCGCTGCAGGAACGGGCTCACCGCCTGTTCGTCGAAAGCCTGGTGCGATTGGGATTCCTGGCCCTTGGCAAGGGTGAGTCGCTCATGTTCTCGCCGGAGAGCAGCCGCTACAGACAGGTACGTGACGGCGTGAGCTTGTTCCGAAAAGTTCGATGATGACCAGGCCGCTCGCAGACGTCCACGAATCGCTCACGAAACCGCAATCCACGGTGAGCATCCTCGTCGTCGACGACGACGCGACCAAGCGCTTCGCGCTGAAGACCATCCTCGCGCCACTCGGCGAGACCGTCGTTGAGGCTTCGTCCGGAGCCGACGGCCTCCGCCAGCTGCTCCGGCAAGAGTTTGCGGTAATCCTGCTGGACGTGCGCATGCCGGCGATGGATGGTTTCGAGACCGCCCAGCTCATCCGCCAGCGTCCTCGCTCCGAGCTGACTCCGATCATCTTCGTCACGGCGCTCGACCAGGCCGAGACCGACATGGGGCGCGGCTACGACCTGGGGGCGGTCGACTTCGTCTTCGCGCCCGTCGTTCCGGCGATCCTGCGCGCCAAGGTCGCGGTGTTCGTCGAGCTCTATCGGGCGCAGCAGGAGCTGCGGCGCTATCGCACCCGACTCGAGACGCTCGTCGAGGAGCGCACCACCGCGCTGACGGCGATCAACCGCGAGCTCGAGGCCTTCAGCTATTCGGTCTCTCACGACCTGCGGGCGCCGCTGCTCGCGTTCGACGGGCTGAGCAAGAGCATGCTCGAGGAGTACGGCGACCGGCTCGACAAGCGGGCCAAGGACAATCTGAAACGCATGCGAGGCGCGAGCCAGCGCATGACCTCAGTGTTCAACGGCCTCCAGGACCTGTTTCGCCTGACGAGCGGAGAGGTCCATCGCGAGCAGATCGATGTCACGGCCATGTCCAGCGAGATCGTCAACGAGATCAAGGCCGGCGCTCCCGAAACCGGCGTCAAGTTTGAGATCGCCCAGGGTATGACCGCGTCCGGAGACAGGAGATTGATCCGCATTCTGCTATCCAACCTGCTCAGCAACGCCTTGAAGTTCACGAGAGTGAAGCCATCCCCGCGAGTCGAGGTCGGCACCGAGATGGTCGACGGCGAGGCGCGCATCTTCGTGCGGGACAACGGCGTGGGCTTCGACATGATCTACGCCCACCGTCTGTTCGGGGCCTTCCAGCGGCTGCACAGCCAGAGCGAGTTCCCGGGCGCCGGGATCGGGCTCGCGACCGCGCGGCGGATCGTCAATCGCCACGGCGGCCGGATCTGGGCCGAGGGCGCGGCGGGCGAGGGAGCCACCTTCTACTTCGTGATCTAGTCCAACGGACACCGGCTGTGCGTTCTATGAGTGGTGGCTGTAGGCCGGTCGCTTTCACCTTCGTATTCGCCTCCCGATGCGCGACGCTCGCTGCGCTCGCGGCGTTCGCGACGTGCGCATCCGATGCGCCTGCTCTGGTTCGCCTGCCTGGTGACAGGGCTCTACCTGCTCGGAAGCTTCGCCTACGGCATGTTCAGCGGCGTTCGCGAGCAGCAACACCTGAACCAGGTATGGAGCGGCCAGATCCGCGCTCGCACGCCGGGTGCCGCGCCCGTGGATCCCGCGTTGAAGCAGCCGATGAACGGCGTGGACTTCGCGATCCGCGTACCGAAGCTCGACTACTACGCGGCCGTCAAGGAAGGCGTGAGCGCCGGCGTCCTCTATTCGAGCCCTGGGCACTACCCGACGACGGTGTGGCCGGGTGATCCGGGGATGGTCGGAGTCGCGGCACACAACGTCTACTGGATCAACTTTCCGCAGCTGACCAAGGGCGATGAGATCGATATCGAGACTCGGTACGGAAACTACCGCTACCGAGTCACCGGCAGCGAGATCGTGAACCCGGACAACCGCTCTGTGCTGATTCCGGACGCCAACGGATTCCACCTCACACTGACCACCTGCTGGCCCTTGTGGGCGGGAGCCTTCGCCACGCAGCGGTTCGTGATCTTCACCGACCAGGTGTGGCCCGTCCCGATCCGGCCTGCCTATACGTAGCGGAGACATCCCCCGCCACCGATCTACGATCACGGCGATGGACCGCAGCTCGCTCGGACTGCTCCCGACCATCGATGCCTGCCTCTTCGATCTCGATGGGGTTCTGACCCAGACAGCCAAGGTGCATTCGGCGGCCTGGAAGGCGATGTTCGACGCTTACCTGAAGCAGAGGGCCGAGGGGACGGGAGAGGCCTTCCGGCCTTTTGACGAGGTCGCCGACTATGACGAATACGTCGACGGCAAACCCAGGGAGGACGGCGTTCGCTCGTTTCTCGCTTCGCGCCACATCACCCTGCCGGAGGGAGCGGAGGGCGACCCGCCCGAGGCAGAGACCATCCATGGCCTCGGAAATCGCAAAGACCAGCTCTTCCTGCACCTGATACGGACCAACGGGGTCGAGGCCTACGAAGGATCGGTCCGGTACCTGCACGCGGCCCGTGACGCGCAGCTGAAGCTGGCTGTCGTGACCTCGAGCAAGAACTGCACCGAGGTGCTTCGAGCCGCTCGGCTGGAAGGGATGTTCGACGCGCAAGTCGATGGCAACGTGGCTCAGGCGAAACGACTGGCCGGCAAGCCGGCGCCCGACACCTATCTCGAGGCGACGCGGATGCTCCGCGCGATTCCATCCGGCGCAGCCGTATACGAAGACGCGCTCGCGGGGGTTGCGGCCGGGCGGGCCGGCCGGTTCGGCCTCGTCGTGGGCGTCGACCGCGTGGGCCAGGCGGCAGGCCTTCGAGAGCACGGCGCCGATGTGGTGGTCAAAGATCTTGCTGACCTGATGAAAACAACTTGATCCTCAACAAGGGCTTTGCCTGCGAGCCATGGGCCGTGCGCGAAATGGGCCTGGACCTGGACCTGCTCGGCCAGACGGAGTCGATCTTCGCGTTGTCCAACGGCCACATCGGGTGGAGGGCAAACCTGGATGAGGGCGAACCTCACGTGCTGCTGGGTTCCTACCTCAACGCCTTCTACGAGGAGATCCCCCTCCCCTACGCCGAGACGGCTTATGGCTATCCGGAGGCCGGTCAGACGATCGTCAACGTCACCGACGGCAAGGTGATTCGCCTCCTTGTCGACGACGAACCGTTTGACCTTCGCTACGGAAACCTGCGCTCGCACGAACGCGTGCTCGACCTGAAAGCCGGCGTGCTGCGGCGCGCCCTGGAATGGGAGTCGCCCGCGCATCGCCTGATCAGGATCCGTTCGACGCGCCTCGTCTCGCTCGTGCACCGCGCCCTCGCCGCAATCCTGTACGAGGTGGAGCCGGTCGACGGGCCGGCAGACGTCGTCGTCCAGTCCGAGCTGGTCGCCAACGAGCCTGTTGGTGACCTCACCGGCCGAGATCCGCGCGCCGCCGCTGCCACCGCATCGGCGCTCTCTCCGGAGTTCGCGGGTCACGAAGGCCGCCGTGCCATCCTCATCCATTCCACAAAGAAGAGCTCGCTCACGGTGGCCGCCGGGATGGATCACCTGGTCAGCGGTCCTCGTGGAAGCCAGGTCACCTGCGAGAGCGCAGACGACGCCGCACGGGTGACAGTGACGGCACGCCTGGCGGCGGGACAGCGCTTGCGCCTGGTCAAGTTCGTCGCCTACGGGTGGTCGAGCCAGCGGTCTACGCCGGCACTTCGCTCGCAGATCGAGGGAGCGCTCGCGACCGCTCTGGATCACGGCTGGAAGGGGCTTGCATCCGCGCAGCAGAAGTACCTGAGGGACTTCTGGGATCGCGCCGACGTCGAGCTGAAGGGTGACCCCGAAGTCCAGCAGGCGATTCGTTTTGCAATGTTCCATGTGCTGCAGTCCGCGGCGAGAGCGGAGCAGCGTGCCATTCCGGCCAAAGGCCTGACCGGACCCGGGTACGACGGGCACACGTTCTGGGACACCGAGACATTCGTCCTTCCCGTGCTGACGTACACAGTGCCCGGCGCGGCAGCCGACATCCTTCGGTGGCGATTCCAGATCCTCGACCTGGCGCGTAAGCGCGCAAAGGATCTCGGCTTCAAGGGAGCGGCGTTCCCGTGGCGGACGATCCACGGCGAGGAATGCTCTGGATACTGGCCCGCGTCGACCGCGGCCTTTCACATCAACGCGGACATCGCCGATGGCGTGTTGAGGTACGTTTCCGCCACCAACGACCTCGAGTTCGAAGAGACGGTTGGCGTCGAGCTCCTGGTCGAGACGGCGCGGCTGTGGATCTCGGTGGGCCACCACGAGCGGGGCGGCCTGTTTCGAATCGATGGCGTCACCGGTCCGGACGAATACAGCGCCCTCGCCGACAACAACCTCTACACAAACCTCATGGCGCAGCGGAACCTGGCCGCGGCGGCCGATGCCGTCGGGCGCCACAGCCGCGTGGCGAAACGGCTCAAGGTGACCGCCGCCGAGGTGAAAGCGTGGCGCCGCGCCGCAGACCGCATGTTCATCCCGTATGACGAGGAGCTCGGAGTCCACCGCCAGGCGAGCGACTTCACCAAGCACGAACGCTGGGACTTCCGGCGTACGAAACCCGACCAGTATCCGCTGTTCCTGCACTTCCCCTATTTCGACCTCTACCGGAAGCAGGTGATCAAGCAGGCGGATCTCGTGCTCGCAATGCACCTCCGTGGGGACGCCTTCACCGCCGAGCAGAAGGCCAGGAACTTCGCCTACTACGAGGCGCTCACCGTCCGCGACTCCTCGCTGTCCTCAACCACGCAGTCGATCATCGCGGCCGAGGTCGGCCACCTCCAGCTGGCGCACGACTACCTGGGCGAGGCCGTGCTGATGGATCTCAACGACCTCGAGCACAACGTGCGTGACGGCGTGCACATGGGCTCGCTTGCCGGGGCGTGGCTCGCGGTGGTGGCCGGCCTTGGCGGCATGCGCCACCACGGGGACACACTTGGCTTCGCCCCCCGNCTGCCGCCAGGAATCCAGAGCCTCAGCTTCCGGCTCACGTTCCTCGACCGCTTGATCCAGGTCTCGGTCAACCGCAGCCGGGCGAAGTACCGGCTCGTGCGCGGCAAGCCGATTTCGTTCCAGCACTACGGGAAGGACCTGCGGCTGTCGTCGCGCAGC
>JGI12635J15846_10004081_pt1 | contig 12626 bp, 12 predicted proteins | sample BlaSpr_A8_OM2_M2_FD_15846 | JGI IMG/M metagenome (IMG submission 15846) | reverse complement strand
CCCGCGTCGATAGCGGCGCGAAAAGCGCTCAGGGTGTTCTCGGGAAAAGTACCGCTCGCCCCGCGATGGGCTATGTTCAGCACAGCCCGCCTCCACCACGTTGGAAAAATCGGAATCTGATAATGACTGAGTTTACGCGTTCATCGAGCGCAGGCGCAAACCCGCCCGGCGTGACTGTCAACAATACGCGCGCCGAATGGGCTCGAAAGAACTGCGCGCGGATGCCAGACTCCAGCCTTGAAACTACTTGCACCCAAAATGAGCAGTTACTCCTTATGAAAAAGATTCTGATACTTGGCGTCAACGGGTTCATCGGGCATCACCTGACCAAGCGGATTATCGAAACGACCGATTGGCAGGTTTATGGCATGGATATGAACACTGACCGCGTCAGCGAGTGGCTGGATCATCAACGGTTCCATTTCTTCGAAGGCGACATCACTATCAACAAGGAATGGATCGAGTACCACGTGCGCAAGTGCGACGTGATCATCCCGCTGGTGGCGATCGCGACTCCGGCCGCCTATGTGAAGGACCCGCTGCGCGTCTTCGAACTGGATTTTGAAGCGAACCTGCCCATCGTGCGCCAGTGCGTAAGGCACAAGAAGCGCATCCTGTTCCCCTCGACCAGCGAAGTGTACGGCATGTGCCGCGACACTGAATTCGATTCGGACGAGTCTGAGCTGATCTACGGCCCCATCAACAAGCCGCGCTGGATCTATGCGTGCTCGAAGCAATTGATGGATCGCGTCATCCACGCCTACGGCATCAGCGAAGGCCTCGACTACACGCTGTTTCGTCCCTTCAATTGGATCGGCGCCGGGCTCGACAGCATTTACACCGCCAAGGAAGGTTCCAGCCGCGTCATTACGCAGTTCCTGGGACATATCGTGCGCGGTGAACCGATCAAGCTGGTTGACGGTGGGCAGCAGAAGCGCGCCTTCACGTATGTGGGCGATGGGATTGCCGCGCTGATGCGGATCATCGAGAACCCCGAAGGCCGCGCCACCCGCCAGATCTACAATATCGGCAACCCGGTCAACAATTACTCGATCCGCGAACTGGCCGAGATGATGCTGGCGCTGGCGGCTGAATACGACGAGTACCGCGACAACGCGCGGAAGGTGGAACTGATCGCGACCACCGCGGACGCTTACTACGGCAGCGGCTACCAGGACGTGCAGAATCGCGTGCCGAAGATCGAGAACACCAAGACCGACTTGAACTGGGCGCCGGCGGTTTCGATGCCGGACGCGCTTCGGCACATCTTCGACGCCTATCGCGATCACGTCGCCGCGGCGCGCGATCTGATGAGCTGAGCGATTGCAGGCCGCACAGTATGCAACGCGCGGGCGCATCGAGGCGAAGTTACACGCGGGCGATATTCCGGACTCACGCACATCTGGCGGATGAAGCCGCGGGAATCCTCGTCGCGGGCGGCGCAATCGGATGCGCCGTCGCGGGAATGAAGCTACCCCGCGCGCGCGAGCAGAAAACGGTCGCGCTCGAAGCATACTTCGACGCGATTTCCGCCGCCGAGTTGTCGCAACTTAAACTGACGCTCGAGCAAGCGGGGATGCTCGCCGACGGCGCGGTTGACGGCGCGCGAAGAATCGTCGATCCGGGATGGTCCACGTTGTGGATGAAACGCTTCGGCCCGTTTCGGGTCGGGCAGCGAATCCTGATCGTGCCGCCGTGGAAGCGCCAGAGTGAATCCGGCCGCACAACTATCGTCGTGCAGCCTGCGCGCGCGTTCGGTACGGGACACCATCCCACTACGGCAGGCGCTTTGCGCGCGATCGAATCGATCGTCGCCACGCACACGCCACGGTCAATCCTCGATGCGGGCACCGGATCGGGAGTATTGGCGATCGCGGCAGCGCTGCTGGGCAAGAGTGACGGCCTCGAGCGCGAAATGATCGCGATCGACATCGATCCCGCGGCGCTGGAGAACGCGCGCGCCAACGCGCGCCTGAACGGCGTCGAGAGGTCGATTCGATTCTCGTCGGTGCCGCTCGAGTCGATTCATCGCCACTTCGATCTGATCATGGCCAATATTCTGAGCGGCACGTTGATCGAGCTCGCACCGCATCTGAGGCGAATCGTCGCGCCCGGCGGGCGGCTGATCCTCGGCGGCTTTCTCGCCGACGAGGCCGACGATGTGCTGAGTCATTACCGGTCGCCGCTGCGATGTCTCAGCCGCAAGACGCATCGCGGATGGACGACGATCGTGATGGCGCGAGCGGCACGCTGATGCCGTCGCAGCAGCGGCGTTTTTCGATCGCGCGCGCACCGGGTTCATCCGGGATCGCGCACGTCGATGGCGCGGAACTGCATCACATGCGTGCGGTCCTGCGTCTGGCCGCTGGCGCGCGCGTGTCATTGATCGATCCCGCGGGCGTCGAGCATCGCGGCGCGATCGAGTGCTACGAGCGCGACCGCGCAGTGATTCGTATCGAAGCGGCGTCTTCCTCACCGCCCTCCCCTGCCCGACTTCGACTCATCCTGGCCGCCGCGATCGTTAAGGGACCGCGAATGGATTTCATCGTCGAGAAGGCGGCGGAGTTGGGCGCGTCCGAGCTGTGGCCGCTTGTCTGCGCGCGCGGATTGGTGCGTGCGCCCGGCGCGGAGCGGATCGTGCGATGGCGCCGGCTCGCGATCGCGGCCGCCAAGCAGAGCCAATCCGCCTCGGTGATGGAAGTGCGCGCGCCAATCGGTATCGACGACATGATACGGGGCGTGCCGTCCCGTACGCTCGCCGTGATCTGTGCGCAAACTGGAGCGCCGATCGGCGAAGTGATTCGACGCGCGCGTCCGCGTGCGATATTGATAGCCGTCGGACCGGAAGGTGATTTCGACGACGAGGAGCGCGTGCAAATTGCAGCCGCGGGATTCATCGCCGTCGGACTCGGACCGAATCGGCTAAGGAGCGAGACGGCGGCTCTGGCAGCGGTCAGCATAGCACAGGGGTTGCTTCACGATGGGCAAGGGTCAGGCGAAGATGGCGAAACGGGGTAAGCCGGTGGCGCGCAAGTTCGCGTTCATCATGGATCCGCTGGACCGGGTGATCGTCGACAAGGATACGACGTTCGTGTTCATGCTCGAGGCGCAATTTCGCGGGCACGAGATTTTCTTTCTCGGGCTGCGCGACCTTTACGCGCGCGGGCCTCATGTGATCGCGCGGGCGCGGCAATGCGAGCTGACGCGGCGCGGAAATCCTCATTACAAATTTCTCGACGAGGGCGCCGAGTATCCGCTCGAGACTTTCGACGCGGTCTTCATGCGCAAGGATCCGCCCGCCGACGCTGCTTACCTTTACGCGACGATGCTGCTCAGCCTGGGCGACCGCAGCCGCGTGTTCGTGCTCAACGACCCGGCCGGACTGCGCGAGGCGAACGAGAAGCTCTACGCGCTGAATTTCCCCGGCGCGATTCCGCCGACGGTCGTCACCTACGAAATTCCGCGGCTCAAGACCTTTCTCGACGAGCAGGGCGGCGAGATGATCGTGAAGCCGCTCGACGGTCACGGCGGCGAAGGCGTGTTCCTGGCGACGAAGAAGGATCGCAACCTGGGCGCGATCCTCGAAACGGTCACGCAGTTCGAGACGCGGCTAATCATGGCGCAGCGCTATCTGCCTGAGGCGCGCAACGGCGACAAACGGCTGATCGTGCTCGAGGGCGAGCCGATTGGATGCATGCTGCGGGTGCCGCGCGACGACGAGAATCGCGGCAATATCCACGTCGGCGGAAATTGCGTGAAGGCGCCGGTCACGGCGCGCGATCGCGAGATCTGCGAGATGCTGAAGCCGCGGCTCGTGCGCGACGGCCTGTACTTCGTTGGCCTCGACATCATCGGCGACTACCTAACCGAGGTGAACGTGACGAGCCCGACCGGGGTGCAGGAGATCGACCGGCTCGACGGCGTGAACCTGGAGGGCAAGGTGATCGATTTCGTCGAGTCGCGAGTAGCCGCGCTCAAGCAGTGAGGGAGCCGTTGCACGGCGGTGCGATCATCGGTACGAATTAGGGTTCGCCTCATCGCGAATGCGTTCAAGCACGGTGGGCAGGTAGCTCAGTCGGTAGAGCAAAGGACTGAAAATCCTTGTGTCGAGTGTTCGATTCACTCCCTGCCCACCAAATTTATGTCGCCGGATCGTCATCTTCGCCAGATCGAACTGTGCCTGCTGCGTTGCTTGATCGTCATCGAGCGCGAGCAGACTCGCGGCCTTGAGATTGCGACATACGCGGCGAACGCGCCCCTCAGTTCGGTACGTCTTTTCTTGAAAGCGAAAAAAGAACGGGCCGGCGCACGAGCGCCAGCCCGACGCCGACCAAGGGAGGGGTCGCTCCAACCTAGTCAGCCAAATTAAAGCACTTACCTAAACCCGCGCTTCTTATCGCCGCACCCCGCGCCGAACCGTGCGCGTCGGTGGATCGATCTTACCGCCGACTATCGCATTATCGATATCGAAGCATCCCGCGTTGTCGTCTCCGTCCTCTATAAACAGTGCAAATGGGCCGGTGCCCTCTAGACCGAACGCATATAAGTTGAGTTCGGACAACTCGAGGTTCAGGGTCCATTCACCGCACGAGCCCGCCGGCGTCGGCAGCGCGACCATCCTGGCCGAGAGTATGCCGCCGTAGGGACCCGGTTCCGCGTAGTAATCCGTTCCGTAGGTCTGGTGGTTAACCACATTCGTAGCGAAGGTCATGTCCGCAAACAATCCATTATCAGGGAGTTCGGCACATGTGCCCGCAGCAATGCCGACCTCGAGGAAGTTGAACGCATCGTTGCCTGTGTCGCAAGCCGGGGAATCGAAGCCCGGGCCGTTATCAATAAAGCTAAACGACGTGTTGATTTGATCTGACATATCGCCCGCATGCACGAGCTGCAGCCGTTCGCTCCCTTTCACTAGCTCGATGGGCGCCACCGCATCAAATTCGTATGCGCCACTGTCGCATTTGCTCGGGCTGTCGGGCCGCGCATAGAGCCGCTGGTCGGTTACCACTGTATTGCCCGACTGATCGGTGCAATCGGTATCGTGGCCAATCGCATTGGCGCCTGATACAAGCGCAATCGTCTCCGTAGGACCGCCATTCTGCGCCAATCCCGCCGAACTTAGCCCCGGATCCTCTACTTTGCTGCTGCTCATGCTGAAGGCGCAGCTATTGTCGGTGGAAATGTTGAACCCTATGTCCTTGTGATCCGCCCCCGCGCCGGCCGCACAATTGTTGGGGGTTCCTCCTGCGAAGAGCGAGCTCTTGTACTTGGTGACCGGACTAGCGCTGTACAAGGATCCGCCAGTGCCGCCGGAAGAGGTGACTGTGTTCTTATCAAAAGTATCGTTGGTGAGTAACAGGGTCGCGTCAGCATTGTAGATCGCACCGCCGGCTTCGGATGTAGTATTGCCGGCAAAGGTGCTGTTGGTGATCGTGACAGTGCCTGAGTCGGCGAAGATTGCCCCGCCAAAATCCCCACCGGCTCCATTGTCACTGAAGGTGGAGTTTTCAATCGTCAAAGTAGTGCCCGCGGCGTAGATGGCGCCACCGAATAGTACGTTTCCCCCTTCCAGNAACGTCAGGCTTGTCAGGGTGACGTTGGTGTCGGACCCAAGATCCAGGATTTCATTGGTGTTGCGACCGCTGATCGCAATGCCGCCGACTGTGGGACCCTCGATCGATAGATCACTGGTGGTAGTAACAGAGAGCGTCGCGGTAAGATTGATGGTGCCGGTGACGTCGAACAGAATGGTATTGGCACCCGATTCCCCTGCGCAGTTGTTAACCGTACCCCCTGTATTGGCGGCCGCGACCGCGTCGGTCAGGCTGCACGGCCCCGGAACACTCTCGGAAAAGCCGTCGAGCGTAGTGACGTAGATTAAGTTGGGGGGCGGCATAGCCTGCGCGAGCCCCGACATCACCACGAAGAGAAACGACAGCGCGATAGCCGCGCCGATAAACCGCCGATTCCGATCTGCCATGGACCCCTCCCCGCGGCTACTGGCCGCGTCAGCAAATCTCACGACTCATTCTGGCGTGATTTGACGCACTTTCCCACTGCGGCAAGGTACTGTCAACCACGCGGGCGAAAAGGCGCGGGCACCGATCGAGCGAAGATTGTCAGCTTCGCCAGATCGAACAGTGCCTGCTGCACTTCGAGATCGTCATCGAGCGCGAGCAAAGGCGCGGGCTTGAGATTTGCTATCGAGCGATCTTAAGCGACGGTGCGTCGGTGCGGCTTTTTCGCCAAGGCGGCACCGATCCCCCGATCAGTGACCATGTGCATTCGCGAAATCCGCCGCCGCTCTGATCTCNCCCTGAGCCTGAAGCAGTAGTGCCTCGGCGCGATCACGATGTCCACCGAATTCCGTTTTGCCGTCGTTGGCCGTCCGCAATTCCTGCACGGCAGCCTCGATTTTGTCGTGCGCGGCCAACAAATGCGGATGGGCTTCGTACTGAGCCAGTGCGACAGAACCAAACCCCAGCATAGCGGCGGCGACTCCAACCAGTAGCATCTTATTCATGGTCAAATCCCCTTAAATTGAATATTGGGCGTTCCCGTACACGTACAACACTTCGGCGACTCCAACTTGCCTTGTAGTAGAAAGCGCTTTCACCGACAAGGTTCATCGAGCGCAAGCGCGCTCCGGGCGCCGTTAGCGAGCGAGCAACAACGCTATGCTTACGGATCCAGCGAGTAAGCAATATACAGCGAACGGGGTTAGCGTTCGCGTTCTGAAATAGCTGGTCAGGAACTTTACGGACAAGTATGAGGCGATTGCCGCGCAGCTGGCACCTATCGCGGCTGCTTCTATTGCGGGCGCATTCCTCGAGGCGAGCAGCATCGGCAGTTTAAGAGCAGCTGCGGCCGCGATTATCGGGGTTGCGAGAAGAAAGGAAAATCTAAGCGCATCTTCATGAGGCAGCCCGACCATCAGTCCTCCAGCGATGGTCGCCCCGGTGCGCGAGAATCCGGGGAGGAGTGCGAGGACCTGCATCAGACCGACTCCCGCCGACTGCCGCCAGGAAATTTCCATAGCTATGCGATCGTCGGCGCCGCGACCGCCGCCGCTTTTCGATCGTGTCTTCATCAGCTCGGCCGCGTAGAGCAGCACTCCGTTCAATGCGAGAAACGACGCGACGTAGACGGGCCTCGCGAAAATTTTCTGCACCTGCTTTTGAAACAGGATTCCGACGATTCCGGCCGGGACAGTGCCGACCACTAGCAGCCAGCCCAGTTTCGCGTCGGGATCCGGGGCTATGTTTCGCAGTCTGATGGATCTCAGGATTCCCGAAAAAATTCGGCGCCAGTCGCGCAGGTAAATGAGGAAGAGAACTGCTGCCGTCGCAAAGTGAGTCGCAATCAGAAAGGTCAAAAAATAGTTCGCGTTCTCGTCGATGGTCCATCCGAGGAGCGCCGGCAGCAGAATACTGTGGCCGAGGCTCGAGACCGGGAAGAGTTCTGAAACTCCCTGCAGGATTCCGAGAAATACCGCTTGAAGATTCGACAGCACGTATTTCTTGTAACAAATCCCTGACCGCTGATTCTGTATATTTTACAGAACTAGCTGCCAATTGTAGGTCGGGTTCCCGAGAAGATTACACAAATCTCGCGGCTTCCGACTCACCTGAAACTGGCATTGTAGATGCTTCGTATTCATCGAGTGAGGGTTCTGCCCAACTCACGCGTGGTTATTACTGCAGGAGGTAATCCGAATGAAACTTCGAACTCTTTTCACCGCGGCGGCTCTGACAGCCTTGTTCGCGGCTACGCCGGTGGTGGCTCATGCGGACCATTACGGAGAGTGGGACGCGCACCACGAATGGCACGACGCGCACTGGTGGTATCACAATCATCCGGATTGGGTGTGGTATCACCATCGCGACTGGATCGCGGCATATCCAGATTGGCGCCCCTACTATGGCGACTATGACGAAGCTCATGTGTGGCACGACCGCGCCTGGTGGTATGACCATCATCCGGATTGGGTCCGCGACCATCATCATGACTGGGTACGATGGCATGAGTATCGATAGTTAGTCTGTTTTCGTTTAGCTGTTCGGTTTTTGCGCGAGCGCGGGACCAGGGCTGGAGCATCCGGGATAAGTCTTCTCGACTTGCTCCAGCCTCGCGTCTCGCGCAACTTTTTTCTCTCGCTTGCGGTTGCTTGAAACGATCTGCTGATGAGATCGTAGCTCGCATGACAATCAAGCGTGCGATGCCAACAGCTAGCCGGCCTTACATGCCGGGCTATGGAATTCTCGATGCGAGCGGCGGCCGCGGGCTGTTACCGTGGGAGTGGGCGGTCGAGCGATTGACGCGTTCGCGTAACTACTGGGTGGCAACGACGTGTCCCGACTGCCGGCCGCATTGCGTGCCGGTCTGGGGAATATGGATCGACGATGCGTTCTACTTCAGCAGCGGTGCGAAGTCGCGCAAGGCGCGCAACCTCGCGGCGAATCCGAATTGCGTCGTATGTCCCGAGGACGGCATCCAAGCGGTCTCGCTCGAAGGCGTCGCCGAACAGATTACCGATGCCGACACGATCCGGCGGTTCGTCGAGGCCTACAATCCCAAGTACCAGTGGGACTTGAAGGTTGAGACAGTGTTGGACATGGGGCCGATATTCGCGGTGCGTCCGCGCAAGGTGATCGCGGTGGACGCGACAGTCGGAGAATTCCAGGGGAGCGCAACGCGATGGCTGTTTTAGGGGAGGGGAACCAATTGTAGTGAAACCCCTCCGTGGGTTTCACGCTTCCGTGGGCAGGGTTAAACCCTGCACCGTAGTACTAAGACAAAGATGCGGGACCTCGTCCCTGGTGGGGACTTAGGGCGTCACCCCCCCGTGGGAGCGGGCGGGGCCGCGCTGGCGCACGCCGTTGGAATGTCGCAGGCTCGACAGCGGGCGATGCCGGCGCATCTGGTAGCGCCGCGACGGCAGATCGCCGATCGTCAGAATCCGCAAGCGATCGAGCAGATAGCGCGGCTCTATGCAGAGCGCCGCGCAAAGATTTTCGAAGCTGAAAATATCCGAGCGCCGACTGCCGAGCCTGCTGCCTTCGAACCAGTTCTTGACCTCGATGAAGTCGCGGCGACGCTCGCCGTCTTTCGCGTTCAGGTTGCGCAGATAGCATCGAATGGCGTCTTCCAGGACCGCCAGCAGAAGTTTCAGTTCGCCCTCGATAACGTGATTCCGCCTGACCAGGTCGGCATACTGTCCCGGCAGCAGCAGTCCGGCATCGAGTGCTTTTTCGTGTGGTGGAGTTTCGCCTGACATCAACATGCCCCCAATAGTCCGGCGCGCCGTCGCGCCAGCGCGAGATAAAGTTCGCGCGACGATGAAAGTACCAGACCAGTGTTGCGACAATGTGAACGCGGCAGGTGTGAAAATCCTACAAAGTGAAGTGGCCGATGCTCAGGATCACTTCGAGCAAAATCAGCAGCACCACAATGACTTCGAGCAATACCAGCCGGCGATCGCGCGCGACGTCAAGCACCAGCACCAGCGAGTCCTGGATGCTTTGCAGCTTGCTGGTCAGGGCGGCGTAACGATCGACGAGATCGAATTCGTCGCGAAGGTCGTCGTAGATGAGATCCATCGCGGGGTCTTCCCATGCCGCGTCGGGCTTGTCGAGCAGGTGGAGGACGGCGAGAACTTCGGTGCGCGACGAAATCGCCTCGCCGATGAAGCGATGCAGCGGCGTAACCCGATATGGCACCGTGCCTCGCGTCGCCATCCGATCGACCAGCTGCGCAGTGCGCGCGAAGAGGCTGTCGACGATGCGCTCGTAGTACTCCATCGCGGCGCTCTGCGCGACCGTCAGCGCGACGATTCCCGCCCGCTGCGGAGTGAGTCTGTCGACCCGCAGCATCCCGGCGGAGATGCCGATCGGCGCGGCGGGATCCTGGAGCACCGAGTAGTCCTCGCGGATGATGCGGGTCGTGAGTTTCGGCAGGACCCGCGTGAGGCGCGTGAAGATGCGCTCGCGGTCGTCGACCGGAACGTCGTGCGAGACAATGGCGCCGAAGGGGAAAATGTAGAGGCCGCCGTCGTTGCCGACTGGCAGGAACAGCTCGAGTGGGGAGATGCTCGCTTCGGGAAAAGCCGGAGCGATCTGGCGGAGTGAAAAGTTCTCCTCGAAAGCCACCGCGGAGAACTGATGAGTCCGGTTCGACATTTCGCAATAGTCGCAGCCCTTGGCGTTCGGCGAAAGCTCCTGGCGGGTGCAGCGCCGCAGTCGCCAGCGCAATCCATTCCCGCTATGTGGTATATGGATCAAACTCACCGCAAAGATTCAAAGGAGAGAGCAATGATCGAGGAAGCAATCGAGATTCGCACGGCTGACGGGACGGCCGACGGTTTTCTCTACCGGGCAGAAGGCGCGCGCCGAGCGCCGGGCGCCATTCATTTGACCGACATCGGCGGTATCCGCCCGTCGCATCGCGAGATGGCGAAGCGGCTGGCCGAGAAGGGCTACACGGTGCTGATGCCCAACGTGTTCTATCGCACGACCAAGCCGCCGGTAATCGACGTGACGATTGGCATGGGCGATGAGCGCACGATGAAGCGGTTCGGCGAGTTGCGGGCGCCGATGACCCCGGAGGCGGTCGAGCGCGACGCTAAGGCGTACGTAAATTTTCTGGCGGCGCATGAAGGCGTCAGCGCGGGATCGATTGGCGTCGTTGGCTACTGCTTCACGGGCGCGATGGCGATGCGCACGGCGGCTGCGATGCCGGACAAAGTTGCCGCGGTGGCTTCATTTCACGGTGGCGGCCTTTATACCGGAGAGCCGACCAGCCCGCATCTCGTGCTGCCCCGGATCAAGGCGCGACTGTACTTCGGACACGCGACCAAGGACCGCAGCATGACGCCGGAAGCAATCGAGAAGTTCGATCGCGCGCTGGCTGCGTGGGGCGGAAAGTATCAAAGCGAAGTTTACGAAGGCGCGTTCCACGGCTGGACGACCTCGGACGCGCCGGTTTACAACCAGCCGCAAGCCGACCGCGCGTTCGACAAGTTGACGGAGTTGTTCGCCGCCACGCTGAAGTAGCCGGGTGAAAACCGTTTCTACCTTCGCGGCGCGTCTGATCTTCGCGATCGGTCTCGTCGCGATCGCCGCGCCGGCGACCGCCGAGACCGAATCGGCGCCCAATCGCGCCTTCCGGGCACAGGTCACGCAGTTTGTTCAGGCCGAGCTGCAGCTTTATCCCGAGCGTGCGACGCGGCTCGGAGATCATCGCTTCGACGATCGAGTTGACGACGTCAGCGCAAACGGCATCGATGCGGTGGTACGACACGCGAAAAAGTGGATCGCCCTGTTCGGCGCCGACGACCCGAAATATCTTTCGCCCGCCAACGAAGCCGATCGTGAGTGGCTGATGGCGCATGCCGACGACGAACTCCTGTGGACGGAACAAGTCCGCAGCTACCAACGCGATCCTGAGATGTATCTGCCGACGTCCGCGGTGAACGCATTGATCAAGCGCGAGTTCGCGCCGGCCGACGTCAGGATGCGTTCGGTGACTGCGCGCGAGGTCGCCGCGCTCAAGAATCTCGATGCGGCGCGGAGCAACCTGCAAGCCTCACTGACGCCGAAGGTCTTCGTCGATATCGCGCTGCAACAATGCCGGCGACGATCGCGTTTTTTAACAATGATGTCCCGCTGGCGTTCGCGAAGGTCGCCGACGGTCCCGACAAGCGGGCGTTCGCCAAGGCGAATGCGAACCTGGTCGCCGCGATCCAGGATTACGCTGAGTGGCTCAAGAACGAGCTGATGCCGAAGGCGTCGGGAAACTACGCGATCGGTGCCGATGCGTACCGGCGAATGCTCAATGACGACGACATGGTCGATATTCCGATCGATCAGCTTGAGCAGGTCGGCGTGAAGGAGCTGGCGCGGCTGCGCGACGAATTCCAGAAGACGGCGGCTCAGATCGATCCCAAACGATCGCCCGCCGAAGTGATGGAGTCGCTCTCGCGGGTGCATCCCGACGCAAGCCAGGTGCTGCTCACCGTCGGCGCGGGACTCGCGAGCATCCGCGCGTACGTCGTCGCGCATCATATCGCAACGATCCCGTCGGACGTGTTGCCAGTGGTGCGTGAGACGCCGCCGTACATGCGCGCGACGACGTTTGCGTCGATGGATTCGCCGGGACCGTTCGAAAAAACGAGCGAGGCATTTTACTACGTCACGCTTCCGGATCCGTCGTGGCCCGACGCGAAGAAGGCGCAGCTGCTCGCCTTCTATTCTGCGCCAAGCATTTCGGACACTTCGGTGCACGAAGTCTTTCCGGGGCATTACGTGCAGTTCCTGAACAATCGGCACAACCCGGACGTAGTTCGGCTGATTTACGGATCGGGTGCGGACATCGAGGGCTGGGGTTTGTACTGCGAGCAGATGATGCTCGACGAGGGCTTGCATGACGGCGATCGGAGATATCGGCTGGCGCAATTGCAGATGGCGCTGATGCGCGCGTGCCGGTACCTGGTCGGAATCAGGATGCATACGCAGAACATGACGGTGGACCAGGCCGCGAAATTTTTCGAAGACAACGCTTATCAGACGCCGCATAACGCGATGGTCGAGGCGCTGCGCGGCTCCGGCGATCCCGGCTATCTGCGCTAT
>JGI12635J15846_10004078_pt1 | contig 12632 bp, 13 predicted proteins | sample BlaSpr_A8_OM2_M2_FD_15846 | JGI IMG/M metagenome (IMG submission 15846) | reverse complement strand
GCGAGCACCGTCAGCGTGTGCGGGCGGCACTTCGTCCAGGTTGCAACCAGCCGACCCGCCGGGTGCTGACGCGGCACGCTTGATGGAGGGCATATGAGCATCACCCAGAGATTCCTTTCAGAAGACAACGAAACACCGTCGATCGATGTACCGTCATCCCTGCCGGGCACAAAGCCGGTCTCAAGATCCGCGCCGAAGCTAGCCGGGGATCCGTCCCTGTCACCGCGAGAAGCCGCTCGAGACGAGCGTGAGAAATCAATCAAACACACAATGCCGGACGACCCGCAGGGGGATTATGCCTAGTTGGTCACAACTTCTTAGTTAGATGGAAAGCCAGGTGGTTTTCGTCTAACCTGAAGTTGCCCGCCCAAAACCTGATCCTTTGACCTGCAAAGCCAAGGCCATCAAGGCACGAAGGGGGTTTTGCGTGTAAGAAATGTAGGCATGTAATTTGCGATATTTTCCTTGAATTAGGCTATATTTCTTCTATAACGTGGGCATGCACATCCACGTTATTCCCAACCGCGACTCGCCTCCCACCGTGTTGCTACGCGAGTCTTACCGCGACGGCAAGACGGTCAAGAAGCGCACGCTCGCTAACCTCTCCGCGCTGCCGGCCGAGCAAATCGAGCTGATCCGCCAGGTGTTGCGCGGCGAGAAACTGGTTGCACCGGCGTCATTGTTTGAGATCGAGGCGTCGCGTCATTATGGTCATGTGCAGGCGGTCTGGCTGGCCATGCAGCGCTTAGGACTGCCGCAGTTGCTCGCGGCGCGCGCGAGTCCCGAGCGCCAGCGCGTGCTGGCGATGATCGCGGCACGGGTGCTCCGCCCCGACAGCAAGCTCGCCACCACGCGCTGGTGGGACACCACCACCTTGCCGGAGTTGTTTGATGTCGCAGCGTGTGATGAGCAGGCGCTCTACGCCGCGATGGACTGGCTGCTGGAGCGCCAGGATGCCATCCAGGGCAAGCTCGCGCAGCGCCATCTGGAGCCCGGCAGCATCGTGCTGTATGACCTGAGCTCGAGCTATTTCGAGGGCAGCACTTGTGAGCTGGCCGCCTTGGGCTACAACCGCGACGGCAAGCGCGGTAAGTTGCAGGTGAACTATGGACTGCTTACCGATGCGCGCGGCGTACCGGTCGCCATCTCGGTGTTTGAGGGCAACACGGCGGATGCGAAGACCTTCATGCCGCAGGTCGCGCAGTTGCGCGAGCGCTTCGGCATCGACGAGATGGTCCTGGTGGGCGATCGCGGCATGATCGCCCAGACCCATATCGATGCGCTCAAAGCCGAGGCCGGGCTGCAATGGATCACCGCGCTGAGGTCCGGCAGCCTGCGCACCCTGGCGGCCGACGGAGCCCTGCAGCTGGGGCTCTTTGATGAGCGCAACCTGTTCGAATTTACCCACGCCGATTATCCCGGCGAGCGCCTGATTGCCTGTCGCAACCCGCAACTCTCGAAGCAGCGCGCCCACAAGCGCCAGGCGTTGCTTGAGGCCACCGTCGAGCAACTCGAGCCGATTCGCCAGCGCGTTGCCGCTGGGCGCCTGAAGGGTAAGGATCGCATCGGCCTGTGCGTGGGCAAGGTCCTCAATCGCTACAAGGTCGGCAAGCACTTCGATCTGGTGATCGGTGACGCATCCCTTGAGTATGCGATCAACGACGAACGCGTCGCCCAGGAAGCCGCCCTGGACGGCATCTACGTGATCCGCACCGCGGTGCCGCCCGCACGCATGAACAGCGACGACGTCGTGCGCAATTACAAAAACCTAAGCCAGGTCGAGCAGGCCTTTCGTTCGATCAAGACCGTCGATCTCGAGGTGCGACCGATCTACCATCGCCTGGCCGATCGGGTGCGCGCGCACCTGTTGCTGTGCATGCTCGCCTTTTACGTGAAATGGCACATGATGCAAGCCTGGCGCCCGCTGCTCTTCGCCGACGAGCAACAAGCGGCCAAGGCGCAACGCGATCCGGTCGCCCCGGCCAAGCGCTCGCCCAGCGCGTTGCGCAAAGTATCAAGCAAGACACTGGACGATGGCACCCCCGCGCACAGCTTCGGCTCGCTGCTACACCACCTCAGTGCCGTCGTGCGCAACGTCTGTCGTCGCCCCGGGGCGCCCCCGCACGAACCCACCTTCACCCTCGATACGACTCCCGATGCCAAACAACAGCAAGCTCTTGAGCTGCTGAAAACCCTAGCCGTGTAGGCAGCGGCACAACATCGAATTAACCTCAACCGATTGATTCAAAAGAAAACTTTGCATCGAGGTCGCAGCAACTTCAGTCTAACGAACGTCGATCGTGGCCCCGCCGCAAAAAAGAGTCGGCTTTGGGACGTCAATTCGTGGGTGTGGTCGTCGAGTTTCGCCTGGGCGCCATATGGAGCGGTACCCATTTTGTGGACGCCATGAACTGGCTTTCAAGAGTTATCCACGGCCAATCGGCGGGTGACTCCCCTGCCCGCCATTTGTTTGGCGGATCGCCGGCGGACGTGCATTGATAAAGCCAAGTCCCGCAGACCGTGCACTGCCAGTTGGTGCTTATCTGCGTCGGGTTTGTTGTCGCGCCAAAAAAGCTTACCCCCGCAGCTGCCAGATCTCCATGAGGAGGTGTCGTCGAAGCCTTGCCGATCAGGCCTTGACACGCTTTGCAAGGTTTCATAGTCCACTCCATTGCCGTGTGCGAGGAATCCCAGCATGAGCGAAATGAAAACCTTGTGTGCCGCGTTGCCCGACGAAATCGCGCGCGTAACCGAGATCCTCGGGCACTACGCCGCGACCGGCCCAGCCAACGCATTCGGCGCAATGATGATCCACGCCTCCCTGGACCGCGCGACGCGTGCTCGCCGGCCGCGATATCGTCGCAATGCTGATCGCGCTCGAAGACTTGAAGGAATACAGCGAATGATCGCCGCCTACCCACTTCAATGGCCCGGGGCTGGTCGTGCACGAAGCACCATCAGATAAAGAACGGAAACTTCCAGCGCAACGGCAAATGGCTCACAGTCTTCGATGGCGTCGATCGAGTCCTCGTCGAGCTCGAGCGCTTCGGGAATTGACCGACAGGACACAGTACTGTCGACCAACATCAGGACGCGCCTTGATGGTCTATCACGCTCTGGCGAAAAGGCGCCTGACGACTCAGGCGCCGCCGTGTACTGGAAGACCCGCGGCGACGCTGGACGCCATGCGCGCTTCGAGCACCACGGAGGCGCCCAGATCCTCGACCGTGCCTTTCACCGGCTTTGCAGCGCTCGACGCGCCGGCGGCGAAGCGCCACTGGCGTGACGTTATCAAGGTCGGCCCGCTCGAACAGGACAAGGCGGTGATCCGGGCGACCTACATCAGCTTGTTTCGTCGTCCACATCTCGGGCAGATGAAGTAAATGCCGAAGCGGTCGATGGCAGGCTCGACATCATTAAACGGAATCTCTGCGGGTGCATCGAATGCATCCCCACATGGCCGTATTCCTCCGTTTCGAGGAATCCTATCCAGCACTCACCTGTCGGTCGATCGCTGTCCGCATACAATTAAACGATGCATCGAATGCATTTTCAAGACTATGGAAACGGCCTGCGACGATACCGTCAATGGGCACGTTGATCAGGTTTGCCTGAGTGATCTTCCTGATCCACTGCGTGGCGACGTAGAACCCGTTGGTCGGGTCGCCGCCGACACCGGAAGTCATCTCGAATCTCATGTAGTCGTAGGTTCGTTTATCGTCCATCGACTCGTCTCCTACTATGTGGAAGGAATCCTGGCATGATGCATGCGTTTCGATGCAGCAGCCAAATCAACCCTTTATCTCTTGCACGTATGCACGACCCTTCTCCGTGATCAGGAAGCCACCGTGCGACGTCGCTGAGATCAGTTCCCGTTCTTCCAGTTCGGTTTGGATGTCCCACTCAACCATAAGAGGGTGGTCGCTCGCGGCGCGTTGGCTGAGTTCCAGAAGCGCAGCTTCCGCTTTGGCGCTAAGTTCTTCTGACATGTCCGGCGCCTCCAAGTCTTCAAGGAATTCTACTCTGACGGACGGCCCGATCCTTTTCAGCGGCGCCATGGTTCCCGCGCTGTTCGAAGGCAGCAAGACGCAAACGCGGAGAGTTGTGAAGCTGCCGCCGGCACCTGAATCACCTGGATCATGCGAGCTATACCAATGGTCCGCTGAGACTCGCGGCCGCCTATTCGGAGTACAACGACCGGGCGCTGAACCTTGCGAACGGACTCGGACGCACGTCTTTTGAGGGCGTCCGTTTACCGGCGGGCGCGGTCTTCGTCGCCGACAGCATGAAGAATGCGGGCATCGGCGGCAGCTTCCAGATCGGGCGCGTGCAGCTGCATGCGCTCGTCACGCAGGTGCGAATCGAGAACCGCGGCCAGCGCAACACCGACCGGCCCCTCGACGGCGGGGAAAACTTTCGGCTCACGGTAGCCGACGAGATCGATGCGGGCATCTGGACCACGACGTTCGCCGGCAAGCGCTGGACGCAATTGACCGTCGCAAATGTCTATGCCCTATCGAAAAGTGCCCAGCTTTATGTCAATGCGACGGCCGAACAAGCGTCAGCTGGCGCGAATGCCGTCACACTCGGCATCGCCGCCTCATCATCGAATCGGCAGACCATCATCCTTGCGAGTGTCCATCACCTCTTTTGAGGAATAGAAGACCCGCGCTCCTGGGGGGCGATGCTACAACCGACACAGCGCTGTCGACAGATCGCGTTGGCGGCTTCCTATCGAACCGCCACGCTCAAACCCTCTCGGTTCCGAATCCGCGACGCCAAGTGACAGATGCCCGGTACCAGGCTATTTGATGCTCTCGCGGAACCAGCGCGGATGGTGCTTCCTCGCCCAGCCTAATGTCACGGTGCCGCGCGTCATCGCGCGGATGGAACCCTTGACCCACAGCGCCGCATAGATATGCACAATGATCCCGACGATCAAAACGAACGCTGTGGCCGCGTGAATCACAGCCGCTAGCCGAATTAGCGTGATCGGGAAGTAAAACGAGAAATAGCGCCGCCAGATCACGATCCCGCTCAGCAGCAGCAAAATCATGCATGCGACCATCACAAAGAAAAGCAGCTTCTGTCCGGCGTTGTAGCGGCCGATCTCGGGCAGCTTGTCTTCGCGCTTGGCGAGCACATCGTCGATCTGCTTGAGCCACTGGAGGTCGCTGCTGTCGAGCACGTTGTGATGCCAGAAGCGCAACGCAAGAATCAGGAACGACACGAACATCACGACGCCGACGAACGGGTGCAGGATGCGCGTCCACTGACCGCCGCCGAAGATCGCTGTGAGCCAGAACGTCGACGGATGAAACAGCGCGAGCCCGGACAACGCAAGCAGGACGAACGTGATCGCAATAATCCAGTGATTGGTGCGATCGTTCGCGGTGTAACGCACGATCAGGTTCGTGTCTGCCACGTTTTCTTCAGGTTTCATCGGAATGCTCCTTCACGCGACGCGCCTCATCGCGGGCGTCGCGTTCCTCTTCTTCGCTGACCTCGTTCGGACCGACGCGCATGTAGTGGAAGAAGCCCGAGAGCGCCGCCAGCGCCATCACACCCAACGCGAGCGGCTTCGTGACGCCCTTCCACAAGCTCACCAGCGGACTGATGTGCGGATCGTCGGGGAGGCCGTGATACAGCGAGGGCTTGTCGGCGTGATGCAGCACATACATCACGTGTGTGCCGCCGACGCCGGGAGGATCGTAAAGTCCGGCGTTCTTGAACCCGCGTTCTTTCAAGTCTTCGATACGCTCCGCCGCGTGCTGTTTCATGTCCTCCTTGGTGCCGAACACGATCGCGCCCGTCGGGCAGGTCTTCACGCACGCAGGCTCCTGGCCGACCGCGACACGATCCGAGCATAGTGTGCATTTGTATGCACGATGGTCCCGCTTCGAAATGCGCGGAATGTTGAACGGACAACCCGTCACACAATAGCCGCAGCCGATGCAGTTTTCCTCATGGAAATCGACGATGCCATTCGTGTACTGGACGATCGCGCCCGGCGCCGGACAGGCCTTCAGACAACCCGGGTCCTCGCAGTGCATGCAGCCGTCCTTGCGGATCAGCCATTCGAGGTTGCCATCCGGATTCTCGTATTCGGTGAAGCGCATCAGCGTCCACGAGTGCTCGCTGAGGTCGCGCGGGTTGTCGTAGACGCCTACGTTGGTGCCGACTTCGTCACGCAGGTCGTTCCATTCCATGCACGCGGTCTGGCACGCCTTGCAGCCGATGCACTTGGTGACGTCGATCAGCTTCGCCACGCCCTCCGTGACCGGCGGCTCGCGTACCGACGGCGGCTGCACCGTGGTGGCCGACCGGCGCCTGATATCGAGCGATTGCAGCGGCATGGCGTTCTCCTTTCGCTTGATCAGGCTTTCTCGACTTTCACGAGGAAGGACTTGAATTCCGGCGTCTGCGTGTTAGCGTCGCCGACCACGGGCGTGAGCGTGTTGATCAGATAGCCTGGCTTCGCCAGGCCCTTGAAGCCCCAATGCAATGGGATGCCGACCGTCTGCACCTTCTTGCCGTCAATCATCAGAGGTTTGATGCGTTTGGTGACCACCGCAACCGCAACGATGTGCCCGCGATTGGACGACACCTTCACACGGTCGCCGGCCGCCACGCCGATCTCGTGCGCGAGATCCTCGCCGATTTCGACGAACTGCTCCGGCTGAATGATCGCGTTCAGCCGCACGTGCTTCGTCCAGTAGTGAAAATGCTCGGTGAGCCGATAGGTGGTCGCCGTGTGCGGGAAGTCCGCCGCCTTGCCGAACGCCGCGCGGTCGTCAGGAAACACGCGCGCTGCCGGGTTGCTCGTTACCTGCGCGTTCTGCGGATGCAGCGGGTTGTAGCCGAGCGGGGTCTCGAACGGCTCGTAGTGCTCAGGGAATGGACCTTCGGCCATCGCGTCGCGCGCAAAGAAACGGGCGACGCCCTCGGGGTTCATGATGAACGGTCCCATGCCGCTTTCGGGCGGCTCGTCCGCCTTGTAGTCCGGTACGTCCACGCCGCCCCACGTCTTGCCGTTCCACGCGATCAGCTTTCGCGACGGGTCGAACGGCTTGCCGTTCACGTCGCACGAAGCGCGGTTGTACAGGATCCGCCGGTTCGCCGGCCACGCCCACGCCCAGCCAAGCGACTGGCCGATGCCGGTCGGGTCCGAATTGTCACGCCGCGCCATCTGGTTGCCGGCCTGCGTCCATGATCCGCAGAAGATCCAGCAGCCGCTCGCCGTGCTGCCGTCGTCCTTCAGTTGCGCGAAGCTCGAAAGTTGCTCGCCCCGCTTCACCAGTACCTTGGTTGGATCCTTGGGGTCGGGCAGGTCGGCGAGCGCCCTGCCGTTGAACTCCATGGCCATTTCGTCCGGCGTCGGGTCCAACGGATTCGCATAGGGCCAGTTTAGGTTGACGATCGCGTCCGGGAATTTGCCGCCCTGGTCCTTGTACAGCGTGCGGATCCGTGCAAACAGGCTTCCCATGATCTCCAGATCGCTCTTCGCTTCGCCGGGAGGATCGGCGCCCTGCCAGTGCCATTGGAGCACGCGTCCCGAGTTGACGAGCGAGCCCCGCTCTTCGGCAAAGCAGGTTGTCGGCAAACGGAACACTTCGGTCTGGATCTTCGACGCGTCGACGTCGTTGAACTCGCCATGGTTCTTCCAGAACTCGGAGGTTTCGGTCGCGAGCGGGTCCATGATCACGAGCCACTTCAGCCTGGAAAACGCCGTGGTCATCTTCGCCTTGTGCGGCGCGGCGGCGAGCGGGTTAAAGCCCTGCGCGATGTAGCCGTTCATCTTGCCCTGGTTCATCAGCTCGAACACCTGCAACATGTCGTACGACTTGTCGAGCTTGGGCAGATAGTCGAAGCCCCAATTATTCTCGGCGGTCGCCGCATCGCCCCACCACGATTTCATCAGACTAACGAAGAAGCTTCGATAGTTTTTCCAGTAGCTCAACTGGTTCGGCCGCAACGGCTGGGCTGCGCGCTTCGTGATGTAGCCCTCGTAGTCCTGTTCGCCTTGTGCCGGAAGCGTCATGTAGCCGGTCAGCAGGTTCGACAATAGGCCGAGATCGGTGAGCCCCTGGATGTTCGAGTGGCCGCGCAGTGCGTTCATGCCACCACCCGAGACGCCAATATTGCCGAGCAGCAGCTGCACCATCGCGCCGGTGCGGATCATCTGCGAACCGATCGAGTGCTGGGTCCAGCCGAGCGCGTACATGATGGTGGCGGCCCGCGTCGGCGACGCGGTCGAGGCGAGCATCTCGCACACCTTCAGGAACTTGTCCTTCGGCGTGCCGCAGGTCTTCTCGACCATCTCCGGCGTATAACGCGAGTAATGCTGCTTCAGCAGGTTGTACACGCAGCGCGGATGCGCAAGCGTCGGATCGACCTTCACAAAGCCGTCGTCGCCACGCTCGTAGTCCCACGTCGACTTGTCCGGATACGCGTGCTTCTCGGCGTTGTAGCCGGAGTAGAGGCCATCGTTGAACGCAAAGTCTTCGCGCACGATGAACGGGAAGTCCGTGTAGTTCTTCACGTACTCGTGCTGGATCTTGTCGTTCGTCAGCAGGTAATGGATGATTCCGCCGAGGAAAATGATGTCCGTGCCAGTGCGAATCGGCGCGTAATAGTCAGCGACGGATGCGGTACGCGTAAAGCGCGGATCGACCACGATCAGGCGCGCCTTGCGGTGGACCTTCGCTTCGGTGACCCATTTGAAGCCGCACGGGTGTGCCTCGGCGGCATTGCCGCCCATCACCAGGATAACGTCCGCGTTCTTGATGTCGACCCAATGGTTCGTCATCGCTCCACGGCCAAACGTCGGGGCAAGACCTGCCACCGTCGGGCCGTGTCAGACACGCGCCTGGTTGTCGAACGCAAGCATCCCCAGACTGCGGGCCACCTTGTGCGTCAGATACCCTGATTCGTTGCTGCTCGCCGACGCGGCCAGCATGCCCGTCGTCAGCCAGCGGTTGACCTTCTTGCCGTCGTCCGTCGTTTCGACGAAGTTCGCGTCCCGGTCTTCCTTCATCAGCTTCGCGATGCGGCCGAGCGCGTCATCCCACGAGATGCGTTGCCACTGGTTGGATCCAGCCGCGCGATACTCCGGATGCGTCAGACGGCTCGGGCTGTGAATGAAGTCGATCAGGCTCGCGCCCTTCGGGCACAACGTGCCGCGATTGACAGGATGGTCGGGGTCGCCTTCGATGTGGATGATGCTGGCTTTGGCGTTCTTCGCGCCATCGCCGAGGCTGTACATCAGGACCCCGCAACCGACTGAACAATACGGACACGTATTGCGGGTTTCAGTGGTACGCGCTAGCTTGTACTGACGGACTTCCGCGATCGCCCGGTCCGGCGAGAAGCCCATCAGGGCGAGACTCGACCCGGCAAGCGATGTGGCGGTGACCGCCAGGAACTGGCGCCTCGTCAAATTGACCATGGTGGCCCTCGGACGTAGACGTTGCACATCAACTACTAGTATAGATAGCGTTTTGTAAAAATTCCGTCAGGGCGCCAACGGAAAAACCCTAACATGCTGCACGTCAGTCGCTCCGGCGACTCGCGAGTGGCGCAAACGGTCGCGTGTCTGCTCACTGAGGATCCCGAACCTGTGGCCCTAGTGCGCCGACAACAGGACAGCCGCGTGGCTCGAACCCGTCTGCGCCGCAATGTCCTGTGCCGTCATGCCTCGGGTATCGCGCAGCGCCTGATTGGCTCTGGTAACAATATAGCTGGCCTGAGCTTCGCGCAGACGTCTCGCCTCGACCGGTTCCCTGTGGCAAACCCAACACGGAGTGCGCGCGTAAAATCGTGGGGCGCCCCGCAACGGTCGGCATCTGGCCGCCTGGCCTGGGCCTTGTGCCGCGCCAATATTCGCTATGCGGCCATACCTCGCGGAACGTAGCGTTCCTCGCTGCTGAGCAGCGCCTGGATGATGCACGCATTCTTGTTGGCCAGCGCGACCGCAGTGCAGTTGTGTCCGCGCCGCGCGATCGGTTGCTGCAGCCAGATACTGTGCGCGTCAGTCTGATCGAGAACGAAGACCGGAGCCAGGCGCCGCTCGCCTTCGAATGGGCGACCCTTTTCGCGCTAAGCGTCGCCTTGCGCAACGGCTCGGTCTATGCCGAGCATAGCTTCGATTTTCGCAGTCAGGCCACGCTGCTGATTCCGGACGTCCAGCGATCCCGACGAGCGTTTGCAGTTCAACACACCGTCCCGCAACCCTCCGGAGCGTGGACCGATGCGCGTGGCATTTCGCTGTCGTGGATGACCTCTCTGACGATCGGGTAGATTTGCGTTTCCCAGCGCCGGCCCGCGAACACTCCATAGTGCCCGACCCCGGTCTGTATGTAGTGGGTCTTCATATAGGGCGGCAGACTGCTGCACATTTCCTGCGCCGCTTCGGTCTGGCCGACCGCGCAAATGGCGTCTTTCTCCCCCTCGATCGTCAGCAGCGCGGTGCGTCTGATGGCGCGCGGGTCCACGCGACGGCCGGAGATCAGCAGCTTGCCAAGCGGCAGCGCGTGCTGCTGAAAAACCCGGCTCACGGTGTCAAGGTAAAACTCGGCCGGCAAATCCATCGTCGCAAAATAATTTTCGTAGAAGGCGCGGATCACCTCGGCTTTCGCCGTGTCGCCCTGCACCTGGCAATTGTAGAAATCGATCAACGAGTTGGCGTGCCGCCGAAGGTCCATCGACATGAACGCGCCAAGTTGCAGAAATCCGGGATAGACGCGCCGCATCGCCCCTTGGAAGCACATCGGCACAAGCTCGATGAGACCGTTCTCGAACCACTCGAGCGGTGTTCGCACGGCCAATTCGTCGACCTGGGTGGGATTGATGCGAGTATCGTTTGGGCCGGCGATCAGCGTCATACTACGCGGTTGCGCCGGGTTGCCGTCTTCGGCCATGAGCGCGACGGCGGCCAACGTGGCGACCGTTGGCTGACAGACCGCCACCACGTGCGACCCCGGGCCGAGCCGTTCGAGAAAACCAATCAAATGTCCGACGCAGTCGTCCAACCCGAAGGGGCCATCCGACAAAGGGACGTCGCGCGCATTGTGCCAATCGGTGATGTAGACGTCGTGGACGGCGAGCATCGTGGCCACCGTGCCGCGCAGTAACGTGGCGAAGTGGCCCGCCAACGGTGCGACGAGCAGGACCCGCGGTTGCGTGGGTTGCACGTCTTTCTTAAAATGCAGCAGGGAGCAAAACGGCGTGCGGTGAACAACCTCTTCGCTCACCGCGACCACTTGGTGATTGATCTGGACTGCATCGATTCCAAACGGCGGCCGCTGTTGCGTGAGGCGAGCGAGCGCCAGGCATTCATAGAACGCGCCGATCTCCCGCGCCAGGCTGTTCTTGGACAACATCCCTGGCCACGCCGCAGAGGACGCGGCTGCCGCGCTGGCGGCCGCCTGAAGCGGAGCCACCATGTCGGCATACGCTTGGTAAGCTTGATACATCATGCGGGGGCCCGCAAAAATAACCTTGGCAGCGACTCGAAAAGCCAAACTCGCCTATCGAGGCTATATAGTTAGTATATCTATTTTTCTGCTTTGATAGTGGAGCACCCTTTCGTTATGGAGGTTCGCATATGGCCAAGCCTAGTCTGACCATCAGCAGCCGAAACTATTCCTCATGGTCGCTGCGCGGATGGCGGCTGACGAAATTCAGCAGGCTGGAATTCGAAGAGATTGTGATTCCGCCGGCTGATCCGACCATCCGCGCGGAACTCTTGCTGCTCTCGCCGTCGATCCTGGTCCCCCGCCTTGAGTATGAAGGCGTCAGAATCTGGGACACCTCGGCGATCGCCGAGTATCTTAACGAAGTGCGGCCCGAAGCCGGCCTGCTGCCCAGCGACCGCGTCGCCCGGGCGCACTGCCGTTCGATTTGCGGCGAAATGCATTCGGGCTTCAGCGCGCTGCGCTCGGCGCTGCCAATGAACCTGCGCGCTCACTGCCCTGGCTTTAAGGTCTGGGAACGCGCGCAAAGCGATATCGATCGGATCACCACCATTTGGCGCGACTGCCTGGCGGCATATGGAGGACCTTATTTGTTCGGCGCGCTGAGCATGGCCGATGCCATGTACGCGCCGGTCGTCACCCGGTTTCTTACCTATGACGTGCAGTTGGATGAAGTATCGACCGCCTATTGTCAGACGATTATGGCCCTGCCAGAGATGCAGGCGTGGATCGCAACCGCCAGGCAAGAACCCGACGAGATCGACGAACTGGACGTCGAGTTTTGAGCCGCACGCGGCGGGACTGCTTCGCCTCGCGAGAACACTGCCGTCGGATACGGCGGCGGTGCGCGTATCACGCTTGTGGGGTAGCCGGGATCCGCCCCTGGCTCACGGGTTGACTCATCGGTTTCTCGACATCCGTCGGTGACGGTGGCCGAGTGTCGAATGCCGGATGCCGACACGAGGAGGTACCGGCAGACCATGAATACACTCCGCAGCGTCCCGGCGACGGGCACTGCGGAAACGCGCGTCAATCGTTACTTCCTCGTGGCGCGCGACGCTTGCGCGATGCCTTCCCGAGCAGCCTGCGACGCGGCGGTCGCCGCTGTATCGAAGTTGCTTCCGGCTATGTCAACCGCTTGTTGCGTGGCCTTGTGAA
>JGI12635J15846_10004077_pt1 | contig 12635 bp, 9 predicted proteins | sample BlaSpr_A8_OM2_M2_FD_15846 | JGI IMG/M metagenome (IMG submission 15846) | reverse complement strand
GACATCCCACCGGGCGAAAAGTTTCGTTCATGAACAACTTCGCCATTGAGGGACATTTCTTCAACTTCACGACTTCCGGCCAGTGGATGTGGGACGAACTGAAAATAACCATTCCGGCGAACCAGGATCCTTATGTGGTCATTGATGGGATTCAGAAACTGGTTGCAAAAGAGACGGAGGTCAGCGCGCGCAAGGCGGAAGAGGAATGGCACAGCACTACGAATCACTACCGAGTACAGGCGTTTTCGGCTGCGCCCGCGCTGAATGTGTTGCCTTCTGGCGATGGCGTGGAAGTACAGATCCGCTACATCACGCGGGCCTATGAGCGGCACGAGATGCGCAAGCGGCTGTATGAGGCGGTGGTGAAGCTGATGCATGGAAAGCCGGAGGCGGTGAAGCAGTAGAGCTTCTAGCTTCTAGCTTTTAGCTTTTAGCTTTGGCTTCGTTATTTTCCTGCGAGATCTATGACCTACAGAAACGACTTGGGGACAGTCATTGTGACTGGAGCCAGTCGCGGAATTGGCGCGGCGGTCGCTACGCTGGCGGGAGGAGCCGGCTACGCTATTGCAGTCAACTTTGCCACAAGCGAAGCCGATGCGGTGAAAGTGGTCGACGCGATTGTGGCCGCGGGAGGTCGCGCCGTCGCAATTCAGGCCGACGTCTCACGCGAAGCAGAGATCATTCGCATGTTCGAGAGAGCGGAACGAGATTTAGGTCCGATCAAGGGACTGGTGAATAATGCCGGCGTGACCGGCGGGTTCGCACGGGTGGAAGAAGTCTCGAGTGCGGCGCTCGCGAATGTGTTTGCGGTCAACGTCAGCGGTACGATCTTGTGTTCGCGGGAAGCGGTGCGGCGGATGTCGACGCGGCGGGGAGGAACCGGAGGGGCGATCGTCAACATTTCCTCACGGGCGGCGCATACGGGAGCGGCGGGGGAGTGGGTGCACTATGCCGCGTCGAAGGGGGCGATTGACAGCTTCACGATCGGCCTGGCGCGGGAGGTAGCGACGGAAGGAATTCGGGTGAATGCGGTGGCTCCGGGTTTGGTCGACACTGGACTCCATGCCGCGAACGGCGAGCCGGGACGGCTGCAACGGCTGATGGGAACCATCCCGATGGGAAGGGCGGGCGCGCCGCGCGAGGTGGCGGAGGGAGTGCTGTGGCTGCTGTCGCCAGCGGCGTCCTATACGACGGGGGCGATTCTGGAGATTGGCGGAGGGCGATGAGGAGGTTCAGTTCTCAGTTCTCAGTTGTCAGACTTCCGCTCTCTCTTCTTCGTCAAACCACTCAACGATGGCGCTGATTACTCGAGGCTCGCTTCAAAGGCTGCAGAATTTCCTTTTCTCGGCAGATCCTTCCGCAAGTGCGTTTTTATCTTCTCTGGCAATCTCGAAGAATGCAGGACGTCGCGCAATTGTGCAGGCGGAAGGCGACGGGCAAATTCGAGGGCTCGGGCAAGGGGAGTGTATTCGTTGCGCAGCAGGGCCATGCGGATCTCGGGGCGCAGAGACCATTTGGGATGATGGCAGAGAGCTTTGACGAAAGCTGGTAACGCGGTGGGGCTTAGCAATGCTTTGACAATACTAGATTCCGTGAGGCGTGGATTCTCCAAGGCGGTCTGCCAGACACGCAATTGGCGGTCGAGCAGCAGGGCGGCGGCTACTCTTCCGGAGGAGCGGCGCGCCAGCGAAATCCGCTCTCCCAGACTAATGGAGACGAGGCGTCCCACCAGCAACTCGTCGGCGACGCGCTTCAGGTCGGCTGCGACGGCGGGGAGCAACGAGAACTGCATGAGATCGAAGGTGTAGAGTTCACGGACCAGGCGCAGTGCGATGCGGCGCGGCGCGCGAGGGTGGGCGGCGAGGGCAAGACGGACTTTGCGCGACTTCATGGCCGCGGTATTTTTGCTGATTTGTTCGAGGACCTCGGTGGAAAGGTTGCGATCCGCGATGCGAGCCAGCGCGAGATCGGCGATAAGGACGGCGACTTCGAGGTCTGGGGGCGCGTGACTGGAATCTGATTCCGGCGCAATGGATAAGTCGATCGGATTGTTGGTTTCCGAATTCATGGATGGGGCTTGGAGAATGCGCTCTAACTTTCAAAATCAAAAGCAAATTCAAAGTCAAGAACGGCGGACAGGAGTGTCCGCCCCGCATTACAGTGCTCGGCGCGCCAGGCGCAGGGCTCCTTCGACCGGCTCGACAACCTGCGGATTCACTTCTACCCGCGGATCCAGCGTGCGCAGCTCATTGTAAAAAACCTGGCGTACGAGTGTTGCGTGACGAAAGACGCCTCCGGTCATGGCCACTGGGACCGAAGTGCCGTGACCCTCCGCGAAGAGGCGGCGAATTACGACCGCAGCCGCCTGCGCGAGTTCCCTGCCGGCGTTGGAGAGAACCTTTGTGGCCAACTCGTCGGAACTGGCGGCGACGGCTGGAAACAGAGCCGCGAAGTTGGGAGGTGGAATCGAGTTGGCAGCGCGCGCAAGGTCGGCTAGCGAGATCACTCCCCAGGCTTTGAACAGAGCGGCGGACAAAGAGGAGTGCGTGCAATCCGCGGAATTTTCGTCAGTCAGATCCGCAGCGCGCAGAACCGCACCCACTGCGGAACGGCCAATCCAGTGGGCGGAGCCCTCGTCGCCGATGGCAAATCCCCAACCGCCAGCGCGGGCCGTTCGTCCCTGCCGGTCGCGGCCGTACGCGATGGAACCGGTGCCGGCAATCACAATAACGCCGGGGCCGGTGTCGAAGGCGGCTTCGAGGGCGATTTGCATATCGCCGACAACGGCGATGGGCGAGGGCAGAATTTCGGTTAAGAAGCCTCGGACAATCTCGGCGAATTCGGGCCGGGCAGCGCCGGATCCGCCAACGCAGGTGTGCGAAACTTGCGCCGGTGCGATGCCGGCGGCGGCACACGCCTGACGCACAGACTGCTGCAGGGATTGGCGGGCTTGCGATTCTCCGACGCGTACGATGTTGCTTGGACCGGCGGTCGCGGTGGCGAGAAGATGCGACTCATCGCCCACCGCGCAGGTGGTTTTAGTACCGCCGCCGTCGATGCCGAGATAGTAGGACACAGGATTATTTTTAGCACAGAGCCGTTGCCGGTTGGTTAGCGAACCGCACGGGGACTATAGAGTCTCACTCGCGCAAAGGCGGGATTGCTTCCATAATTACAGGTTGCTTTGGCGGAAAGCTTTTAACCGCAGAGGGCGCTGAGAACTGCCGCGGAGAACGCTGAGAAAGGAAAGAACAGCGTTGGGCGGATCAGGGATAGGTTTTTTTTGCGATCTTCGCGGATTTACTCTGCGCTCTTTGCGGTTAAAGGCTTTCTGCTGACGTGAATGTAAAAACATGGGTCTGAATCGTCTTGATTTCGCGATCATCGCGCTGTATCTGGCGGGCATTACACTGTTTGGGCTTCGATTCCGCAAAAAGCAGCGGACGCTGCGCGACTATTTTCTTGCGGGGCGCGACATCCCCTGGTGGGCGATCGCACTCTCCATTGTTGCAGCAGAGACGAGCACCCTCACGATCATCAGCATTCCCGGGCTCGCCTACGACACCAACTTCACCTTCCTGCAAGTGGTGATGGGATATGTGGTGGGAAGAGTGGTCATCAGCTTTCTGTTACTGCCGCACTACTTCCGAGGCGATCTTTACACCGCTTATGAACTGATTGAGCGACGCTTTGGGCGCGGGCTACGCTCTGTGACTGCAGGTTTGTTCTTGCTGACTCGGGCCGCAGCGGAAGGTGTGCGCGTGTATGCAGTTTCGATTGTCGTATCGATTGCGCTAGGGACGGGCGAGGTTGCGTCGATTGCAATTATTACGGCATTGACCGTGCTCTATACGTTCGAGGGTGGCTTGGCGGCTGTCATCTGGACCGATGTGGTGCAGACGGCAATTTACGTTGGTGGAACGTTAGTAGGGCTGGTCACGATTGTGCACCTCGTACCCGGCGGTTGGAGCGCGATTCATGCGGCGGCTGCTGACGCGGGAAAATTGCGGCTGTTTGACTTCAGCGCTAGCATTTGGATTCCTTATACTTTCTGGGCTGGGATGATTGGCGGGAGTTTCTTCACAGTCGCGAGTCATGGAACGGATCAGCTCATTGTGCAGCGCTTGCTTGCGGCACGCGGACAAAAACAATCGGCAACGGCGTTGATTTCCAGTGGGGTCGCCGTTCTGTTTCAGTTTGCGCTGTTTCTGACGGTGGGCATCATGCTGTGGGCTTATTATCGAACGCCGTCGGCGGTGTTTGGAAAACCGGACCGGATTTATCCGACGTTCATTGTGACGCGGATGCCGCATGGAATTTCGGGGCTGTTGATCGCAGCGATTCTCGCGGCGGCAATGTCGAACTTAAGCGCGGCGCTGAATTCGCTTTCCTCCAGCGCGATTATGGATTTCTATACGCGGCTGCGTCCACTGGCCGACGAGAAAACCAAGATGCGACTGTCGCGGCTAGCGACGCTGGCTTGGGCGCTCGTGTTGTTCGGGCTGGCGGTGATCGCACTGCACAAGGTCGGACGGGTGGTGGAGGTGGGACTGCAAATCGCGTCGGTCGCGTACGGGGCGCTGCTCGGGGTGTTTCTGCTGGGCGTGCTGACGCGGCGAGCGAATCAGCGCGGGGCTATGGTGGGAATGGCGTGCGGGTTTGGGATGGAATTATATTTGTGGCTCGGAACACGTGTGCCCTGGACCTGGTGGGTAATGATCGGATCTACGGTAACGTTCGGCATCGGATACGCAGCAAGCTCTTTTGCGAAAGACTAGCCGGCGTACTTGACTCTTCTCCGCGTTCTTCGCGGGTTGTGCTCTGCGTTTCTCAGGGGTTAAAGGCTTTCGGGTGCTGTCAAGGAAGAGCTTTTAACCGCAGAGTGCGCAGAGAAGAGCCGCAAAGGACGCAGAGAAAAGCAGTTTTTGTTTCGTTTTGGGAAGACCATCTAAATTCTCTCACGGTCGGTGGTCGGATGTGTGGGCCTCGCGGAGCACAGTTTTCTTGAGGCGCAGGATGTGATTCGCACAGACATTACCGGTCAGATTATCGGGGCCGGCAGTCAAAGTTCATCGTAGGCTTGAGCCTGGGCTGCTTGAGTCAGCTTATGAGGCTTGTCTCGCCTATGAACTTGAGAAGCTGGGATTGTATGTACAGCGACAGAAGGCCGTTCCACTGGTGTATGAGACGGTCAAGTTGGAGTGCGGCTTTCGAGCGGGTCTGGTCGTTGAGGGGCGGATCGTGGTTGAGATCAAAGGTAAAGAGGCACTCCATCCGGTGGACCAGGCGCAACTATTGTCTCACCTGCGACTGCTCAATCTCCAAGTCGGCCTCTTGATCAACTTTCATGTCGTCCAACTCAAGGACGGGATTAAACGGATGGTCAACAATTATCATGAAGCGTCTGCAGATAATGGGCAACCTTGCCCGCTAGGCATGAAAAGCTTTTAACCGCCGAGTTTGCCGAAAAAGGCCCCCGAGTTCGCTGAGAAGAGCAAAATAGGGATTTGCTCGGCGTCCTTTGCGGCCTTTCTCAGCGAACTCGGCGGTTAAAAGCTTTTTCTGGCAACTCGCGTATACTGGCACACTTCGATCATGCCGCAACCGGTGCCACAACCTAATTCTCGTCCAGAGCTTTGCCGCGACTTGGGGGTCAGTCACGCCTCGGCGGTGGTCGTCGGAACCATTATTGGCAGCGGAATTTTCCTGGTTCCGGCAGAGATGATGCAAGCGGTGGGCTCAGCCAAGCTGGTCTATCTGGCGTGGGTGGTGGGCGGATTGCTGTCATTTTTTGGCGCCCTCACGTATGCCGAACTGGGTGCAATGAAGCCACAGGCCGGCGGCGAGTATGTCTACGTCCGCGACGGCTATGGGCCCCTGGCGGGATTTCTGTATGCGTGGACATGGTTTGTCATCGCAAAACCGGCGTCGATAGCAACCGTAGTCACGGGGCTGGTGCGGATTCTGGGCACGTTCTCGGCCTTCTCTTTTTTCTCCGCCAACGTCATCACAGCACCCTTTGCCGTGAACTGGGGCCAGATTGTCGCGATCGCCGCTGCCATCCTGATCTCGTTCCTGAATTATCTCGGAATAAAAAAGGCGGGCGAGTTTCAGCTTGTGTTCACGCTGCTGAAGGTGGCAATCATCCTGGGAATCGTGGTGGTGTGCTTCAGCGGAATCGGCGACGCGGCAGGCCGGGGCTGGAGCAACTTCGCAGGCACGTTCGCGGGCGCGAAAGGCGGAGTCGCCGGATTCATGGCGGCGCTGGTGGCAGCGCTGTGGGCTTACGACGGATGGAATGATCTGAACATGGTGGCGGGCGAGGTGAAGCGCCCAGAGCGCAATATTCCGATTGCGTTGATTGCGGGGGTGGCTACGGTTGGCGTGCTCTATATACTCGTCAACGCGGGCGTGCAGTATGTGCTTCCGGCCGACGCGATTGCCGCGTCGCCGCGTCCCGCATCGGACGCGGTGGCACTGGTGATGGGGCGGATGGGCGCCAGCATTGTCTCGGCTGGCATGGCGCTGTCGATGCTGGTCACGCTGAATGGCACCATCATGAGTGGGGCGCGAGTGCCTTATGCAGTGGCCCGGGACGGGTACTTTTTTCGAGCGCTGGCGGAAGTGCATCCCAGGTTTCACACGCCGTCGGTGGCGATTGCGGTTCAGGCCGTCCTGTCGATTTTGCTGCTGCTGCTTGGGGCAAATTTCCGGCAACTATTTTCGCTTGCAATTTTTGCGGAGTGGCTGTTCTACATGATCGCGGGCAGTACGATCTTTGTATTCCGGCAACGTGAGCCACAGGCGGTGCGTCCATATCGCATGTGGGGCTATCCTTTCGTGCCGGTCATTTTCGTGGCGGTCGCAGCCGCTTTGTTGTGCTACACATTCAAAAATGACTGGCCGAATTCGGGTTATGGGGTGCTCGTCATTCTTGCTGGAATTCCTTTGTTTGCCTATTTTTCGCGGAAACGCAAAGCTCGCGGAGTTCCCGGGCAGGGATAGACCCGCCAAAAAAGGAACGCTTAACCACAGAGGGCACAGAGGGGCACAGAGTTAACCCAGTTTTCGCCGTTTCCGGTTCAGCATCACTGCTGACGGAGCAAATTTCTTTCCTGCGCCCATTTCGGGCCGCCGGCTCAGAACAGCACAGGTAAGGTTACCTAAGGTCTAGAGCCGTTGACACGTTTACCCCCTGTACTGTCTCCCGTATTTTTAAGACTCCAAGTCCCGGCATTCTCCCCGCCGGGTCCCAGCGGAGTGAAGACTGCATGTCGACGACTTACGGCGGATTTCAATTAGGGCTGCTGCCCGAACGCAAGATCAATAAACGGGCAATGGTGACCAGCTACGGACTGGTGACGCTGCTGCTGCTGATCGTCATCAACCTGGGCCTGATTCTGCCGGAAAAGCTGCAGCTCACGCAGTATCACGTCACAGAAATGATTCCGATGCCGTCGTTACGACCTGCGCCTGCGCCAGCGCCGGTGAAGCCTGCAGTCAAGATGAAGTTGCTTCCGGTGGCCAAGATTCCGGTATTTGAACAGCCAAAACTGGTGGTACCGCGCGAGGTTCGGCGAGAAGCGCCGCAACCGGTGGAAGCTCCCAAAGTGGTGGTCAATCAATTCGCGCCTCCGCAGTTGAAGATGACGGTAGGCGGGGCGCGGCCGCAGTTATTGCACACGGGAGATTTCGGTGGCAGCTCGGCGAAACCTACCGTCAATGTTGCTGTCGCAAAAGTGCAGACGGGCGGCTTTGGCGATCCCAATGGTTTGCCCGGCACCGGCAAACAAGGCGCGAAATTATATGCTGCCCCGACGGGATCGTTTGACATGCCTGCAGGTCCGGGACAAGGCAATGGATCTGGTGGAGCGAAGGGAATTAAGGGCACGGTGGCCAGCGCGGATTTCGGAAGCAGCATCGCGAGCGCGGGCAAAGGAGACGGCCGCAGTAGTGGCAAGGGCGTTGCGACCGGCGGATTTGGATCGGAGCAGGTCGTGCGCAGCACCGGACCGAAGATCGCGCAAGCAGATTCCGGACCGGCCAGCACGCCGGTGGAAATTACCTTCAAGCCGAATCCGATCTATACCGATGAAGCACGCAAGTTGAGACTAGAAGGCGAAGTGCTTCTGGAAGTCAATTTTTTGGCGACCGGAACGTTGCATGTGAATCGCGTGGTGCGCGGCCTGGGCCATGGACTGGACGAGGCTGCAATCGCTGCCGCTAATAAGATCCGGTTTAAACCGGCGTTGCGGACCGGCGAGCCGGTCGATTCCACAGCGGTGGTGCACGTGACGTTNCAGTTGGCGTACTGAATNCTTTGGCGAAGTATCTGGGAATTTGCGGTGGACCGAAACTCGAGTCACTGAAATTTGGAGAAGAAAGTCATGCGTACTTGGAAAGCGATACTGACTGCGGCCCTGCTGGCATCGATGAGCGCCGCTGCACAACAAGCGGCCGATTCACAGCCGTCCGCACAAACGCCTGCGCCGGATGCGGCACAGACCGCGCAACCTCAGCCCGTTGCCCCCTCGACGACAACCCAAGCATCCGCCGCGTTGCCCGCTCCGACAACCATGGAGGAGGTGGTCAACCTTTTCATTGAGCGCGAGCACGGTCTGATCAAGATGCTCGCGACGCGGACACCGGTGGTGGAGACTTATTTGCAGAATCTGACCTCCGACACACAACTCGGCTCAGTACCGAGCGGCGATCATTATTTCCTCGGACGCATGGACATGGGCGAGACGATCGACCGGAAAGACTATCTGAAACAAGAGAACACGAGCATGCAGAACCGCCTGATGGGCGGATTCCAAAAGCTCTTCAAGGTGCAATACCAGCCGCTGGGCTTCTCGTGGATGGTTTATGCGGACCGCACCGACTTCGACCGCGAGCATTATGACTTTCACTATGTGCGCCGCGAATTTCTGGGCGACGTGCGCTGCCTGGTGTTTGATGTCACGCCCAAAAAGAATTCGGGCAAAGGCCGCTTCCTAGGCCGCATCTGGGTGGAAGATCAGGCTTTCAACATTGTTCGCCTGAACGGGACCTACGCCCCGGCGCCGCGAAACTCACTGTTCTTTCACATGGACAGCTGGCGCTTGAACCTGATTCCCGGCTACTGGATTCCGTCCTTCATTTACAGCGAAGAAGGCGACTTCAGTGCCGGCGTAAAGAACAAGGACGCTTTCAAGGCGCAGACTCGCATCTGGGGCTATGACCTGAAAAAGGGAGCCAAGAGTGATGAGTTGACGCAGATCCGCGTGGACAGCGTGACCGATGAGAGCGCGGCCGCGCAGGATGCGTCGCCGCTGCAGGCTGAGCGGGTATGGCAGCAGCAGGCGGAAGACAACGTCGTGGAGCGCCTGATCAATGGAGGCTTGCTGGCGCCCGCGGGCGACGTGGACCGGATTCTCCAGACCGTGGTGAACAACCTGGAAGTCACCAACAACATCGACCTGCCACGGCCGGTGCGCACGCGTGTCCTGCTCACTTCCCCGCTGGAAACCTTCAGCGTCGGCAACACCATCGTGATCAGCCGCGGTTTAGTGGACGTGCTTCCGGACGAAGCCAGCCTGGCTGCTGTGCTCGCGCATGAACTGGCGCACATCGTGCTGGGCCACAACCTGGGCAGCAAGTTTGCATTCAACGACCGCATGCTGTTCAGCGATGACTCCACTTATCAGAACCTGGGATTCAAACACATTCCAGAAGAAGAACAGGCTGCCGATAAGAAGGCGATTGAGATTCTGAAGAATTCGCCCTACGCGCAGAAACTGGACAACGTGGGCTTGTTCCTGAAGGAATTGCAGCTGCGAGCTCCCCAGCTGGGCGCGCTGTTGACCACGCACCTGGGCAATCCTCTGGCGGAAGGCGGGAATGTAACCCGCTTGTCTGCTCTGGCGACGCAAGGCCCGGCGTTGGACAATGCGAAGCTCGATCAGATCGCGGCACTGCCGTTAGGTGGCCGCGTGAAGATCAATCCATGGAACGATAAGGCGGAAATGGTGAAGACGGCTCCGGTCGCCATCACCTCGGCGCGAGACAAGATGCCGTTTGAGGTCACGCCCTTCTTTCCGCGCTTGGCTCGCTACGGTACAGGCGCCGCTCCAGCGGCTCCAACCACCGCGGCCGTCAATTCGGGCTCGGGCAACTAGGCTTTTCGACCAAGTTGAAGTAAGACGTGGGCCGGGATCCGGAAAATCCTTCCGGGATACCCGGCCTTCGTTCTTTCTACCCCGGCTTGCATTGCCGTCGAGGACGAGCGCTCGGGCGCAACTAGGCACCTACTAGTTCTTTCTTCTCGCTAGGCTCATATTCGACGATGTATCCTGCCACGGCGCTCGCAGCCACGGTCAGCGGAGAAGCAAGGTACATCTGTCCCGGCCCACTGCGGCCGGGAAAATTTCGGTTTTGCGCACTGATCACGACCTGGTCCGGACGCGTGGAGACCCCCGGCCCCGCGTTGATGCAGGCTCCACAGCTCGGCTCGATCACGTGCGCGCCGGACTTCTGGAAGATGTCGATGTAGCCCTTGCGCAGGCAATATTCGCGCGTCTCCTGCGATCCGAATTGAATGTAGAACTTCACCGAATCGGCGACGCGCTTTCCACGCTTGAGCGCATCGGCGAGCACGGCCGCGTACATGTCCATATCTTCGTTCTTGCCCGCGGTGCAGGTTCCGCCGTAGGCGATTTCGACCGGGACCGGTGTATTCAACTCGCGAACGTATTTGCCATTTCCCGGATCGCCCGGCGTGGCCACCATGGGCGTAATCTCGGCTGCATCGAGCTCGATCACATGCGCGTACTGAGCGTCGGGATCGCTGTACAGGCCTTCGATCATCGCCTCGGCTTGCTTGTGATCCATTCCGCGCCGCTCCACCAGGAAATCGACAGCCTTCCTGTCTGGAGCGACGATGCCGGTAAAGCCTCCAATTTCTGCCGCCATGTTGGTCATGGTGGCACGCTCGTCGACGCTCAACGCTTCAATCGACTCACCCGCATACTCCATGACCTTGGCCAACGCCTTGCCACTGCGCACGTAATCCAGGCTGAGAATCTTCAGGATGAAATCTTTTGCGGTCACGTTGGGATGCTTCTTGCCGCGAATTACGATTCGCACCGACTCGGGCACTTTCACCCGCACATCTTTCGTGATCCATGAATTGAAGACATCGGTGGTGCCGATGCCGAAGGCCACGCAGCCAATGGCGCCCACATGAGGGGTGTGCGAGTCGGAACCGATGTTCAACTGCCCTGGCAGCGCGTAACTTTCGAGCACGATGGAGTGGCAGATGCCCTCTGATCCCTTGCGATCAGTCAATTCGCCATGCAGGCGAATTCCCTGCTTTTTAGCAAAATCCTGTTGTTTGAGTTTGAGCTGGGTCGCGAGATCGAGCAAGCCGAGCTTCTTCTTTTCTTCGGAAATGACCTCGTCGAGAAAGGTCAGATGATCACGGAAGAAAATGATGGTAGAAGGATCGTTGACTTTCGCATCCTTGCCGACGTAACGCTCGAAGAAAATCGCCGCCATGGGCGTGACGTACTCGTGGCTGAAGCGCAGATCGGCGCGAGCGAAACCCGTATCGCCGGGCTTGACTGAGGGCACGCCGACTTCACCCTTCTCGTTGATCATGTGCCGCGCAAAGATTTTTTCTGCCAGCGTCATTGGCGACGTGTGGTAAGTGCGTGTCCGCCCGACCATCTTGAAGTCGACCTTCTGATCGATGGGCGGCAAAAACACTTTGCCCTGCATGCGCGCCACATTAAACGGAAACAGCCCGCCATATTCGATCACCTGCCGCGTAATCTCATCTTCGCCGGCGGTGAATTCGCTGAGCGCAATTTCTTCCCCGCCGCGGATGCGATCGATCAGGGAAAAGTTAGTCGAAGTCAGCAATCCCAGATTCTGGGAATTCTGCTTGTAAATGCGCTCGATGTTTTCCGCAATCACCACCTGGATGCCGGCGCACATTTCCGCGTAAGGAGACTGCTCGCGGCTCGATCCCTTGCCACGACGCTTTCCGCTCACCGCGCACACGAATCCGCCGCGCTTCACGTCGCCGCGCCCAATGGGCGTCACGCTCCCGCATTTCAATCCGAGATAAGGAATTTCACCCAGCGTCTCATCAAAGTAAAAGCAATAGTGCGCGGGGGTGATCTCGTCGGTAGAAATATCGTCGCGCAACTTGGGATTGTTCGCTGGATTTTTTGTATCCCAAGGCAAGTCTTCGCCCGCAAGTTGTCGTTTGATAAGCTCGGGGTCTTCGGTGAGAAAAAGAATGCGCCCTTGCAGCCGGACTTTGTCGGGCCGCTTTTCGATTTTGCGTTCCAAGAGAGAGTTGATCACGGTGAACCTGAGGTGTTCCTGAATTCGCCATCGCGCGGAGCGGAGCCGGCTGGCGTTCCCACGCGTTTATTGTAACAAGGGAGCAGGGATTGAGCAGGGGCCCGTGCGGCTTAGTGGTGAGCGTGTGCGCTCTTATCGAATTTCTCTCCGGCCGGGATCGCGATCGCCAGACGGTTCTCCTTCGGCGCTAGTGTAGTGCGTCAAACAGATCGACGTTTATTCAGGGTACGGCGGGCGCGTTTCACTTTTTCCAGGATGTCGGCGGCTCGCGCGGTCCAGAT
>JGI12635J15846_10004073_pt1 | contig 12648 bp, 13 predicted proteins | sample BlaSpr_A8_OM2_M2_FD_15846 | JGI IMG/M metagenome (IMG submission 15846) | reverse complement strand
GTGTAGAACGTCTCGGTCTCTTCGCCAGCCGACTCGGTATGTCCGAGTCCCGACTGAGCCGAAATCCGGCCCAACTCTTCTTCCGGAATTCCCAACAAGAGCGCTGCACGTCCGCACGTCACATACTTGGGCACTTGGTTGTTCATCGTGGGTCTCCTTGTTATGCCGGGAGCATCACCATCGCGTCTTCTTCAACCGCCAAAATCATCGTCTTATAAATGTCGATGTCCGAACCGTCGATCCGGATCCGCACCGTTTCGCCCTTATCCTTCAGCAACTTCCCTCGGAGCGGCACCTTGATGTCGCCCGAAACCACCTGCAAAACCACCGGTAATCCGATCCAACTTGCGTATGCCAAATCCATCTCGCTGGCCCCCTCAGGACCGTCTGCTCTGTTGCTTCCTGCAGTCCGTCCTGACGCAAACAGAATCGCTTACCGCTCAAAAGCCGGGAATGGTACACGGCGGGTACTCGCGTAGTAAGAACGTACCCCTGTACGTCTTGCCACCCGCTTTTTGTGAGGATTTTCTAAAAGTACAAACGTACTGGTTTTTCGGGACGCCAGAACTATCGCTCCCCGCACNTCAGGATTGCGATACTTTCCCCGTGATACGTGAACCTCAAGCCGGGCCGCTCAATACAGCCCCACTGGCCAGTCGGGCNGGCATCGGCATCGCTCTCGGCGGCGGATTTGCGCGCGGCTTTGCGCATCTCGGCGTGCTGCAAGTTCTCGAGCAGNACCGCATACCCATTTCCTGCATTGCGGGAACAAGCGTCGGCAGCATTCTCGGAGCAGCCTACGCTAGCGGCGCTCCGCTGGCGCGCATCATTGCCACTTGCCGGACCCTGAAATTCCGCGACATCGGCCGCTGGAGCGTTTCGCGCCTCGGCCTCGCCAGCAATCATCGCCTCGGCGATCTGATCGACCGCGTTTTCGACTCACAGCATTTTGAAGATTTGCGCATCCCGCTCGCGGTCGTCGCCACCGACCTTAATAATGGTGAGCCGGTCGTCCTCACCCACGGCAACCTCAAAGACGCGATTCGCGCGAGCTGCGCTTTCCCGGGATTGTTCGAGCCGGTCAATATTGGAACGCGGTGCCTGGTGGATGGCGGGCTCGTCGCCCCGGTTCCGACCCAAGCCGCGCGTAAGCTCGGCGCCGAATTTGTCCTCGGCGTTCAGGTCGGCATTCAGGACGGCCATCGCGGCGCACCCTCCAATATCTTTCAGGTCGTAGCCCGCGCCGTCAGCGCCGCCCAAAAGCATCAGCTCGAAGGGTGGGAGCGCCACGCCGACCTCGTTCTCCGCCCCGACGTCCACTCCGTCGCCTGGGACGATTTCGATCGCGCCGACGAAGCCATCGAAGCCGGCATCACCGTCGCGCAGCGCGCGATCCCGCGCATTGAAAAATTCTTGGAACGCGCCGAGACCGAAGCTCGCGGTCTGGAGTCCGATCTGCAAAGCATGTTACTCGTGGCGGAAGCCACTCGGTAATGGTGGCGGCGAGCCACCCCTGTTGAAAGTGGCGGAGACCACTCGATGACAAGCTTGAAGTCCCTGAATCTTCGTTCCTCGAATTTCAGCTCCTGGATGTGGACTGGTCCTTTTGGCTCTTTGGGTCTTCTCTGGTATGAATGCCGCGAGGATCTTTCTCTTTTCTGCTACCGTATTGGGTGCGGTGCGTTGACCGAGTTTCGTTCGCGCGCTCTCGAGTTTGCGCCTGTTTCGCAGGCTCTCTCCACTCTTTCACAAAGGAAGTCTGAGGCTTGCTCGAATTTCTCCAGCATTTGCTCCGCTCTGCCTATGATCCAGAGGCACTTAAAGAATTAGTTCGAACCGGCGGCGCCCCGCTGGTCTGCACCATCGTTTTCATCGAAACCGGATTCTTCGTCGGCTTTTTCCTTCCCGGCGATTCCCTGCTCATCACCGCCGGCATCTTTGCCGCCGCCGACGTCATTCCTCTGAAATGGCTGCTGCTCCCCGTCATGCTCTGCGCCATCGTGGGCGACCAGATCGGCTACTGGATCGGCCGCACCGCCGGCCCGGCTCTCTACAAACGCGAAGATTCTTTCTTCTTCCGCCGCAGCCATCTCCAGCGCGCTCATGAGTTCTACGAAAAGTATGGCGGACGCGCCGTCATCCTCGCCCGCTTCGTCCCGATCGTGCGCACCTTCTGCCCGCCGGTCTCCGGCGCGGCGAAAATGCCCTATCCCCGCTACGTCATGTTCGACATCGTCGGCGGCATCGCCTGGGTGAGCGCCACCGTTCTCGGCGGCTACTATCTCGGCCGCACCGTCCCCAACATCAGCCAGAAAATCCACTACGTCATCATCATCGTGGCGGTCGTTTCGATTCTTCCCGCAATCATCGGCATTCTGCGCGGACGCAAAGCCATCGAGAAACCCTCGTCGGCGGCTAGCGAATAGAACATGGCCGCTCAAAAAATTCGCGCCATCATTTCTGACATCGGCCGCGTGATCGTCGGCGTGGACGTCTCCCGCGCCATGCAAGGCCTCTCAAGCGGCATCGCGCTCTCGCCCAAAGAAATCTGGAGCGCTATCGAAAAGGATCCTCGTTTCCCCGATCTGCAAGACGGCCGCATCAGCGCCCGCGACTGGCACCTCCACATCGTCCGCCGCCTCGGCGGCAACCTCACCTACGAACAATTCATTCAAGCCTGGAACGCCGCTTTGCTCCCAGAAACTCTTCAGCCCGATTCCCTCTGGGCCGGCCTCGCCCAAAAATATCGCCTCTCATTGCTCTCCAACACCGACCCCATCCACGTCGCTCACATGGAGTCCACCTTCACCTTCTTCAAGTATTTCCCAGTCCGCATCTACTCCTGCGTCGTCGGCTCGAGCAAGCCCAACCCGGTCATTTATCAGGACGCCCTGCGGGCCACCAAAGTAAAAGCCAACGAAGCCGTATATATCGACGACCTCGAGGAAAACGTCGCCGCCGCTAAATCCCTCGGAATGATCGGCATTCACCTCCCAGTCCCGGGAGAACTCCCGAAAAAGCTGGAATCAGTAGGCGTATCGCTGTCCTAACTCGACTCGATCCCGGATTTCTAGGGGCGGGGCTTGTCCCGCCCTCGTGCATTTTGGCGCAAGGCTCTACAACGTTCACCCTATCCCGCCTTACGAACCGTCACCTTCTGTTTTCCACAGCGAGCATTTTTCGGTGGAAAAAGTTAACACCGCGTAATCTTTCCCCGGACTAGTACCACCACGAGTTTTCCTATACAGGAATCACCCTGCGTAACCTCAGCATCCAGAACGACTTGCAACCCACCGGACACTCCCCGGCGCATTTGGCGGTTTGGCGCGGCGCATGCTCCTTTCAAACCACGGGCCGTTCAACTTGAGGGAAACCCAAATTTCAGCCCGATCAGGGTGGAGGAGATACCCAATATGTCAGAAGTAATCGAAAGAGAATCACCGTCTTGGCAGCTTCCCGCGATGATCGTACTCGGTCTGATCGCGATTGGTGGTCTGTGGTTCGGCTGGAATGCCTCGACGAAACTCGACACGACGCAACAGGCTATGACCGCTCAAATCAAGCAGTCCGAGCAGTCGACGCAGCAGGACGTGTCGTCCCTCAAGGACCGCTTGGCGCAGGATGAAAAGGCAAACGCCGACCTGCAAGGCGATCTGACTCTCGTTACCAAGAAACTCAAGATTACCCAGGGCCAGCTCAAGACCGCTCGCGAAGACGCCAGCAAGGCTAACGACGCGACGACCCAGAAGCTGACCGCGCTCGACACCTCGGTTCACAGCGAACTCGCGACCAAGGCCACCAGCGATGACGTCAAGACGGTGGACACCAAGGTTGGCGGCGTTCAGACCGATCTCAATAGCACCAAGGAAGACCTCAAGATGGCGCGCAGCGAAATGGGCACGCTCATCGCTCGCAACCACGATGAAATCGACCAGCTCCGCCGCCTCGGCGAGCGCGACTACGTCGAATTCACGGTTGACGGCAAGAACAAGCCCGTCAAGGCCGGCAACATCACCATCGAGCTCAAGGGCGTGAACGAAAAGAACAATCGCTTTACGGTTGCCATGACTGTTGAAGACAAGAAGTTCGAGAAGAAGAACCGCGCTCTCAACGAGCCTATCTTCTTCTACACTCAGGGCGCTCGCTACCCCGAGGAAGTCGTCATCAACAAGGCTGGCAAGAACACCGTCAGCGGCTACATCAGCATCCCGAAGGCGAACTCGCAGCCCGCAGCCGCTGCCACCTCGACCTCCGGCCGCTAAACCGGATAACCGGAAGCCGACTACCGTCGTCTTCCTCACATCAAGCTCGAACCGAAACGGCGCTGGCTAACCCTAGCGCCGTTTCTCTTTCTCGCCGACAAACTTAATCTGTCATTTCGCACGGAGCGAGCCGACTGCCTTATCCTCGGCTAGCGAACAGAGAAATCTCTCTTCGCTAGCTCATTCGTCTACCCATCCACGCACACTTTTCCTCAGTACTACACATCCTTCCCCCTTGCGCACTCCCCATGACAGGGCGTACACCTGAGCCGTGAGCTCACCAGCTTCGGAGGGGAGCATGATTCCACCGGGCTTAGAGCGAAGCAAAAGCTGAACACACCGCTCTCGCGGTGCGCGTCGCCCAGAAACACGCCTCTGTCTCGCGGCGCTTCCGAGACGACACAGCAAAATAGAAAACGGGGAGCGCAACGCTCCCCGTTTTCACTTTTATCCCCGCACAAAATGTCATCCTGAGCGAAGCGAAGGATCTCAGAGGTCGGCCTCACCACATACCGCACCCGCCTTCTCTAATTCCGTCCCTAAAACAATAAGGGGCACAGCACGGCTGCGCCCCTTGTCCCAAATCGTTCTGTCGAAAGCGGCCCGCCAGCGCCGGACTTAAACTCTACTAATTCGGATTCTTGTGCCGCGTCGCGCTGTGCCCATGGCGCCCACCTCCATGGTGATGCGCGCGATGCCCGGCCTTGTGACGATGGTGCTGCCCCGCACTCGCCGATCCAACCAACAACAGCGCAGGAACAACCGCAATCAACGCCAACTTCAGAATGTATTTCACGTTAAGTCTCCCGATTCGTAAACCCTTCGGCGTTGATCATTGAACCATATTTTTTCGCCGCGAGCTTTAAAAGTTTGCGACGCCCTTGTCGCGTCGCGAATCGGAGTGCACGTTAAATTCCCTGATTCAGTCAGAACAGTTCCGCGATCGTTGGAATTCGCTCACCCAGCCAAGCGGCCAGGACCGGCTTTTGGACGCCGCACCCTGCGTCTTTCAGGGTCCGGAATTTGAGGCAGTCGGCAGCGTTCGAGCGCGCGGCGCCTGGCAAAGACCGAAGGCGGTCTCCAGTCGCGACTCGTTTACCCGCCAAACTTCAGCGTCTGCAACCACTTAATATCTTCGCGCTGGTTCGAGATGATCTGCGCCTGCCAGATCAACCCGATACACATCACCGACATCACCAGCAGGCAGACCACGAGAACCACGTTCTTCTGCGATTCGGAAGCTGGGCCACTCATCTTCAGCATGTATAGGTCTCCCATCACTGTGCCCATTCAAGGGCACTTCGGAGTTCTTGCAGTGCGGTCTGCACCTGTACTAAAGGGCAATCCGCTCGCCAGCCCCAATTCCATGCACAATTCATCTATAGCATTGAAAAGCTTCGGCTTAGTTCGGAGTGTCCCATTTTGCGACCCCTTCCCGGAGGGACAAATTGTGCAAACCACCCGACTTCAACGGCACTGTAGTTCACTCGCCCCGCCAGCCCAAGTCCAGTTTCCAGACCCAATTGCAGTCCCCAGATAGGTCCGAACAAGCGCTCTTCAACCTAGCCGACGCCAGCTCACCAAGATCCTGAAATTTCGACTGGACAAGAACTCGAAATTGTAGTATGCTTGGTTGTTAGTAGAATTCACGCCCTCAAAGCGCCAAGTTGGCGCTTTTTTCATTTTATTGTCGAATATTTTCGAAACGACTAGTGCCGTAACCTGTTTAAATACAATGCCTTGCGCGCTCTATGAACCGAAACTCCTGTAACCATCACAAAATCAGCAAGTTGCACACTCTTTGAAAACCATGGGGGGTGTACCCCTCATGTCGAAGCGCCGGTAGCGCTGCCCCCTTGACCTGAGAGGACCGAAGCGGATCGAAGGGCGCCCCGCCGGCGGTTTTCACCTCCGCAGCTGGAGCTCATGCCACCGTTGCGAGTTGCCCTGCGAGATTTTGACTGTTGCCCGACCCCAGCTAGAATGATCCGCCAACCTGCGGAGGCCACTTCTTGCGGCAGACCCAAGCCATTCTATTGATCGCGATCGATTCGATCGTCCCCGTCCGCGGCAAAGCCGTCGCCGGCTTCGACGAATTCTGCGCCGCGCTCGACCACAACGCCATCCCGTCCGTCTGGGTGACTTCGCGCTCTCGTTTGCAGATCGACGAGCCGCGCCGCCGCTTCGGCCACGGCAATCCCTTCATCGCCGAAGGCGGCTGCGCCGCTTATCTGCCCGAAGACTACTTCCACCTCAAGGGCGCAAAGACAATTCGCCTCGGCCGATTTACAACCATCCCGATCGCACAAATCTTGCCGGCCGCAAAGGACGCATTGGATTCCCTTTCCGAAGAAACGGAAGTCGAAGTCGTCCCGCTGCGCTCGCTCTCGCCGCGCGAGCTGACGCAAAACACCGGCCTGCCGCAACGCGACGCAGACCTCACCCGGCAGCGCGATTTCGACGAGTTATTCTTCTTCGCCGGCGCGTCCGAAACCGACGTCACGCGATTTCAGAACGCCGCTGCGGAGAAGAAAATCGCGCTGCGCCAACACGATGTCATCTGGTCTGCCGCAGTCGGCGCGAATCTCCGCGAGTGTGTGCGCGACCTCGTCAAACTTTACGAACGAGCGTTGCGCTCGCATCCCTCGATTATCGGAATTGCAGGCACAGCCGAAGCCGCCGCGCTACTTCCCTGCTGCGACCGCGGAATCGTCCTCGCGCGCCACGCCGAAATGGAAACCGCCGCGCAGCGCCACACCAAAGCGCGCATCCTGGGAATGTTTGATGAAACAGTGTGGGAACAAATTCTCGAAAGCGTCACAACAACCCGCCGCTAAACTCGCACGCAATATTCTGAACTCGAGCGCGAAACACGCACTAGTCTCCGCGCAAAAAAGTAGGGGCACGGCATTGCCGTGCCCTCTTCCGATTTTTCAGTAAAAAATTACTTGATGAACAAATTCTCGCGAAGCTGGTCTCGAGCGATGAATGATTTCGCGGTGCGAAAGCGCCCGAACAAATCCTGAATCTCTCGATTCTGATAAACGCGCTGCGCCGGGCAAATCAACTGCGACGAAACAACCTGCAGTGTCCCCGCATCGGCTACGCGATAGCGCTGAAATCCTTCCGGCTTCTTGCTGTGAAACATCGTGAAGACAACGCCGCCGGGACGCAGCAACTCCGTGATCGCCGCAACCGTTCGCGTCGCCATCGCCGGATCGACGTAATCCAGCAAATCCCACAGCAGTACGACGTCGAACGACGACATCGGATACTGAATATTCGACTCGAAAAACCGATTCGCGCGCGCGACCGGAGTCAAGTCAAGCGACTGATCAGCCTTGCTGCGTTCTCGAAATTCCTTGTCTTCGTTGTCGAGGAATTGCTTCCACGTGCGCAGCAGATCGTCGGTGGTAACCCGAAAACCCTTGTCGATAAAAAAGCTAAGCGTCGCCTGCCACGCGCCGCCCATATCCAAAAGGGTGCCGCGGCCAAGCCCGTCGAGATTCCACATCAGTTCTTTGAGCCCGTTTGAAACCCGCGTGCTCTCGACACCGACTGCTGGCGCGCGGGTCGTCCCCACAGCCGGCGGCATATTCGCCGCGTGGCTGCCATGAGTCTTGGTGCCTGCCGCATCGTGACCCGGCTTCCCAGGGTGTGTAACCCCCCGGCCGCCGCTCGCTGGTCCGATGCCAAACTTGTTCAATAGGGTCATGTCTTAGATCGTGGTGCTTGCTGCGACGGTGGCGCCGTTGGATTTGCCTGCGCTGACCGCGCCGCGATCTTCGCTCTTATCCAGCGGGCGGCCGGTTTCCACCTTGCCGCGTAGGACCGCGCCATCTTCAATGGCGAGGCGCTGGGTCGAGATCTCGCCGCTTACCTGCCCGGTACTCCAGAGCTGAACGCGCTCTTTACCGGCGATTTTGCCCTCGACGCGGCCGCGAACCACTACCTCGCGCGCGGAGATATCAGCCTTTACCGTGCCATTCGGGCCGATGGTGACGCTGCTATTCCCCAAATTCAGCTTACCTTCGACCGGCCCATCGATAAAGAGGTCTTCACTGCCCGTAATTTCACCTTTTATTTTAATGCCCTGGCTGATGCACGCCGTGGCCTTGGACGACACTGGCGGCTGAGAGGAGGCCGGGCTGAATGAGGGAGTATCCCGGTGGCTCGACGAAGCAGGAGTTACGGAACTCGGCGTTTCGGCAACTCCCTGAGGCTTCGAGTCTTCTTTCTTCCACATCGGGACACCTCAACGAAGATTTTTGCTTCTAAAGTCGTTTTCGTCGGCTGAGGGAGGCGAGCGACGACTCAGAATTGCGAAGATAGTACGGGACTTACTGAGAGTAAAGGGAAATCCCGGATTCTAAATGTGGGGTGTTACGTCCTGCTCTATACCACTTATAGCGGTCTTAGTTCGTACAGGGCCACAACGGCTGGGGGCGGAGGCAAACCCTTAGCACCACCCCGCAGCTCCCACATGGCGACGGCCATGCCAGCCCATTCCCGAGTCAGCTCTTTGACGCCAAGGCGGCTCTGCCACCAGTGCTCGGGGTCAAAACTCCCGTCATTGGCCCCACTCACGGTCACCCCGATCTGCTGGGGGAAGACCCTGAGGAAAATATATCGTGCCCGGCGTGTGTGGTAGTTCGAGGTCACGACGATCACGCTGTGCCATTTGTGCTCGACGGCCTGCTGGAGGAGGATCTGCGCCTCTTCCCTGGTGTTCTCGGCGTTGTGAGAAATGGCCAGAATCTTGTCTTTCGGCACGCCGCGCTCGATCAGGTCGTGCTGCATCAATTCCGCCACACCAGCGTAAGGCCGGAGCTTCCGGCCGCTCGCGACCACGAGCGGCGCCCAACCATGGCGGTAAAGATCGGCAGCGTGCGCGGCACGATCAGCGTAAAAATTATCATCGCTCAGAACAATGATGGCGTCGGATTTTTCGAGCGGATCTTCCACCACCCAGGTTTCGCCGATGACGCGCAGGATCGGTGCACGCGCGAGATACAACACCGCGCAAAGCACGACGATGAACACGAGCGACACCAGCGAGGAGATGATTCCGCCGGATTCAGGTTGGAAGGATCGGCGGCGCGCCAACGACTTCACGAATTCGGATCCATCGCGCGCAATGCGGCTGCGGCGGTTTCGGGCATCATCGCGTTGAAGTAGACCTCTTTGATGCTGTACGACTTGCTGCGCTTTTCGAGGATGGGGAGAATCTCGATGTGCCAGTGAAAATCGTCGGCGAGAGTTTTCCAGTAACCGGCGAGCTCGCCTTTTTTGCTGCGCGTGTTCGGCGCAGTATGCACAACCATGTGAAATGCCGGCGTGACTTTTTCGAGGCGTCGCAAGACGCGGCCTAGCAGCGCAGCCAGTTGGCGGCGATTTGATCCAGGGCGCGGCTGCTCGAAAAGATGATTGTGCTTGCGGTGCAGCAGCCAGATTTCGTATGGCACGCGCGAAGCGTACGGGCATAGCGCATAGTAATCGCCCTGAACGTCAACGATGCGCTTTCCGTTTTTCTCATCTTGGCGCACGACGTCGCAAAAAATGCAGCGTTCGCGCTCGCGAAACCATTCGTTCGCGGAACTCAATTCGTACTTGATGCGGCGCGGGACAAAAATCGTCGCCGTGACTTGTGAATGCGCGTGCGACCACTCGTCCCCTGCGCTACCGCCTTGATTCTTGAACACCGTGACGTATTTGAAGCGCGCGTCCTTCTTGAGATCGGCGATGCGCGACGCCCAAACGTTGAGCACGCGCTCAATTTCTTCGTCGCTGAATTGCGACATCCGCTTGTCGTGATGCGGCGTTTCGATGACGACTTCGTGCGCGCCGAGCGCGCCCATTTTGTCGTACATGCCTTCGGCCAGGCGGCTCGGCTCATCTTCGATCCGATACAGCGGGTCGGGATGCGGAATGACGCGAACCTGCCACGCGCCTTCGCTCGGCATGCTCAAAATCGCGGGCCTTCTGTCGACGCTGGCGCCGTCAAACGGACACGGCGCACCCGCTTCGTCGAGATTTTCGGGCTGGCCCAGCACTACCCAACTTTGCGTGATTGGATCGCGGCGGATTTCCATGAAAGGTGGTCAGCGGAGGCCGTGGCACGTAACAGCGCGCGCACCATCAGCGCTGCAAATCCACGTGAGGATAGTTGGAATGGCGGACTGCGAACGCGGCAGAACCTCGACCATGCGAAGTAGTTTGTTGGCCCCTCTCAAGTTTGTCAAGAAGTCGCGGATAGCGTGCGTGTTATCCTCGCGTGGCGATGGAATGCCCTTCGACAGAAAGAGACGTTGAATTCATGCAAATCGCGCTCGAAGAAGCGCGTGCCGCGGCGTCTGCCGGCGAAGTCCCGGTCGGCGCTGTGGTCGTGCGCGACGGCGACGGAACATTCGTAGCGCGTGGCTCGAATCGCACTATCCGCGATTGCGATCCAACGGCGCACGCCGAAGTCGTGGTGCTGCGCGAAGCATCCCGTGCCCTCGGCAACTATCGCCTCACCGGTACGACTTTGTATGTAACAATTGAGCCGTGCAGCATGTGCGCTGGCGCCATCATTCAAGCGCGAGTTCCCCGTGTCGTTTACGGCTGCGACGATACAAAAGGCGGCGCCGTCCGCTCCTGCTTCGAGGTCCTCTCCCATCCGAAGCTAAACCACCAAGTAGAAGTAACCTCCGGCGTTTTGGCGACCGAATGCGCAGCAGTAATACAAGAATTCTTCGCCGCCCGCCGCTGACAGGGGCAATCATCGATAGGCTTGAGCAGCGCAGGAACAAAAAACACCGATAGGATGCCGGCGCTACCAAAGCACCTTGACGCTGACGCATTATTGCTGAGGCGCGGAGCGGTCTGTTACGATTGACCTGCCTTCAAAACGCAGCACGCACAAACCGTGCTACGACCGCGGAGAGGTGACTGAGCGGTTGAAAGTACTCGCCTCGAAAGCGAGCGTACGGGAAACCGTACCGTGGGTTCGAATCCCACCCTCTCCGCCATCTTCTTAATTCTCTGTAAAATCGCGTACTATTGTGGTTGGTGTACTTCAGGAGTACTGTAAGCGGGTCATTCAGACTCATTCGGTTCACCCGTTTGGAGTGCCCATGCCCCTGCAAATCCCCATATATAACCGCCAAAAACTCACTTCTGCGAACGGCAAGGAATACATCGGACGCGCTGTGGCGTTCGCCCCAGGTCAGCGCGGTGCTGTATCTGACACCTGTGAACAACCCCCGTTTTACATTCGCGATCAACGAGGCGACAAACAATGGATTCGACTCGATGCGCGAACCCTCGCGGCGGCGAAGACTGAGGCGGAAAAACACCAGCACATTCGAGAAGCATTGGCGCGTGGTGTCGAAGTCGCTCCATCAGACGCAGAGCAAAAACTACGACTGGCCAGTCAAGTCGCTGTCTTCCTTGATGAGATTCGGGCGAACAAATCCCCAGCCACTTGGGCGGCGTACACCCGCAGCCTGGAGTTGTTGCAAGCGTCGTGCAAACGGTTGAACGTCACGGACGTGAAGCGGGAAGATTTGCTGCAGTTCAAAACGTATTTGAAGAAGCAGGAATTCAGCGGTCGCACGTTCAGCGGTCGCACGATTTACAATAACTTTTTGAACGTGTGCATTTTCTTTGCGTGGGCGAAACACCCAGCGAAAGACATGGGAATCAAGAAGGGCGACTGGCCCCCGAAACCAGAGCGCGATCCTGAAGCGTACACGGTGGAAGAAATTGACAAGATGCTGAAGGTGGCGTCGGGAACATTCCGTGGAATCAGGAAGAGGGCGGGTGAAGAACGAGACGACCGCCTGCTCCTGAAGGCGTTCCTCAATTCAGGACTGCGCGACGGCGAGCTTCAGCACCTGGCGTACGGCGACATCGATGTGAAACATTCGCTGTGGCACGTTCGTCCGAAGGAAGGTCAGGAAGTTAAGGCGAGGGAACACAAATTGAAGACGGCTGAATCTCAGCGCAGAGTGCCTGTGGGCGCGGATTTGACCAAGAAAATTATGGAACGTAAGGAAGCGGAGGGAAAGACGAGCGCGGATTTGATCTTCCCGAACACGACGGAAAGCGATCCTGACACTCACTTGCTGCGAACCACGAAACGCATCGCGAAGTTAGCAGGCATCGAAGGCCGCGCTGATAATCATAAATTCCGTGCAACTGTCATAACCACATGGTTGCGGAATGGGATCGCTGTGCCTGATGTAATGGAGTGGGTTGGACACGTTTCGATGGAGACGATCATGCGGTATTACGCCAAGGTCAAACTGGAAGAAACAGAGCACCGCCAGAAAGCTACGCAGGCATTCGACCGCTTTTCAGCCGTTGGCGACTAAACTTTTCCTGAGGTCTTCCGCCGCCTGTC
>JGI12635J15846_10004071_pt1 | contig 12650 bp, 7 predicted proteins | sample BlaSpr_A8_OM2_M2_FD_15846 | JGI IMG/M metagenome (IMG submission 15846) | reverse complement strand
ATTGCGAAAGGCGAGCCTCTGATCGAGATCGAAACCGATAAAGCTGTGATGGAAATCGAGTCACCGGCAGATGGCATCCTCGCCGGAATCAAGGTTCAAGCGGGGGAGGAAGTGCCCGTAGGCCAGACCATCGCCTGGATCGTCCGTCCTGGAGAAGTCCCTCCAACCGGGGAAGTCGCCGTCGCCTCCGGGAGAAAGACTACTATCGCGCCTGCCGCAACTGCGCCTCCACCTCGCGCGAGTGCGCCTGCATGCTCTGAAGAGGTCAAGATATCTCCCAAAGCGCGACGCCTCGCTGCCGAACGAGGCATCGATTTGGCCCAAGTCCGCGGATCGGGCACAACCGGAGAAATTCTTACTTCCGATATTTTGAGGGCCGTCGAGTCCAAGGCACCCGCGTCACCCAAGAAAGTTAACACGAACCCCGACAGTGGTAATTCAATTTCCCGGCTTATGGCGGAACGGACGACGCAGAGCTGGACGACAGTCCCGCATTTTTTTGTCGTGCGCGAAGTTGATGCCGGCGCGCTGAAAGAAGCCCGGCAAGCCCTCGGACCGGAAGTCAACAAATCGTGCGCAGTGAAGCTCTCCCACACTGATCTATTGACGGCGCTGGTTGCCCGTGTGCTTCAGAAGCACCCACGCATAAACGCAAGCTGGGCCGGTGAAGGGGTTCGAACCAACTCTGGAATCAATATCGGATTGGCGATCGCTGTGGACGATGGCGTGGTGGCGCCCGTCATTCACAACGCCGACAAAATAGCGCTGAGCGAAATTGCAGTACAGCGCAGAGATCTGACAAACCGAGCGCGCAGTGGCAAGTTGCGGCTGCAGGATCTGGCGAACGGCACCTTCACGATCAGCAACCTGGGCATGTTCGGTGTGGATGCCTTTACTGCGATCCTTATACCGCCGCAAGCCGCCATTCTCGCCGTGGGAGCAATTTCCGACCGGGTAGTTGCCATCGAGGGCTATCCTGGAATCCGTCCGATGATGACATTGACGCTCTCGAGCGATCATCGTGTTATCGATGGTGCGCGGGCTGCGGAATTTCTGCGTGATCTAGTCGCGGCCATCGGCGACCCACTTCGCTATCTTAGCCAATCGGCAGTCGCCGGATGATGCATATTGCGTCTTCCGACTGTAAGGGATAGGCATTCAACAGGTTCGCGAGATCAAGGCATTTGACATCTGCGCCAAAGCCGGCCCAGGAAGCCAAAGCGGGGGGAACCCCCACCCTGATCGCGCATCATAATCCACAACCGGATCCCCAGTTTGCGCGCTGCTGCGATCCTGGCCTTCCCCATTCCTTTCTGGATGAGCTTGCGCCGATAGAAGCGTTTCAGCTCGGGATCTTTCCCGACCGCGTGCATCGTCGCTTCTGTCCTCAAGTAGCGCAGCAGCGAGTTACCTTCCTTGCTGAGCTTTCCCAGCCGCTGTCGCTTGCCGCTGCTGTGCTGGCACGGAATCATTCCGATATAGCTGGCTACCTGGTTGCCCGTCTGGAAGCGCTTTGGGTCTCCCAGAAACACCTCGGTGGCCAGAGCCGTCAGCGGCCCCACGCCGGGATGCGTGAGCAACCGGCGGGCCTGTGGCCTTTGTTTGACCTGGACCTCGACTTCTTTATCCAGTTCCAGGATTCGCTTCTTTAACTGTATGTACAAGCGCAGCAGTTCCGTCCGTCTCTGACTGCTGTAGGGTGGCAGAGGTAACGCCTGTAGCGCATTCCGCCCCGCAGCACTCCAGAGCGCGGGGCCTCGACGCAGGGCGTGATTGAGCGCGATCGCCTGCGACGTGTGCTGCAATCGTGCTCGTATCTTCACCCACTGGTGTCGGTCTCGCAGTAAGGTTCGCAAGTCGCGTTGCTCCGTCGACGGCATCCAAATCTCCGGAAAGCGACCCTTCATCTCCAGCAAGTCCAGCATTAGGTGAGCATCCCGCCGATCGTGTTTCTGCTTCCGGGTTTCCGCCGCACGGATCTTGGCCGGATGCCCCACCCGGCACTCGATGCCCAGTTCTTCGAGCAGTTCCAGAAACCATTGCATCGCGCCCGTGGTCTCGATCCCCACCACGACTGGAGCTTCCAGGCCGGCGTAAAACTCTCGCACGGCATCTCCTTCGTGGGCTCAGGGTCTTCTCCATAAGCTCGCCAGTTTCGGTGTCCACCATGGCAATTGTTTGTTGTCTTGCGTGTAAGTCGCAACCTATAATCTTCATCTCGGCCTGCTTCGTTCCGAGCCTTTCTTGGTTGGATACCGCAAAGTGTACTCGGTCCGCTGCGAGGCCGGCGTCGTTATGACATCAGTTACTTCCCGTTTGCCCGTCATCCAGGCACAACCTCAGAAGCTCGAAAGGGCGGACCGCATTTACTCTTTGCCGACTTGTCGCCCAGCTGACCCTCGGGACCTTCGAGACACCCAATCCGGTTGTCTGCAAAGGGCTCGCGTGCTCGGCTTTGGCTTGTTTGAGGCTGGGATTTATCATGGATCGGTCATTCCGGGAAAGGACAAGGGTAAAAATATGTTGACGCGAGGAGACGCACCCACACACGACCTGGGCTCTTTGCGCATCCACGAAGGACAGCGCAAAGGCGGCAAAGTGGGGAAGGGCCTCGCCATTTTCTTTGGGGCCCTGATTATCCTCTCCGGTGTTGGGGCAGGCGTTTACGCCCTATTAGAATCAAAACCAACCGTAGAAGTAGCGGTGGCGAGGAAAGCTGGGGGCCCAGGGAGCCGCGAGGCGCTGCTTAACGCCACTGGATACGTCACCCCGCGCCAGCGAGCCACCATCGCTGCCAAAATAACAGGCCGCGTGACCGGCGTTTTCTTCGACGAAGGCACGCACGTGCACCAAGGCCAATTATTGGCGACTCTGGATGATGCCGACGCCAGAAGAGCTCTGGAGACCGCCAAGGCCGACCGCGATTCCGCCAGAGCCGCCATCGCAGACTATGAAGTACAACTAAAGAATGCTCGAATCTTGCTGCACCGTACCGAGGAACTCCAAAAAGCTGGAGTAGAGCCCCAGGAGCAACTGGACAATGCGCGAACTGCTGCGGAAAGTCTCCAGGCCAAAATCGATCTGGCCAAGGCGCAGGCGATTGCGGCCGAAGCCCGCATCGCGGAAGCGCAACAAGCAGTTGATAATTGTACGATTCGCGCACCGTTCGACGGCATCGTTGTGTCGAAGGACGCCCAGGTCGGCGAGATGGTCTCCCCGATCTCGGCAGGCGGCGGCTTCACGCGCACAGGTATCGCCACAATTGTGGACATGAACTCGAATGAAATCGAGGTCGATGTAAATGAAGCTTACATCACACGGGTAAAGCCGGGCCAGCAGGTCACTGCGATTCTCGACGCTTATCCCGACTGGGACATTCCCAGCCGCGTGCGCACGATTATTCCCAGCGCGGACCGCCAGAAAGCCACCGTGAAAGTGCGTATTTCCTTCCTGAAGCTCGACCCGCGCATCTTGCCCGACATGGGAATTAAAGTGACTTTCCTCGGGGATGAACCATCTGAAGGGAATATAGCAGCGGCGCCCGTAATTCTCATACCTGAGGGTGCGGTGCGTGACGACGACGGTAAGAAGGTTGTTTTCCTTGTCAAGAGCGATAAAACGGAGCGCCGCGCGGTCACCCCGGGCGGAAATCGCGGTACCGACATGGAAGTGATTGCGGGTTTAGCCGTGGGCGATACCGTGGTGGTGAATGGACCGGCAAATCTCCATGATGGCGAGAGCGTCCAGATCAAAAAATAAGATCAAGAAATATAGAGATCAAGAAACAATAGGGAGCGCGGACATGGTTCAAGTCGACGGCACGGGAAAAACTGAGAGTCAGATTCAGGTGCGCGGGCTGGATAAGACATATCGGCGTGGAGGCGAAGAAATCCATGTACTGCAGGGCTTGAATCTCGACGTTGACAAGGGCGATTTCGTCGCCTTTATGGGACCCAGCGGCTCGGGCAAGACCACCCTGCTGAACCTGCTCGGCGGACTCGACATTCCCACGCGAGGAAGCATCACCGTGGCTGGCGACGAGATCACGCACATGTCCGGCAGCAAACTGACCTCGTGGCGAGCGCGGCACGTTGGCTTCATTTTTCAGATGTACAACCTCATCCCCGTGCTTACCGCGTTTCAAAACGTTGAGCTACCGCTGCTGCTCACCAGCCTCTCCAAAGCCGAGCGCCGCAAACATGTTGAGACCGCGCTCGGCATCGTCGCGCTGACGGAGCGGATGAACCACTATCCGCGCCAACTCTCCGGGGGACAGGAACAGCGGGTTGCCATTGCGCGCGCCATCGTTGCCGATCCCACTTTCCTGCTCTGCGACGAGCCCACCGGCGACCTGGACCGAAAGAGCGCGGATGAAATCATGGATTTGATTCATCGCCTGGTAGAGGAGTACAGCAAGACCGTACTCATGGTGACCCACGACCCGATAGTCGCACAGCGTGCCGATCTGACACTGCACCTGGAGAAGGGCGTTCTGGTCGAGTCCCGCGAATCGCAAGGGGTCCCTGCCGGAGGCGCGGCATGAAATTCCGAGGACTGATTTTCGCCAATCTCTTTCGCAAGAAACTTCGCTTGCTGCTCACGATCGGATCGTTCGCCATCGCACTGTTTCTTTTTGCGTTCCTCGCCGTGGTCAGGGGAGCCTTCAATCGCGGCGCGGATATCGCCGGCGCGGACCGTCTGGTCACTATCAATCGCGTATCCATCATTCAGCCGCTGCCGCTTGCCTATCGCGACAAAATTCAACGCATTCCGGGGGTCAAGGCGGTCACCCACAACAATTGGTTCGGCGGCGTATATCAGGAAGAAAAAAACTTCTTCCCTCAGTACGTGATCGACGTCGAAAATCAACGACAGGTCATTTCCGAACTGGTTGTTCCCGATGACCAATGGCAGAATTTCGTGAAGGACCGCCAAGGCGCCATCGCCGGTGCGAAAACTGCGAAACGTTTCGGTTGGAAAATCGGTGATCGCATCCCGATCAAGAATGTCAGCTATGGTGCTACCGGCACCTGGGAGTTCAACCTGGACGGCGTCTATCACGCCGAGCATGCGGGCGGCGACGAGAGCCAGTTTTGGTTCCAGTGGGATTATTTCGAAGAACGTGTGCCGGCAGCATTCAAGGGCAACACCGGCTGGTATGTGGTGAAACTCGACAGTCCCGATAATGCAGTGAGCGTCGCGAACGCTATTGACAACATGACGGCCAACTCTTCGTTCGAAACTAAAACGGAAACGGAATCCGCGTTCGCCGCCGGTTGGGTCAAGCAATTCGGAAACATCCAATTCCTCATTATGACCATCGGCGCGGTGGTGTTCTTTACCCTGCTGCTGGTCACCGGGAACACGATGGCCATCTCCGTGCGCGAACGCATTGGCGAGCTTGCAGTTCTCAAAGCCATCGGCTTCAGCGATCGCTGGGTCCTTTTCTTTGTGCTTGCCGAATCTCTCACCATTGCTGCCGTTGGGGGATTTCTCGGGCTCGGCCTTGCGCTCTTGGCAATCCCGGCTCTGGGCGCGGCTCTGAATGGCCTGCTCCCAACGCTCATCTTGTCACCCGAGATTCTTTCTCTCGGACTAGCGACCGCTCTGCTGGTTGGAGTCGTCAGCGGACTGCTGCCGGGACTTGGCGCCATGCGCATGCGGGTCGTAGATGCTCTCCGGAGGGTTTGAAATGGCTATTCCGTTCATCTATAACTTTCGCAGCGTAAAGGCTCGCTGGACGTCGTCCATCGTCGCTGTCCTTGGTATCGCCGGAACCGTCGGAGTTTTTGTGGCGATGCTTTCGCTGGCGCGCGGCTTCAGAGCTACCTTGGTCGCCTCTGGGTCCGATGACAACGCTATCGTCCTGCGCGCCGGCGCAACCTCGGAGATGATGAGTGGAATTAAACTCGAGGACATCAAAATTCTCCAGGATGCTCCCGGTGTGGCCCGCGCCTCGGACGCCCCTCTGGTGACCTCGGAGGTCGTGGTCGTTGCACCCTTTCCCCTGCGCGCCACCGGGACCGATGCGAATGCTCAAGTTCGCGGGGTCTCAGCTAACGTTTTGACCATCCGGAGAAACGTTAAGATCGTTCAGGGTCGAATGTTCCAACCGGGTCTTGCCGAGTTGATCGTGGGAAAGAACGCCAGCAGCAGTTATTCAGGTTTGACCCTCGGGAACACGGTTAATTTTGGAGGCGGTCATTGGCAGGTCGTGGGAATCTTCGACGCCGGCGGCAGTGCTTTTGATTCGGAAGTGTGGTGCGACGCGCGCGTGCTCGACGACGTGTACAAGCGTCCCAGCAATATTTTTCAGTCCGCCACCGTTCACCTAAGTTCGCCAGCCGCCTTTGAGCAGTTCAAGGATGCAGTCACTTCCGACCGCCGCCTCAATTTCGACGTAACCCGCGAAATCGATTACTACGCCAAGCAATCGACGCGCATGACGCAACTTATCACCATTCTTGGAGGACTGGTGGCCTTCGTCATGGCCATTGGCGCGATTTTTGGTGCGCTCAACACCATGTATTCGGCGGTCGCCGAGCGCGGTCGCGAAATCGCAACCATGCGCGCCCTGGGCTTTGGTGGCGAAGCCGTCGTCTTTTCGTTCTTGGTCGAGGCGCTGCTGATTTCTTTCGTAGGTGGCGTTATCGGCTGCGTCGCCATCCTGCCCTTGAATGGTCTGACCACCGGCACGATGAACTGGCAGACTTTTTCGCAACTGGCCTTCGCCTTCCGAATTACCCCCGCGCTATTGCTGGCCGGCATCGTCTTCGCGCTTCTGATGGGTGTACTCGGAGGCTTGCCTCCGGCGATGCGCGCCGCATGGCGCCCTGTGGCCGTCGCCCTGCGCGAACTGTAGCCTCGGCCGAGTCCCGGCTCGCCTGGGAGGTTTCGCTAGCGCGGCCTAGGCTGGCTGTTCAACAGTGTTCAATCAACCACCAGAGCAGTTTGGACTGATGTCCACCCGGTGATGACACCCTTGGTGTGTACGACTGCACCTTTCGAAGAGGTGGTGGCCGCAGCATTCGATCGGGCACGCAATCGCTGCTGGATCGTCAGCAAACAGGAAGTTATCCGAGCCGCCAACGGGTGGGCAATATTGACCTGGCGGCAGGGGGTTTTGAGTGTAAACCCCTTGGTTACAACGGTTAATGTCGTCGTTCGAAGAAATGTGGCTGGATATCCAAACTTCTCTTCGGGACAGCAGTCCTCAATTCTGTATTCGCATCTGCGTAAGCAGGAACGCATAGTCAAACGCGTCGTCTCGAAGGCGATCATATCTCCCCGAAACCCCTCCGTGCCCTGCCGGCTGCATGTTGGTTTTAAGCATCAGAATGTTATGGTCGGTTCGTAGGGCTCGCATCTTGGCCACGCACTTGGCAGGTTCCCAGTACATCACTTGACTGTCGTTAAACGATGTCCTCACCGACCTGTTGGGATAAGGCTTTGCAGCAATGAGCCCGGAGTCGTAGTCTTACCTAGGAGGATGATAGGGAACGACAGAGCTAGGCGAGGGGCTCGTCAGGTCGAGCCTCCGTTTGAGTTCTGTTGGGCCACAGTCAGTGCGCTTTTGATCTCGACCCTTATGCGCTCCAGGTACTTTCGGATATTCGCCCCGGCCACGATGTTTTTCCTGCTGCTAGTGGGGGCAGGCAGTGGCCAAAATACGACGCTGATCAGTCTTGATCGGGCCATTGATCTGGCGCTGGCGCACAACCATTCCATCAAAGCCACGCGAACTCTGATTCTTCAGAATCAGGCCCAGGAGATTACCGCGAATCTGCGCCCCAATCCGACTCTCGGGGCGGATAGCCAGTTCGTCCCATTTTTTAGTCCGCAAGATTTTTCCGGGGAAAATCTGAACGAGACTCAACAGTTCGATATCGGTATTGGTTATCTGTTTGAACGTGGGCACAAGCGGCAGCGGCGCCTGCAGGCCGCTCGCGATCAGACGGCCGTCACACGCGCCCAGGTCGGCGACGCGGAACGAACCCTGACGTTCAACGTGGGGCAGCAGTTCGTCAGTGTTCTACTGGCGGAATCCACTCTTCAGTTCGCGCTTCAAGACCTAAAGGGCTTCCAGCAGACGGTCGATATTGGCGAGGCACAGCTCAAGGCGGGCTACATTGGGGAAGGCGACTATCTTAAGATCAAGCTGCAGCTTCTGCAGTTTCAGACCGACGTATCCTCTGCCCGCCTGGCGAAGGTGCAGGCACTGGTGGGCCTGCGTGAGTTCCTGGGCTACAACGCAGTGCCGGCCGATTATGACGTAATAGGCGATCTGGCGTATCAGCCGCTCAAGGCGAACCTGGAGGACTTGCAGACGAAGGCGCTGCTCGAGCGCCCCGACTTCCGTGCCGCGGAATTGGGGATAACCGCGGCCCAAAGCCAAATTCTCCTTGCCAAAGCGAACGCCAAGGTCGACGTAAATGGTACCTACGACTTTACCCATGTTTCCGGCGAGAACACTGCTTCGATCTTTGTGAATTTTGAATTGCCGATCTTCAACCGCAATCAAGGAGAAATCGCACGTACCGGCTATGTGCTCACGCAGTCACAGGAGCAGCAGCAAGCGGCTAGCGATGCGGTTCTCTCCGATGTTGCAAATGCCTATGAAGCTGTGAGGAGCAATGACGAAGTGGTGCAACTCTATACTTCCGGGTACCTCAAGCAAGCGCAGGATTCACGTGACATCAGCGAATATGCCTATAAACGCGGCGCCGCCAGCCTGTTGGACTTTCTCGACGCCGAGCGCAGTTACCGATCCGTTCAGTTGGCTTATCGCCAGGCGCTGGCCTCTTATATGACCGCTCTGGAACAACTGAAGGAAGCGGTGGGAACGAGAAACCTGCCATGATCGTCCGCAATCGTTGCCAGCGGTTGGCCGCACCGGCTGCCCTCTCGGTGATCATCCTGGCGCTCGCCGGCTGCGAGGGCTCGGGATCCAATGCTGCGACTAACTCTGGCGGCGCGAACAACTCAAACAACCCAGAGCTGTTCACCATTCCGCAGGAGCAGATGTCGCATGTGCAGGTGCTGACCGTTCAGCCCACGACTCTGACTCGGTCCCTTCGGCTGACAGGAGCTGTGGCGTACAACAGTTTTCGCACCACACCAGTCATCACGCAGGTGAGCGGGCCGGTCAGCAGGGTCGTAGTGGTTCTCGGACAGAAAGTAATTCAGGGCGAGCCGATGTTGTACGTGGCGAGTCCCGATTATTCGCAGCTCCGCACCAACTATCTAAAGGCGAAGGATGCTTATGCTCTGGCGCAGAAGGCCAACGCCCGAGCCCAAGACTTGTACCAGCATCATGCAATTGCCGAGCAGAATGTGGAGCAGGCGCAGTCGGCCGAAGTGCAAGCGAGCGGCGACCTGGTCGCGGCTCAAGCTGCGTTAAAGGTGATGGGAGTCACTGATCCCGACGCGCTCGTGAAAGCCCCGCCTTCTTTTGAAGTCCCTGTGAAAGCGCCGATTGGCGGCCTGGTCGTTGAGCAGGATGTGTCTGCGGGACAACTTATTCAACCTGGCACCACGCAATGTTTCATGATCTCTGACGTCAGCACCGTCTGGGTCCTGGTTAATGTCTATCAGAAGGATTTGCCCTACGTGCGCGTCGGGGATCAGGTCACCATTCAGACGGATACGTATTCCGAAACGTTCCACGGGCGCATTGCGTATGTGGCAGCTTCGCTCGATCCGAACACTCGCACGCTGCAGGCGCGCATCGAGACCAACAATCCTGGCGAAAAGCTGAAGAAAGATATGTACGTGGTTGCTACCGTAAACGCGGGCACGATTCAAAATGCCATTGCGCTCCCAGATGCGGCTGTCCTGCGTGATACTGAGAACCAGCCTTTTGTTTATGCCGGGGCTTCTTCAAACAAATTTGGCAGACGATCAGTAACGCTGGGAGAAAGTCTGAATGGGCAAACAGAGATCACCAGCGGACTGAAAGCTGGGGACCGGGTTGTTGGAAATGGCAGCTTGTTCCTGCAGTTTGCGAACTCGCTGCAGCGTTAGCCGGATCGGGCAGGCTTTGAGAAGCGTTTCGAAACTCTGGCAAGGATAGTGTCCACCACATCTGAATGATCCACCGAATAGTCCAAGCGGCGCTGCGGCAAAGGTTCCTGGTGCTGATGCTGACCGCCTTCATCACGGTTGGTGGGATCCTGTCTTTCCAGCGTATGCCTGTGGACGCGTATCCCGATCTCTCGCCCCCGCAGGTTGAAATCATCACTCAGTGGCCAGACCACGCCGCCGAAGAAGTCGAGCGGTTGGTCACCCTTCCCCTTGAACTTGAGATGAACGGCGTCCCGCACATGGTCGTAATGCGCTCCATCTCGCTGTATGGGCTGTCCGATCTCATCCTGACCTTCGAGGAGAACACCAACGATTACTTTGCGCGGCAAATCGTCTTTGAGCGGCTCGCTCAAGCCACGCTGCCGACAGGCGTAACTCCGAGTCTCGCGCCTCTTTTCAGTCCGAGTGGCCTGGTGTACCGCTACGTTCTGGAAAGTCCCGACCGCAGCCCTCAGGAACTGAAAACGTTTGAAGACTGGGTGATTGAGAGAGCTTATCGTTCGGTCCACGGCGTGGCCGACGACTCAGGCTTTGGCGGAACGGTGATGCAATATCAGGTATTGCTCGACCCGGCGCGCATCTATGGGTATCACCTGACCATCCCTCAAGTCACAGCATCTCTTGCGGCCAACAACTCGAATGCCGGGGGCGGCTTTTATTCTCAAGGCGGACAGTTCTACTACGTTCGAGGAATTGGGCTCGTAAAAAACACAGACGACATCGGCAATATCGTAGTTGGCGCCAACAAAGGCGTGCCCATCCGAGTGCGTGATGTCGGAGAAGTAACCATCGGACACGCGCCGCGCTTGGGCGAATTTGGCTTCCAGAAGAATGATGATGCCGTTGAGGGCGTCATTCTGATGCTGCGCGGGGAACAGACTCAGAATGTCCTCAAGGGAGTTGAAGCAAAGACCGAGGAGCTAAATCGCCAGATCCTGCCGCCTGACGTCAAGATTCATCCTTATTACGACCGCAGCGAACTGGTGGATCTGACCACCGACACGGTGGAGGCGAACCTGCTTCGCGGCATGGTGTTGGTTCTGGTGGTGCTGATTTTCTTTCTGGTGAGCTTCCGCGCCGCGGTCATTGTTGCCCTGACGATTCCGCTTTCGCTTCTGTTTGCTTTTATCGTGCTCCACGCGCACGACGTTGCTGCGAACTTGCTTTCCATCGGAGCCATTGATTTCGGAATTGTCATCGACGGCACCGTGGTCATGATTGAAAACATCTACCGCGAACTGGCCCTGCGCGAAGGACAGCCCTACAACCTGAACCAGGTCATTCTTGCAGCCGCAAAAGATGTGGATCGCCCTATCTTCTACTCGGTGGCGGTCATTCTCGCTGGTTATCTGCCGATTTACGCTCTGAGTGGACCCTCGGGAAAGCTGTTCCACCCCATGGCCGAGACCATGTCCTTTGCACTAGTTGGCGCGCTCATCCTCACGCTTACACTAATTCCCGTGCTCGCGTCCTACTGGTTCAAGAACGGCGTGCGCGAGAAGCGAAATCGTGCCTTTGAATGGATGAAGGGGAAATACGCTGTTCAGCTGGATTGGGCGCTCGACCGGCCCAAAACCACCATTGTGATCGCCGCCCTGATCTTCGGGGCGACCCTCCTGCTCGTGCCGTTCATCGGCGGTGAGTTCATGCCGCACCTCGATGAAGGTGCGCTCTGGGTACGGGCGACCATGCCCTACACCATTTCCTTTGAGGAAGCCAGCAACATCGCACCGCAGATACGCGACATTCTGATGTCTTATCCGCAAGTCACTGTGGTGGGCTCGGAGTTGGGGCGTCCTGATGATGGCACTGATCCAACCGGGTTTTTTAACTGCGAATTCTACGTTGGTCTCAAGCCCTACAAGGACAGATCGTGGACCGGCAAGATCAGCGAGAAAAAACAGCTAGTGGAATCGATCGACAAGAGGCTTACTGCCTTTCCCGGAATCATTTTCAACTATACCCAACCCGCAGAAGATGCCGTGGATGAGGCGCTGACCGGTCTCAAGAGTTCTTTAGCCGTCAAAGTATATGGCGATGATCTGAACGTGCTGCAGGACAAGGCGATCCAGATCAAGAACACACTCTCCGGCGTGCCCGGTTTCACCGATCTTACGGTGGTGCGAGAACTTGGCCAGCCCAGCCTGCTAGTGGACGTCGATCGGGACAAGATCGCAAGGTATGGGATTAACGTTGCGGACGTGGAAGCTGTGATTTCCGCGGCCGTTGGGGGACAGGCGGTCACCCAGGTTATTCAAGGCGAAAAGCTGTTCGACCTGGTGGTCCGCATGCAACCCCAATTTCGCAGCAGTGCGCATGAGATCGGAAATCTATTGGTGGGTACACCAGACGGACAGCAGATCCCGCTCAGCCAGCTTGCCAATATCGGCCAGGGAAACGGCGCGTCCTTTATTTATCGCGAAAACAACTCCCGCTACATCGGCGTGCAGTACAGTGTCGAGGGGCGCGACTTGGAGCGGGCTGTACGAGACGGGCAGGCGGCGGTCGAGAGAAACGTGACCCTGCCGCAGGGCTACCGGATGGAATGGGGCGGCGAATACAGCCAG
>JGI12635J15846_10004070_pt1 | contig 12650 bp, 12 predicted proteins | sample BlaSpr_A8_OM2_M2_FD_15846 | JGI IMG/M metagenome (IMG submission 15846) | reverse complement strand
TTTTGGACGGCGATTCGTGGCGGGGTCATGCGGCTTAACATCAGCCGGCGCGACACGTGCCCGACCTGTCATGGAAATGGATTCATGGAAGACCCGGGAGTTTGTCCCGAATGCGGTGGCAAGGGTCAAGTCTCACAAACGGGCGGACGGATGAAGTTCAACGTTCCGTGCCCGCGCTGTCATGGCACGGGGCGAAACATTTCCACCTGTACGACTTGCCACGGCGAAGGTAGCGTTGAACGGACTGAGCCCCTGGAAGTTCGCATTAAGCCAGGCACACGGGACGGCCAGCGCATCCGAATACCGGGAAAGGGTAACGCCGGATCGCGTGGCGGCCCCCCGGGAGATTTATACGTAATCATCCGCACTGCGGATCATCCGATCTTTCACCGTGACGGCGACGACATCCGCATCACAGTACCAGTTACGGCCACCGAGGCGGCATTGGGCGCAAAGGTTGACGTCCCCACTATCGACGGGCGTGCCCAACTGAAGATTCCACCCGGAACTCAGTCGGGACAGAAACTTCGGCTGCGAGAAAAGGGAGTTCCTTCCGCCACCAAAGATGGCGCGCGGGGCGATGAAATCGTCGAGGTTAAAGTAACGGTTCCCATGCCCAGGGACGAAAAAACCAAAGAATTACTGCGGGAGTTGGCAAAGCTGAATCCAGAAGATCCTCGCGCGGAACTCTGGAAGCAGATCTGAAGCTACGGCATGCCTTTTGCTGCGGCGAGCATTTCATCCGCCTTCGCGCGCACGCGAATGTCCTCGGTGAAGTTGACCCAACGCACCACCTTCGACGAGTCCACCAGAAATTCCGCGGGCCGGGCGATGTCATGCCCGTCAGGTCCTCCCCCGACGTGCAGCAGGTCGTAGCGCCGAATTACTTCCGCATTGGGATCGGAAAGAATCGTGAAGTTATAACCTGCTTTCTTGCTAAGATCACGCGAAATCTCGGGCGCGTCCACGCTAATCGCCACAGGTCGGACGCCCTCAGCTCTAAACTCACGTTGTCGTTTCTCAATTCCTCGTAACTCGAGGTTGCAAAATGGTCACCAATATCCGCGATAGAAAATCAGCAGCACCGCCTTGGGAGAGGTGCTGTCGGCCGCCGGTGCAAACAACTGGTCTAATGAAACCGGCCGGCCCGTGGTATCAGCCAGCGTGAAGTCAGGCGCCTTTTGCCCTACCTGCGGCGCGCCGGCAGAAACGGGGAGTGCCCGCGCGCTGAAGAAAGCAAAGACCGCCACTGCAACCAACAGAAGCGAAAATATAGACAGGATTGCGCTCAGAATCCTGCCCCGATAGATTCGCGGCGGCGCGAAAACCCGCCACAGTCCCCTGCCCACAAAAATTAGCGCAACCACAGCCAGCAGCAGGCTTAGCCACGGTATGGAGCGCTGTGCCGGTGCGTTAATGAAGAAAACCGCGTTGCAAAGCATCGCGCTTAAGGCGAACACAAATCCCCACCACACTGCCGAATTCGAGGGCTTTTCGATCACGTCTGGCATGACGGGCCTCAGTGTACCAGAGTCAAATCGCCGAAATTGTGACAGAGTACACGCTTGTCCACGTTATGAAACTGTTCGCTTTTCTCAAATTCCTTCCACTCTCTTCTCATATCTTGTAGTGTGCAACTTGTGTTCGCGCCGCAAGAAGGCGAGCACTAAGGGAGGAAGCCATCGAAATTGGCAACACCAACAGTTCGAGCGATTCCCATTGATCGCGCGAAAAAATCTTCGGGGCTGACTCTTTGGCCTCTCATAGCAGCCACGTTCTTCATGGTCTCGGGAGGCGCGTACGGAATCGAAGACATCGTCCACGGCGCTGGCTATGGACTAGCAATCCTGATTCTCTTGTTGACTCCAATTCTCTGGAGCCTTCCCACAACGTTCATGATCGGCGAGCTCGCGAGCGCTCTTCCCTGCGAAGGCGGATATTACGCCTGGGTGTGTCGCGCCATGGGCAATTTCTGGGGATTCCAAGAAGCATGGCTCTCGCTCGTCGCTTCAATTTTTGACATGGCGATTTATCCGACTCTGTTTGTCGCCTATCTCGCGCGGCTTTTTCCATGGTTTGCGGAGGCACATCGCGGAGTGATAGCCGGATCGGTGGTGGTTATCGTTTGTGCCTTACTTAACATTGCTGGCGTCAAAGTCGTGTCCACAACTTCGTTGGGGCTCTTTTTTTTGCTCTCCGCGCCCTTTGTGCTGATAGTCATCCTTGCTCCGTTCAAGTACGCGGCGCTGCTCAATGCCGTGACCACGCCGACTTCAAAAATCAATCTTCTCGGAGGCGTACTTGTCGCGATGTGGAACTACATGGGCTGGGACAATGCCTCCACCATCGCCGAGGAAGTTGATCGCCCGCAGCGGACCTATCCGCTCGCGATGTTGCTATCTGTCACCATTGTTGCTGTCAGCTATATCGTTCCCGTCGCTGCCGTCTGGATGACTAAACTCCCTGCGACCGCATGGGAAACCGGGTCCTGGGCCGACATCGCAGGGCTGCTAGGCGGCCCGCTGCTCCGCATCGCCCTTGTCATTGGAGGAATGGTCAGCGCATTCGGGATGTTTAACGCCCTGGTCTTGAGTTATTCGCGCCTTCCCTTAGCCATGGCACAGGATGGTATACTGCCCGGCGTTTTCGCGAAATTGCATCCCCGCACCGGCGCACCTTGGGTCTCGATTATTCTCCTTGCCGCGGGATGGGGAATGTGCCTCGGCCTGGGATTCGAGCGCCTAATCACAATCGACATTCTGCTCTACGGAAGCAGCCTCGCTCTGGAATTCATTGCTCTGATCTTCTTGCGTGTCCGCGAACCAGAGTTGCCGCGAGCTTTCCGTGTTCCCGGCGGAATGTTTGGAGCCGTTGCTATTGGGATCGCCCCGATGCTGCTTCTCGGCTTCTCGGTGATTCGAAGCGAGAGCGAGCGCGTGTGGGGGATGAGTTCGTTCACGCTGGGGATGATTCTCATCGCGGCAGGCGGGATCGCGTATTTTGTAAACCGCGCGCTTAAGCCAGACGGCTGGAGTGGCAAACCGTCGTGTTAGCCACCGCGCCGATTAGCTAAGAACCCGATTGAGGAAGCCCCGAACGCCCGTGTATCCAAGAAGTCCGACGCAAAGCAGTAATGCAACTAGGGTTGCCCATATCGGCATGTGAGGAGTTTCAGGAGTCAGCGCGATTCGCAATCCTTCGCTCATGTACACGAGAGGGTTGACTAACACCGCAATCTGCAGCCAGCGAACGCTGTGCAGCGCCGCCCAGGGGTAGTAAACGCACCCGAAAAACGTAATAGGAACAACGACAACTCCGAACATCAACGCGATATGCTGGGGTTTAACGATAGTCCCAATGGTCAGGCCGACGGCTCCCGAAGCCAGACTCGCCAGCAATACGTTTCCGATCAATACCGGCCAACTGTTCACATGAACGTGCACCGGTGTTGCGGGGATAAAGTAGATCATCGGGAAAACGACGAGAGCCGCCACTACGCTTTGCAATGCGCTAAAAATGATTTTTTCGATGGCCACCAGACTCACAGGCAATGGCGACATGACACGATCTTCGATTTCACGGGTCGATCCGATTTCGAACGAAAGCGGCAATGCGACTCCCATGATTCCCTGAACGAAAATTGCAACAGCTACCAATCCCGGCAGAATCAGGGTTCCAAAGCTTATCCCGCGCGCATTCTGGAAATCTTGACCCATCTTGGGAAAGAGGTAGGTAAACACGAAAACGAACATCAGGGGATTCATCACTGTTCGTATCATGAATGCGACAAATTCACGCCGCAGCACCGAAATATCACGAACCATCAGGCCCCAGAATGCGCGCGCGTACAACATTGAATCACTCACGCAAATCCCTCCCTGTGAGTTTGATGAATACCGTTTCCAAGGTCGTTTCAGTGACGGAGATATCCTTCAGCTTGGGTCCCGTCACATCGATGATTCGCGGCAGCAGGCCGTCGAGGTTATCCACGAAAATGCGAACACCCTCTTTGTTCGTTTCAACACTCTTTACCCCAGGGAGGTGATTTAGAGTCTGCTGCAGCTGAGCATCGCTACCTGCAAGGTGCAGGTTAATCACCTTTTGCGCACCGACGCTGCTCTTCAAGTTTTGCGGTGTGTCGCAAACCAGAATCTTGCCGTGATCGATAATCGCCACCCGGTTGCAAAGCTCATCTGCCTCCTCCATGTAATGAGTGGTGAGCACGATGGTGATGCCTTGGCTAAGAAGTTGGCGAATACTGTCCCATAGAGCCAAACGGCTTTGGGGATCGAGACCGGCGCTGGGCTCATCGAGAAACAGAATCTCGGGCTGGTGGGCAATCGCGCGGGCGATTTGCACTCTTTGCGCCAAACCGCCGGATAGCTCTCTCACAAAGGACTTCGATCGCTCGGTCAGCCGAAACATTTCCAGCAGCTCGTTGGCACGTTTTGCAGCGGCTGCGGACGTATACCCAAAATACCGGCAATGGAAATAGAGATTTTCCCAAACCGTGCATTGGCGATCGAGAGTGTTGTACTGAGGCACTACGCCCATGTGCTTACGCGCTTGGGCGGGAGTCACGACCACATCGAGTCCGGCGATTCGAACGGTCCCTGATGTTGGCAGGGTGCGAGTAGTACAAACGCTGATTGTCGTACTTTTGCCCGCCCCATTCGGTCCAAGAAGTCCGAAAAGCTCTCCTCGCTTGACCGTCAGGTCGATGTTGCGCACGGCTTCGACCGGAACTTTGCCGGCGTAGCGTTTTGTCAATCCGCGAATACTGACGATATCTTCCTGAGTCGGCATGATGTCTAAGCCTGAAATTATAGGGCATGATGCGGATCGGCTAGGCTTCCGTGAAGAAGACGAGTCACGGCTTTACGCGCTGCTGGCGATTCATGGCTATCACGGGTTCGGCCTTCGCGGGAGTCATCTGAATCAGAGAACGGTTGCCCACGCGAATGTACTCAACCTCGCGAGCTGCCGACAGCGCGTTAACGGATTCCTTCACTCGCGAGCGCGGAACAAAATTACCAAAGAAGTTTTCCAGTTCCTGCTGATCCGCCGCGATCACGCAACCAAGATATTTCGAGAGCAGTGCGGAGAGCGCTTCGCCCACTGAGAGATTCATGCCATCGCGAACCGCGTCGGGAGACCAGCGGTAAAGGACATCCCAGAATGAGCCGTCTGCGGGATTGTAATCGACACGTGTAATCCGCAACCGCGACCAAAGCTCGCCGAGCGCGTGATCGAGAGCCGCAATCGAGACGCTGCCGCCAAGACTCTCGCGCATCTTTTGTTTCGATACCGGGCCTTCGCGGCTTACTACTTCAAACGCATCGCAAGCTAGATTGGAGTATTCGGATCGCGGGCCCGATTGCGGTGCCTGCTTCGGATTGCGCTCCCCGACCAGAGCATAGAAATAAGGAAAGATTGAAGCCGCAACCAGAAAATTATTGTTCTCGTCGAATGTATTTGCTTCATAGGCGTCGCGCTCGCGAAGCATACGCACCATGAGCTCAGTTGCCTGCTGTGCCCGTGGATCCGCGAAGGCGTGCTGCCAGGTTGGAAGTTTTTCTTCCGAACCAGCCCACGCCCCGATAAAAGTCGGCGCGAGAACCGGCTGCTTGAGCGGATACATCATGCAGAAACCCACTGACTCGAGAAACGAACGAGCGTCGTCTAGCGTGCGGACAGGCTTGGCGTCCAGTCGCCACTTTTCGCGTCGAAGCTGTTGGAGTTCAGGTTCAGTCATAGGTAGCGGTGAGCACTCAGCAATCAGCAGTCAGTCCTAACCCTTTGCGTTTTGGTTTGCAGCTTCTCAACCTCGATGGCTGAGCGCTGAATGCTAGATTCTCTTAAACGCCTTCTGAATATCTTTCATCGAGTATCGCAGAACCACGGGCCGTCCATGAGGACACGTCATTGGACAGTCAGTTTTGGCCAATTCCGCGAGCAGCCACTCCATTTTATTTTGTTCCAGCGGCATGTTCACTTTAATTGCCGCGTGGCAGGCAATGGACGCAGCAATTCGCGCACGAACCTTCTCCATATTTATAGCCTGGTCTTCTTTCGCGATTTGATCGAGCAATTCGTAAAGCATTTTTTCGACCTGGGATGCATCAACTCCAGCGGGCGCTACCTTTATTGCTATGCTTCGGGTTCCGAATGGCTCGACCTCAAAGCCGTTGTTGGCTAGTTCATCGGAAATCTCGCTGAACAGTGCCTGTTGCGCTGGAGTGAGTTCCAGCAGCAATGGCATGAGCAGATGCTGACTCTCGACCATTTTGGCAGTTCGTTGCTTCAAAATTCTCTCGAACAGCACCCTCTCATGGGCTACGTGCTGATCAATAATCCAGAGCCCCTCGTCGTTGACGGCGAGAATGAACGACTCCCGAATCTGCCCCAAAGGCTTGAGCATGGCCAATGAGGGCGCGGCATCGTTCGCCGGTTCGGGCACTTCGGCGATAGCCTGGGTGCAATTGTCTCCCGTAACCACCGAAGGCTCGCGGGCAAGTGACACTGCTGCATTACCCTCTACGCTGATACCGCCGCTGAAATAAAAACGTTCGCTCGCGACTGGAGCGACGGGCGCTTGCAAAGTGAAATCATGTGCAGGAAGGGGTGCATACAATGGAGCATGCGGCTCGGGCATGTGTGCACCCGGCGTTAACGAAGCACTCGCCGTGGGACGCGCGGCAATTTCCGTGATGAAGTGGGGAACCGGACGAGCTTTCATCAACGCAGCGCGCACCGAATCGCGCACGAAATCGTGCATCACCGTGTTCTGGCGGAATCGCACCTCGGTTTTTGAGGGATGAACGTTCACATCCACCTCTTCGGCGGGCAACTCCAGAAAAAGCAGAATGACCGGGTAAACCGTCGGCGGCAGAATATTTCGATAAGCTTCAGTGATGGCGTGGTGAATGAGGCGGTCGTGGATCAAGCGTCCATTGACGAAAACGTAAATTGAGTTGCGATTGAGTTTTTGGATTTCAGGCTTCGAAACAAAACCGTGAACCCTCAGTTCGCCTGGATCTGCCGCAGTCTCATTTCCATTCCCTTCCTGTCGCCTCCACGGCGGCGGCTGGGGCAATCCCACATGTTCCAGCGGCTGCACGGCTGTTAGCGGAATCATCTGGTCCAGAACTTCTTTGCCGAAGATTTGATAGACCCGCTCGTTGTATCCAGAGACGGGCGGCGCAACCAGAACTGCATTCGTCGCGGAGTGCAATTCGAAATGCTTGTCCGGATGGGCCAACGCGTAATGTGTCACCAGCGAAGCGATATGTGAAAGTTCAGTGGACTCTGCCTTCAGAAACTTCTTTCGCGCGGGAGTATTGAAAAACAAATCGCGAATTGTAATTGATGTCCCAGTGGGAACGCCGGCTTCCTCTACTTTGAAAATCTTGCCGCCGTTGATTTCAATTACCGTTCCCGAAGCTTCTTCTGGCGTTCGAGTTTCCAGACGCAGACGAGAAACGGATGCGATCGAGGGCAACGCCTCGCCGCGAAATCCCAGCGTGGAGATGCTGAGAAGATCCTCGGCGTTTTTCATCTTCGACGTAGCGTGGCGTTCAAACGCCAGCATGGCGTCATCGCGCACCATTCCGCAGCCATTGTCTGTGATCTGGATCAATTTCTTCCCACCAGCTTCGATCTGAATCTTGATTCGGGAGGAACCGGCGTCGAGAGAGTTCTCCAGAAGTTCCTTCACTACCGATGCGGGGCGTTCGACAACTTCGCCGGCGGCAATCTTGTTGGCAACGGCTTCGGAGAGGACGTGGATGCGGCCCATGGTTTGTGAATGGTCAGTTTGGCAGATGACTGGAGAGAAGGCAAAGGGCACTCAAAATATTGCATTAGGGCGCGTTGGCGCCAACCGCACCTGCGTAGGGACAGCCGCCCCGGCTGTCCAGTCGAGCGAAGCTCGCCATCACCGAGAGCAAAGTTGCTGATCTCCTGGACTTCTTCACGAAACTTCGGATCCTTTGTGGTTCAAGGTCTGCCGGGCGGCGAAAAGCCTTGTCAATCGCGGTTTCAGCTTGATATCCACAGTTCAGCAAAGGGACGGAAGCACTTCGACTGACCCGGTAAGTTAGGTTTCCTGCCGCAAATCCTGCGACGGGCTTGCTATCTTATCTGCCGGTATTGATAGACCTGCACAAATAGCGCTGCATACGCCTGTGAACAGCCTGCATTCGATTGCTGTACAAGGAGATAAACCAACTCGAATTTCATTGACTCTAAAAATAAGAAGAGTAAAACCATAATCGTTCTTTGACACCTTCTGATGTTTATCCAGTTGGTGCGGCGTCCGGGGCTCAAGCGAAGTCACCCTCTACATTGCGAAATGAATGAGGGAGGGTTAGCAAGGGTCTATAGCAAAGCGCTGGTTGAGACGAACAGGAAGATCCGTCAAAGGCAAGATAGAGTCCCGAGGCGTTGGGTTGGTTTATCCGGTTGGCGGTAAGCCCGGAGCCCGAGCAACAGATCGCGCGTAGCATCCGTAAGGAAGCAACGATGGCAGGTCGGCGAGGGTCTAAAGCGAGCTACTGGCCGAGACGAATGATCCCAACACCACCTCGGGATTCTTATTTTTAAAGGGCCAGCGGCACATAAGCAGCCTAGGTGCGGCCCTCCCCCAAACCACTGATTTAGAGTCGCCGCTGGCCACAAATATAGAGTGGAGCTTCGTCCGCAGCTCTTCGATTTCAGTGTCGCTACGGACCCTGCAATACTTTTATGTTGGTAACCAGCCGGCCGCGAAAGATGTTGTTCGTAGCTGCAACCTCCGCCACCACATCCACGTTGACGTTGTAGGAACCTTGAGGAAGGTTCTCTCCAAACGGAATCTCGAAATCAAGCGTGTTCTTCTTCAGAGGAAAGTGCTGATAACCGATCGCTGTCGCCCGTCCATTCTCGTTGACCGCCAGCACAATCATCGTAAGGTCGAAGTCGTCCCCGGTCTGGTCCGAAACCTTAATTGATCCATCGACTCGATGGCCGCTAATCTTTGGAACTTGGCTCCATCGCACTATAAGAGGAGTAACGACGAGCAGCGTGAAGTCCTTCGTAATTTGATGCGGTGGGATGTCACTATCAGTGATTTTCACCGAAAAGGAGAAGACCCCGGTTTGCGTTGGCACTCCGTTGAGAACGCCATCAACTCCCAATACAACACCTGGAGGCAGAGATCCATTTATCACCTGCCATTTCCGCGGAGTGATGCCCCCTTCTGCTTGCATTTCGACATGGTAGGGCTGATGCAAATAAGCTTTGGGAAGTGTGGTCGTTTTTACGGCAATCTGCGCGACCGCAGCTTGTGGCTGCCCGGGAGAAGAGATTGAACCGGCGCCGAAAAGAACAACCAACAAACTAATCGCCGCCGCGACATTGGGACGTCGGTTGCGCATTCTAGGGGGCGTACTCCAATGGCACTAGCTTGAAAACAGGGTAATTCGCAGCGATTTCCTGAAATGCCTCAACCGGCGAACCGGCCGGGATCGGGAAAAATTTTTGAACGGCGAAAGCGAACTGATCTAAATAGGCCTTCAATATCTCCGGCTTCTGCGCGTCTGGAACTGTAACCAGCCGAAATTTTAGCCTGGTGCGTCCTCTCTTCAGCGTGACCACTCCGGCAGCTTCCGAATTTTTCACCCACTGCGTCTGCCCGCGAGGCGCTACCAGAAAGCTTTTTCCGTTCAGCTCGAACAAGTTAATCGGAGTCGAAAAAAGCCGTCCGCTCTTGCGTCCGCGGACTTCCAGGAGATAGCTGTAATTAGGGCCAAGGCCGAGTCCTACAAGAAACCCGAAGGTCCGATTGAACGCGCGCTCAACTACATTCGGCGCGCGAAATCGAGTTGGCTCAATGCTCATGATGAAAGCGTATTGTAGCCCCCCGCGCGGCCCGCGGTGTGACCTCTATCACATCCGCTTCGTGCCTCTACCCTTTAAACTTTGTCATTCCGAACGGGCGAAGCCCGGAGGAATCTGCTTTCTGCGTGGGACCGATGCGAGACAAGCGCTACTACGTTTACATCCTGACGAGCAAAACCCGCACTCTTTACGTCGGCGTCACTGGGTCGGTAATGGCTCGGACGCTTCAGCACAGGGTTTCACCGGGCGTTACAAAATCGTCCGATAATGCCCCTGAAAATACAGCAGGGGTTGGCCTTCCCTTACCACAACGTCCTCGACTTCGGCGATGAAGATCGTGTGATCGCCCGCATCCTGGGCCGAATGCAATCGGCACTCCAGATAGGCCAACGCGCCGTGCAGCACTGGCGTGCCGTGGGAGGTGCGGTCAAATCGCGCCCCCACTTTTTCTGCCTGACCGCGACTGGATTCCACGAGAGCGAAGTACTCGGAAATTTCGCTCTGGTCCGCCGCCAGAATATTAACTCCAAAGCGTTTCTTGAGATGAATGTGAGCATGCGTCCGGGCTTTATGATCCACACACACCAGGACCAACAGCGGATCGAGCGATACCGAGCAAAATGCGTTCGCGGTCATGCCTTGAACTGTGTCCTCGTAATCGACTGTGACGACTGTCACTCCGGTCGCAAAACATCCCATTGCCTTGCGAAACTCAGACTGTGTAACGCTCATAGCGCAAAATTACTTAGCGGAGAGATCGTCCCTCTGTACTCATAGCCCCTTCTTGCGCAGAAACTCCCGGACGACTTCCTTCACATCGCGATGCCGGCCATCCACGGCGAAATTGAGCTGACGCATGTCTTCGTCCGAGATTTTACCTGCAAGTTCGTCCAGCGCCACTCCTACTTCCGGATGTTGCGAGAGTACTTCTTGCCGGATGATTGGTACAGCTTCGTACGGCGGAAAGTAGTGCCGGTCATCTTCGAGGACGTATAAATTCAAAGCGGGGATTAATCCATCGGTCGCATTTCCCGCGATCAAGTCTACTTGCCGGTTAACCAGAGCGCGCGTGAGCAGGCCCAAATCCATGATGCGCGGCTGCTCAGCGAAATGCAGGCCATAAGTTGCTACGAATCCTTTATAGCCATCGGGACGCTCCATAAACTCATAACCGAATCCCGCGCGCCACTGCGGAGCATAAGCGGCTGCTTGGGAGATATTGGTCAGATGAACGCGTTTCGCGTCGTCGCCGCGAATTTCGATGGCGAAGGTGTCGTTGAAGCCCAGCGGGCGGCCCGCCACCAGGTTGAAGCGTTTCGCGTACTCGGACTTGACCCGGTTATAGACGTCTTCGCGGCTGTTCTGCGGACTTTCTTTCAAGACTGCGGTTAGAGCCGTGCCAGTGTACTCCGGGTAAATGTCAATCCGTCCTCCGAGAATTGCCTGCTGACAAATGTAAGTCCCGGCCAGATAGAAACGGCGCTCTACCGGAAGGTGGGTCTTAGCTTCTATTTGTTGGGCGAAAATCTCGCCCAGTATCAGTTGCTCAGTAAAATTCTTGGAGCCTATTACGATTCGCTCCGAGCGCGGTGGCCCGCAGCACGTAAACAAGGAAGCACCGATCAGAGCGATAGAAATTCTCAGCGCGATGAAGTGTCGGTTATGCAAACAATGATCCTGCGGGCAAATGACGGCCCGAATATTCAAAACAATTAAGCGTGATCTTTCTTCTACCACAGAAGGATGCGGTTTCTGTTAAGAGGTATTGAGTCGCATCGAAGCGAATATCGGTGTCTACAGGAACTTATGATCGCGGCATCCCGTATACCAATCAGGCGAGGGGAACTCAGCAATGTCAGAAGGCAAGCATGACACTCAGGTCGCACACCCAAATAGTTCCGCGGTTAGCCGACGCGGGCCACTTCCGTGGTGGATTTTTCTTGTGGTTGTGCTGGGAGCGCTTCTCATGGCCGCAGGCGGGGTCATAGCTCTCGTCCGTCCAGGAATGCTGGTATCTCCCCATGACGAGTTAAATGGCGCTGTTCGTGTTTATGCGGGCTACTTGGTTTCGCGGAATTTGGCTCTGGCGACGGTGCTGCTGGCGGCGCTCACCTTGCGTGCCCGAGGTGCGCTTGGCAATCTGATGGTTCTCACGGCATTTATTCAGTTTCTCGATGTCGGCATTGACTGCCTGGAGGGCCGCTGGGCCGTGGTTCCGGGTGTACTCATCTTCGGACTGATTTTTTTCATGGGCGCTGCGCGCATCAGCGGTTTTCCGTTCTGGAGGCGGCAGGCTTGGTCCTAGGTTGCAGATTGTCGCTCTGGCCACGCGGCAGTAATGAGTAATCCCACCGCGATTCCAATGGAAACTTCGAAAAAACGATGCGCGGCGATGATCCATGCCGGCTGGCTGTGCGCGATGAGGGCAACGATGGCAAAAGTGATACCGGCAAAACGGTAAGCAGCTCTGTCAAGGTGGAGCGCGGCACAGATCAACCCGAGCAGGAAAATTCCCGCACCGAAGGCCGCTAGATTTGCCTGGGAGTGATTGGCTAGAACCGCTCCTGCTGCGGCGCCCAAAGCAGTTCCGGCAAGGCGATGTTCAGAGATGGTTAGAGCCGCGCCCAGAGTGGATTGCAGAATAACTAGAGTGGTGATTGCGGCCCAGTAGTCCTCAGGCAGGTGAAATAGACGGGCCACGATCAGGGAAACGACAGCCGCAACCGCAGTGCGAGCCGAATTCTCGACTGACTGCCGGTTGACACGAATCC
>JGI12635J15846_10004068_pt1 | contig 12652 bp, 10 predicted proteins | sample BlaSpr_A8_OM2_M2_FD_15846 | JGI IMG/M metagenome (IMG submission 15846) | reverse complement strand
CGCTGGAAAGAAGCGGCCGACCTGCCAGTTCCGGCGATTCAGAAGAATTGGCAGGACACGACGTTTTGGGCGCGCGCTATCGGCGCGGCGCGCAGTGGCGACGTGACCGGCGCGGAATCCGACGTCAAGGAACTTGCAAAGCTCATCGTCGAACGCGAGAAACGCTCCAGGAAGGGCGGCTACACCGTCTCCACGGAGAAGGCCACCGACCTCCGCGAAGCCGAAGCCTGGCTGGCCTTCGCCAAGGGAAATTCTGACGAAGCGCTTCAAGAGTTGCGCGCTGCCGCCGACCGTCAGGACAAAAATGGCGGCGAATCCGTCGGCATCCCCGCCCGCGAAATGCTCGCGGATATGCTCCTGGAACTCAAGCGTCCCACCGAAGCCCTCGCCGAATACAAAACGGTCCTGAAAAATTCGCCGAGCCGCTTCGACGGCCTTCTGGGAGCCGCGCGCTCCGCACAAGCATCCGGCGACGCGGGTGGAGCCCAATCGTTCTACGCCAAACTTGCCCAAATCTGTGGCGCAGGCGCCGATCGACCTGAGCTCGCCGAGGCGAAAACCTATCTCGCCCGGAAATAGGGCGTCACTGTTCCGCGCCGCAGCCCCAAGGCGAGTTTCGCTCGCCATAGCGACCGACGGCAGCCAGTTCACTGAATCTTGTTGTGTGGGCGTTGCCGCCCCAAGCGTACCAGCCGTCGGCATCCTTGTTCCCGGTCTTCAGGCAAATCAGCCGCCCGTCGGAGGTTCCCGCATAGATGTTTCCCTCTGCCAAAGCTGGCTGAAACGCAATGGGAGCCTTCATCGCGTACGAGAATCCGATACCGCCATCGCTTTGCCGCACCGAGACAAGATGCCCATCGGCGCCGGCGAGATAGAGATAGTCACGGCCCACCGCGGGCGGCGAAAAAATCTGCCCACCCGGCGCGCCGTGTGAACCGACAACTTCCGCCTGCCACGACTGGCGCCCGTCTGAAGCTCGCACGGAGTTGATGTAATTGCCCTGAGCATTCAGGATTTGACCCTTGCTAACCGCCGCGCGCGACCCCTGAAACGCCCACGCGCCTACCACGGAATTCACGCCGACCGCAGCGTTCGCCTGCGCCAGGTTCGCGGACGACGGGGGCGCGCTGAAGCCCACCGAGGAATCCAAAGAATGCAACGCCTGCGCCGATAGTGCGACGCCGCCTCCGTTTCCCTGCTTGAGATAGTCGGCTTTGCTCTCTGCGATCAAGTCCTTGTCGCGCGCGTTTCCCTCTTTGGCGTTTACGCGCGCGAGGCCTTCGACCGTTTCTTTTCCGGCTTGCTTCTTGCGCGTTTCGTAGAGTTGCCCATTGGCAACGACCGGCGCGCTGGTGGCTGCATTCGCCTTGACCCAAAGCATTGAGCCGTCCGCCGCATTCAAGGCATAAGAATTGCCATTAAATGTCGTGAAGTAAACCGTCCCGTCGGAGATCACTGGCGCGGTAATCACGTCGCCGGAGATTTCCTGCTCCCAGATGTGCCGGCCCGTGCTGAGTTCCGCCGCCAGTAGCCGATGGCTGCCGCCCGGCGACGCTGGCCGCGGATGAAATTCCACGGGCTTTTGAGGCCGCCCCGTGGCCGCCGGATGCGCCATAAACAGCACGCCCTTGTCGATCGCCGGCTGACTCATCAGCGGGTCGCCCAGCCACTCCTGCCAGATCACGCGTCCCCTTCTCTCATCCACCACCACCAGCGTGCAGCTCTCGGTGTTGAAGGCCACCAGTCCCTCGGCCGCGACCGCCGCCGTTGGCCCGTCATCGCCAGTCTGGATTTTCCAAATGATTTTTCCCGTCTCCGAATCCACCGCGTAAAACTCGTGCGACCCGTACCCACCGCCCACGAAAAGCATGCCGTTGGCATAGGCCGGTGTGGCGATGGGCCGGCCCCCCGGGAGCTGCAGCACCCAGCCGTTCTTTCCGTCGGGGGTGCCGAACGAAACGGCTTCCAGATCGCGTCTTGTCGCGGGCAGATTCACATTCATCGCCGCGCTCAAATCGATCCGCGGCGCAGTCTTGGCAGGCCGGTCGCCAGCCTTGCTTGCCGCCGTCGTCGGCGGGCCCTTGACCTCCTGCCGCGAACCCGGTGTAGGCAGGGCAGATACACCCAGAAGCAAGCTAATGCTGGTCGAGAGCGATAATGTCCAGGTAGTTGGGGAAGACATAGGAACCTCCACGGCGCAACGCATTCCTTCCGCATAGTCGCGCTTGGAGGTAGAACGCCCAGGGCTGGAAATCTTGCAGGGGGTCACTCTTGCGCGGAAAAAGAAAGGCGGGCCAGAAACCTGGCCCGCCCCGGCTTTTCCCTACCGTCAACTTTGAACCGGCGGCTCTTAGAAGTGGAAGCCCAGCTCGGCCGTATACGCCCGCGGCGTGACGAAGTGTGTTCCGCTGAACGTGGACAGGAAGTTGTAGAGCGCGGTCTTGTTCGTCAGGTTGATCGCCGTGAGGCGCAGGCTCCACTTGTAGCGGTCGCCGTGAAGCAAATTGTCGTCCCCCACGCTCATATCAAACAGGTTACGCGGTTTGACGCGCGAGGGGTTGTGGTCCAGGTCGAATGTCGCGCCTGCGATAGTAAGCAGCTTTGCGCCTTGCGGTGTACCGGCCGGGCAACTGGTAATCCGATTCGTAGGGGTCGCCACGTTCGTGCCGCAGAAGAGCCCCATGGCCGCCTGCTGAGCCGCATCAAGAAAACTCGCAGCATCCTGGAAATTATCCAGATTTGGGTTGCTGGCCACCAGACCGCTGTCATAGCGCCAGTTAAAACCGACCCACGGCAGGGTCTTCCAGGGCTGGTACTGAAAATGGGTGGTCTGATTGAAGGCTTGGTCGTGGTCGATACGAAATACTTCTCCACCAGTAATGCTGGCGCCCAGCCCGCCGACCTGTGGTGGAAAATAGCGCGCCCGGACGTGAGCAAGCACCGCAAGTGCCGTGAAGCCATGAAAATTCGGCATGCTCACGCGCACGGAAGGTCCATCAATCTTCGAGTTCTTCCAGGCGATGGGGAAGAAGATCGGGGTATTGCCGAACGTGGAGAAATCATAGGCGTTGTGCGTGTATTTCCACAAATAGTCCGCATCCACCACAACGTATTTTCCGAAAGCTTGCTGAAAGCCGGCGTTGAACTGATTGCGCTGGCCGGAGCGAATCGGCGCCGGTAAGCTCGCGCCACCGATTACGTCCACGACGACCGGGTTACTCGCCCCTAGGCTTGCCAGAATCAGGTTTTCATTGAACGGGGTCTCTAGGATACGAGAATAAGATACGCGTAGAACGGAGTTCGTTTTCTTGACCTTGTAGGCCAAGCCCACTCGCGGCTCCGGCTGCCAATCGTGAACGATTCCGCGGTACACATCACCGCGTAGTCCCAGATTAAAAGCCCAATTGCCCACGTTGATGGTGTCTTGCAGGTACAGCCCGAGCTCCTTAACGTCCGTGTGCCCCTGAAAATGGAACAGCGTGCTCGTGGGACTGGCGCAGCCGTCGGCTGGATTCGGTGTCGGCCGGGTCAGATCGTAGCAAGCCAGCAGCGGGTTGAAGGAGGGGCTCGCCGGATCGTTGAAGGCTGGATCAGTAATCCCAAAGTTGAAATTCTCCGTCAGGAACGTATGTTGAAACGTCACGCCGGCCTTGACGTTGTGCTTGCCCTTCACGTAGGAAACGTCCGAGCGAAGGCCCGCGTTGGTCAATTTTCGCTGCTGATTGAGCGTCGCCGAGGAACCGCCGGGAATGAGTCCGGTGCCGTCCGCAAACACGTTTCCGCTCGGGTAGTAGTTAAAGCGATCCTGACGGACGAACCCGCCGAAGGTGAACAGCGTCGTGGTGCTGATCAGGCGGGTCCACACCGGCGCGATGTTAAACGTCTTGATTTGAGCACGCTGATCTTGCGCCGGCAATTGAGCGCCGGTGAGGGGGTCGGTTGCCAGCGGGTCGGTATTCAAGTTATCGATCGTGTTTGGTGTCTGGAACCATGAACGCGTGTACTGGAAATTGGTGTGGATCGAATCCGCGCTGGTTACGTTGTAATCGACTCGGTCAAACAGATTCTCCTCATTGCCCTTGTCGTGGATGGCGTGGAGTTCCGGTGGGTCGAGAAACCGGCTGCTGTTCAATCCGCTCGCAGCGATGAAGTTTCCCCACTTCTGGCCGCCAAAGGCCAGCCGGAAGCCGCCGGTGACTGAGCCGAAACTGCCATAAGAGCTGTATATCGTTCCTTTCGGCTTGGTCACCCCGAGGCCCGATTGCGTGGTCACCTTAATCACCAGGCTCGTCTTGCCACCGTACTCGGCGGGCGGGCCTCCAGAAACCGCTTCGAGCGATTGAATCGAATCAAGGGGAATCTGGTTCGAGAAGACCTTGCTTTGCTGATCGGTGATGGGCTGGCCATCAACGGAAAAAGAATTTTCGGCGTGATCGCCGAGCCCGTGGAACAGGCCATTCGAGTCCGCCACCACGCCTGGCGTCGCCAGCGTCACCAGCGAACTCACCGAAGACGATTGGCTCTCCAGTGGCATCCTGTCCGTCAGCGCGGTGTCTACGTCCGTATGAAAGCTGGGGTCATTCTCCACCATGTCTCCACCATTCGCTTCGACCGTGATGCTGGTTGCCGCCGTTCCGACCTTCAGCCCGATCTGTACGCTGATAGGCACGCTGGAGCGTACCTCCACGTCTTGTGTGGACGAGGCAAACCCGGGTGCCGTGACCACTAGGTGGTAAGGATTGAACGGCACGTTTGAAAAGCGAAAGGTTCCATCGCTCCCCGTGGTCGTCTCCCGCTGATAACCGGTCACGGGAAAGTTGATCTCGACCTTCGCGCCAGCAACCACCCCGCCAGAGGAATCTTTTACCACTCCTTCTATCGATCCAGCATTGCCCAACTGCGCCTTCGCTGGCCCGGCCGTCAACAACAGAACAAATCCCAAAACAAATACCGCGCAGTTGCTCAAGTCCTTCAACATTTTTTCTCCATCCCTTCGAGGGCTAGGTGTGGTTTGTGTGGATAGAGGCCGCCGGAAAAATGGCGGTGACGCTGGCATGCAATTAAGCCAGCGCATGGAAATACACTTCAAGTCAGAGGAGAGAAACTAAGCGGTGGGAGGTGCGCGCCCGGCGCGATGCAGAGAAAAGGAATCGCTCGGCGCTGCGGGCTGCGGCAGCGAAGAATACCAGGTGACGACTGGAGGCGTGCCGGCGAGGTCCAGCCGGGCAGCCGCCAGCGCGGGCATGTGCAGCGCCTGGCAGATATGGCAGGCGGTATCGGGCCCATTCTTATGTTGGTGGAAGAGCGAGCCGCCCGCGGCAAAATAAAGCAGCGCGAGGCAAGCCAGCAGCGCCAGCGCGCGGCGCCCAAACGTTCGTCCAAAAATAGCTTCCTGCGGATCCATCTGTCTACACTTTACCTTAGCACCTTTGACGTCCGATAGCCCCGATTGGTTGCAAACAGGCACCCCGGGAAGGAAATGGATTTCTTGACCTCGCAACCATTCTTGCCTAAGCTTCGTCTTAGTAAGCACATGCAGGCCAAGTCTCACCGCATCCGCATTTTGGCGTTGCTCCTCGGGGTCATCTTCCTGGGGGCGCAGTTCCATTTTTGCGCGGACTTGACGACCGCGCCGTCCGCCTCGCACATTTGCCCGGTTTGCTCGACAGCGGCCTCCGTGGTCGCCACGCAGTCGCCCAACATTGCTATTGTGCCGGTCATGAACCGGCTGGAAGTCGCTCCCTTGGTTGTTTTGGTATCCTCAGCAGTTCCGCGCGCCACCTCTCCCCGCGCCCCTCCCGCCCTCTAGCTTTCTTCGTTTTTCCAATAGCAGTCTCCACGTTCACTGCAACAACGGCTCAATTTCATAGAACTCCGGGAGTACTGTCATGAAACGATTTGCTGTTCTGTCCGCCCTGCTTCTTTTCTCCGCAATTGCGCACGCTCAGGACGCGCCTTCTCGACCGGCTAAGCGCGACGTTTCCCCGGCAAGCACGGAAGACGCCCGCATGAAGGCGCTCGAAGCACAAGTCCGCTCGCTCGTGGGAGAAGTAGCACTCCTGCGCAGTGAGCTAAAGGAACTTCGCGAGACGAAATCACCGGAATCATCTTCCGGCCCGCAAGTTCTGCTAGCTTCTTCGCACCCTGAGCCGGGTATGCTGCCCTCGTCTCCTGCCCCGGCCGCTGCGCAGGTCGCGCAAACTCAGACTTTCGGAGGTGCGTCGGGCAACGCAAAACTCCTCAATCCGGATATCAGCCTGATCGGCGATTTCATTGGCACCGCCGGCCACAATAGCGTCGCGCCAGGACGTTCGCTGGAGATGCACGAATCGGAAGTGGGTCTTCAGGCCATCATCGATCCTTATGCGCGAGCCGATGCCTTCATCTCCTTCGGCGAGACCGGCGTGAACGTGGAAGAGGCTTACGTCACTTTCACGTCGCTCCCCGCAGGCCTGTTGCTCAAGGTCGGCAAGAAGCGTGCTGACTTTGGGAAAGTCAACACCATCCACAATCACGCTCTGCCGTTCATTGACCGGCCGCTCGTCACCAACAATTTAGTCGGCGGCGAGGACGGCATCGATGACGCCGGCTTCTTCCTCTCGCGTTTTCTGCCCGCGCCCAAGAACTGGTTTCTCGAAGGGAGCGCGGAACTATTGCGCGGTGATTCTGCGGATGTCTTCCAGGCCAGCCGCCGCCAGGATGTCAGCGTCGTCGGCCACCTGCGCGCCTATCGCGACCTGTCCGAATCCACCAACCTCGATCTCGGCGTGTCCTACGCGCGCGGCCACAACAACCTCGGCTCGAACTTCCTGACCAATCTGTATAGCGGAGACGCGACACTCCGCTGGAAGCCGCTGCGCCGCGCTATCTACAATTCCTTCTTGTTCCGCACCGAACTGTTCTGGAGCGCGCGTGACCAGCTCTCTGCTGCGGTCCCGAATCTTTTTCAGACGCAACATGCTTTTGGCATGTACTCCTCCGCGGAATACCGCGTAAATCGCCGCTGGACCGTCGGCGGACGCCTCGATCGCAGCGGCCACGCCACCGATGCCCGTCTGACGGATACTGGTTTTTCCGGTATCCTGACTTATTGGCCGAGCGAGTTTAGTCAGATCCGTGGGCAGTACCGCTTCGGTCATCTGGCGACCGGTCCGTCCGATTTCTTGAATGCCAATGAAATTCTGTTCCAGTTTCTTTTTGTGATGGGCGCGCATGGCGCTCACCCGTTTTAAGCCGTTCCAGGAGACTTCGATGCCACGCTTATTGACAAAGACTCGTTTCACCGCGATTGCCTTGTCCTTCGCGCTCGTGTTCGCGTTGCTCTTTCCGGTCACCGGGCGCGCGGACAGCAAGATTCGCATCATGACGGCCACCACCGACCTGGCGTCCCTCGCGCAGGAAATTGGTGGTGATAAAGTGGACGTTGAATCCGTCGCTCGCGGCTATCAAGACCCGCACTTTGTCGATCCGAAGCCGAGTTTTCTTCTGAAGCTCTCCAAGGCCGAGCTGCTCATCGTTGTCGGCCTCGAACTCGAGATCGGCTGGCTGCCGCCGCTCATCACGCAGTCCAGCAATCCGAGGATTCAGGTCGGCGCGCCGGGTTATCTCGACGCCTCCCGGTTCGCGAAAATCCTCGAAATCCCTACCGGCCAAGTCACCCGCGCCGAAGGCGACGTCCATCCTCTCGGGAACCCGCACTACTGGCTGGACCCGGACAACGGCTTGCGCATCGCCAAGGGCATCCAGGACAAACTCAGCGAAATGCATCCCAACGATGCAGCTTATTTTGCGCAGCGCTACGATGCCTTTGAGCAGCGCCTCAAGCAGTCCGAGCAGCAATGGCTGGCGCAGATGAAGCCCTACGCCGGCCGCAAGGTTGTTACCTATCACCGTTCCTGGCCCAATTTCGCTGAACACTTCGGCCTCAATGTCGTGGGCTACGTCGAGCCTCGTCCCGGCATCCCCCCAAGTCCCCAGCACACCGTGGAATTAATCGGGCACATGAAGCGTGATGGCGTCAAAATCATCATCGTTGAGCCATACTTCGATCTCAAAACGCCAAACAGCATCGCACGCGAGACGGGCGGGCAGGTCGTCGTCTTGATGCCTTCGGTCGGCGGCGAAAAAGAAATCACCGACTACTTCAAGCTGTTTGACTATGACATCGCCAAGCTCAAGAAGGCTTTGGACGAGACTCACTAGGAGAGCATTCGATGGAGATTCTTCCGTTTCTGATTTTGCCTTTCTTGGCGAGCCTGATCCTGACCGGCATCCATTCCTATCTTGGTGTGCATGTTGTCGAGCGCGGCGTCATTTTCGTGGACCTCGCTCTCGCGCAGATCGCCGCGCTGGGCGCCACCGTTGCCATTATCGTCGGGATGGACCCGCATGGCCACGGTTCCTACTGGATCAGCCTCGGCTTCACGTTTCTCGGCGCTGGCATTTTCGCCATTGCGCGCACCCGCCGCGGCCATATCCCCCAGGAGGCCTTTATCGGCATCGCTTATGCCGTTGCCTCCGCTTTTGCCATCCTGCTGATGAGCAAGGCTACCGGGGAGACTGAGCATCTTACGCACATGCTCGTCGGCAATATTCTCGCCGTCTCCAGGCCCGAGGTGATCAAGACCGCGTTGCTCTACAGCGGTATCGGCCTCTTTCACTTCATCTTCCGCAAGAAATTCCTGCTCATTTCCATGAATCACGACAAAGCCGAGCAAACCGGCCTCAACGTCCGCTTCTGGGATTTTCTCTTCTACGCCTCCTTCGGATTTGTGGTCACCTCGTCGGTGGCCATCGCCGGGGTCCTGCTCGTTTTCTGCTATCTGATCGTCCCCAGTGTTGGCGCCATGCTCTTTGCCGACCGCATCGGTCCGCGTCTCGCCATCGGTTGGACCATGGGAACACTGGTCTCTGCGCTGGGAGTTTATCTAAGCGTGAAGCTTGATACCCCCACCGGCGCCACCATCGTCGTAACTTTTGGCGGCGTGCTCATCATGATGTTTCTATTGCATCTCGTCTTGCACCACGGTCGCTCCGCGCGCGAATTGAAAGGTGGCGTTTCCGCTCACCGCGAGCTCGAAACGGCCACTTCCCCCTCTCGGGAAGCGTAGTTTCTGTTGTGTGTAGGGGCGCGCGGAACCTATCCCGACCTGGTCGGGAGCGCGACCTTCTTTCACTTCGGCGGCTGCGCCGTCGGCGGCAAAATCCCGTTCAATCGCAGATAAATTGCCTGCGTCGCATAGTGATCGGTCCAACTGCCGCCCAGCGCCACCAGCGCGCCTCCCCGCGAGATCGGCCGGTTGCCAAACAGCACGAATTGCTCCCCCAGTTTCGAATCGTCAACGTTCGCCAGGGCCGTCGTGCAAAACGCGAACGAATCCTTCATCGCCGCTACCAGCTTGTCCTTCGAATCCGTCTCCGCCATCTTCACGTCCGGCGCGGTCTGCCCGGAAATCTTTGCGCAGAAAGTATTGTTCGATTGCGCGATGTGCATCACCAGGTGCCCGAACGAATTCATCTCCGGCGACGGCTTAAATACATATTTCTCCGCCGGCATCGCTTCCGCCGCCGCCAGCATGTTCTTCCCGTATCGCGCCACGCCCGCTTTCACAAATCCGCTCACCGGATTCGCTACCGGCGTCAGGTCCGGCGGTGCCGCTGCCGCTCCGCTGGGCGGCGCACTTGCCGCTGGCGCAGCCTGCTGAGCCCCCGCAACTCCCACCGCCATCAACATCGCCACAGCCACAAACAAACTCCCACGTTTTTTCATTGTCGTCTCCCTCCCCACAAAATCCGCAGTGAAGCATACCCCTGCCCCGCTCCCCCAACAAGCGACACTCAGGCCCGCCAATCTCCCCCGGCTCCCCCTCCCTCTACTTCCTGGTTTTTTTCAGAAACATTTTCTTCTCCGCCCCGTCTCTACCTATAGCTATCTATAGGAGCGCCTATGCTCAAACCCAAGAATGACCTGCTCCAGGGCACCCTGGCCCTTCTTGTCCTCAAGACCCTTGCTCGCGGCCCCCTGCACGGCTACGGCATCACCCTTCATATCCAGATGGTTTCAAAGGACATCCTGCGGGTCGAGGAAGGCTCTCTCTATCCCGCGCTCCACCGCATGGAACAAGACGGGTGGGTCAGCGCGGAATGGGGCATGTCGGAGAACCATCGCCGCGCCCGCTACTATCGGTTGACCGCCAAAGGCCGGAAACAACTTGCCGAAGAAGAAAAGAACTGGGAACGCCTCACAGAGGCCGTCGCCCACGTTCTCCAGTTCGCCTGAAAGACCCGAAAGGAAGGTGCACCGTGTCCTGGATCACTCGCCTCCGAGGCATGTTGCGAAGAGAACGCTTAGATCAGGATCTCGACGAGGAGCTGCGCTCGCACCTCGAAATGCGCGCCGCAGACAACCTCGTCGCCGGAATGTCGCCCGAAGAAGCGCGCCACGAAGCGCAAAAACGCTTCGGCAATACCACCCTCCTCAAGGAAGACACTCGCGAAGTAGACATCGTCGGCTGGCTGGACGAAGCGGTACGCGATTTTCGCCACGCACTCCGCATGCTGCTTCGCAACCCCGGTTTCACCGTCGTGGCTGTCCTCACTCTGGCCCTCGGCATCGGCGCCAACACCGCGATTTTTTCCGTCATTAACTCGGTTCTTCTTCGCCCGCTTCCGTATCACGATCCGGGCAGTCTGGTGATGGTCTGGGAATCCAATTCGCAGCACCCCAATCCCCATAACACCGTCTCTCCGCCGAACTTTCTCGATTGGCAGAGCCGCAATACGGTTTTCTCCAGCATGGCTTTTATTTTCGACGAACGCGACAATCTCACCGGAAATGGCGAGCCCCAAGAAATCGTCGTCCAGGACGTCTCCGCGAGTTTCTTCTCCCTGCTCGGAGTCGATCCCATCATCGGCCCTGGCTTCACTCCCGAAAATGGCCAGCCCGGTCACGCCAACGTCGTCATTCTCAGCTACGGCCTTTGGAAGGAACGTTTCGCCGGCGATCCCGCCATCGTCGGCAAATCTATTCTGCTGAACGGGCATCCGCAAACCGTGGTTGGTGTTGCGCCTCAGAATTTCCGGTGGTTCATCAAGGACGGCTCGCTCACCGGCGCAAAGCCGCAAATGTGGTCTCCCTTTGTCTTTCCCAGGCCTTTCACGATCACAAGCAGATCGGCCGCTTCATGACCGTGATCGCGCGGCTCCATCCGGGTGCCACCCATTCGCAGGCGCAGACCCAGATGAACGCCATCGCCTCCCGCCTGGAGCAGGAATATCCGGATTTCGACGGGCACTGGGGCGTCAACGTCGTGCCTCTGCGCCAGCAAATCTCCGGCGATCTGCGTCCCGCTTTGCTGGTTCTGTTCGGGGCGGTCGCTTTCGTCTTGCTGATTGCCTGCGCAAACGTTTCCAGCCTGCTTCTCGCCCGCGCCGCGAGTCGCGAACGCGAAATGGCCATTCGCACTGCCATCGGCGCGAGTCGTTGGCGAATCGCACGCCAGTTGCTGATGGAAAGCTTGCTTCTCGCTCTGATCGGCGGCGGGATCGGCGTCGGCCTCGCCGTTTGGGGCACCAACGCTCTTCTGGCAGCTAGCCCCCGGAATCTCCTCGACCTGCGTTTCGTTTCAATGGATCTCCATGTTCTTACCTTTTCGCTTGCCGCAACGCTTCTCGCCGGTTTGCTCTTTGGCTTTCTGCCTTCCTACATCTCGGCACATTCGCGAATCTCGGAGACGCTCAAGGAAGGCGGCCGCGGCTCTTCCTCCGCAAACCGCCGCGCCTTCGCGCGCAACGCCTTCGTGGTGGCGCAGTTGGGCCTGGCCCTCGTCCTGCTCACCGGCTCCGGCTTGCTGATTCGCAGCTTCGTCCGACTAATTGGCGTCGATCCGGGATTTGATACCGGCCATCTCTTGACCTTCAAGATCGCGCTTCCCCGCTCCAAGTACGGTACCGACCCATTGTGCCTGGCTTTTTTNCAGCAGCTTCTTGCCAGAATCTCCGCGATCCCTGGCGTCCGCTCCGCCAGCATGGAAAGCTATCCTCCGCTCACCGGCCTNGGCGCTGCCACCGGCGTCCATCTTCTCAGCCAGCCCTCGCTCGCGCTCTCCGATCTTCCGGTGGCCAACGTCGGNGTCGTCGGACCGGATTATTTCGCCACCATGAATATTCCCCTGCGCGCCGGCCGCCTCTTCAACGCGCAAGAGCTGGCGGAAGAAAAGCACGTGACGATCATCAATCAGGCTTTTGCGGACAAATACCTGCACGGCGTCAATCCCCTCGGCCAGAAAGCCGCCATCTACATGAAGAGTTTCGCGGAGAATGAGATCCAGCCGTCGGAGATCATCGGCGTGGTTGGTGACGTCCACCAGTTAGGACTCGACACCTCACCCGAACCCACCGTTTATTGGCCACACCCCGAGCTCGTCATGTCAGGAATGACCATTCTCGTGCGCACCTCGAACGATCCTTTCGCGATCGTATCTGCAGCGCGCAACGAACTTCAGCAGATGGATCCGGAACTCCCTATGGCCGCCGTCGCCACCATGGATCAGCTTCTCGCGGACTCCCTTTCCCGCTCGCGCTTCACTATGCTCCTTCTTGGCATCTTTGCCGCCGTCGCTCTGGTGCTCGCCGCCGTCGGCATCTATGGCTT
>JGI12635J15846_10004067_pt1 | contig 12652 bp, 12 predicted proteins | sample BlaSpr_A8_OM2_M2_FD_15846 | JGI IMG/M metagenome (IMG submission 15846) | reverse complement strand
GATTCCGTTTGCGCCGGAATCCAGCGAATCTCTTCGGGAACCAGGGTGCCGAGCCCGCGAACTTCTCTCAGCATCGGACCGCGCTTTACGTCATCGGTCCAAACCGTGGCGCGATCGACAGAAGGGGCCGCGGGCTTCAAACGAGAAAGCCCGAAAGTCACACCGGCAATGAGCAGAACCGCGACCGTGGCGTAGAGGATCCGGCGGATCTTTTTGGCGCGAGCGTTAGAAGGACGTTGAATATCCATAGAAGTTGATACCCTTAGAAACGCAAGTACCGCGCCTTTGTTCCGTCCTCTAAAGGCAATAAAATCAGCAGACTACCAGCGCGTAATTTCGCGAAGTGATGGAAACACGACGAAAATGGGATTTGGCGTCCCAGCAGCGGACAGACCATCAACCAACGTCCATATCGCCCGGAGGTTCATGGCTTTCATTTTTGGACGGTTTCCGGTTGCTTCTCGTTGAAGAACGCCATGATTCTCTCCACTTCATCACCGATAGCCCGCGCGCTGACTGGTTTTACCACATAGCCGTCCATGCCCGCCTCAAAGCATTTGCGACGGTCATCGTCAAAAGCGTTGGCAGTAATCGCGATGATCGGCATATGACGCGCGGAGCCTAGTTCGTTCAGGCGAATTTTCTGTGTCGCCTCGATCCCATCCATGACCGGCATTTGCATATCCATGGCTATGAGATCGAATTCCTGTTGCTCCAATAGAAACTAATCAGCTCGCCGTATTTGCGTAGGAGATAACCAGAATGGAGAGGAAATAAAACACAAACATAAAAGACAAATAAACATACGCCTGTCGGTTCGCGCCGTGAAATTCCTTCCACGCCAACACGCCCCATAGCGCCGCGACCATCGGCGCCGACTGNCCAATGGCATATGAAATGGCCACGCCGGTAAAATTTGCGGCCACCAGATTGAACACCGTGCCAATTCCCCAGATGCACCCGCCCAGCAAACCAAGAACATGTCCCGCCCCCGGCCCTCGAAAAAATTCAGCAAAATTTACCGGCTGGCCGACCAGAGGATGCTTCATGAAATAAATGTTCCACACGAAACAAGAGAGCAACGCACCCAGCGTCAAGAACACCGCCACACTGTATGGGCCCAGCGTATTTCCATGCGTCATCGAGCGCGTGACAAAGGGCGCCCACACCCCCATCAAAATTCCCGACACCACGCACGTAACGATGCTTTTTTTGCTAATGGCGCGATTGGCCGTTGGCAAACTTCCATAAGCTTTTCCGTCGAGTATTACCGCCACCAGAGCACACACAACGCCAGCAGCCAGCAGACCCGCGTGACCTTTGGGCTGAAGAATGTAGCTGGACACCACCCCGACGACCAACGCAATTCCAATCGCCACCGGGAAAGCGATGGCCAGCCCGGCCATATCAATCGCAGCCACCAGCAGCAGATTCGCAAGGTTGAAAATAATGCCGGCAAACATGGTCGAAGCGATATTCGAATTGTCAGCATTGTGAACGTTAGTGAGAAAGCGCGATGGATCGTCTGCTGTGCTGCCCATCGTGAATGCCAGCACCAGTGAAATCAGAAAAATTCCCAACGCGTAATCCCAATAAAAAAGTTCAAAACGATAATTTCTGACACCTTTATAAGTGTTCGCCCACGAGCCCCAGCACACCGCGCTGGCGATCATCATGATCAAGGCGATAACAAAGCTATGGGGCACAAACATTTTTATTCTCCTGCCGCGACCCGCTGCGCCATATTCGCTGCACTACATTTCGCTGCATTACATTCAGTGCATTACATCAGCGACGGGCTAGAACGCGGAAGCTTCCGCTTTNCGCTGCGACTGGATAAGAGCCATCACGTCTTCGCGTCTGCCCATGGATCGCGCACCAACTTTAGTGCAGCAGATCGCAGCGCAAGCATTGGCGAAAGTTCCTACGCGGCGATGGTCCCACCCCTGAAGCAAACCGTAAGACAGTCCGCCCATGAACGCATCTCCGGCCCCAGTGGAGTCGACAACCGCTACCTTGAACGGCGGAATGTGTACCATGTCGTTTCCGGCGGCGATCAAGCAACCATCCGCCCCCATCGTTAGCGCCACAATTTTGGGACCGAGCCCCAGAAGCTTCGTCGCCATTTTTTCGTAATCCGTTTCGCCGGTAATTTCTCGCGCCGCAGCTTTACACGGCTTCAACACATCAACCATGCGCAGCGCCGCAATCAAATCATCTTCGCTGCCGAGTTTGGCCTGCGCGAAATAACTTGGCGCCACATCCAGATCGAATATCACGCGCACGCCCGCTTCGCGCGCAATCTGCATCCCTTCTTTTACGGGCGGCAACGGTAATTGCGAGGCTTCCGTGTGAAAGTGCCGAGCTTGCGTGATATGGGAAGAAAATAGCCTGCGCACTTGCTCCGCGGTGAGCTTGCCATTGATATTCGGAAACATGTAAATACAACGCTCGCCTTGGGCATCCACGGGAATCCAGACGAACGTGGACTGTTCACCTTTGATCGTTTCAATTCCAGAAAGATCGAGTCCGTCATCCTCGAACGCTTTGGTGATCAGCCGTCCGCTGTCATCGTCGCCGATCAGGCCGAGCCAGCCGGCCGAAATCCCCAGGCGCCCGACCTGCGTGAGGTTATTGCCGGTTACCCCGCCGGCATGAATCTCCAGGCGATCGGCGTTGATTTTTTCTTCCGGGCCCAACAGGCGCGGCACAATCGCAAAGTAGTCGACGCCACAGCTTCCTATTCCAACGACTTTCGTGGGCTCTGCCATATTTCTCCTGCGGAAAAATCGGGATCCATCGCAAACCCCGGAACGATAGCATAAGCCGAAGTGCAAAGGGCAGCATTAGCGCAGATTTTTACGATCGCTGCCTGCAAATTTGCGCGCCTCAAACCCACAGCGGAATTATTTCGCCGCGTTTGCAGCTGCCTTCGGTGTCGGACGAGACAAAAGCTCTACGTATTCTTTGTAAAACTTTTCTTTGTCCAAATCTTTTTGCACTTCCACCAACTGTTCGCCCATGCCCGGTTGTTGCCCAGGCGCCCAAGCCAGCGTATCGCCGTAAGAGGCCCCATGACTGGTGTCAACATCGATGTAAAGTTTTTGCCATTTGGTGATAAAGCTCGGGTCCAGCCATGCTACCGCCGCTAACTCATCCCACAGATAATTGGCTTCCGCATACTTCACTACATACTGCGCGCCAGGCGTCTGACTCTTCGCCACTTCCGCGATCAGACTTTTTTCCATGCGCGTTTGAACGGAAATATCCACGGTCGTAAGCACGATGCGCGGCCAGTGCGCGTGCAAAACCGCTTGCGTCGCTTCGGGATCCATCCAGAAATTAAATTCTCGTCGCGGGGTCAGGCTGAATTCCGGATCATCCGTGCGGGGATTGATACTGCCGCCCATCACGGTCAATTCTTTGGTCAGTTCGGCAAAATGTGCATCAAGAGCGATGGCCAACGCCAGGTTGGTCATTGGTCCCGCGGCATAAATGGTCACTTCATGCGGATATTTATTTACCAGCCGCACCATGAATCGCGCGGCATCTTCGGTGGAAGCCTTTGTTGTGGGCACGCCCTCAGGCATAGGCGGAATTTCATAAGGGCCATGCACCGGATTGTGCTTCGCGTGGTTCCATGCGCCCTGGTAAACCACCTTGCCATAAAGTTTTTCCCATTTGGCGATGTACTCTTTACTGTTCACCAGCGAAAAAACCGCGCCCGGCACAACAGGAATATCGATGCGCCCAATAATTTCCAGCAGCCGCAAAGTGTGCTGCACCTCCTCGTCGCGCCACGCATCGCCGGTGAGCACGGTTATTCCCAGCACCTCCGTCTCCGGAGAATTGATGAGCGCCAGAATGGCCTGCATATCCGTCCCTCCGGGCCCGGCGCAGTCTTGATCGATGATGACTTTGCGTTTTTCTTGGGCCCATGAAGGGAGTTGAAAAGCGAATTGAAGACCCAATGCTAGAACCGCGAGCACTCCACAACGTAAGAACCATTTCCTATACATCATGAAAATATTTCCTTTCCAGCAGGCCGCAAAATATTTTCGGCCATTCTAATACATGATGGTCTGCGTCAAATGGTGAGGCCATGAAGTGGTGTGGTAGTGGGTCCAAAGCCGCGCATCGATCTGTGGAATGATCACCTGTTCCTTCGGGTCACGAACCTTGTTCACTTCTTCCGCGAGCAAGGCCGTCGCGTAGAGGCAATGCGCGCGAATTTCAATTTCGCGGCGCGAGTCCCGTGGAATCAGTTGATGAGTGTTAATGGCGTTTTCCAGTTCCGGCGAATACGACGTTATGCCCAGCAGCCTCAATGCCACCGGAACGATGTAGTCCGCGAACGCCGTCATTTTCTCCGCATCGTCCAGACGAAATTTGCCCGACTTGTGCAGCGTTGAATACAACATCCACACTCCCAGCTGCGCCAATTTGTAAAATTTTATTTCGTGCCCCTCAAACTCGCTAACGTCATTGAAACGCGGAAATTCCTTCACCATTCGTTCGATGAGCCCGTTTCCGCGGTCATAAAGTCGCGGCGAGCATGCTCCCACAAACCTGTGAAAGCGCCCATCGTATTTTTCTGCCAACACTGCGCCAACTTGATGCAAGACCTCAAGTTTTTCGTCCAGCATTGGCATCTTCATGTTGCCGGCAAAAATGTCATCAAGCTCCGCGCGGGCGATTTTAGCCAGGTATTTGCCCTCAAGGACCGGCTTTCCCGCGTCCAGCGCCCGTTTGAGGCAAGCGAACTCCGCGTCGGAGTCCGACCAATGCTGTCCGGCAAAATCCACTTGAAATTTTTCGTGCGTGGAGAAATCGGTGAACGCCGTATCAATGGAATCCGCCACCAGAACAAAATCGATCGCTTCGTTTGCGTTGCCGGCGCCAACACCAAAAGGCAGCGTAAATTCCGGGAGCGGCAACTTTTCATATCCCATCCAGCCCGCGACCTCGGTGATCTTCTCGACATTGGTGCAGACATCGCGAGAATTCTCAATGACCGGCCGTAAGCTATCCAGAACTGGGCTACCGCTCAAAGTTGGCCAGCGCACAGGGTTTTCCTTCGCGACAGTAGTTGAATTGTTTATCAAGGACGAGCCGAACGGGCGATCCAGTGGCAAAATCGCCAGTGCTCCTGCCAAACTCGTAAGGAAGCGGCGTCGTTCCCTGATTGCTGATTTCATTTAGAAATGGAGTCCCACCCACGTGCGTGGCCACGATCCGCGTTCACCTAGACAGCGAGTCACTTGCCCTGAATGCGCGAAACAAAAAGTTGCAAAAAACGGTCAGCCTGCACTTCGATACACACTTTGGCGTTGGGCTGCACTTTGTCAACGCCTTCAATAATGTAGCGGTCCCCATGCAGAACGTTGCGCTCAACCTCGTTGCGGCGGTTGGCAACCGTTTCTCCGCGCGTGAATTCACCTCGGGTTTCGACGTCTACACGCATCGGCGGCGCGGTCACCAGCGTCGAGTCAATGGCCACCCCAACCGCCAGCGGATCGTACATCGGCGTACCGCTGTCGCCGAATTTTTCAGAGAGCTCCACCAGAAACTTTGCTACTCCATAAATAAAGTCGTTGACCGGACCGTGCGTGCTGGCTAATTGATCCAATTGCTTGTGCCCCAGCAGCGTTTTGTCGCCAACATCCAGGCCCACCATGGTCAGTGGCCAGCCGGCCTGAAAAACAATTTGTGCCGCTTCCGGGTCGTTATAGATATTGGCTTCCGCGGCGGCGTTTACATTTCCTCCTTTGATCGAGCCGCCCATCAGGATCACTTCCTTAATCAGCGGAACAATGGAGGGATCTTTTTCCACCGCTAACGCGATATTGGTCAGCGGTCCTACCGGCACCAGCGTAATCTCATGCGGCGACGCGTGAATCAATTCAATGATCAGATCTGGGCCAAAACGCGGATCTGCTTTGCATTTGCTGCGCGGCAGTTCAATATTCGCCAGGCCATTTTTTCCGTGCCAGAATTCCGCGGTGATTAATTTCTGAAACAGCGGGTGCCGCGCGCCCCCCGCAACCGGGATGTCGCAACGATTCGCGAGTGAAACCATCCGCAGGGCGTTCTCCAGGCCCTGTTCTGCGGTAACGTTGCCGGGCACTACGGTAATTGCGCGAACGTCCAGTTCCGGCGAATTCAGCGCCAGCATCAGCGCCATGGCGTCGTCGGTTCCAGGGTCGGTATCAAAAATAATTTTGCGCACGGCTGCCTGACAGGAAGTGTCGAATACCGCGCAAGCAAAAACAATCAAGGCGATAAACACAAAACGCGCGGCCATTCTCGCAGCAACGTGAGGGAAAATTCTCAAGATCGAACTCGCTTGGAGTGACACAGCAACGGCATCATTGGTACATGAGAGCACAACGGACGAGCAAAACCAGTTTTTTCTTACTGCTGAATCAGCTACTTCCGAACGAATAGTGCGTAAGGCTAGCGTCCGCTTCTGAGAAGGTCAAGGCGAAAGTATACTTTTCGAAAAAGTATCGCGTGTTCCGAAATGAAACACTTTGTTAACACCCCTCCGGTGATCCACGATCGACCTAAAACCGACTCAGCTATAATGCCCGTCGTGAAAAATGTTCTGGATGGTATTCGCGTTATAGAAATGACCGAGGCGCTGGCCGGCCCTTACTGCGCAATGCTGCTTGGCGATCTGGGAGCTGACGTAATTAAAGTGGAGCGTCCCGGGATTGGCGATCAGGCTCGTGGATGGGGTCCGCCATTTGTCGGCGAGATGTCAGCTTATTTTTTGTCTACCAATCGCAACAAGCGTTCCATCGCGCTCGATTACAGCCAACCGAATGGCCTTGAAGCGCTCCATAAATTGGTTGCTACGACGGATATTTTCATCACCAATCAGCCGTCTTTGGAATCACTACAAAAACGAAGGCTCGATGCGCCAACTGTTCGCGAGCGTCATCCCAAACTGATTTATTGCAGTATCAGCGGATATGGCTTCACCGGTCCGAAAGCCGGGTCACCCGGATATGACATCCTCGCACAGGCTGAAGCTGGGCTCATGAGTTTCACCGGTGAAGAAAATTCCGGGCCCATGCGCTATCCCATCGCCATTGCGGATATGACCTGCGGTATTTATGCCGCCATGGGAATTCTGGCTGCGCTTTTTGGCCGCGAGAAAACCGGGCAGGGCCAATATCTGGACATGGCGCTTTTCGATTCTCAACTGACTTGGCTCGCAAATGCCGGCAGCAGTTTCCTAAATGCTGGCGTTACGCCTCGCCGCTGGGGAAATGCGCATCCCAACATCGTCCCGTACGAAATGTTCAGCGGCAGCGACGGGGTTTATTTTGTCATCGGCGTTGGCACCGAAGCTCTGTGGCAAAAATTTACTGGAATCATTGATACCGCAACCAATCTGCGCAGCGACCCAAGATTTAGAAATAATGCCGAGCGCATCCAACACCGGTCAGAGCTGATTCCCATGCTGCAAAAAGCATTCAACGAAAAGTCAGCCTCCGAATGGCTCGAGAGTTTTGCGAGAGCCGGCATTCCCGCCGCAAAAATCAACGGTGTATCGGAAGCTCTCAACGACATCCAGGCCAAGGCTCGCGGCCTTATCGTGCAGTTGGACCACCCGATCTTAGGAATCGTTAAGAACATCGCCAATCCGATGCGTTTATCGGATACTCCGGTAACTTACCGGCTCGCTCCACCCTTTTTAGGCGAACATACCAGCCAGATCCTCCAAGCTCTCGGCTACTCCGCCCATGAAACGGAAGCGCTGGCAAGTTCATCGACTTAATTAGAACCAGCTAATCCGATGATAGTGTTTCCATGCAACTCGCGAGCAGATTTATCCCGCAATCGCTTGCCTTGCCCGCACGGATTCCCCGACAATGAGAAGCTCGACAATGGGCGCTTTTCTACATAAATAATCGTTAATCTTCCAGTGCCGAAGAAGGAATTGAATGGAGTGCGTTAAAGATCGTTTGGTTGCGTATTTCTCCATGGAGATTGCGCTTGAGAATTCCATGCCGACCTACAGCGGCGGACTCGGTGTCCTTGCAGGAGACACCATCCGCGCCGCTGCTGACCTGCGCTTGCCGATGGTCGCGGTGTCGCTGCTGTATCGCAAAGGATATTTTTCTCAGCGCCTGTCCGAGGACGGCACCCAAACCGAGGAACCCGTCGAATGGCGTGTAGAGGATTTTTTGCACGAAGAATCGCCGCGCGTAACCATTCCTCTTGAAGGCCGCCGCGTCGAACTTCGCTGCTGGCGCTATGCAGCCGTCGGCGTGCGTGGATATGAAGTCCCAATTTATTTTCTGGATGCCGATTTGCCTTCCAATGCGCCTGCGGATCGCGCTCTTACGGGAACTTTATACGGTGGCGATCCCTACTACCGCCTTTGTCAGGAAGTTATTCTGGGCATCGGTGGCGTTCGCATGCTTCGAGCCTTAGGGCACGAAGGGCTCACGCGTTATCACATGAACGAAGGTCATGCGGCGCTGTTGTCACTGGAACTTCTTGAAGCGGAAGCGGCAAAAGCGGGACGCACCACGATTCGCGCCGAGGACATTGAAAAAGTTCGCTGCAAATGTGTTTTCACCACGCACACGCCCGTTCCCGCTGGTCACGATCGATTTCCCATGGAGTACCTCACCCGGGCATTTCCTAGTCAGACTGACCTTTTTGATTTGAAAGATGCTTCGGCGGCCGACCTCGTGAAGCGCGTACTTCAGGCAGAGCAGGCTTTTCCAGACTTGCAGCAAGCCGCGCGTGCTGGCGCGTCCCTGAACATGACGTATCTCGCGCTTAGCCTGAGCAAATACGTCAACGGCGTTGCCAAGCAGCATGGCGAGACTTCGCGCCAAATGTTTCCCGGCGTGCCCATCGAAGCCATTACCAATGGCGTTCACGCTGGAACCTGGACCGCTCCGGCATTCCGCGAAATTTTCGACCGCTACATTCCCACATGGCGGGAAGATAACTACAGTCTCCGTGGCGCGCTGGGCCTTCCGCCAGAAGAAGTCTGGACGGCTCACCTGATCGCCAAGCATGAATTGCTGGAAATAGTTCGACAGAAAACCGGCATTAAGTTCGACCCGGCGAAATTCACCATCGGATTTGCTCGTCGCGCGACTGGCTACAAGCGCGCTGATCTGATTCTCGCCGACCTGGATCGCCTGCGTCAGATCGCAAAAAATTCCGGACCGTTTCAAATTGTTTATGCCGGCAAAGCGCATCCTCACGATGCGGGCGGAAAATCCATCATCAAACATATTTTTCAAGCCAAGAAAGCGTTGCGCAAAGCCGTGCCGGTCGTCTTCCTCGATGACTACAACATGGATTTGGGCGGAAAGATCACCGCTGGCGTGGATCTGTGGCTCAACACTCCCCAATTTCCTCTGGAAGCCTCCGGAACCAGCGGCATGAAGGCCGCTTTAAACGGCGTGCCCAGTCTCAGCATTTTGGATGGATGGTGGTCGGAAGGTCACATCGAAGGCGTAACTGGTTGGTCCATCGGGGAAGTGCGTCGTGCCACGCCCGATTTGGTCACCGACAACAAAGCCGACGCGGAATCGCTTTACTCGAAGTTGGATAGCGTGATCATTCCGATGTTTTATAACGAGCGTTACCGTTATCTCAGCGTCATGCAACACGCCATCGCGATCAACGGATCTTTCTTCAACACCCAGCGCATGGTGCAGCAATACATTACCGACGCCTATATGCGTTAGTTTATTTTAACCAAGACGGCAACTTCGCCGGCTGAAAAATCCCCGCTAAATAAGACTGGACAAGGCGGGCACGCTTCAACGCAATATATTTTTGTACATTGCCATACCCACGGCTGCGTCCATGCCCATTTTTTCCAAGGCTGAAACTTCGCTCCTGGTCTTAATTCCGCCCGCCGCAATCACCAGATGTTCGGTCGCGTTTCGCAGACTTCGGAACCATTTCAAATTGACACCGCTCATGGTGCCTTCGCGATCGACATCGGTACAAAGAAACGCCGCACAGTAGGGCTGTAACTGAGCCATAACGTCTTCCGCGTGCAACTTCATCGTACGCCTCCAACCCTGCGTCGTTATGTAGCCTTTGGCTGTATCCAGAGCGATTACGATCTGGGTGGGCCCGATTTGTTTTACTAACCGCTGGAGAAACGGCAGGTTTAATTCTCCATCACGAAATACGGCGCTGCCGATGATGATTTGTTCCGGCTTCCACCCGGCAACCTTCACTGCGCGCGCGACGGTCCGAATTCCTCCACCGAGCCGAACTTTCATCCCGTATGAAGAACGAGCGGTAAAACACAATTTCTGCGCCAGCTTTGCGTTGGAAGTTTTCCCCATCGCCGCGTCCAGATCGATAATGTGCAGCCACTCGTAGTCTTTAAATTTCTCAAGCACCCCCAGCACATCGCTTATCGCCAGTTCGCGTTTGCGCCCATGAATCAACTGCACTGCCATCCCATTTTGGAGATCGATGCAGGGAATTAACACCGCAGGCGAACCTGAATGTTCTGGCGAGCTAGAAATTCCTTGAGGGATCGAATGCTTTGAATTCCGTCGTGAAAAATCGAAGCTGCCAACGCCGCATCCGCTGCGCCCTCGCAAAAAATCTCTGCAAAATGTTGTGGCCATCTCGCTCCGCCAGAGGCAATCACCGGCACCATAACCTGTTTTGATATCGACGCCGTGAGGGCCACGTCGAAACCACTTTGTGTTCCATCGCGGTCCACCGAGGTCAGCAGAATTTCGCCTACTCCAAGTTCCGCTCCTCGCGTAGCCCACGAGGTTGCCTCCAAATCCGTGGATACCCGCCCGCCAGTTGTCATTACACGCCAACGGTCGCCATCCCGTTTTGCATCAATCGCCAAAACCACTGCTTGCGAACCAAATTCCTCCGACAATTCTGAGATCAATCCAGGCCGCAACACCGCGGCGGTGTTCACAGTTACTTTGTCCGCTCCGGCGCGAATCACCGCCCGAGCGTCTTCCAGCGTTCGAATGCCGCCTCCGGCCGTGAGCGGGATCGCCAATTCGGCGGCAACCTTGCGAATTGTCTCGAGAAATGTGGGACGGCGATCCCGCGATGCGGCTATGTCCAGAACCACCAGCTCGTCCGCGCCCTCGGCGTTGTAGCGTCGCGCCAGCGCCACGGGATCACCGGCATCGCGCAATGCCACAAAATTCACGCCCTTCACCACGCGCTCGCCGTCGGTATCCAGGCAGGGAATAATTCGGTGCGCCAGGCTCATGCCGCGACCCGCAGAAAATTATCGAGTACGCGCTGGCCGGCGTCACCACTCTTTTCTGGATGGAATTGCACGGCTAAAATGTTTTCTTTTTCCGCCACCGCAACGAATTCGCCGCCATACGAACAGGTTGCGCGAGTTTCCAGCGTCGGCTCTTCGCGCCTATACGGCATAGCGTAAGAGTGAGCAAAATAAAAATAGGCTGCGGAATCAATTCCTTCCAGGAGCCGCGATCCACCTGTGCCCTGCACTTGATCCCAACCCATATGCGGCAACTTCACCGCACCGCCGAGGACACTTACAGAGCCGGGTAAAATCTGCAACCCCTGCAAGTCGGGTGCTTCTTCGCTGTTTTGGAACAGTGCCTGCAAACCCAAACAAATTCCCAGGAACGGAACGCCGCGCTTGATGGCGGCAATGAGCGATTCGCGCAGCCCATCCCGGTCAAGNGCGCGTATCAGCGCGCCATAGTGGCCGACACCNGGGAGTACGAGCGCGGTGGCTTTTGCCACGCCGGCAGATGAAGAAANTCTTTCGGTCTGCACGCCAAGTCGCTGCAAGGCGCGCTCCACGGATGGAANATTCCCCGCGCCGTAATCAAGCAGAGAAATGTTCATAACAACCCTTTAGTGCTGGGCAACACGCCGCGAAGCCGCTTGTCTCGCGCCACCGCAAACCGCAAAGCCCGCGCGAACGCCTTGAACACGGCTTCTACCTGATGATGCGAAGAGCGCCCATACAGCGCCCGTAAATGTACATTCGCGCGCGCCGCCTGTGCGAATCCCTGAAAGAAATCTTCGATCAGCTCGGTTTGCAGATCGCCCACCAGCGAAACTTTAATTTTCATGTCCATCACGCAATAAGGCCGGCCGCTAAGATCGATCGCCGCCACTGCCAGCGATTCATCCATGGGCATCACAAAATACCCGGCGCGATGAATGCCGCGTTTGTTTCCCAGCGCCTGATGCACCGCTTCTCCGAGAGCGATTCCAACATCTTCGACAGTGTGATGTTGATCGACGTCCAGGTCGCCGTTGGCCACAAGCTCCAAATCAAATCCGCCGTGACGCGTCACAAGCTCCAGCATGTGGTCGAAAAACCGGATGCCCGTTGAAATCCGCGCCTTACCGCGGCCGTCGAGATTCAACTTCAATCGGATCTCGGTTTCCTTTGTCTTGCGATGAATAGTAGCTGTGCGAGGCATCGCTAATTTTTTTCTTGCCGAAACGTTGGGCCTAGTTCTTTTTGAATCGCTTTGATGAGCCGCTTCATTTCGGATCCCGTGCCAATGCTGATGCGCACAAATCCCGGGCCAATATCCTTGGATCGTTCGCGCACTAAAATTCCTTGAGTGGCCAGTTTTTTAAACAGTGGCGGGCCTTGCGAGCCAAAATCAGCAAGCAC
>JGI12635J15846_10004063_pt1 | contig 12659 bp, 13 predicted proteins | sample BlaSpr_A8_OM2_M2_FD_15846 | JGI IMG/M metagenome (IMG submission 15846) | reverse complement strand
CAGGGCGGTGCCCATCACAGCCGCAACGATTTCCTGGCCGCGCGGCGAGTAGTAAGGTGCCGCGATGCGTCCCGAGCGGATTACCGAAGCGAAGCGGTTACAGCAGCGGCGAATCAAACTGGCGCGCTTGAAGATGTCCAGAAGCACCGCACGGTCGAGCGGCGCACCAGTATTCGAGTGTGCGCCGGTGCGCGCTGTGCCAACTTCCATTGCCTCTCCTTCATTTCGTTTGTCAATGACTCAGGCATGCATTGTTGCTGAGTACTCAACCCCACCCAGGTAGCGGTATGTGACACCCGCTAGGGCAGCCTAGTCCAATAGAATCGCCACTTGAGAACGATACTATTTTTGTATCGGCAACCGCCACTTGCGGTTGAGGTCACGATGGCACCCGCATTCGATCCAAGTTGGGCATAATCTGCCGGGACTAATTATCTGATCGCGAGCGCTTCTGAAAGATCGCCGTTCTGACACCGCCACGCATGCACTATTGCAGCGCGCAAAGCGAGCTGTCGACAATACGGCAGGCCCATCGAACCTGCGATGATTAAGAGTCGAACGGGAGGCCCTGAGGCACACGATCATGGCATCTACCGTGCGACCTGTGGGCGGGGTGGTGCTTACCAGCGGCGCCGCATCTGATGGCCCTTGACCCGGGCGCGAATGGAAGCAGCACGTTGCTCCGGCGAGACCATGGGAGTGTGGGCGGGCAGCAGGCTGTGGACCTCCGACAGGCGTACACGCCGCATGCTCGGTGTGGGCGCCGAGCTGAAGTCGAGCCAGCGACCGACGACCACGCCCTCGTAATATCCGGCTGTATCGAGCCAGTTGGCGACCCCCGGATCCTCCACGGAGAGCACCGCCCACAACCGGCCATCGGGGGACGGCGCCGCCTGGAAGCCGTTGATGCTGCTTTGACGATAGACGTATTCGACGGTATTGAACAACAGGTCGTTGACCTGAATGTTCCAGTAGCCGACCTTTTCCGGCATGTCGGAGTCGATGATGATGGCCTCACCCGGTCCGAATTCGAAGATTCCCTGCCAGTAGACTTGCTTCTGCCCGCCGGTCTTCGTGAAGAAGCCACCGCCCAGGTCGGCGAAACTCGTGTGTTCGACCTTGTTGATGAGCCCTTTGTCGCGCAGCCGGTTGTGATATTGAAAGAATACCCGGGACAGGCGCTGCGCGAACAGCGCAAGCTCGCCGAGCTTTGCGCGCGTCTCGGCGATGCTCATACGCGGTTTAGGCGGCGCGGGATGCAGTGCCTCGATGGCGATGCGGGTGCCGGTTTCGTGCGCCCAATCATAATGCCGCTGGCGCACAAGAATGTAATTCACCCGCGGATCGAGCGGGATCCAGTTACCGGCATATCCAGGCGGGCGGTCGCGGCTCAGGATGATCTCGAAGGCGCCGTCCGCACCGATCTGCATTTCGGCAAGATCAAACACCCCGAGTGTCGGCCCGCAAGGCTCGCTCATGCCCATCAGGTCATTGGCGACGGTGAACATGATCATGTGAACGTTGCCGCGATCGCCGTACACCCGATAGGTGCCATCGCCGCGCAGCGAGCTCCAATAATAGGTGTCGTCCGGATTGGGCTGCGCCGCCTGCACCTGGTTGAACAGTGGGGTCCAGTCAGGATGGTCCGGATCGCCGTTGAAGTACAGGAAATACCCGATCGACAAATGCGCGGCCAGTTGACGATGATATTCGGCCTGGAACTGGGGCTCGCCTGCCATCCAGGATTGCTCGATCAGTGCCTCGCACGGCAGCAGCGTGTCGAGGAAGTCTTTCCAACTGTTGGCTGACAAGGTAACTCCTCCGGAGCTTTGGTGTTCCAGGGCTCATGACTAGCGTACGACTGTCGTTTTGAGTGGGAGCGGGCGACGGCGGCAGCGGCCCACGTCGGGAGCCGACGACGCGAACATCTCCCCACGGCTTCTCCGCTTGCGTGCGAGCGACCAAACTCATCCTCGCCGGCATCTCACTCCCGTTCTACCTAAGTTTCCAATACAACTACGACATCCGAGTGATGCCACTATGGCATCGAGGCGATTGGAGGACGAAAGATGGAAGGCGATTGAATGTGCTGTTGGATGATTTTGATCTGCATGTCGCGAAGCCGCGTGCAACTATACTCGCGCGGTCGATGCCCATCGGGCATCAAGTGGCTCCGCGAATTGTATTGGACGTTGGCCGCTGTCAGGACGATTCTGCGGCTGATCATGAAAGCGGTTGTGTTCGCGGGTCCGGGGAATCCGCTTCAGCTCCGACAGCTGCCCGATCCCGAGCCGGGTCCGGGCGAGGTTGTACTGCGAGTCGAGCGCTGCGGCATCTGTGCTTCCGAGCTTCATCTGACCGGTGTGGCGAATTCGATGTTTCCGTCCGGCATGATCCTCGGTCATGAAGTCGGCGGCGAAGTGATTGCGCTCGGACGGGGCGTCGATCAATTCAAGATCGGGGATGCGGTGGTACCGATGAACTGCCGCGGCTGCACCCGGTGCGCCGAGTGTCTGTCCGGCCGCCAATACTTCTGCGCGCAGATGGCGCCCAACTTCGGTGGCTATGCGCAGTACATGATCTCCAGTGCCGCCGCCTGTGTTCCAGTTCCCGTGAGGTTGTCTCTGGCAGATGCCGCGCTGGTCGAACCGCTGACCGTAGGCCTGCACGCGGTCACGATTGCGCCGTTGCAGCCGAACGATCGGGTATTGGTCATCGGCGCGGGCCCGATCGGTCTGGGGGCGATATTCTGGGCGAACCGCTTCGGTGCCCGGCGCGTGGTCGTTACCGCGCGCTCCAACCGGAGCGAGCAGATCGCGCTGAGCATGGGCGCCACGGGCTTCGTCCCAATGCTGGAGGGATACCAGGAGCGGATTCTGCAAGAGCTGGGCGGTCCGGCGGACCTCGTCATCGAGTGCGTCGGGTCCGGCGGCACGATCTCCAAAGCGGTGGAGCTCGTGAAGCCGCGCGGCACGATCGTGGTGGTCGGTCTGTGTCTGCACGCGGAATCCTTCATATCGGCGCCCGCGCTGCTCAAAGAAGTCAAAATCCAGTTCGCGATCGGAACCTCCAAGGCGCAGATCGAGGCGGCGGCCAATGTGCTCGCCGCGGGCGCCGTGATGCCGCGGGCCATGGTAACGGAAACGATCTCGCTGGAAGCGTTGCCGGGGCAGTTCGAGGCGATGCGTCGCCACAACAACGAATGCAAGGTGCTGGTGGCGCCGTGAACACGGATGACATGAAGAACGAGCACCGAGAGCATCAGCCACTGGATTGTGTTGACGGCGCGCGAGCGCCCGGAGCATAGCGTGAGCTGCTAGGCGGCCGGCGCGTCGGAGAGGGGAGTGCAGCTTATGAGAGAACTGACTCTTGATCAGTTGACGGTGGTCGGCGTCGCGCCGCTCGAGATGATCGGAATCGCCGCGGAACTCGGCTACGACGGAATCGGCCCCATCGCGCTGTCGGCGCCCGAGTTCGATCTCCCGATCCAACCGTTTGCCGACGACGATCGGCTTTGCGCGAAGATGGCCGACCTGTTGCGCGCCACCGGCGTGAGGCTGTTCAATGTCGACGGCTTTCCGCTGTTTCCGACGACGGACGTGACTGCGTTCCGCAGGCCGATCGAGAACTGCGCACGCCTGCGGGCGCGCTCGATCACCACGTTGATCTTTGACGAGAACAGGACCCGTGCGGAAGAGAATTTTGCGCGTTTGTGCGAGATGGCCGAGGAGGCTGGGCTGCTGGTGCTGCTCGAGTTTACGTCCATATCGCAGGTCGGCAGTCTGCAACGAGCAGTCGAGTTTCTGCAGCGCGCGAACCGGCCCAACGCCGCCCTCCAGGTGGATGCGTGTCATCTGGCACACTCGGGCGGCACGCCGGCGGATCTTTCGCGGGTAGACCCCCAGTGGGTAGGCTCCGCGCAGCTTTGCGACGGGCCGCTCGGACAAACTCCGGAGCAATACGCGTACAACATACTGTACGAGCGCGCATTGCCGGGTAGCGGCGAACTTCCGCTTACCGATTTCCTCAAAGCGCTTCCGCGGAGCGTGCCCATCGGCGTTGAGGTGCCACTGAAGTCTCTGAGCGATCGAGGCGTCGCGCCGCTCGATCGCGCTCGTCTCGCGCTGGAGGCCACTCGTAGGACGCTCGACGCGGCCGGCATGCGCTGGAGTCACGATCATTCGAACATCCGCCGAGCGTGATTCGTCGTAAGCGGAGCCCAGCCGAACAACGCCTCAAAGGAGATCGTTCATGAATACACCGACAATCGCGGATCCGGTCGCTCATGGGAGGGAGATGAGCGCACAGCGCATCGCGGACTTGTTGAATCTCGAGGGAAAAGTCGCCATCGTGACCGGTGGCGCATCGGGTATCGGCCGGGCTTGCGCAGTGCGATTGGCAGAGGCGGCAGCGAGCGTCCTGATTGCGGATCTCAATGAAGTGGGCGCGCAGGAAACCGCATTGCTGCTCGGAAGCAAGACCGCGAGCCGATGCGCTGTCTCGAAGACCGATGTGCGCCTGAAAGAGCAGACCGAATCGCTCGTGGAAAGGGCACTGACCGAATTTGGCCGCGTGGATGTTCTCGTAAATGCCGCGGGCATCTTCCCACCCGCATTCGCGTTGGATATCGAAGAGGCTGCCTGGGACAGTCTCATGGGAACCAACCTGCGAGGGATGTTCTTCCTATCGCAAGCGGTCGCACGGCACATGGTGGCGACAAAGCGCGGCGGCAGCATAGTCAACATCGCCTCCATGAACGCTTATCTGCCGAATCCGACACTGTCGCACTACGACGCATCCAAAGCCGGCGTCGTGGGGTTGACACAGTCGCTGGCGAGGGAGTGGGGCGAGCATCGGATTCGGGTGAACGCAGTGGCGCCCGGCAATATCTACACTCCTGGCGCGCTGGCATGCGCCGAGGTCCTCCTGCCTATGATCAATATGACTCTCGAGGCTTTCAGGCCCCGCACCGTTCTGAACCGATGGGGGCAACCCGACGACATGGCGCGTGTGGTACTGTTCCTGGCCTCGCCGCTGTCAAGCTTCGTCACAGGTACCACAGTGTTGGCCGACGGCGGTGCCACCCTGGTTTGACCCGTTTAACATCCAATGCCGTTTGGGTATCAATTACCGCATAACCGCGATATGATGTAATCAGTCGCCTCTGGGGGAGGTTTGGCGGGGTCGTGATCTGTACGGTGCGCTCATCATAGATCGGAGCCTAGGATGAATTTGAGGCGGCTCAAATATTTCCTGATGGTCGCCGAAGAGGAGAATCTCCATCGAGCGTCGGCGCGATTGCACGTGGCTCAACCGGCGCTGACGAGGCAGATCAGACTGCTTGAGGAGGAGCTCGGCACCACGCTTTTCAATCGACTGCCCCGGGGCATCAGCTTGTCCACGGCAGGTCACGCATTCTTGGAGGACGCGCGGCAAATTTTGCGCTTGACCGAGCAGGCTCACAGGCGCGCCCACGCAGTCGCGAGCGGGCAAATGGGCACGCTACGGGTCGGCTTTCACGATGCCGCTCACTTCTACCCGGTGCTGCGCGACCTGTTCACGAGCTTCCGGTCTGAGTTCGCCAATGTCCATTTCCGCTTCGTCTCTTCCTCGTCGGATCAACAGCTCGAGTCGTTGCTCGCCAAGGATCTCGATGCGGGATTCATCTATCGATGGGACCAGCCGCCGGGAGACTTCGAATACCTCCCGCTCGCGCGGGATGAGCTGGGGCTGGCGTTAAGCGAGAACCACAAGCTGGCGCAGAAATCGGTGGTGACCATTGAGGATCTGCGCAACGAGCCCTTCGTCTGGGGCGACACGGTTGCCTTTCATGGCCACACGGAAGCGATCATGCGCGCTTGTGCGGCGATCGGCTTCATTCCGAAAGTATGGCACGAGGGCCTGAGCAGCCTGTCAGCGATGATCAGTCTGGTCGCGGCAGGGTTGGGGCTTGCGATCATTCCCAAGCAGATCATCACGGTGTCGCCTGCGATCGTCATGCGGCCCGTCGAGGGATTGAACCGCCCGGTGGATCTCCTGCTCGCTTGGCGCGGGGACAATTCTTCTCCAGCGCTGGCCAATTTCGTACGGCACGCGAGAACTCATATCACTCCGGCGATTGGGCAGGGAGGCGGCGGTAACGCCCTAAACGCACAAACCACCATCCACCACCATCGCGTGGCCAATGACAAATGAGGCTGCATCGGATGCGAGGAACAGCGCTACGGCTGCGATCTCCTCGGGGGCGGCGAGACGGCCGATGGGCTGCGCGGCCCGCACTTGCGCGGCGATGTCCGGATTTTTCATCCATTCCGCCAGCATTTCGGTGTTGGTGCCGCCCGGGCAGAGGGCATTGATGCGGACGCCTTTCTTGATGTAGTCAAGCGCCGCGCTCTTCGTCAACCCGATGACCCCGTGCTTGGCCGCCGCGTAGGACGCGGCACCGGGCTCGCCGAACAGCCCGGCCGTCGATGACGTATTGACGATCGCGCCACCGCCGCCCGCCAACATAGCGGGGATCTCGTGTTTCATTGAGAGGTACACACTCTTCAAGTTTATTCCCACGATCCGATTCCAGCTCTCTTCGGGCTCGTCCGCCGCCGGCTTCCCGGCGCCTGCAACCGCGCCATTGTTGAATGCGATGTCGAGACCGCCGAAGACTTTGACCGCGCGCTCGACCATTGCAGCGCATCCCCGGTCCGTCGACAGGTCGGTTTGCTGGAACAGCGCTTCGCCGCCCGCGGCACGAATCTGTGCGGCCACCGCTTCACCTTTGGTCTGCAAGTCCGCTATCAAGACCCGTGCGCCCTCCGCTGCAAAGGCGCGCGCGGTGGCAGCGCCGATGCCGGACGCGCCGCCGGTGACGATGACGCGCTTTCCCCCAAATCGATCTTGCATAGTTCCCTCGCGCCCGTCCTGATTCAGCCTCGTTTGAGCTCCGCCTGCGGGCCGGACGGACCCGGGAGCAATACCATCTTCGACAGGCGCCAGCCCTGCGGGGTGCGTACGAACTCGTCGGCGTAGCGACCGTAAACCGTCGTAGGAGTGGGCGAGTTGTGCGCGATCGTCAGACCCTGGAGCGTCCAGCGGCCCGACGCCCGATCGCCGTTCACTTCAACGATGGGACTGTGAAAGCTGTGCCAGACCCAGGCGAAGTTCTTTTGCATCGCGCCGCCGTACAGATCGAGAATGGCCTGGCGGCCCGGCAGCTTTACGACAACGAAGTCGACGAATGCATCTTCGGTAAACAGCTCTCCGAGCGCCTTGATATCGGCCTGATCAATTCGCGAGGAGAGCCGATCCACCAATTCACCATAGCGATGCTTGATAGTCAGGATGGAGTCGATTGCCTCGAGTCGTGCGATACGTGCGGCCAAATCAGCGCCCGCTTGCGCATTCATCGGAGAATATCCAGAAGAACCGTGCGGTCGGGTAGTGCACCGGTAACTGCATGCGCGCCGGTGCGCGTCGTGCCAACTTCCATCTTTTCCTTCATTTATTTCGTCTCCGTTTCCCGCTTGGATTTCTTTCCGGAGGGCGTTTGTGGGCAGCTCGCTCCGAGTGCCGTATGCCACACCCACTCGGCACCATAGTCCAATAGAATCAGCACTCGAGAACGATACTATTATTGTATCGAGGGCCGCCACTTGCGTTTCTAAGGGGCGCGGTTCTCCCGGGCAAAGCGCCGGCCGAAGCTTGATATCAAAGCAGCATCAAATACTCGCGTAGATTGTATTGGAGGCAAGGTTCCATCGGTAATAATGTCGAAACTGGCTGCATGTCGGTGTCAGGATGTAACGATGAAATCATGACCAGCACGCGGGCTGTCGCGTCAGCGCCAAAGCCCCAACCACCGGCGACATGAGCTAGCAAGGATAATGAAGAAATGGGGGATTGTGAGTGCCGGAGCCCTCTGTCTCGATAGAACCGCTGCAGTATCGTGCCGGCGAGGTAAAGCTATCTGGTTTTGTCGCGCGCGGTGACGGCCCAGTCGGTGCGCGTCCGGGTGTCGTGGTCGTTCACGATGCCTGGGGCGTGGGTGAGAACGTCAAGATGCGGGCACGTATGCTTGCCGAGCTCGGCTTCGTTGCGCTCGTGGCCGACCTGTACGGCGATGGAAACGCTCCGCGCGTCGTGGACGACGCGCGGGCTAAAGTGGGGTACTTCAAATCGAACATCGATGTGCTGCGCCGCCGGATAATCGCGGCGCTCGAGGCGCTGACGGCGCAGGCCGACGTCGACGGTGCACGTCTTGCTGCAATCGGCTACTGTTTCGGCGGTACCACGGTGCTCGAGTTGGCTCGCGCCGGCGCGGACTGCGCAGCGATCGTGAGCTTCCACGGGCTACTGACGACTTCGAAGCCTGCGACCGCGCGTTCGGTCAAATCCAAGCTATTGGTATGTACCGGGGCGGAAGATCCGATGGTACCCTTCGAAGACGTCGCCGCATTCCAGCAGGAGATGCGTGCCGCGGAGGCGGATTGCCAGACCATCATTTACAGCGGTGCTCAACACGGATTTGCAAATCCATTTTCGAGCAAGGTCCCCGGTATATCTCACAACGTGGATGCCGATCGCCGCTCCTGGGCGGCGATGCGCGCACACTTTGCCGAAGCGTTCAGCTGACCCTCACGTGAGCCATCCGCGCTTGCCGTGGCCTCCGACCAGACCCGCCCGCACTCGTTGCTTCAACAAAGGCGGCGGCCGAAAGCGCTCACCATACGCCTCCTGCATGATCTCCTGCGCCTGGACACACAGCGATGAGCTGACGGCATCCATCAATTCAAACGGGCCCATCGCGTGACCCAGACCCAGCCGGCATGCCGTGTCTATTTCCGGCGGCGTGATGACACCCTCCTCGACCAGCCGTACCGCTTCGATGATGAAGGCATGGAGCATTCGGTTCACCGCAAAACCGGCGACATCCTTGACTCGTACCGGCACCTTTTCGGCCGCGATGCATGTTTTCCAGGCGCGATCGAACGACTCCGGGCTGGTGTCGAAGCCGGGGATCACTTCGACCAATTTCATGCGCGAGACGGGCGAGAAATAGTGAGTCCCGACGCAATAAGGTCGGCGTTCAGGCGGCAAGCACGCCGCCAGGGTCGAGATGGGTATCGTGGATGTGTTGCTCGCGATCAGGCACTCCGGGGGACACGCGCGATCGAGCCGTTCGAAGACACCGCGTTTTACCTCGAGCGACTCGAACACGGCTTCGGTGACGTAAGAAACCCCCTGGACAGCATCGTAGGATGTGCAGGGAATGATGCGCGCCAATGTCGGCTCGACGGAGTCCGCGGGAAAGAACCCCCGGGACACGCCTTTTTCCATAAGCGTGCGCAATCGGGTCATGGCTGCGGCGAGTTGTGCTTCCCCGATATCTATCAGCGATACNTCCAGACCGGCGCGAGCCTGGACCAGCGCAATCTCGGCTCCCATCAGGCCGGCGCCTATCACGGCGGTTTTGATCGCTTTCATCGAGAGAACCCCTAGTGCAGAATAGAGCTGTTCAATGTTTTAGCACAACGCGTCCTCGGTGGTGAAATCCTCGCACGGAATTTCTCGATGAGCGGCACGCAAGAGACCACTGGAGAATTCGACGGCGCTGCGCTCGGCCGCCTTGCTCGCTGGCTTGCGGGACATGGGATGCCAGGTTCGGGCCATCCTCGGCTGGAAAAATTTCCCGGCGGCCAATCGAATCCCACCTACCGCATGGAATGGGGCGATGAGTTTCTGGTGCTTCGGCGCAAGCCGTTCGGGCAGTTATTGCCCAAGGCGCACATGATCGAGCGAGAATATCGAGTGCTGGGAGCCTTGAGCGCAACCGGTGTGCCAGTCGCCAGGGTCCGGGGCATGTGCGAGGACCCCAGCGTGCTGGGCGTCTCGTTCTACGTGATGGACTTTGTACAAGGCCGGATTTTCTGGGACCCACGGCTGCCCGATCTCGATCCCGCGGGGCGACGCGGGATATTCGATGCGATGAACAAGACCGTCGCGCAGCTGCACGCCGTCGATCCCGCGGCCGTCGGTTTGGAGACGTTCGGTCGAGCCGACGGCTTCATGGCGCGGCAAATCGGTCTTTGGACTAGTCAATATCGCGCGTCGGCCACGCGCGAGATACCGGCGATGAATGCGTTGATCGATTGGCTGCCGCGCAATATTCCGGGCGTCGCGGTGAGCGGCAGCATTTTTCACGGCGATCTTCGATTGGATAACATGATCTTTCATCCCACGGAGCCGCGAATCCTGGCTTTATTGGATTGGGAGCTGGCTACTCTGGGAAATCCCATCGCCGATTTCGCCTATCACATCATGATCTGGCGGGTGCCGCCGGATCTATTCCGCGGCTTGAAGGGAGTGGATCTGTCCGCGCTCGGCATACCGACTGAAAAGGAATATGTGGATGATTATTGCCGCAGGACCGGTCTGGACGCGCAGCATGATATGAAATTTTATAGCGCATTCAGTCTCTTTCGACTGGCGGCGATTCTTCAGGGAATTGCCAAGCGCGCTGCAGATGGAAATGCGAGCGCCGCCGACGCGGTGAGCCTGGGGGCGCGCGCAGCCCCGCTCGCCGAAATCGGATGGGACATGGTCAATGCATGAATACAATACACGGCCTTACATCCTTGGGATCGGCGCTGCATGACTGAGCGCGACCCGCCGATCATTTCGTTCGGCCACGCCGCAGATATCTCACTTGTTGGCGTTCGGAGATGACGCGGTGGAAGTCGTCGGTGCGTTGATAGAATTCGAATCGACCGACGCGCACGCGCTCGAAAAGTTCGGCCATATTGAAATGGGAGATGGGTTCCCAAATGTCGGGCATCGGGAATGCGCTTTCTGGAAACCAGCATGCATCGAGCGCCTCTGGGGAGTGTGGAGCGGGAAGCGCCATGACGTCGAGATAGGCAATGAACATCAGGTAGATTTGATTTATGCTCGATACACTTGCGGTCGCGAGGGGCAACAGCCGTTCGATGTCCAATTGGATACCGACCTCTTCCCGAGTCTCGCGGATTGCTGCCGCTTCCGCCGATTCGTAAGGTTCCACGAATCCGCCCGGGGGCGCCCAACTTCCGACGTAGGGGGGGATTCCGCGTTTCATCAACAAAAGGTGCGTTTGCGCGAAGATGAACGTTTGCACCAATACTGCCGGTCCATTAGATTCCTTTTCCGCCCCGCTCATACCGTCTCCGATACCATACTGGCCGCGGATCAATCCTCGAAGGCGTGATAAACCAGGTTGCGCAGCAGGGACCGGTAACGGGCGCGTTTTTGCAAATCAAGCTCCTGCATCATGAGTATCGCAATCAGACGCTCTTGCGGATCGATCCAAAAGTAAGTGCCCAAGGCACCGGCCCAGAAAAAATCGCCCACAGATCCGGGTACGGGGCTGAGACCCGGTCGAATGCGCACTCCGACACCCAAGCCGTAGCTCTGCCCGAATTCCGGAAGGGGCGCGGCAATACCGAGATCCCTGGTGTTCGGGCCTAAGGCGACGTTGGGCGGCAACTGGTCGCTGCGCAACAGCTCGACGCTCTTGCGGGATAGTAGTCGCCTCCCATCGTAGGCGCCCCCATGCAGCAGCATTTGACAAAAGCGCGTGAAATCACCCGCGGTCGACAATGCGCCGGATCCCCCTGAGAACCATCGTGGCGGGCGGCTGCGGTCGTAGGAGGAAAGAATCGAAGCAGCCCCATCGTTTTGCGGCAGCGCGAATCGATTCTGATTGCGCTCGTTGAGAAGAAACGCCGTGTCTTCCATGCCGAGGGGTTCGGCGATCCGTTCAACGAGGAAGCGATTGAGATCCCGCTCGCTGAGGACCTCGATTATGCGGCCCAGCACATCGGTCGACATACCGTATTCGAACGTCGTCCCCGGTTGGTGCATCAAGGGCATTCGCGCGAGCTTACTCGCGAGCTCGCCGTTGGTCTGCTGATCATCCCTTATCCTGCTGTCGTGATACATCTGCCTGACCAGCGAATCGCCGAATAAAGCGGTCGTCAGTCCGGACGTATGCCGCAGCAGATCTAGCACCGTAATGGGCCTGTGTGCTGCCTCGAGCGACAAACGCCTTGCGCCATCGGATGGATCAACGTACTCCGTGCCGACTTGCATATTCTTGAATTCAGGAAGGTAGCGATCGATAGGATCGATCAAGGCAAGTAGGCCTTCCTCCATCAACATCAACGCCGCCGTGGCGATTAGCGGCTTGGTCATGGATGCGATGCGGAATACCGAATCGCGCCGCATCGCCAATCCTCTTTCTCGATCCTGAAATCCGAGCGCCTCGAAATAGATGGGTCGCCCATCGCGCACAATTGATATGACGGCCCCGGAGGTATTTCCTCGGTCGATCTCGGATTTAAACGAGACCTCGAGGCGCTGTAAGCCGCGCGCGGTCAAACCTTCGATTGCCGCGTCTTCCACGCCGCCGCCGACCGCGCCTGGTCGACCTTCGCCACTGGTCATGATGATCGTCCTCGCACGCCGGACCCCGCAGCCGATGCCGATCGCCTGCCTTCACGGCCTTAGGGCGCTCAAGGCGGGAGTACCGAGCTACTCCAAGGTACTCCCATTGCAAGGTTAGAACGAATAGCCGTAGGACAGCCCGAGTTCCCGGGGGGCCTCATACACCACATCGAACCCGGTGCCGC
>JGI12635J15846_10004060_pt1 | contig 12662 bp, 7 predicted proteins | sample BlaSpr_A8_OM2_M2_FD_15846 | JGI IMG/M metagenome (IMG submission 15846) | reverse complement strand
AGTTCAAACCAGCGAAGATAGTTGCGCACGACGCTGCTCATGGTCATCTGCATCGCCGCTGAAAAATTGTGCTCCGCCATGCGCCGTTGCTGCTCAGGAGACTGCAATATAGCAACCAGTTTGTCGGCGAGATCCACGGCATTGCCGACCTCGTAGAAGCTGATTGCCATATCCTCGTCCGCCGCCATATCACGAAAATCGTGGAGATCGGCGCAGACGATCGGGACTCCGAACTCACAGGCCTGATGGGCCGGGCCGCTGGATCCGGTCGCGGAATCGTAGGGCATAACCACCACCGTGGACGTCCGGAAAAGGTCAGGAATATCTTCTTCCGGAATATATCCGCGGAACTCGATGCCGGAGCCGGGCTTGAGCGACTCGCGAATCGATTCCCAATATTTCGGTTTCGTATGATGATTTGCCCCGGCCACGATCAGCTTGGCGTTCGGCACTTTCTTCAAGACAGCAGGGAAAGCCTCTATCAGTGTTTCCAACCGTTTGTATGTTCCCCAGTGTCCGATCGCTAGAATGCGATGTTTCGGATTGCCGCGTATCGTGAAGTCCGGAAGACTCGGGGATGGTGCGAACGTCCCGTGGGTACCGAACAAGACGTTTTGAGCGGAGTATTTCTCAATCAAAGTGCGCCGGTACCCGGAGAGCAACACGGATACAGAATTTGCCTTCAGTAATGCTCTGGTGGCGACATTGCCGCCCAGACGGAACAATCGTTTCTGGCGCACTCCAGCAGTGTCAAAATCGACGTGTTCAAGGATGTGATGCAGAGTGATATGAGTGTAAAAGCCGAGAGCTCGAGTCATAGCCGGCACAGACAATCCTGCAAAGGCCGCAATTGGGTATTCCGGAGTTCCAAAGCTTGAGAATACGAGGTTGAACCACACCACGTCCGGCTTCAATTCGCGGATGGTGTTCAGCAAGCGCACCGGAGTTTTCAGGCTGTTGAACTTCCAGCAGCGGATCACGTCAAAGCCCGGAAGCTCGGTCTGTTGCTCGGCGCGCAGCGATTTTCCGTTCTCATCTGTGGCGAATTCATAGTCGGTCAATTCGTCAGCGAGAATGGTCAGACTGATTTCTGGATTGCGCTGAAGTTCTCGCGCAATGTAAAACGCATACTCGTTCAACTGGCGCGCGCTGGGAGGAAAGGTCGCAACTAAGCAGATTTTCATCGGATCCCGATCTCAGAACAAACTAATGCGCAGATAAGGCCTGAACTGTTGATTCTGCCCACCCGTGAAACTAAAGAAAGTCTCCTGTTCCATCCCCGCCGAAAAACGAATCGGATACTTGAGTTCGACCTCCCTGCCTGCCTCCTTAAACGTGCGGTGGACGGGCATTGCGTAAGAGACGGCGAAGCCGCTCTGCACCGCGTCGTAGAAGTGAAAGCCCATATTCCGTGAGTACGCGACCGACGCCTGAATGCTCCAGTTACGCGTCGGGGCAAAGTGAACGCTGCCTGCTGGGCGGAGGGCCTGCGCGATGGCAGAGTTGCCGCCTTGAACTCGCCACGCTCGCAAGTCCTCGGCGACCACGGTGAAGTTGATCCGTTCGGAAACCCGGCGTTCGATTCCCAGGTAAGCAGAAGTGTAGTAATCCTGGCTGATCACGGGAGAGAACTGGTCGTCGCGGGCCCCCCATCCCGTTAGCAGAGCAGTCTTTCCCCAGGGCCGTCCGACGCGAAAATTAAGCGCGGCTGCCAGGTCCCGCGAGCGTTGGCTGCTTTCGGTAAAAGGCCCAGCCTCACGAATGGCGTAACCGGTTACGGAAACCATGTTGAAGAATGAACTGCTGGACATATAGAGAAACTGGCGAAAAAGATTTTGGTTCATTTCAACCGGAGACAACGAATCCCGGCGAACCGTTTCCTGAATGCCAGCGCTGAAGTTCAACACATTGGTACCCAGATGCAGGGTAGGGTTCAGCCCAAAGTTAAACGAGTAATCGGTCGTATCACGATTGATAATCAATTCCTCGCTGGGCAGCGATATTTGGCCGCGAGCATTCCGCACCTGAAAGAATCCGCTGGCTTCGGGCAAATCGCCGAGATGGAGATGGTAGGCGCCGGTCCATTCCGTCTCGAGGGACGAGCGCGGAGGCGGAAGCAGCCCCTGGCGGCCCGGCACGGGGTTTGGAACGTCCAGTTTGGCGTCGAGAACATAAACTGTCGTATCTTCGAAAATGGGCGCCACCGAAAAATCTGAGAGAAGACTTACTCTGGAATCAATTCTCAGTCCTTCGTTCGCTCCCGCCTGCAGCAGATCCTGCTCCGCGTTTTGATGCTCACCCGCGGAGTCCGCGGCCTGGGCAAAAGCAGTAAGCGCCTGAGTGTTTTGATGCTCCTGGCGTAGCATATTTGCCCTAGCTAGGAGATATTCATAGCCAGGTTCGCTGTCCGCCGAATTGCCGATCAGGGAAAGTTCGTTCTGGGCCCTGGCCGTGTCGCCCAGAGCGAGATAGGTGTTGGCCATGCCGATCCGCACCGAAGTCTCGGACCCGCCTGCTGCCAGGGCGCGCTGCAAGTAGGTCTGTGCCAGTTGATAATCATGCATGCTGAGAAATACGTCTGCCGCTTCCATCAACTGTTCACCCGTGGCTGGCAACGCCTCTTCGGTTTGACCTTCCATCAGAGCCAATGCAATCTGCCGCTGCGCATCCTCCAGATGACCTTCACTCGCCATCACCTGGGCAATTGCCAAACGCACACGGATGCGGTCGCTGCCTTGTAATGCCAGCGCTCTTTCAAAACGCTCCACGGCGCCCTTCTGGTCTCCAAGCAAGCTCAAAGCCTGTCCCGTGGAAAGCAGTACTCGACTCTCCACGGATTGATCGGTTGCCGTGGGCTGCGTTCGCGGGGCGGACTGCTCTGCCCGTAGCACATAATGGAGAGTCTGCTCGCGATCGTGCAGCTGGGCATAGGCTCGTGCGAGCTGCGCGTAGATGGCGTCATTGTCAGGAGAAAGCTTCTGCGCAACCTGTAATTCGTCAATCGCTTCGTGATACAGCCGCTGTCCATACAACGTCTCACCCAATGCAAGATGGAGGCCTCCGTCATTGGGCGCGAACTTCAACGCGGCGCGATACTCGGCCGCGGATTTCGTTAACATGCCGTTTTGTCCGTACGCGGTTGCACGAATCAGATTGATGGACATCGAATTTTTGGAAGTGGACTCTCCCATTTCTTGCTCCGCCAGTTGCACCTGTTGCAGGGCCACTCGCGGGCGGTGTAAATCGAGGCTGGCATAAGCCAGACCCAGATGCGCTTCGCCGTTCTTGGGTTCGCGCCTTAGCGCGGAATCGAAATCTGCCGCGGCCGCTTCCGGTTGGTGGAGATCGTGCAACACGTAGCCGCGGTTCACGTACGCCGTAACCATCTCGGGATCCCGTTCCAGAGCTTGGCTGAAATCTGCTCGCGCCTGATCCAGCAGTCCAGCGCGTTTGTGAACATAGCCGGTCAGCAGCGGAATGTCGGGCTCTTTGGGCAGCACGGTGTCGTACTGAGAAGTCAATTGCAGTAGTTCGTCATAGCGCTCAAGGTAGAGCAAGTCATATGCGAGATAGACCACTACATCTCTGTCCGTGGGGAGTTTCTTGATGGCTTCCCGGCCTGCGTCGGCAGATTTCTGATACTCGCCCTTGAAACTCAGGAACCTTTCCTTTTCTCTCATCAGGTAAGGTTCTTGTTGCATTTCGTTGGTGGCGCGAGTCAACCACTCCGCCGCCCTGGGCAAGTGCTGGCTTTCGATCGAGGCATTCATGCCTCCCGCCACGATCAGACTATTCTGCGGCGCCAGGTCATAACCCTTGCGGTAAGCGGCTTCGGCTTTTGGAAAGTCTCGGCGCGACGCGTACATGTCGCCCAGCGCCAGATAGGGCACGTACAATGCCGGATAGGCTGCCGCCAGCCGTTGAAAATATTTCTCCGCCTCCTGGTCGTGCCCGGCATTGCGGAAGATATAGCCCAGAGATATAAGAGCAGATCGGTTCACCGGATCGTTCGCAAGAATCTTTGTGTACACGATGGTCGCTTCCTCGGTGCGACCGAACTTCAGAAGCAGATCTCCATCCAGCTGCAGGCTGTTGGGATCCTGGGCATTGAGGGCTAGTGATTCCTTGATGTCGGCGCTCGCGCCATCGAGGTCGCCGCCGTTCATCTTGATCACAGCCCGCAAGCGCAGAAATTGCGCCCGTCCCGATCCGTGGTCGTCGAGCGTGCCGATCTGCGTTTGCGCAATTTCGAGATGACGGTGTGCAGCGCTCGCGTCTCCCAGGTTTTGGTAGAGTGCGGTCAGATCCATGTGCAGCTGAATGCCGTAAAGAGGGCCTTCGGCGGGGTTTTGGGGTAAATGCGCCAAGGCCGCGTTATATTCTGTGACTGCTTCTTCCGTGTGTTCCTGGAGCCGCGCAACTTCTCCGCGTATAGCGTGCAGGCGATAATGTTCCGCGTCAAGAGCAGCGGAGCGCTTGAGAAAAGGCTCTGCAGCTTCGACGGAACCGACAGCCACATCGGCCTGCGCCGCGGAAAGCTGCAAACCCAAATCACCCGGCACGGCATTGGCGGCCTGCGCGTAGAGCTTTGCGCCCTCGTCTGCCTGGCCGTTGAGCTGGTAGGTGTAAGCAAGCTCGGCAGTGACGTCAGGCTTCGGACTCTGGATTGACTTAAGAGCGGCAATGGCTGCCGCATAGCTTCCAGCGTCGCGATAGTAGCCCGCCATCGATCGCTGAACGTCGGGATTGTCCGGGTCATGGCGCCTGGCCAACTCCAGGTAACGGCTTGCCTGATCAGGCTGCTTCTGATGTTCATACGCCAGCGCCATCAGCAATTCCGACCGCGCNCCCGNCTGAATCTGTTCCGCGCGCATCAGCACCTTGAGCGCCGCGTCGTAATCTCCAGACCGCATAAGNAGTTCGCCCAGCAACACCGAATCGCTGATTCTCTTCGGATCGACTGCAAGCACCCGGTTCAGCAGCTGCATGGCCTCTTCAGTGCGTCCCATGATGCGGTAGGTTTGTGCGAGTCCGGAGATTCCCTCGAGCGACGACGGGTTCACGCGAAGACCTCGACTAAAGGAATCCACAGACAGCTGCGATTTTCTGGCTAGCCGCGCGGCATAGCCCAGCAGGAACCATAGCTGAGCATCGTTAGGCGCGGTCTTTGCGGCACGCTGAGCGTAGTCAACCGCCGTCGCGTAATCTCCGTCTTTCAGGGCCGATTCAGCGGCTCGGGCAAGACGCGCGTTTTGAATATTCGATCCCCAGCCTAAAGATTTGTTCGCAGACGCGGGTTGAGCAGACGATGTTTGATCGGGAATGGCTCGAGGCGTTTCTGCCGTGCCAGGTCCCACCTTATACGTCTGCGCCCGAAGCGAGCAGGCAAACGCAGCAACAAGCAAAGACACATGTGCGGTCTTCCGGCATACCAGCGCGAAACTCAAAGGGTTCCCACCGAATCAGTCGATTGCAAGCCTCTTCGATTCGAGAAATGCCTTCTGCGTTGGCCAGACGGTCGCGGACTTTCGGCCCTCACACAGAGAGAAAGAGGACACGCGGCGATACAACCCGGATTGTCAGCCTCGAATCCAAGCCCAACCAACAGAGAGGGAGCTGTGCAGAGAACTGAATCCGTCGCGCCTACACCCGCGNCAATCCCGCTGAGCATGATCCTTCTGGCGGCTTTTGTGGTTCATTTGCCGTTGCTGCTCATGAAGTTGCCGCTGAAGTCGTATGACGCGAACTTCCACATTTTTTTCGCATCGCACTACCTGCACAACTGGTTCGATCCCTGGAACCCGAAGTGGTATGCGGGTTTCTCGCAAATGACCTATCCGCCATTGCCGCAACAGTGGTTGGCATTGACGTCGCGGCTCATCGGATTAGATATGGCCTATATGGCGGTCCAGTTCGTCGCCATTCTGCTTCTCGCATTAGGCGTTTATCGGTTTGCGTTGCTTTGGGTAGACCGCCGGTCGGCTGCGTTCGCGGCATTGGCCAGCGTTTTTCTCGGCTCTGAGAGCTTTCTGATTTATTCCGCAGGACAGTTGTCCACTACGTTTGCCGCGCCTCTTTATTTGAACGCGCTGCCTTATCTCTTCGAGTGGGTCCGGCATGGCAAGTGGAGATCTTTTCTCAAAGGCGGAGCGCTCTTCATGGCCGCTGCCGCCGCTCATCACGCCACGCTGCTGTTCGGATCTTTTTTCTTCGCGGTGCCCGTGCTTGCGTTAGTAGTGCTTGATCGACAAAAAACGGACCGGCAAGATTCGGATGGAAAAGACGGCGAACGAATCTCAGTCCCTACGTTCCTGCTTCGCACCGCGAGCATCGTCCTGGTCGTCGGCGCCGCGGTCGCGCTGGTACTACTGCCGTTCTGGATTGCGCTGATTCACTATCCCGTTACGCAGGCGCCCATACCACATCCCAGTCGCGCCAACTATCTGCTGAGTCCGCAATGGGGATTGAACTACTTCGTGGTTCCTTATGGAGCTCTAATTTTCGCGCTGCCGTTCATCGTGTTGCGAGGCTGTTCGGTCGTCCGGCTTCGCCCGTTGTTCCTGGGCTTCTGGCTGGCATTCTTGGTAGGACTCGGAGGCACGACTCCCGTGGGCCGGCTGCTGTTAGGCCGCGCCTTCGACGTGATAACCATGGAGCGTTTCAGCTATTGGGCAACTTTGCTGGCGCTGCCTTTTGTCGGACTCCTGGCCACCGAACTGATCGATCGCTTTCAAATGCGAGCCGTCGCTGGCTTAACCGTAGCCGCAGCTCTAAGCTGTGGTCTGGCAGTGGCGTGGGCAACGTACCGGCCTGCCGATGCCGCGGATTTCAAGGTCGATGCAGTCGCCTCGTGGCTCAATCGTGACGGCCACGACCGCTATCGCTACGTCACGTTGGGATTCGGCAACAAGATCGCGCGGCTCGCCGTTCTCACCGACGCCAGCAGCGTGGATGGCGAATGGAATTCCGGCCGCATGCTGCCGGAATTGACGGAGCATGGCGCCGGCGCCCTCACCAGTTCCAAATACTTTGGCAAGCCCGGCCTCGAGGCGCTGACTGCGATTCTCCACCACGCCGATCGTTACGGCTTGAAATGGGTGTTCCTACGCGATCCCTACTATGAGCCGCTCCTGGTTTTTGGGGGCTGGCGCAAAGTGGATGACCTTGAAGATAAAACCGTCACCGTGTGGAGCAACGAGGACGTGCCACCCGCGGTTCCCGTCAACGCGCCCCAGATTCCTCCGCGCTGGCAAGGACTCATGTGGGGCATTCTTCCCATCGGCAGCAGCATCCTGGCGATGTTCCTCGTGCTGATTCCAGAGAAGCGATGGCACGCCCGGCGCGTCGTCCAACCCGCGCTCGCGCCCGCGCATGAAAATCTCGTTCTCGGGAGGCTGATCTCGTGACTACCGGACGCCTGCTTGCAATATTCATCGCGGTTGCCACCGTGGCACTCATCGTTGTAGGCACTCTTTGGCCTGTTCAATCCGCAGTCGCGATGGCCGGGTCCGGGGCCAGTCTTTTGTCCTCTTCGTCGTCGGCGCAAGCGGCAGTCGAGAATCTGGCCGGCGAAATCGGCCGGCAAGACTGGGAGAAGGCGTATTCCAGTCTCGCCAATAAAAGCGAATTCTCGGAAACGGAGTTCGTTCGCGACTTGACCGGAAATTATGCCAGCCTTCGCACTTACGCAACGCTGGACAGTTCCGACCTGCGGCCGCTTCATGCGTCGGCCGACGAAGCAAAGATTCAACTCAAGTTGCGCTGGTCCACCGTGGTCGGAACGTTTTCGGACACGCGCACTTTGCAAGTAGTTCGAAGCGACGACCATTGGGCCGTGTCGTGGCCCATCGTGAAAGAGCCTCGCGTGCCGCCGCAAGTGATCCCGGTGAACTACCTGCGTTGGGACGTGATTTATCGCGGCCCGGCCGATGACTGGGGAGCGCAAGATGTGGAGGCTCCGCACGTCCGAATCATCGACATGCATCCCGTGGACCGCAGCGCGGGAGTGGTCCTTATGGGCGAAGTTCTCAATGAAGATGTCGTCCCCGCTTTTGTGACAGTCAAAGCGACGCTGTTGGCGAAAGACGGCTCTGTGATCGCGAGCGAAGACAGCTTCGACAAGATTTCTCACGTTCTGTTGCCCAAGCAAGTTACTCCGTTTCTCATTACGTTTCACGACGTGGCGCTGTCCCAGGTCGATAGCGTTCACATGGACCCTTCGGCAATTCTTATCGCGGCCTCGGCGGACCCGGTGATCGAGATCGAAGATCAGCGGCTGAATCCCGCGCCCGAAGCGTCATTCGCCGGGAAGCTTATCAATCAGAGCGGCCAGGTCGTCAATGTGGCTCACGTCCTTGGGACGTTCTACGACAAAGACGGCCAACTGGTCTGGGTCGCGGACCAATACGTTGACCGCGCCCTGTTACCGGAGACTCCGATTTCATTTGCGATGTCGATCCCTGCCGATATCGCCAGCAAAGTCAGCAGTGAGCGCGCCATCGCCGCCACCTACAGTTCGGACCGGTTTCAATGAAACGCAGATCCACATTTTTTCTGGGTGGCCTGGTCTTGGCCGCAATGCCGCTTGCCTCTGCGCAATCCGGCAGCCTACGTTTGCCAAAGACTGTTGAAGCGGGCAGCGCATTCTCGATTCAAAGCACCGGCAGCGGCAAGGCAGTCCTTTACATCGTAGGACCGGGGCAGGTGCTCAGACGCAGCGTGCAATTGGGCGAGCCAGCATCCTTCGCTTCCGGCGATCTTCACAATGCCGGCCATTACCTGGCGGTTCTTGTGTCAGGTTCCTCCACCGAAAACGGAGCGTTCGACGTCACCGCCGCACACGAGCCCGCGGTATTGAGCTTTCTCGCCAAGCCTTCTCGCGTCGCAGTCGACTTGCGCGGTGGCATCAGCGGGGTTGTCTACGTGTTTGACACTTTTCAGAATCTGGTTTTGGCACCCACGAAAGTGTCGTTTCAACTATCCGGCGTTGCCGGCGGGGCGCAGACGCGGACGGTGCTGACCCGCAACGGTGTTGCCTCAACAAAGATGAATTCCGCTGCTAAAGAAGGCTCCGGCCAGTTTGTAGCTCAGGTTGGGAATGCAACTGGTACACGCGTAATTCAGCAAGTTCCCGGTGAGCCCTGCGACCTGAGGATGAGCGCTCGGCCGTCAGGCCAGAGACTAGCAGTGCAAACCGACCCAGTACGTGACTGTAGCGGCAACATCGTACCCGACGGAACCATTGTCACCTTCACGGAAACCTACAACGGCGGCGAATCCACCGTAGACGCGCCTCTCAAACAGGGAGTGGCGCGGGCGGAAATGCCCGCCTACAACGGTGCAAAAATCTCGGTCGCAACCGGCGTTGTCTTAGGGAATGAGATTCGTTGGGGAAAATGATGATGAAAAACCACATCCTCATCGCCAGTTCAATCTTCGCTGCAATATTTGTCTTTGCCTCAGACCAGCCTGCAGTGCGCGTGCAGCCCACCGAATCGCTAGGGCCGCGCACCCTGGAAAAGCAGACCAAGGCCGCGGTGATTCGTGATTATCTGCAAGCCTGGAGCAGTTTCAGCCGCGCATTCGAACAGAACCGAGCGGACATTCTCGATGCGGATTTCGTCGGCGTGGCCAGAGAAAAGCTGGAAGACACAATTCGCGAGCAAGCGAAGCTTGCAATTCAGACGCGTTATCGAGATGGCGCACACGATATTCAACTGGTTTTTTACTCGCCGGAAGGGCTGTCCCTTCAACTGGTCGACACAGTTGAATACGACGTGCAAGTCCTGGATCGCGAAAAGGTTGTGACCACACAGCACGTCCGCGCACGCTACGTTGCAGTTTTGACTCCCACCGAAGTGCGGTGGAAGGTGCGCCTTTTCCAGGCGGAACCCGAATGACGTGCATATCTTGAACTCGTACAGCACCAACCTGGACACAGTAAGAACGGCGCAAAGACGCCGAGGAAAGAACACCGAACACTCTTATTTTAGGCACGTACTCGTAAGGAGTCGGATCGATGATCTCAGTCGTTGTACCCATTTTTAACGAAGAAGAAATCGTAAATCTGTTTCATACCGCTCTTGTCAGCTCCATGAAGGAGATTGGCGAAGCCTGGGAGGTCGTCTATATAAACGACGGCTCCAGAGATTCGTCCCTGAAACTGCTAACCGAACTGCAAACCAAAGACACGCACGTAGTGGTGGTAGACCTGTCGCGCAACTGGGGACACATGGGAGCGATCTCCGCGGGCCTCCAGACGGCGCACGGCGATGCGGTCGTCCTGATGGACGGCGATTTCCAGGATCCGCCAGAAGTTGTGCCGGAACTAGTAGCCGCCTGGCGAGGCGGCGTGCAGGTTGTAACGGCTGTACGAAGAAGCCGGCAAGAACGGCGCAAGATTCTGGCCAAGCTGTTTCCGATCTTCTATCGCGTGCTGGGAGCGCTCTCCGATTTTCCCATCCCGCTCAACGCCGGAATTTTCGGCCTTCTCGATCGGCAAGCGGTGGACTCGATTAACTCCTTGCGCGAAGGCAGCCGTTATCTGCCGGGGTTGCGCGCCTGGGTGGGCTACAAGACCGGCGTCGTGCTCTACGACCGGCAGGAACGTGCCAGTGGCGAAGGCAAACTCACGTTCATGAGCCGGATCAAGTACGCCATGGACGCGATTACAAGTTTCAGTTACAAACCTCTCCGCCTCAGTTTCGGCCTCGCGGGATTCGCAATTTCGGTGGCTGTAATTCTGGCGCTTTGCACCGTCTTTTCAAGAAGCGCGATAAATCCTTTGGGATACGGCGTGGCCGCCGCAATTTTTCTGGTGGGAGGTTTTCTGCTTCTGTGCGTGGGTGTTCTCGGCGAATATCTGGGTCGCGTCTACGACGAAGTGCGCAGCCGGCCACTCTCAATCATTAACAAGATTTACGGCCCTCCCCAACTGATCTCCTCACAAGTAACCATGAATCGCGGAACCATGAACCGCCGAATCGGAGATCGGAGAAAACCGTTTCGGATTGCTTAGCAGTTACTGCCCGGGCCGCGTTTGCGACCCCGGGCCGCACTTGGCCAGCCCGCGCTCAATGGCCGTGCCCTCTTCGTAGTCGTTCCAGGTTGCAATCAACAAGAAGGGCATAGGACGAGCAGCGGAGTATTGCCGCCACAGCTTCATCGTGTCTGCAAAGGTTTGGCCACAGCGCTGAGAAATGTGCCGATTGAGACTCCACGAGGCTTTGCTGTCATCGAAACCCGTCCAGGCTGCCCCCACGGCAATCTTGTCGGGATATTTCGACTGCATTTTGCGATAGAAGTCGGCCAGGTAATCCTCTCCCCAGTTGCTGCCATCTGCTGCAAAGCCTTTTTTCCCTGGGTTTATCCATGCGTAGAAACCGTCGAACGCAGCTGCGACGGGACTGGACTGGTTTTCATAGATGAGCAAGGGGGGATGGGCCCATTTATCGGTGGCTGCCCGAACTCGGTTCCAATTGGTATGCCCTCCTTTAGGGAAAATGAAAATTACAGGCCGTCCGTTGTACGTCAGGTAAGCCTGATGGCCCGGTGCAGTCGGCGAAAGATAGGTTTCGTTGAACTGGTTAAAAGCGGCAAAGGCATCGTCGGTCGCCTCGGCCTCTTCTTCCTCGGTTTCGTCATACATCATCGCAACGTTGAAGTTTTTTTCGGCGGCGATGGTCTGGATCAGGGCGTAGCTGCGATCAAGAAAGGGCTCGCGATCGCCGTACCAGTCGACCACGAACCCGGAAATTCCCAAAGCCTTGGCCTGATCAATCTGTTGGCCGATCACAACCGGATCATGCGAGGAATAGCCAACAGAAATGTGCCTGGGATGACCAAACCAGGGCTCATAGACCGCCAGAGTTCGTGGCGCAGCCTCGGCACTGGGCACACTCGGCTGCAATTCCTGGCGCAAACCAGGATGCGCGCACGCTTGCGGCAGCACGAGAACAACCAATGTGCAAATCATCCAGTAACGATTCTTCATAGGAGGTCTGTTCTTAGAGGCCCGGCCAGCACCTTGGGTTGTAGCGAGCCCAGGAATTCAAGGTCTCTGCGTCGGCGTGCAAGCAGCCTGATCGCCGGTTTGCGCATCAGAAGGGCAGCCTCGCGAGCAGAATCAATCCCTTAAGTATTTCGCGTTTGCACGCGCTCGGTTTTCTGGGTGGGATCCATTTAAGGTTCGCAGTTTGATTGGCCGGAGTCCCAAGAACGTGAATGGTCCGATTTCGAAATCGAAGACTCTCCACGCCCGTGTTCTGTCGGGAAGCTTCGTTTTGCTCTCGGCATCGGGACTTGCAACCGCGATCAACTTCGCCTACAACATTGCGGTTGCACGATCCCTTGGTCCGACGGGATTTGGCCAGGCTTCGGCTGTTTATACTCTCTTAATTCTCCTCTTAACGGTTACCCTCTCCTTCCAAATCGTTTCCGCCAAGGCTGTTGCGCAACAGAACTCCCCAGAGGGGAAACTCGAGGTCCATCGAAGCTTCCACAGAAGTGCGTGGATATGCGGCATCACCATCGCGCTGCTTTTGGTGCTTTTCCAGAAAGCAATTTCGAACTTCCTCAATTTGCCAAGTCCGATTCTCATTGTCCTGCTCGCAATCGGAGCTGCTTTTTATGTCCCCCTGGGAAGCCAGCGCGGCTACCTGCAG
>JGI12635J15846_10004058_pt1 | contig 12664 bp, 17 predicted proteins | sample BlaSpr_A8_OM2_M2_FD_15846 | JGI IMG/M metagenome (IMG submission 15846) | reverse complement strand
GTGTTTCGAGTCGATAGAGATTGCGCGCAGGGTTGAGCAACCGGTCGATCGCTTCGGCGTCGCTGCACTGGGATTCGGTTTGGCCGAGGACCGCGCGGTAGGCTTCGGCGGCGATACGCGGAGCGTTGGGCGAATAATCGACGAGCTTGGAGGTTCGACCAGCGAGCTTGGTGTCGAATTCGTTGGCGAAGGCCTCGGCTGAAGAACTTCCCGAGCCGTTCGACTGAGCAGAGCGGTTGGCCCACTCGGGCAACTCTTCCAGCGGTTCGGTGCCAAACCGATCGAAGAATTGCGGGTCGATGTCACGCGCCAGGGCCACCATCTGGCCGATCACCTCGCGGGCTTCGGTGGGCGTGTCCGAAGCCGAGCACATGCGCCAGAGGCGATGCAGCACGATTCCGGAAATGGTGTGCACCATGGTAGTGAAGGCAGCCAGCGGCAAGACGTAACGCGCGATTTCAATTGAGCGTTTTTCGGCGGAGCGCTCGATTTTCTGAATGCGGTTTACATGCGACATTGGGCCGACGTGCCAGATGTCATTGAGGATTTCGCGAGCGTCTCCAGCTAAAAGTGCCGACAGCTCGCGGTAGTAATTCCAGGAACGAGCGATGGCGCGTTCGTAAATCGCGCGGCTGCCCTCGTTGAAGAAGAGCGACTCGGCAGGGACGTAGGCGTGCGCGCGGTCCAGGCGGACGTAACGCTGGCTTTGCTGCTCGGAATTGTAGAACGGGTGCGCGTGCAGAAACGACCACACCAATTGGCGGCTGACATTTTCCAGGCCGAACTCGAAATGCGCGTGCTGATAGACGGTGTGGTGGCCGCTGTAGAAGGTGGCTGAGCCGATGTTCACCCGCTGCTTGTCGGTGATCTCTTCGGGTCCAATTAAGCGCGTGGCATAACAGGTGCGCGCGGCGGCGATGGCAGAGTCGAAGGGATGCGCGAAGGCGTTACGGAGGGTGACTAGGGGCGGAGAAGTTTCGACCAGTTCGCCGGAACGCGCGGGTTCGAACATGCGGGATTGGGAGGCCACTATGGAAGATTATTCTACACGGGCGGGCCGAAGGAACACAGGTCCAAGAGCGCACATTCCTACGTCGGGTGGCGACTCCGCGGCTCGTGTCGAAGTTAGGGCAAACGGAATGGACGGGCCCTCATGAGAGCCCGCCCATCGTGGACGAAGTTATGGTCGCAGTACAGCTATAGTGGCCTTGACCTTCGGCGTTTCGATCGATCGCGATAGGTCGAAGTCGATCAGGATTCCCTGCTTCCCGAGGCACAGTGATCGGGCCACCAACCCGGTGCCGTCGGAAACCAGCTTGAGCCCCGATCGAGTTTCGCAGCCTTCCTGCGAAGCCAAGGCAAAAACGGATGCCACCGGGCTGCTTTTGCTGTCGGGTCGCACAAAGACCAATACGCGGCTGCCCGAAGCGGTCATGGAAGTCAGAGGCTGAACGAGCAGGGTATATTGTCCGGCGGGCAGAACCGTCGATCCAATGCGGGCCTCCGCGTCAAGGGCGAATGTGCCTTTCACGACTTCCTGGGCGTCCGTGGTGCCGGCGATGCCGCAGAGCAGAACAAGCGTGAACAACACGATCCTCATGGTGAGAGAACCGCGATTCTGTGGTTTTTCAGAGTGTGTCATTTCGTACCTTCCTTTGAATTAGCCTTCGAAAATGGGCAGGCTTCGCCCGTAAGCATGCAAACTGCTGTTTCGCACCGCGAGGTCACGGGGTCGGTCCTGTTTCTGACCGGAGAGGCTAGCGAAAGAACTTCGGGGTTCTTGTCTAACTTGCCTGCGCTACGAATGTGCTATCTACAGGAACAATCTTGCGGGCGGATTATTGAGTTGTCTAACGCAAAGAATACGGGAGAAAAATAGAGCGATTTGATGTTGTTGCAGGGCAGGGAAAATTAATTTTGATTCGTCTGAGAAATCTATTTGTTCTGTGATTTGACGCTGCACTGTTTCGCCCGCTACGAAGCGCACAGAATGCGTGAAAACCGAGGTTTCCGCGCTCGCGACGACCAAAACGAGTGTACATCGGAATAGAGAAATTTTATGGCTGCGGGGTCGATGTACCGAGTGCTGCTCTCGATCTTGCGTCCGGAGCGTCTGAGGGCGGCTCTGCGAAGGAACGCAGGAGGAGAATAAGCTGCCAACGCTGGTCTTCGGTGAGGCGCTTCCTGAACGAAGGCATGGGTTTGCGGCCCTCGCTGAGTTTGTAGAAGAGTTCTCCATCGCTTACACCGCTCATCCGTTTCGCATCGGCGAAGTTTGTTGGCGCCGGGTCGTACAACGTAGCGTCGTGACCGTCACCTTTACCGGAGTTGCCGTGGCAGGAAGCGCATTTGTCGTTATAAAGCGGGCGAATGGATTGCAAGATGGCTTCAGAGCGGGTGAGAGGATTCTTGCGTTGCTGGGCTTCTACGGGGACAGTCCACGGGCGATTTTGAAGGATGGTGTAGACCACGGCCGCGGCGATGACGATAAGCAGGAGCACAAAAAGAAACCTGCGTGCTTTAAGATTTTGCGATGCGCCCGCGCCGGTTGACATGAGAGGTGAGGAAATTTTCGCATATGGATCGCGAGCAGGAAAGGTGATGACGCCAAAGGGTTTCGGACGGTACAGCTAGGCGCGCAAGGTCAGCCAAAGCAGTTCGGCGTTGAAGAAGAGGATGACGGCGGCCACGGTCCAGGCGATGATCGATGTTAGCTTCGAATTTACGAATTCGCCCATCCTGGCACGGCTGCCGGTGAACTGAATGAGTGGGATGACGGCGAACGGCAACTGAAAACTCAGAACCACCTGGCTGAGGATGAGCAGCGAGGTGACTTTGCCCTCGCCGGCGATGCCGATCACCAGGACCGCGGGGATGATGGCGATTGCCCTGGTGATCAAGCGACGCAACCAGGGCTTGAGCCGTATGTCGAGGAAGCCTTCCATCACGATTTGTCCCGCGAGAGTTCCAGTGAGCGTGGAGTTTTGCCCGGAGGCGAGGAGTGCGCAAGCGAACAGCGTGCTTGCAAGGCTCGCGCCGAGAACGGGACTGAGGAGCTTGTACGCATCGGCGATTTCGGCGACGTCGTGGAGACCCCGCGTGTGGAAGGCGGCCGCTCCGAGGATGAGAATGGCGGCGTTCACGAAGAGCGCGAAGCCGAGTGCGAGCGTGGAGTCGAACACAGCGTAACGCAGGGCTTCACGGCGGTCTCGAACGGAGGCGCCAAATGCGCGCGTCTGCACAATGCTGGAGTGCAGATAAAGATTGTGGGGCATCACCGTGGCGCCGAGGATGCCGATGGCGATGTACAACATCTCGCGATTGCGGAGAATCTCGGCGCGCGGAATGAGACCCTGCGCGGCTTCGCGCCACAGAGGCTGCGCGAAGAAAATTTCGTAGGCGAAGCACGCGGCGATGCTGGCGATCAGAGTGATTACAAAAGCTTCGATCAGCCGGAAGCCGCGCCCTTGCAGCGCCAGTACGATAAGCACGTCGAGCGCGGTGATGAGCACGCCGGCCAGAAGCGGCAGGCCGAACAAAAGCTTCAGTGCCACAGCCGAGCCCAAGACCTCGGCGAGGTCGCAGGCGGCGATGGCGATTTCGCACAGCACCCAAAGAATGAACGAAACCCGTCGGGAATACTGTTCACGGCAAGCCTGCGCCAGATCGCGACCCGTGGCGATGCCCAGCTTCGCCGAGAGCGCCTGCAGAATCATTGCCATGAAATTGCTCAGGAAAATGACGCTGAGCAACGTGTAGCCAAATTTTGAGCCGCCTCCGATGTCCGTGGCCCAGTTGCCGGGGTCCATGTAGCCGACGGCGACGAGATAGCCAGGTCCCGCGAAGGCCAGGATCTTTCGGAACCAGTTCGCTCCAGCAAGGATGGGAATCGTGCGGTGCGCTTCCGGCAGCGAGGGCAGGGTATTGGCGCGCGCGGCTAAGTCCGGGGTCGCAGAAACGGCCCCGGCGTCGAGTGATGGTTCAGTTTCCAGCTGTGTCCCGTTCAGTCTCTGCATCACTAGGGTTAAATGCGGTAAATATCACTTATAAACTACACTTAACATCAAAACGTGTCAATAGCCGCCACGATTTATTTTCGTCGGATGTGACCTGCGATTGGATCCGGCGGCCCTTTGGCGCCGCGGCGATGAGCGGCCCGCTCCACGCCTGTGATACCTTGAACGAGTTCCGCAGCGTGCAAACACATGGATCGGAGAGAACCACATGGATGAGCAGCGGCCGGCGCAGGGGCAAGGGCAAGTCCAGATCAAGGCGGATGAGAAAGAACTACAAGGCGAATACAGCAATCTTTTGATGATTCATCACAACCTCGAGGAGTTCACGCTGAACTTTATTTACATTTTCCCGAACGGCGCACAGGGGAAGCTGTTGAAGAGCATGATCGTCAGCCCGGGTCACGCAAAGCGAATCTGGCGGGCTCTGGGCGAAAATATTGCACGGTATGAGTCGCAGTTCGGCTCGATCAAGGAAGCGCCCGACGTCCCGCCACCGACCGTGGGTTTCGTTCAGTAGGATAAGTCGGCGGTTGGCAGCTTAGGAAAACGCGAACGATCGGCAGTCGGTACGCGCCGAGTTGGGAACATATGGGTGTGCCGCGAATCGGAGTAGTCAATCATGTCAAGGCCAAACTGAAGTTCCGGGGCGAGTTGAAATGGCAGTCCTTCGAACCCCTGCAGACTGAAATACCAATGGCTACAAAGGCCAAACCAGACTACCCGTGGTATCAAGTCGTTTCGCGCAATGAAGTAACGCCGGGAGATATTCTGCCCAACTGTCCAATTCTCACTCCTGCTCCCGAGGAAATCTTCCTGCGTGTTGGGCAAGGCGCTGACGAAGTTGTCGAACAGCGATGATTCGTACAGTGTCCTCGGGATTCAAGCCGTGCCGTTCGACACCGTGCTCTCGGAATTCCCGGCGACATCGGCTTAGCTGATCTTCGCCAAAACTGGGCAGCGGTGTACCCCAGTCACAGTCCGGAGTGCCGCAGCGAACGTGAGTCTTGGAAGCGATCATCCATCCTCCGACGCTTAACGGTATTGTTAGCATCACTTGATATTCAAGTTCCAGTGGCCCGTTAGCTTCGAACTAATGACTGAACGCCGTCATTGCGTTGATTTGGTGGCCGCGACGCGAGTCTCTTTTCCGCTCACGAACACCTTCATGGAGTTCTCACTCTCGCCCGACTCGTCGGTGTATTCGTAGGAGTCCGCTGAAACAAACTTCATGATGTACCGGGTGTGATAAACCTTTCCGGCAATAGTGCTCTCGCCGAGCCAGGTCCATACGTCGCCGTTCACCGTGCCAGTCTTGTCTTCTATTCCTCCTGAACTGTCAACTGCGTGGTATCGGTATGTCTTGGAAGTCGGATCGTAGTAAACGAAGGAAGCCTCCGAGTATTTCCTTTCGGGTCTATGGAGTGCCGTCTCGCAGATCACGGCGAAGCCGCCTGCCGTCCATCTGCAATCGTCAGTGCCGGTGTATTTCATCGCCGGCGAGTTCGGCCCCATTGCCCCGGCTTTCACTTCGTCTTCGACTGTGAACCTGCCGACCATTACTGCCAGCTTCTTTACTTCCGGTCCAGGCGTTGTCTGAGACTGAGCGCCAGCCACGATTACGCTCGAAGCGCACGCCAACACAAATGACACCAACCTTTGGGAGCCACTCATTTGGATTCTCCTTGTGCGCCGGTTAAACCGGCGAGGTGTAGTGAATGCAAAAGTCATACGAGAGTGGATCAGGGACCCACCTCGGCCCCGAGTCATGCGGAGCCGCCCGCGAGGGCAGCGTCGAAGCGTTGACAGGGGAACGCGCGGGCCGGGTATTCAGCCGCGTAAGTAACTTCCTCCGGGGCGCCGACGGTGTAAGGAGAAGCGGAAAGCTCCATCGGGTCCAACGAAATCGCGAGGTGCCAGAGTCCCGCGCGGTCAGAGACCCCGTGCACGTTCGCAGACACCTCGCGCGGGAACCGGGAGATCCCAAGTCCGCAGTTGCCTTGGGACGCGTCGGGAAGTCTAAGGACGTACGCCGATGACGAACGGACCCGGGAAGTCGGACAGACCTGTTGTACCTGCGAAGTCCCCGAACAATGTCGGGCAACCGACGACGGAGGGGATGGAGGGAAGTGGTCTGGCCAAAGGGAACCTGCCCCAGCAAAACGCGTCCCGGACACCGAGGAAGTTCAACCTGGAATTGCATCCCGAGAAAACGCGACTTCTGGAATTTGGACCGTTCGCAAACCAAAACCGGCAAAGGCGTGGAGAAGGGAAGCCGTAGACATTCAACTTTCTCGGCTTTACGCATATCTGCGTGAAGAAGAGAAGCAACGGAATGTACACGGTGCTGCGGCAGACGATACGCAAAAGGTTGCAGGCGAAGCTGAACACCGTGAAAGCCGAACTTCAGAGCCGCAGGCACGCTCCCATTCCGGAAATGGGGAAGTGGCTGCAAGCGGTGGTGCGTGGACACATCCGCTACTACGGAGTGCCCATGAACCAACCGGCGCTGGTTCTCTTTCGGTTCCAAGTCGGGCGCCTCTGGCATCGCGCGCTGTCGCGGCGCAGCCACAAAGGCCGCATGCTTTGGGATCGCATGAGGCGCCTCATCACTCGCTGGCTGCCCCCGCCTACCGTCTGTCATCCCTACCCCCTGCGCCGCATGGGCGTCCTCACCTAAGGCAAGAGCCGGATGCGGTAATGCCGCTTGTCCGGATCCGTGGAGGGGGTTATGCGCGATCATGATTCCTACTCCGACTCAGAGGTGCCACGGATGCTAGCACAGCGTTACTAGACGACTGTGGCCTTCCGGTTGTAATTCCTAAAGTGTTCGCAATTACGAACAGCGGTTTGTCCCTCTATCCATCTGCATAGGTCACTATCCGACTGGATAGCGAATCGCGACCGACTCCCCATTTCGAAATTTAAGAAATTCTTGCCAACCAACTGTTTTCCGTGAGATATGGAGTGCAGCAACCTCAGTTCGGCCCCGGCACGAAAAGTGCTTTCCAATGTATGGGGTTAAATTCAACGGGAGGATACAATGAGCGACTCGAGGAATCCCTCTGCCGACAATTCCAAGTCCGAGAATGCAGGTGGTATGAGTGAGGAAGACCTGAAGAAGGTTTCGGGCGGCTTGGTTTACAATCTTAATGAAGTATTCATATCGGGTGTTCAGACGAGTGCTGGCGGCGACAGCAAACCGAGCGAGACATCGAAGTAAATGGCTGGCTGAAGATTAATTTCGGCTCACGAGGAATAAAGACCGGGTCTTCTCCGCTTTGAGAAATGCATAAACTAGAATCTGAACTTAAACCTGTTTGAAGGAGGGCATCATGGACAGCAAAGAGCCTGAGAAGAAGCCTGAGATCAACAAGCCCGAAGAGATCGCGGATGCTTCGCCTGAGGAAGCATTAAACCAAGTCGTTGGCGGAGCGTGCTGCACCGGCAAACATATTAAGGACGTCACTATCGAGATGTGACGTGCTGGCAATTTATCGGCCAATTGAAACGGAAACTCATAACTGGACGGGAGAAGACTGCCCCGAGGCCGAATCGAGTCACTAGTGGAGGCAATATGAGCGACAAGACTGCAAAACCTGAAGACACAAGAAGCCTGAAGAGCAAGAACTAAAGGAATCAGACCTCGGAAAAGTCACGGGCGGCCCTCCCGCCTTGCAAATCGACCGTATCCAAGGGGAATCTCAAGAGCCAAGCATAGAAACGAGATCGAGTAGAGTCTTGGCCCACGGCACGACCGGGCATAATGCACTCTGTTTGCCGCTGTGGACGCGGATCCGGATGCGCGAGCCTGCGCTGTAATCCATGCTTCGAAGTATACTCCCTCGGTTGTGCCTGACCCGACAATCCCTCAGTCATGGCGTCAAGGCGGACCCACCCAAAGTGTTTCGCCTGCCTCGGTTCCTGGCCAAGCTGCGCGATCGAACCCGCGCTCCGGATTTGTGAACGATGAACAGTACGCGGCGCTGCCAGGAAAAGCCAAATACGGTTGGTTGCGTGCCGTACTCGCGGTAGCTTATAATTTCGGTCTGCGCAAAGGCGAACTGTTGGGTCTTCGCGTTTCGCAGATTAATTTAAAGGCCCGCACAATTCATCTGTTACCCGGCACGACCAAGAACGACAAGGGTCGCGCCGTGGTGATGACCGAAGATGTTTGCAAGCTAGTTGGGGATTGCGTGAAGGGTAAGAAGCCGGGTGATCTCTGGCCGTCAAACGGACTCGGTGTTCGACCGTTACGACATCACCGGCGCCACGGATTTGGCGGAGGGGGCTCGCAAGCTGGAAGCCCGGAATGGGCACAAAATGGGCACGCCGGAAACGGCAGGCCGCTAAGTTGTGGCAGCGAAAACAGTTTACCCCGTGGGCCTGTAGCTCAGGTGGCTAGAGCGCGCCCCTGATAAGGGCGAGGTCGGTGGTTCAAGTCCACCCAGGCCCACCATTCATCACCAATAATTACGCGGTGATCCACGTTCTCTCCCCCGTCGGGGGAATTGTCATAAAAATCCATTTTGCCAAAATTTGCCAAGTCTCGCTTTGACCTAGTCGGCCATTCGGGGCGTTCCGCATGGAAGCAAGAAGTTCTGAGCGGTCCGCGGCGTTCGCCAACATCCGGCGGCGGTTTTAGTGCTTTTCCATGGGAAAAAGAAACCGCTTCTGCTGATCCAGCATGCCCACGCCCCCGTAATCCTAATGTCAACGGGAAAATTGTATCGCCGGGAGCCTAGTTCCCGTTCGGGAACATTCTGAAGGTTTGTGAGGAGTGTTACCCATATTATTCCCGAGCGGGAATTATTTCTTGCCTTCGAGCATGCAACACCCCTAATATTACCGTACGGGAACATAGAGCATCCTGTCATGAAATACTCTCCCCAAGACATCGGACGAATCGTCCGTGAAACCCGCAAGAAGCTGGGCGTCACGCAAAAAGATCTGGCGCTCACTTCCGGCACCGGCCTTCGCTTCGTCATCGAGCTCGAAAAAGGCAAGCCCACTTGCGAAATCGGCAAGGCCCTGACCGTCGTGCAGACACTCGGCATTCGCATCGCCCTCACTCCGCCTTCGGCGACGAAGGAGTCCTGATCATGGCCAAAACGCTGGATGTGTATCTGCACGACGAACTGAGTGGCCACTTGATTCAGGATGACGGCGGACAAACCGTCTTCGAATACATACCGGCTTGGCTCGACCGGCCCGGTGCCACGCCGCTTTCCGTGTCTCTGCCTCTGCGGAGAGAACGCTTTAGCAGAAACGAATGCCAGGGATTCTTCGCCGGGATTCTCCCGGACGAAACCAAACGCGAGATCATCGCGCGGAACCTCGGCATCAGTGCGCGCAACGACTTCGCCATGCTGGAACGAATCGGCGGGGAGTGCGCCGGGGCCGTCACGTTCATTCCCGCGGGCCAGCCGCTGCCCGCGCGCGACTATCACTACCGAACAATCTCGCAGAAGCAACTCGCTGACATTTTCCGGGAACTTCCCAAGCGCCCTCTGCTCGCGGGAGAAGAAGGAGTCCGCCTTTCGCTCGCTGGTGCGCAGGACAAAATCGCCGTCCGCATCGAAGGGGACGACGTGTGGCTTCCCCTGGGCGGCGCCCCGAGCACGCACATTCTCAAGCCATCGATCGAGCGCTTCGCCGGCGTCGTTTTCAACGAAGCCTTCACCATGCAACTCGCGGCCGGGGCGGGCATTCCCGCCGCCAAAGTCGAAGTTCGCACGGCCGAAACCATCGAATACTTGTCCGTCGAGCGCTACGACCGCACGCACATCAAATCAGGCACCACCACCACACTCGACCGGCTCCATCAGGAAGATTTTTGCCAGGCCTTGAACATCGTGCCCGAAGTGAAATATCAAAAAGAAGGCGGGCCCTCCCTCAAACAATGCTTCGCGCTCGTCCGCGAGGTTTCAAGCGCCCCGGTCGTTGACCTTGCGCGCTTGCTCGACATCGTCATCTACAACTATTTGATCGGGAACAACGACGCACACGGCAAGAACTTCTCGCTTCTGTATCACGGGACGGGAACTGCCAATCAGGAGATCCGGCTTGCTCCTCTCTACGACGCGATCAGCACCGCGTACTACCCGGAGCTGAGCAACGAGATGGCGATGAAGATTGGAGACGAATACAAATCGGAACGAGTCGCGCCCCGAGACTTCGACACGCTGGCCGAGCAGGCCGGACTTGCCAGACCGCTCGTGCGGCGCCGCGTGCCCGAACTCGCGCAGGCGGTTCTCGACACCACAAGCAAAATAAAAATCGATCAAGACGTCGCGCAGAAGGTGGCCGCCCTGATTCGCAAGCGCTGTGAGGTCAGCTCACGACGATTCGCTCAATAAAGTAGGGACCCGGCCACAAAGTTTGCCCTCATTCAGATTTGCATTCCATCCGTCGCTCGGATTCTCATGCGTTCCTCATTTGGCTTACATTGAGTGAGCTTTCTTGTATCCATATGAGAATGCAGTTGGTCGTTCCAAGAGAGCAGGTAACCTCGTTAGCAGGAAAGACTACGATCGCTAGGATGTCCGCTTGTAAGATCAAACCGGGAGACTCCTCATGGCAGCCAAAGCTCCTTCTCTCTATCATTGCCCGTGCTGTGGAACGACATTCGTTCACCGGAAAAACCAAGCGTGTCCCACTTGTGCCATTCCTTTGCAGATCGTCTAGAAGATCGAAGGAGCGGACCTGGATAACTTAGGGCGCTCTCATTCGCGCTAGAAGACCTCATTTGCGGGTTATTGAGCACCAACTGTGCATCAAAATTCGTCCCCCGTTCCACCGAGTTGACCATTCTTGGTATCCCACCGGCTGGCACAAATATCTTCACGAACTGCGCGACAACGCCCTGCGGCCAAAGCTACAAACCTCTTACGGCATTCGTCTGCCATTACAGAGTTGAAGCAAGCGACTCCGATCGCCGTTCATAGAATGGATAATCGGTGTAGCCGCGAGCGTCGAACGTGTAAAACGTGTCACGATTGTAAGCATTCAGAGGCAGCCCGAGCCGGATGCGCTTTGGCAAGTCGGGATTCGCGACGAAGTGCCGTCCGAAGGCAACCAAGTCCGCATCCCCGTCTCGAACAGCAGCTTCAGCGGTATTACGCTCAAAACCTCCCGCCGCAACGATCTTTCCCGTGAAAATCTTTCGCAGCCTCGCGGACGCAATGGGCCCTTGACCCTCGGCGATCAGGACGTTCCCTTTGATACGTGGTTCGATGATGTGCAAGTACGCGAGTCCAAAGCGATTTAGTTGCTTTGCGACGTAGTCAAACAGCGCGATCGGATCGCTATCCGATACTCCATTCCACGTTCCGCTGGGCGCAATGCGCACGCCGACATGGTTGCCGCCCCACACCGAAACCATTGCGTCTATCACTTGAAGCAGGAAGCGGGAGCGATTTTCGATCGAACCACCGTACATATCGGTTCGCTTGTTGATGCCATCCTGCAGAAATTGATCGGGCAGGTAGCCATTACCAGCGTGAAGTTCAACGCCATCAAAACCCGCCGCTTTTGCACGCTCGGCGGCTTTGCGATAATCCTCAACGATCCCCGGGATTTCTCTGATGTCCAGCGCGCGGTGAGGCGAAGGCTGCTGCCATCCGTGAGGCGTAGATTCCAGTATCGATGGATCCTGCCAATACTCCGGGTTGACCGAAGAGCTGACTGGGGTTATGCCGTTTGTCGTGTCCACATGCGAGGCGCGCCCCGTGTGCCAGAGTTGGGAGAACATGTACCCGCGTTTCTCATGAACTGCGTTCGTGATTCTTCTCCAACCCGCAACCTGTTCGTCCGAATACAAGCCAGGCGCCCCGAACCATCCGCCGCCCGCAATCGAAATCGGGGTGGCTTCAGAAACTATGAGCCCACCTTCTGAGGCCCGCTGCGAATAGTACTCGAGCATCAGATCACCCGGAATACTCCCCGGCTGAACGGACCTTGAGCGTGTGAGCGGAGCCATCACCACGCGGTGCTTTAGCTCCATGTGTCCGACTTGAATTGGTGTGAACAGCTTATTTGCGCTTGACGTTTTCATGAACCCTCGTTCCCTCAGACTCCCTCTATTAAGGTGTAGCGGTACGTCGCCTCTTGAAACGATTCCCACGCGCCTTACCTCTTGCTCACAGGTTCGCCACTGATCTAGTGCCATGCTGACTCGGCATGGGGCCACACCCGTACAGGCACTCGTGGCAACCTCAGATCACTCCATCTGATGCAAGCGTTGGCGTGTGGTCACGTCTTTGGATAATACTTTGTAAGCTGAACAGCGATGCTTTCAGAGTATGGGAGTTTTGTGGAAGTCCTCCTCCAAAACCAGCGTTCACAGATTCGAGGGGTAACCGTCATCGACACTTGCGTTATTTGGACCATAGTCCGCTTTATCAGGGACGGGTAGCCTGCGGGCAATCGTCGTGCTGGTCTTCAAGTGGGAATGGTGCGCCGTTGACAAAGACCTGGAATTGGCATATGCTGCGACATATGCCAATACGACTAGTCACAGCCGAAAGACACGTGAAGGTCTTTAAGAACGGGCGAAACCGGGCTGTGCGGATTCCTCGGGAGTTCGAATTCCCCGGTGAGGACGCCGTCATGCGCAAGGAGGGAGACCGGCTGATCATCGAACCTGCACC
>JGI12635J15846_10004057_pt1 | contig 12669 bp, 10 predicted proteins | sample BlaSpr_A8_OM2_M2_FD_15846 | JGI IMG/M metagenome (IMG submission 15846) | reverse complement strand
GTTTTTTACTCCCACGGATCGCTTTAACGAACGCTACGAAGAATTGAATAACCACCCAGACTGGTCTTTCTACGGAGGAGATTTCCCCAGCAACAAAGAACTGCTCGCAGCGCGGAACCGCGTGCTTGCCAGGCATCCAAAAACACAGTTCATCGTGCTACATGTCGGTAATTTTTCCGAAGATTTGCAAAACGTCTCGGATAATCTTGACCGCTTTCCCAACATGACCGTGGATACCGCCGCACGGATCGGGGAATTAGGCCGTCAGCCGCGGACCTCCCGTAAGTTCTTCGACAAATATCAGGACCGCATTCTTTTCGGAACCGATGCGACTCCGCATGGCGACGAGTTTCCGCAGCAAGTGTTCAACGATAAGCTGTACGAGATTTACTACCGCTTCCTGGAAACCGAGGACGAGTATTTCGATTACGCCCCGGCGGAAATACCGCCGCAAGGCCGCTGGCGTATTTACGGCATTCACCTGCCTGACTCCATTTTGCAAAAAGTGTATAACGGCAACGCCTCACGTCTGTTGAATATCATCAGTTAGGATTTCGAGCATCAGAGGAACATTGATGAAGGTATCGAGAGTGTTCATGCTTTTAGCGGTCATGTTGTCGAGCGTGTTCGCGGCGGACAACAACATCGCGACCAGTCGCGAAGCAACCGAGGATATAGCACTCGACACAAATCCCGCCTCCACGTTTTGGAGTCAGACAGCTCCCATATACGCCGAGCACGATAAGAACGGTCAAGTGTTACCGGGCTATCGAACTGAGATTCGCTCGCGGTGGACGCCAAAAAATCTTTATTTTTTGTTTAGTTGCCCATATGAGGAGCTATCTTTGCACCCTAATCCCAGCACCACCACGGAAACGAATAGACTTTGGAACTGGGACGTGGCCGAAGTTTTCATCGGCTCGGATTTCAAGAATATTCGACACTATAAAGAGTTCGAACTGTCCCCTCAGGGAGAATGGCTCGATCTCGACATCGATTTAACCAAACCACATCACGAAGAAGGCTGGACGTGGAATTCCGGATTTCAGGTTGAGGCGCGAATCGATGAGCAAGCGAAAATCTGGTACGGCGCGATGAAAATTCCTTGGACGGCACTGGACGACACGCCTCCATCGGCCGGTAAAACAGTACGAGTTAACTTTTTCCGCAGCCAGGGGCCGCTCTCCAATCGGAAAGAAATTGCCTGGCAGCCAACCATGAGTGAAACATTTCACGTACCCGAGCGATTTGGCTTGTTGCGACTGGTTCCAGACCGTTGACTTTAACCACTACAATATTCAGGATTTTTAGCATGCTTCAATTTCCGGCGCAGTTTGAAAACCGATGAATGCGGCCTCGCTCAGTCTCCAAGGCAAAACAGCGGTCATTGTCGGAGGCACGGCCGGCATCGGACGCGCAATATCTCTCGGATTTGCCGATGCGGGCTCGACGGTGATCGCTTCTGCTAGAAACAAAGACAAGGTCGACAACCTAGCCGCCGAACTTGAATCTAGAAATTGCAGCACGATGCGCGTGACTTGCGACATTGCCAGTCGCGCATCCCTGGAAGATTTGCTGCAGCAGGTGCTTCAGCGCTTTAGCAAAGTCGACATTCTCGTAAACTGCGCGGCAAAGATTCGGCGTGCGCCCACGCTGACATTTCCGGAAGACGAATGGAACAATATTCTGGATACCAATCTGACCGGCACCTTGCGATCGTGCCAGATTTTTGGCAAGTACATGCTGGAGCGAAAATACGGTCGCATTATAAATATTGCCTCGCTCAACAGTTTTGTTTCCTTGTCGGAGGTCGCTGCGTACGCTGCCAGTAAGGCGGCGGTGGTATCACTGACGCGATCGTTAGCGGTCGAATGGTCGAAACATGGTGTGCTGGTAAATGCCATTGCTCCAGGCGTATTCCGTACAGAACTGAATACCGCGTTGTTGGACGGCACAGAGCGCGGACACGAATTGTTGATGCGCACGCCCATGGGACGTTTCGGTCGAGTCGACGAAGTTGCTGGCGCCGCGGTGTTTCTGGCCTCCGATGCGGCTTCGTTCATAACCGGGCAGACGCTGGTCATCGATGGCGGATTTCTGGCAAGTGGAGTGAATCAGTAGAGTCCGGAAACTTTTTTCTATCAATGCACTAAGATTAAAAATCCAGCTGCGAGAGGTGATCAGTGCCGTGGTTTTGGCGCGAAGCAGAGGAGCTGTCGCGGGCCGAAATGGACGCGCTGGCGCTTCGGCTCCTCGAGGAAGCTCGAGGGCGAATTGGGAAAGAACTTTGCAGAGTGCTTTTGCTTCCGCCTGATCTTACGCGAGCACACAGCGGCTCCGGCAAGATAACCGAAACTCTTTATAACGCGCTCGCGCCGCATAGTGATGTGCATGTCATTCCCACGCTGGGCCAACACGTTCCTCACACCGCTGAGCAAAATCGCTGGGTCTTCGGCACCATCCCTGACGAGCGCATTCATGTTCACGACTGGATTCGAGGAGTCACTAGAGTGGGAGTCATTCCCGGTGACCTGGTTTCAAGCAGCACCGGCGGTGTCGCCGATTGGGACATTCCGATCGACTTGAATAGCTCTCTAATGAGCGAAAACTGGGATCTGATTATCAATATCGGCCACGTCGTGCCGCATGAAGTTCTTGGTTTTGCCAATCACAACAAAAATTATTTCATCGGGCTGGGCGGCAAAGAAACAATCTGCACCTCGCACATGGCGGCGGCAATTTATGGCATCGAAAATAATCTGGGAAAGCTTGTCACTCCACTGCGCAGTTGTTTCAACTGGGCCGAGCAACAATTTTTAGGCCACTTGCCGGATGTTTATTTTCAGGTAGTGATGAAGCGCAGTCCCGACAACCGGCTGGTCACGTGCGGCGTATACGTCGGAGATGATCTCGAAACATACTTAATGGCCGCGCGCGCCAGTAAAAAAGAAAACATCACCATCGTGGATAAACCGATCGCCAAAGCAGTGGCGGTCATGCAAGCGGACGAATTTCACAGCACCTGGGTAGCAAACAAGGCGGTCTATCGCACACGCATGGCGCTGACCGACGGCGCCGATCTGTTGATTATCGCGCCGGGCTTGCAGCGATTCGGAGAGCAGGAATCTGTTGATCGCGTGATTCGAAAATATGGATACCGCGGCACCCCTCAAACCCTCAAGCAGTACAGGGGAAATTCCGATTTGCGGGAATTGGCTCATGCCGCGGCGCACCTGATCCATGGATCAAGTGAAGGACGATTCACGATCTCATACGCTCCGGGTCATTTAACGAAGAATGAAATCGAACAGGTTAACTATCGCTACGTGCCGCTCAACGAGGCGCTCGCCAAGTATCCGCCGGCGAAAATGAAGGAGGGCTCGAATATCATGCCCGATGGCGAAGAAGTATTTTTTATCAGCACGCCGTCTTCAGGACTCTGGGCCACGCAAAGCCGATTGGCCGCACGCAGTGACTGAGCAAATATTTCTTTTCCGGAGCGCTAGCCCGATCTTCCTTTAAAAGCATCTAGCGTCAGAAAAAAAAACCGGACGTATGTGCCGTTCGAACAGATTAGCGGTAACACTTCGCGCGATTATTTCTTCGTTGGATTTAACGGCATCCAGAAAACGGTCGCCCATCTTTGCTGCAATCTTGAAGCTGACGTGAAGTAGCTGGCGCACGTTCGGATTGTATGCCTTGCAATTTTTATCGTGATGCAGTGCCCCGACATATTGCTGCGAAGTCCAGCCATTAACCTCCGCCGGCAATGCCAGCTGTTCGCGATCGATCTCAATGGCCGTGGTATACGGCTTGCAGAGTTCCTCCATCTGTCCATAGGCTTGCGCATAAATTTCTTTGGCGATGTTTAACCCGCTTTCCCCGGCACGCGCCAAGCCTGTGATTTCCTCCAACCAGGTTGTCCCTGCGGTCTTCAGATGAATGCCCGCCCCAGCCCTTTGTATCGCATTTCGAATGTGCGCATACAACGAAAACTTATCGCTTCCGGAGTGGATGCTTAATTTTAGATTGTCAGGCAGATCGTACCTGCGTACAGCGTGCGCCACCACGGCTAGATCGGTCAAAAACTCACGCCTAAAGGCCTCCATGTCCCCGTGGAAATCCACACCCTTGTTAAACCGGCCGGTAAATTTCGGTGCGATGGTCTGGATTGGAATTTTTTCATCTGCCACAGCCGCGAGAATAACCAGCAATTCGATGGGCTTTTGAGGCAAGTCGGTCTCGTCCATAGAAATTTCAGGAATAAATTGACCGGCGCCCTTGCGCTCCTCGATATAGCGATAGATTTTCCCAGCCTCCGAAACGGCCGTCAGATATTTTCTTGCAACGTTATCGATCTGCTCTCGATTTGCCTTTAAGCTCAGACCAAGCGGACCGAGTGATATTTCCTCCAGCAATTCCGGATGCCGATTCGTAAATTCATTTACGGAACCCGGATCCGCCGGCACGCCAATTTTGTCCGCGACGTCGATGGTAAAGAAATCGCAAGGCTCAATAAACCGGTCGACAGTTTTTAGACCTATATGATCCGCGTCGAGGAAATAAGGACGGGTCCATTCGCCCATTTCAACAGCAAGCTGAGCAGCTCGCCGCGTTTGTGAAGGTTCCGAGCCGATCATGTTGTGTTCCCGGTTGGATTTGTTCCATACGGGAATTACTTCCACGCCCTGTTGCAAAGCGATGACACAAGCCTGGAGTTGAGCTTTGCCTTGTAGCGAAAAACGGTCTCCAACGCCGATCGAATATTTCGGAAGTCGCAGCGAACGTGTAGACATTTTATTTATTCAAGAGCATCACAACCGGCGAGGGCACGCGGCCCCACTCAAGCGACTTTTTCCAGGGGGAACAAACCGCGGTAGTATAAACGATCACGATCCCTTCTTTTTATTTTGCGGAATGATTTTCCATTTTAAAACGAGGTTGTGTGGACATAAAAATCTTTTCGGACAAGCGGGGACTGGNCTCAGATGCTGCCGATCGCGCTGCTTCCATTATTCGAAATTCAATCANGCGACGTGGTCACGCGCGCATTATCGCCGCGACGGGCGCATCGCAATTTGAATTTCTCGAAGCATTGACGAGCTTGCCTGAAATCGGCTGGGGCCGCGTGGAAATGTTCCACCTGGACGAATACGTCGGCATTTCGGACACTCATCCCGCGAGTTTTTGTAAATATCTGCGCGAACGCCTGATCGATAAAGCGGGTATCGGAAAATATCATCTCCTAAACGGCACGGGTGATACCGCCGCCGTCATCACAGAGGTCGGTCGGGAATTGCAGTGCGCGCCCATCGACGTTGCCTTTGTCGGGGTAGGAGAAAATGGCCATCTGGCTTTCAACGATCCTCCCGCGGATTTCAACACCGATGAGCCTTATGCCGTCGTTGGGCTGGATGAAGCATGTCGCAGGCAGCAGCTGAACGAGGGATGGTTCCCATCTCTGGAGGACGTTCCGAAACGCGCGATCTCCATGACCATTCGCCAGATTCTAAAGGCCAACAAAATTCTATGCATCGTGCCGGACGCGCGTAAGGCGCAAGCGGTGAAAAATTGCTTCGAAGGGAGAGTTAGTCCGATGGCGCCGGCGTCCGCACTGCAAAATCACGCCGCCACGATTGTGTATCTTGATCCGCTTTCCAGCTCTTTACTCAGTTCCGAGGTTCGTGTGGAGCGTGTCTGAGCCAAAAACATTGCGCGATTTCCAAATCATATCCGCCGCGCCAATCGGCGTTCCGTGGCGACGTTGTTGCGAACCAGCAAAAGCACCAACAGCATGCCCGCAAATGGAATTAGCCCACCTGCTACCAGAATGGAATCAAAGGAGTGTGTCGCGGCCGCACGGTGCGCGTCTGCCAAACGACCCACCAGAAAAAATGCCGCAATCGTGCCCAGCCCGGATCCCGTGCCCCCCAGACCACTCACGCTGGCCACCAGGTGGCTCGGGAAAAGGTCAGTGGGAAGGACATGCGCGATGGTGCTGAAACTGGCATAAAAGAAAGTGGCTAGCGCGAACAACGCCGTGATCACATAGAGATTCGAAGTAAAAATAGTAGGAATCAAAAGCATCATTCCGAATCCGCCCGCCATCACCACGGCTTTGCGAGATCTGCCGACAGGCCAGCCGCGCTTGATCAGATAGCCGGTAGCGGCGCCGCCGGCAAAATTTCCTAAATCCGCGGCGATGAATGGCACCCATACCGCGATCAGGCTTCCGCGAAGATCAAACCCTTTCGCCATTAAATAAATGGGAAACCAGTCCGTTATAAAAAACCACACTGGATCGGTGAACGTGCGCGCCACGATAACGCCCCACGTTTGGGGAATTTTTAATAGTTCGCGCCAGCGTAGGGGCTCCTTGGGAAGATCTGCAATCGGGGAGCGATCCATAAGCAGCATGTCTCGCTCTTCCGCCGAGATGAATGGATGAGATTCGGGAGGATAGTAAAGCCACCGCCACGCGATCAACCACACAAACCCGAGTAAACCGGGCACGATAAAAGCAGGCCGCCATCCCCATCGTGTGTAGATTCCTAAAACCAAAAACGGCGCAATCGCACCGCCGATGGAAGAGCCGCTGTCGAAAAGCGCGGTAGCCAGCCCGCGCTCGCTCTTGGGAAACCATTCGGATACCGCTTTAGTCGCTGCTGGCCAGTTTGCCGACTCGCCGGCGCCGAGAAGAAAACGAAAAAATGCAAAGCTTCGTAAGCCTTGAGCCAACGGGGTAAAGATCGATACCAGTGAGTAAGCGGCGACGGTCAACGTGATTCCACTCCGTGTTCCTACTCGATCAATCAGACGGCCACAAACTGTCTGCCCCAGCGAGTAAGCAATTCGAAAAGCGATGACGATTGCAGCGTAGTCTGTGTTGCTCCAATGAAAGTCCACCTTAAGAAACGGTGCCAGGATCGATAGAGTTTGCCGGTCGAGGTAATTAATTACTGTAGAGGTAAAAAGAAGCGCGCCAATCGACCATCGAAGTGAATGCGCGAAGAGGCGAGGCATCGACCTTGAACTTTACTCCGTTTCCCGTGCCGCGCAGCTGACACATAGAACTGTGCGGGCAGAGCTTATCTCGGCTTAATGGGAAGGTAAACGAACGAGTCATCTAAAAAATACTTTCCCGTGAACTACGTCAACCTGTTACGGACACTAATTGTGAATTTTTATTCGGTCGAATGGGCTAGCAGATGGCATCCTAACGGTTGCGCCGGGAGTTTTATCCCCGTCCAGTTTTTAAAAGAGGGATGCAGTTGACCAATCACGGAAATCTTCGTCTCCTGCGTGCCGCAGATCTGAACGGCGCGCTGGAATTATCGCGACTGGCCGGATGGAATCAAACCCAGGATGATTGGGAGAGGATGTTGCGGCTTGACCCGCTGGGTTGTTTTGCAATTGAGACCGACGAGCGGATCGCTGCGACCACAACTCTGTTGTGCTACGGAAATCGCCTGGCGTGGATCGGGATGGTGCTGACCAGGCCGGAATACAGACGCAGGGGGTTTGCGCAACGTCTGATGGAAAGCGCCTTGAAGCGCGCCGCTGATCTTAAGATTGAAAGCATCAAACTGGACGCTACACCTCAAGGTCAACCGCTCTACGAAAAGCTCGGTTTCAAGACCGAGCAAATCGTTGAGCGATGGTTCCATGACGGAAAGAGGCCAGATCTACACATCGAACCGTTGACGTCGTCATCTCAAGATTTGCCTCAATATTCCTTGGAGATGGATCTGGAAGCTTTCGGAGCGGATCGTTCGACGCTTCTCCAGATTCTTGCGTCGCGGAATTTACCGCACACCATACCGGAAGCCTACTCTTTCTCGCGCGGCGGAACACGTGCCTGGTATTTAGGCCCATGTATCGCACAAACACAGAAAGCCGCTCGTCTTGTGATAGAACACACCCTGCGAGCTCCGTCTGAATCGGGTTGGTTTTGGGATCTGCCGAGTGCAAACAAGAACGCTATCCAACTGGCGCAAGAATTTGGATTTGTTCCGCAGAGACGGCTCGAACGCATGGTTTTGGGCAACAGCCTGCCGAAGAACGATGAAATGGTTTATGCCATCGCGGGATTCGAACTAGGTTGAGCATGAAGACAAACACAGAAATAAAAACCGTGCCAGAGTTGGAAGAATTTCTTTCGCGACCATCGGAAGCGGACGTTGCCGCCATGGCCCGGCTCGATGGTGATTTACTTATTTTGGGCGCAGGTGGAAAGATGGGTCCGAGTTTGGCGCGGAGAGCCCACCGGGCCGCGGAAAAAGCAGCCGTGCGCAGGAAAATAATAGCTGTCGCGCGCTTTTCGGAGAATCTACTTCGCGCAAGCCTGGCATCGGAAGGCATTGAGACGTTGGCAGTCGATCTTCTGGAGCCTAGCGCTCTTTCCAAATTGCCGGACATCCCAAACGTAATTTTCATGGCTGCTCGAAAATTCGGCACTACCGGCTCCGAAGATTTGACCTGGGCGATGAACACATTTTTAACTGGCCTGGTGGCTGAACGTTATCGAGCCTCGCGAATCGTTGCGTTTTCAACCGGCAATGTCTATCCGTTGCGCCATGCGATGCAGGGCGGAGCCGTGGAGTCCACGCCAGTAGCACCCGCGAGTGAATACGCGCAGTCCGCTCTCGGCAGAGAACGCATGTTTGAATACGGGTCGCGCCAATGGGGCACGACGGTTACTATTCTTCGACTGAATTATGCGATTGATCTTCGCTACGGCGTGTTGCTCGACATCGGCACGGCTGTGTTTGAGCGACGGCCCATTGATCTTCGCATGGCACTCGTAAATATCATTTGGCAAGGGGACGCGAATTCTGTTTGTCTGCGCTCTTTCGCACATTGCCAGGCTCCGCCGCTGATCCTGAATCTGACCGGACCTGAAACTTTGAGCGTAAGGTTCATAGCCGAAGAATTTGGCCGTCGATTTAATGTGCAGCCAATTTTCAGTTCCGAGGAAACGCCCACCGCTCTCTTGAGTAACGCCGCGAAGGCTCATCAAATATTCGGATGCCCCATCGTAACACCCGCGCAAATGATCGACTGGACCGCCGCTTGGATTTCATCGGGAGGCCCGCGGCTGAACAAGCCAACGCATTTCGAAGTGCGCGACGGAAAATTCTAATGTCGCTTCGCGCTCAACTTCTTTCTGGTTTGGTCATTCCGGCGCACCCGCTGGCGCTGAACCGCGATCGGAAACTGGATGAACGCAGACAGCGCGCCTTGACGCGTTACTATTTGGCAGCGGGTGCGGGCGGAGTGGCTATCGGTGTACACACCACGCAGTTTGCGATTCGCGATCCCCAGATTGATCTCTTCAAACCCGTCTTGAGAATTGCCATGGAGGAAATGCGCGCACGCAACATTGTGAAGATTGCCGGCGTTTGCGGAAAACGTAAGCAAGCGGTTGCGGAAGGGGAAACAGCAGCCCATCTTGGCTACGACGCTGTGCTTTTAAGTCTCGCCGCGCTTGCCGACGCATCCGTTTCAGAACTAATCGATCACTCGCGTTCCATTGCCTCGATAATTCCAATCATCGGATTTTACCTGCAGCCCAGCGTCGGTGGCCGTATTCTTCCTTACGCCTTCTGGCGTGAATTCTGTGAAATCGAAAACGTGGTAGCCATCAAGGTGGCTCCATTCAATCGCTACCAAACTCTCGAAGTAATTCGCGCCTTTGCCGAATCTGGCCGCACTGAGCAGATCGCTTTGTATACCGGCAATGACGATAATATTTTGCTCGACTTGCTCACGACCTATGAGTTCGGTGACCAGCGTGTTCGTTTTTCCGGCGGCTTATTGGGCCACTGGGCGGTATGGACAAAGAAGGCTGTCGCTCATCTCGGGGCCGCTCGGCAACAGGTCAGCGATATTTCTTCGGATCTGCTGATGTTGGCGCAACAAATCACCGACGCAAATGCGGCGCTGTTTGATCCTGTCCACAATTTTCATGGTTGTATTCCGGGCATTCACGAAATTCTGCGAAGGCAAGGTTTTCTCGACGGGCGCTGGTGTCTAGATCCGCACGAAGATTTGTCCCCCGGTCAGGCAGAGGAGATAGACCGCGTCTGCAAGTCTTATCATCACTTGCAGGATGACGAATTCGTTCACGCACATCTGGACGAGTGGATGCGTTAACGATTTTCTGTAAGTTCAGCGCTCACACGTTTCCCGGTGCGACAAGCCTCATAGATCGCTCGCACAAGCGCCAGGCTGCGGCGCCCTTCCTGTCCATCGCATCGCGGTTTCGTATTCGTCCGAATAGCTCGCAGGAAATCTTCCAAAACAGTCTGATGGCCTCTAGTATCGCTGACTATCGGCGAAGACGAACTTGGATTCTTGTCGGCTTCCGAACTTTTCGATAAATCCGGAGACGGATGTTTTAGGTCAGCCCCCAACAATCGATCCTGCTCGATGATAAGCGTGCCTTCCGAACCGGTAAGCTCGAGTGTGCGCGGGTAACCCGGAAATACCGAAGTGGTTGCCTGTAATACGCCAAGCGCTCCGTTGGCAAATTCCAGCATCGCGATCAGCGTGTCCTCAGCCTCGATGGCATGCAGCGCGGTTTTGCATATAGCTTGCACAGCTTTCACTTCGCCGAATATCCATAACATGAGATCAAGCGTGTGTACCGCTTGATTGATCAATGCGCCGCCGCCGTCGAGCGCCCAGGTTCCTCGCCATCGCGAGTTGGCGTAGTACTCAGGCGGGCGGTACCACTTGACTCGTGCATCCGCGAGAATCGGATTACCCAATACACCTGCAACCACGGCATTTTTCACCGACAAAATATCCGGTTTGCAACGATCCTGAAAGAAAACTCCCAGCTGCACACCAGCTTTACGTGTTTCAGCAATAAGCGCATCAGCCCGCTCGACCGTAATGTCGATGGGCTTTTCCGTAAGCACGTGCAGGCCATGTCGCGCCGCAGCTATTCCCTGCTCGGCGTGAAGCCCGGACGGACTGCCTATGGCGACGAGCTCCATTGGCCGATGAGCAAGAAATTCGTCAAAGTTGCAGAATGGTTTTCCGCCGTATTCGCGGCACAAGCGGCTAACTTTCTCCGCGTTGGTGCCGAAGATGGCGGCGATTTTAACATCTGGAATCGCGCGAGCAGCACGCGCGTGCGTCTCGCTGATATTTCCGCCGCCTATCAGTCCAATGTGTGTAGTCATTTGCGAAGCCGAAAACGTAAGAGCAATACGATAACATTGCAACCCCGCGACACTTTGGTATTTGGACAAAAAGGGAGCGCTTCACTTAAACTCCAGGCCTTGCGCGTGAGCGCTGTGAAGCGCGCCGATAAACCGACATTTACAACGGAGAGAATTCAAATGACCGATACAGCCAGCGAAATGAACCGCAGAACATTTTTGAACACTACCGTCAAAGTGATTGGCGGCAGCGCGGCGCTGGGCACGAGCGCCTTATCCTACGGCCGGATCGCCGGCGCGAATGATCGCATTTCCATCGGNCACATCGGCATTGGCAGTCGCGGCANTGAGCTCGATGACATTGCCTCGCGATTGAAGCAGAGCCACAACATTGAGATCACCGCGGTCTGTGATCTGTGGTCTATCAATCGCGACAAGGCACTCGCGACGAACGAAAAGTTCTACGGCAAGGCGCCGCGCTCGTTCAAAGAGCCAATGGAATTACTCGGCTCCCGAGACGTGGACGCGGTGATCATTTCCACGCCGGAACATTCTCACTCACCCCTTCTTAAATTGGCTGCCGAAGCGGGTAAGGATGTTTATGTCGAAAAACCCATGGGCAATGTTTTGTCCGAAGTCAAAGCAGCTCGTGACGCGGTACTTCAGCGCAAGTTGATTGTGCAGGTCGGAACGCAACATCGCAGCGAACCTTATCCCAAACTCGCGCGCGAAACGATACAGAGCGGCGTTCTAGGCGATATCAGCAAGATCGAAATTGAGTGGAATTATCACGGACCGCGATGGCGCGGCCGCACAGAAGTGACGCAGATTCGCGAATCGGATACCGACTGGAACGCCTGGCTCATGACCAAGCCGCACCGGCCGTTCGATCCGCGCCTGTACTTTGAATTTCGCCTCTACCGCGAATTTTCCGCCGGCATCGCGGATCAATGGATGAGTCACGGCATCGACCTCGTGCACTACTTCATGCAGGACCATTTTCCGCGCTCGGCCGTAGCGCATGGCGGAATCTTTGCGTGGCGCGACGGACGCGAAAACCCGGACACCTTCCAGGCCCTATTCGAATATCCAAAAGGTTTTCTCGTGAGCTACACCACGAGCTTTGGAAACGACTCGCCAGGATCAACCCGTTACATGGGCAAAAAAGCCACCTTGGTGAATTTCGGCGGCGAGGGCAGCCCGCGATATCAACTCGTCGAAGAAAAAGGCAATCACGAAGACGATCCTGACATTGAAAAGCAACGCGCGGAGAAATATCTTTTATTGCCAGGCCAGAAAGATTTGCCGCCCATGGGCATCGATGACATGTCCGTCGAGCACATGGCCAATTGGATCGAGTGCGTTCGCAGCAGGCAGCAGCCAATCGCCACGGTGCACGACGGTTTCGCACAATCGGTCGCGTGCATGATGGCGACCGAAGCGTACTGGACGGGCAAAAAGCAATTCTGGGACGCCAAGGCTGAGGTCATCACGGACA
>JGI12635J15846_10004056_pt1 | contig 12670 bp, 14 predicted proteins | sample BlaSpr_A8_OM2_M2_FD_15846 | JGI IMG/M metagenome (IMG submission 15846) | reverse complement strand
TGAAGCTTATGCGCGAGGTCATTCACCATGTCGCAGACGAGGAGACGATCCTGCTGCCCGAAGCAGAAAGGAGTATGGGCCCGCAACTTCGGTCACTTGGGGCTGCTATGAACCGGCGGCGCTTCGAATTGCTCGCCGAGCGTCCAATGGAAATCGTCGTCAACCAAGTTCGAACATTCCCGCTTGTCGCGATGTCGCTGGGAGTTGTGGGTCTTTGGGCATTCGCTGCGCTGTCCAAAACCCGCCGACGGGGTTACGAACGTTAAATTGAGAAACGCAGCGTCGGCGGGTATGTGTCGGTGCGAGATAGCCTGAACGAGTCAATCATACATCGTCACGGGGAGGCCGCGCTTGTGTCGCGTGGCATCGTAAAAATGATAGATGGTGGTGTACACGTGTTCGTTGACGGGCTTGCCTTCTGGGAAATCGTCAATGTCTTCATACGCGATACCTTCACTGTCCTCGTCCGGCTTCTGGGGCGTTAGTGTCTCAAGGTCAGCAGTTGGCACTTTCCTCCACAGGGTTTCATCCGCCCCAAGATGAGCCGCAATTGCGCGCACCCGTCGCTTATTGAGGCCTGCAAGAGGCATTATGTCGGCCCCACCATCGCCGAACTTGGTAAAAACCCCATAACCGATTCAGCGGCGTGGTCAGTCCCAACAACCAGCCATGCCGCGCGCTCGCAACGGCGTACTGGGCCACCATGCGTTGCCGGGCTTTGATATTGCCAAGAAGGAAATCCTGCTGGCCGTCGTCACTAAATTGGGCGCCTCCCGGGAGCAGCGACGAGAGCATGGCATCAGCCGCCGGCTTGACATCGACGGTGGACGAGGCCGCGTGACTGGAGGAAGCCGACAACGTACCGGACAACGTTCATTTTTTACACTCCACGTGTAATCAGCTTTCGTAGGGCAACGGGTGTGAAAAAAAATTGAGTGCCAGCCATACTGCGTTGGCAAAACAGCAAATCGTTGCAAGACCGCAGCGCCGACTTGGTCGAGGAGCTAGTTCCGCGTAGGCGGGTTAAACCTCCGGATTCTCAATGTCGGCTTCAACGATCTTGGCACCGAGTGCTGTAGCCGCAAAGAGAGCGTCCTCCTTGGAGTCGTACGGGCCAATGGTGGGCGCGCCGTCAAAAGGGAAGAGCAACCGGCTATCTGTCTTTCTTACAACCTTGAGCGTGCCTAAAAACTGGCCGTTGACCATTTGATATGTTGCATAGATCGCAAAGTCGGCGAGGCTTGTGCCCACCCGGGTGGGAACGCTCGCGTCACAACGAAAATACATCAGCTTTGGTTTCTTTCCGGTTTGTCGCATGGGGTCTCTCCTGGCGGACGAATCTGAAAGACTGCACAAAACAGCTGCGCTGGTAAAACGCAATTCACTCGCGACACCTAGTGAACACCGGCGCAAACGGAGCTCGAACACGACCTACAAACGACGCGGGGAAGCCGCACCAGACGGCAAACTCTCCCCTTGCTACGTCGCTTTACTCGTTGGACGGATTATCGGGATCGTTCGCACCCTTCCTGACGTTGTCCTGCCAGTCGGCCCGATCCTTTTTGTTTGAACTGTTCGTAATTCCTACTTGGCCCCGTAGTTCGCGATCTTTGTTGCCAAACAACTTCCCTACGGCAAAATCCGCAACTCCCTTGAGTTGTTCCTTTACGCCTTCCACCTTTGCTTTGTCCATTTTTAGCCTCCAATCGGTAACGTTCTCCTGCATGCCGACGACGCCGGCATGCAGTGAAAAACGCCCTACGTTACGTCGCGTCGCCAGAGCCCAGGTCCGCGCCAGTCTTAGGGTTTGCGGTCGGATCAGAGGCAGTGCGAGACGCCATTGCCTGCAGCGCTTCGACGTCTGCCTCCGAGACACCTACAGTCGCCAAGCCGTCGCCACCATCGACCGCTGGTTGCGGATCGTCCACGAACTTCCAGTCGCCACCTTCGTTCCACGGTCCGCGCATGTCCGCCCCTTGTGACATGTTGTAGTAGACGCTGGTGAATTCCGACACGCCAGGGAGCTTGCCCTGCGGGAAGTTTGGCTGGATCGAGTACAGCGCCTTTTCAAAGGACTTTTGGTGCGCGATCTCGCGGGTCATCAGGAAGCCAAGCGCTTCCTTGATGCCGGGGTCGGCGGTTACGTTGATCAGTCGTTCGTAGACAATTTTGGCGCGGGCTTCGGCGGCGATGTTTGATCGCAGGTCTGCCGTCGGCTCGCCAATGGTGTCGATGTACGCTGCCGTCCACGGAACGCCGGCCGAGTTTGTCAGGGCCGGCCCACCGCCGTAGAGCAGGGCAGTCGTGTGTGAATCATTGCCCCCGCCGGTGAGCGATCGATACAACTCTGCTTCCGATTCCACCGCTTCAGCCAACTGACCTTTCGCTCCCTTGTTCAGCATTGCAACGATGGAGCCGATGATTTCGAGATGGCTAAGCTCCTCTGTGGCGATATCGAACAACATATCTTTACGACCCGGATCGTCTTCGCTGACGGCTTGGGTGAAGTAACGGCAGGCTGCCGCGAGCTCTCCCTGAGGGCCGCCGAATTGCTCCAGCAGCAGGTTAGCCAAACCCGGATTGGGAGCGGCGACTCGAACGGTGTACTGCAGGCGTTTGTTGTGAACAAACATGGTTTTTCTCTCCAAGTGGGAACGCATTCGCATTTGCCAACGCGGTGACCGATACCAAGTAATGCCGAGCGTGCTGACACAAACCGACGTCATGGGTTTTTTGACAGCACGTCCTACGCTCGGCTCTCAGGGAGTACACCTCCCTGGCGTCGTGGCGGGAATCCGCCTGTTGGGAAGACCAGCATTCATCGCTATGCACACGGCGTGCCTCCCCCGAATTTTTTCGAATTCGCCCCTTGAAATTTCTGGGCAATTTACTATTTTGGATTCCGTAGAGTAGTCGCGACTTCCGCGCGGCGTTTCGATTTGTTTGTCAGTGGCATGGCAGACGGACTGGAGCGCGTAAGCCCGTTCGTCTCCTTGCCCGTTTCAAGGAGATTGCAACCATGAGTGAGTTGATTTTCGGCTCGGATCTGTTTGAAGAGGTCGACCGCCTCCACCGCCAGATGGCCTCCGTTTTCAGCGGCTTGCCGTCGAGTATCCGAGCTTCTCGGTTCGGCACCTACCCGCAGATCAATATCGGTAGCACGGACGACTCCGTGGAAATCGTCGTGTTCGCGCCGGGAATTGATCCTTCCAAGTTAGAGGTCACCGTCGACAAGGGACTACTGACTATTAGCGGTGAGCGTCAGCGCCCCGAGACTACAGCTGACACCCGCCCTTACGCACAGGAGCGGTTCGCTGGAAGCTTCAGGCGGGCGGTCGAATTGCCGCGCGACGCTGATCCGGACCGCGTTCAAGCCCGCTACTTGAACGGCTCCTTGTCGATTAGCGTCGGTATGCGAGAAACGTCCAAACCGCGGACGATTGCTATTCAGTAACTAGTCGTTTCAGTGAATCGAGGAGAAGGCGATGACTGATAAAACTCAATTGGCAGAACGCGGTGACAAGGCGATGGTTCGCCAGACAAACGGAGGTGCGCTCCGGAAGGCGGCCATTGTTCCCGCGGTCGATATTTACGAAGACAGCCACGGGATTACCCTTTGGGCAGATTTGCCAGGCGTTTCGCGCGACCGTCTGGAAGTGCGGGTGCAGGACGGCAATCTGATTATTGAAGGCGAGGTGGCAGTCGCAACGCCGGCAGAACTGCGCCTGCAGCACGCCGAAATGCACGAGCCCCGTTTTGCTCGCGCTTTCGCTCTCGGTGCGGATTTCGATCCATCCAAGATCGACGCCAACCTGACAGATGGGGTGCTTAGGCTGTCGATTCCGCGGCGAGACGAAGCGCGTCCGCGGCGCATCGAAGTCAGCGTGGGTTGAAAGCTAACCTGCCCCTACGGCAGCGTTCATGCTGCTGTAGGGGCAGGCGCTTTCGGAGCCGGGATTGGAGATCCTACTGCAGAGGAATATTGGACAAGCCAAAAGGCGAGAGTTTCGCCACCGGCTAAAACCGCCTTAGGTTTCGACCGTCGAGGTGGCCAGAACCGGTCCGGGGCAGCCGGCGGCGCGTTCAAGAATGGCGTTTCGCTGTGAACGAGGAGGCGACGGCCACTTGCTTGATGCAGTCGTCGGTAGGCCAGCCATTTCCCCATCAGTGCGAACACGTACAAACAGCGAGTCAAGCACATCATGGAAGCGAGTGAATTCCGTACGGGCACCCGGCGGCCCCTTGCCGCCTTCGATACGCTCACCGAACTTCTCGGTGGAAACTCGCCCGGCGGTTGCGGCGAGCTGGTGGAACTGTTGCCGGAAGCGGTCTATTGTTGCGACGCAGCCGGGTGCGTCACCGCCTACAACTCAGCAGCATCCGATCTGTGGGGAAGGGTTCCGGGCCCCTGCGAAGCATTCTTCTGCGGCTCGGCAAAACTGCTTTTCGCCGACGGCACGCCACTCGACCACGAGAAGTGCCCCATGAGCGTCGCACTTAGCACGGGTCGCGATGTCGGGCCGGTGGAAGCAATGCTTGAACGTCCGGACGGCACTCGCCGGAACATCATCGCGCACCCCCGACTGGTTCGTGACAGCAACGGTCTGGTTGTCGGTGCCGTCAATGTGTTGATTGACATTACCGAGCGCAAAAAGCTGGAGAACAAGCTTGCCGAAGAGAGCCGGCGCAAGGATGAATTCCTAGCGTTACTCGCCCACGAGCTTCGTAATCCACTCGCACCCATCCGCTCGGCAGTCGATCTGCTCGACAGTGGGCTGGACGCCGCCCAGCCGATTCGGATCATTCGCCGGCAGGTACAGCAACTCACCCGGCTCGTCAGTGATCTGCTCGATGCGGCGCGAATTTCACGGGGTCAGCTGGTTGTTCAGCGAGATACGGTGCGCCTCGCTGACGTCATTGCCAACGCTACCGACGTGGTCGCACCTCTTATTTCCCAGCACAACATCCGCTTCACCGTCGAGCATCCGGCTGGCGATCCGTACGTCGAGTGCGATCCGGTCCGGTTCGCACAGATGATTGGCAATCTTCTACATAACGCATGCAAGTTCACGCCTTCGGGTGGCCAGATCACCCTGAGCGTCGAGGTCTGCGGTAGCGAATTACAGGTGCATGTCAAAGATACGGGCATTGGCATAGAAGCAGGAGCACTGGCGGGCATCTTCGACCTCTTTTCCCAGTCCGCGCATGGACGGGACCACCGGGACGGAGGTCTTGGCATTGGCCTTTCGGTGGTCAGAGAACTGGCAGGCGCGCATGGAGGTACCGTTTCCGTCCACAGCGATGGACCGGATAAGGGAAGCACCTTCACCCTCGCACTTCCGATTGTTGTCCCGCCCGTGCCGATCGACGCTTTGGAGCACGTGTCGCTTCGTCCCGCGACAACGGGGATCAAAGTGCTGGTGGTCGATGACAATGTTGACGCCGCAGATGCGATGCAAATGCTACTCAGTCAATTCGGCCACCATGCTTCTGCGGCATATAGCGGATCGGCAGCGTTAGCCTCACTCGAGGAAAGGGTACCGCGAGCCGTCATCGTTGACCTTAGCATGCCAGTCATGGACGGCTTTGAACTGGCGCGGCGCATACGGAATCGCCCGTCGTGGCAATCGGTCGTGCTCATCGCACTGTCGGGCTATGGCCAGCCGGATGACATACAGCGCTCACGAGAGGTCGGCTTTGAGCATCACCTGACAAAACCTGCGGACCCCGTGACGCTTCTCTCGTTGCTCGATTCCCTCAAACCATCGCGGCCACGAGGGGCGTTCTTGCATGCGGTCAGGTAACGCATCGACAGCCCTGGCTGCTGCCCATTTCGAGTGACGAGGATGACCGCCTGCGACTGGCAAGTGCAACGCGCGAAGGCCTCCGATTTAGCAACCCGACTCGCCGGTGTGGGTGAAAGGTTGCCACTCTCGATCCGCCGCAGCAATGGGACGTTCGTAATCTGAGCAGCGCGACGCTATGCGACCGTTCGGCTAGGCTAAGGTTCGGTCGGCGAAACGATGTCCCGGCAGTCTCCGCACGAAGCCGTCATTTGTGCCTTAATCGCCGTTTGGTCGCCGCAGGGGAAGCCAGCGCGGAAGCATCGAGACAAGGACTCCGTCCCTGAGGATGAAGTGATGGTAGAGCCCGGCGAACGCATGAAATCCCGCGAGCCACAGGATCGCATCGCCTAGCCAGGTGTGGATCGTTGCGACGGTCGCGCCCACATTGTGTGAAACCTCGAGCACTGATGGAATCTCCAGTCTCGCGAGGAGCGTCAGGGGATGTCCTTCGAGCCACGCGCCGGTGATAGCGGTGAGTGGAAGTGCAAAGAGAAAAAGGTATAGCGCCCATTGCACGGCCTTCGCCGCGACGCTCATCCAGAGCGAAACTTGGGGAGGATCTGGTTGGGTGTCGACTATCCGCCACAGTACGCGCATTACGACAAGCGCGAACACACACAATCCCAAGGTCTCGTGGAGTTGTCGGTCGAAGTCACTGGCGTGTGCGTACACGCGCTGCTCGGATCCACCGGGGCCAAATGTGAAGGCAACCAGAACAAAGACCGCCGTGACCCAGTGGAAGAATTGGGCCACGGCTCCGTAACGCGCACGATGCACCATTCAGCNTCCCCTTCAAAAACCGAGTGTGAGATAGAGTCGGCCTTGCATTATCGCAGAGCATAGACAGCAATGATCAACGGTCCGCCATGACTTTTCAACGGGAGAGTCGCGCCTGGAGACCGGACCCGCCGATGCGGGCGACACTTATGTGCACATCCATAGCGCGGGGGAACGAGGATTGCTACACAGCCCACAAACAAGAACACGCTATCGCCGCCGTTTATTGAACCGTCGGTCCTCTGATAATCGATAAGATATACGGGCGCTTCATGAACGCTGTACTAGGGGCATCAGAAGACTTTACCTCNGCGTGGCTGCGACTTTGGGCCGAANCCACTTGCGACTACTCGATCTTCGCACTCGCGCCCGACGGACGGATTCTGACCTGGAACCCGGGAGGGNNNGCAATCTTGGGGTACGTGAGCGATGACGTAATAGGTCAAAAATTCTCGATGTTTTACCCGGAAGCCGATCGACTGGCAGGCGCTCCTGAGGCAGCGCTTCGCACGGCAGCGGAGAGCGGTCGGCATGTCGCGGAGGGATGGCGGCTGCGCAAAGACGGCAGCACTTTCTGGGCAAATGTGGTGATGACGGCGTTGCGTGACGGCGACGGGCGCCTTGTTGGCTTCGGCAAGGTGGTTCGCGACGTTAGCGACAAGAAAGCCGCGCACGACGCGGTGTTGGAGAGCGAGCGGCGGTTCCGCCTACTCGTGCACGGCGTCACGGACTACGCAATCTTCATGTTGTCCCCCGAGGGGTACATAACGAACTGGAACGAAGGCGCCCGGCGCATCAAGGGGTACACCGAAAAGCAGATCGTTGGTTCCCACTTCTCGCGCTTCTATACACCGGAGGATGTGGCCGCGGGCGTGCCCCTACGCGGCCTGCAGACCGCCGAGCGCGAAGGACGATTCGAGGCCGAGGGCTGGCGCGTGCGACGGGACGGCAGCCGGTTTTGGGCGCATGTGGTGATTGACGTGATACGCGCTGACGGCGAGCTGGTGGGCTTTGCAAAAGTCACACGGGACATCACTGAACGGCGGCAGGCGAGCGAACTGCTAGAGCAGACGCGCACGGCCTTGTTTCAGGCGCAAAAAATGGACGCGCTCGGCAAACTAACAGGTGGCGTGGCGCATGATTTCAACAACGTACTGCAGGTACTTCGGGGAAATCTGGAATTATTGGAGAATCGCCATAACCGCGATTTGTGGTCGCGCGAGCGCCTTGGTAAGGCGATTGACGCGGTCGAGCGCGGCGCCAAGCTCGCGTCCCAGTTGCTGGCATTCGGGCGCAGGCAGGCGTTGGCGCCAGTCGCTATCAATCCGGCGCGGCTGATCCGCGCCCTCGATGATCTGCTGCGTCGTGCGTTAGGGGAACCGGTTGAGATCGAGACGGTTGTCGCCGGCGGCCTGTGGAATACTTTCGTCGACCCGCACCAGCTCGAAAACGTGATATTGAACCTCGCAATCAACGCNCGCGACGCGATGCCCAATGGCGGCAAGCTGACGCTGGAGCTCGCCAACGCGACGCTCGACGACGGCTATGTAGCGGCGCTGTCCGATGTCCAGGCTGGTCAGTACGTGTTGCTGGCGGTTACGGACACCGGCACCGGCATGACACAGGAAGTGATGGAACGCGCGTTCGATCCGTTTTTCAGCACCAAGCCCGAAGGACGCGGCACGGGGCTCGGGCTGAGCATGGCCTATGGGTTCGTGAAACAAAGCGGCGGCCACATCAAAATTTACAGCGAGGTGGGCCACGGGACGACCATCAAGATCTATCTGCCACGTTCGACCGAGGCCGCGGCTGAGCCGCGCCAAAAGGCCAGCGGCGGACTCAAGCGTGGCACCGAGACGATTCTCGTCGTCGAAGACGATCTGAAAGTGCAGTCAACAGTGACTGATACGCTTGTCGGCCTTGGCTACAACGTGCTGAAAGCCGATGACGCGCAGCAGGCACTTGTCGTCGTGCGAAGCGGCGTGCACATTGACCTGGTGTTCACAGACATAGTCATGCCCGGCCCCCTACGCAGTCCGGACATGGCGCGGCAGGCAGTCCAGATCCTTCCCGGCCTGAAGGTGCTTTTCACGTCGGGTTACACGCAGAACGCGATTGTCCACGNTGGCCGCCTTGANCCAGGGGTTGAGTTGCTGAGCAAGCCCTACAGCCGCGAACAGCTGGCACAGAAGATCCGTCAGCTTCTCGGTCCGAGCGACGAGGATGACGCGGTACTGTCCGGGGCGAGCGATGATTATCCACGCCGCCCGACGGTTTCCACCGTGTCTCATGACCGGCTTCGGATTCTTGTCGTCGAGGACGATGCCGCTTCTCTCGACGCGGCCTGTGAGTTGTTAGCGATGATGGGGTTCGCCGCACAGCGAGCGGAGAATGCGCAGACGGCGCTTGCAACGCTCGCGGCCGAAGCGTTTGACGTTTTATTGACCGATGTCTTGCTGCCAGGCATGTCAGGCATAGAACTGGCTCGCCACGCGGTTTCGATGCGGCCCGATCTTGCGGTCATCTTCACATCCGGAAACGAAATACCTGAGAGCGAGAAGCTGGAATTCGCATGGAGTGCCTTGCGCAAGCCCTACACGGCTGACCAGCTTCGGACCGAGNTAGAGGAAACGCCTCGCCAGCGGCGCCCACGCGGGCGGTGAGGCCCAGAATTCCGTTCAGTCAGAGCAGCTTGTCTACGGATTTGANNGCCGACCCGGGAAGAGGAAAAGCGGACGCCCTTGCAGCGGGAGATCGATCGGTCAGTGTGTTTTTCGGCAACCCCCAGTTTTTTAATTTTTCTCGTCGCGTTCTGCATCGGCTGGATCGTTTTGGAAATCGCATTCCAACTGTCCGCTTAAGCGTATTTTGACGCCCACCGTTTCCGATCCTTCACGGAATTATGACGTCCGTCGGTATCCTTATCACCATGGATGTATTGATCCGGAAAAACAGACTGGCGCGCGTGGAAGAGCGACGAGCATATCTGTAGCTTCAGGTAAATCTTCTCGCCAAGCATAAGACCACCAAAGAAATTACGTTACTCGAAGAGCTGCGACGCGATATGCCCAATGTGCGCAACAGGCACGATGCAGGCGCCGAAGCGATGCGGAGCAGCGACCAATCCCGATGCGGTGCTGGGGCGATCGAGCGCCGTAATACACACTCTGCTTGGCGCAGGAGGCGCTGAGATGCGCTGAAATAGTGGAGTCAAAGCACGGCAAGCGCACGCGGCGCGACGTCCTAAAATACTGGCAACCGAACTGCGCGAACAATTGCCTATCCCGGCCGTTCAACGCTTGGCACCACGAGAATCCTCGTGCATTCATAGGCTTAAGTCGTTGCTTTTGCAAGTTACCCACAGAGTTGTGAACACAATCTGTGGATAAGGCTTGGCGTTTCCCGCCGTAGCCATGGCTGCCGTAGCTGACTGGCCGGCGATGCGTAGTCAAATCGATATAACAAACTTGCCCATAATCTTCGCATTCACGGTCATGAACACAATCAGTCCCATAATTGGACAGATCTGAAGGTGTCGGCCATCGCATAGGTGGCACAGTCGGCCAGCACGGGAACCGCCAGCATTTCGGTCCCGACGATTCCGAGGCCGAATAGGAGGAACGCGAACTCGCCGGCGATCGGATTCTGGGCACGCGCTGCCTGCGAGGACGTTCGGGCGCGGCAGCCCGGTAAGTTTGCGCTTGCCGGGCAAGCGGAGCTACCGCTCCGGTTTGCAACAACAACACACGAATGCCGCCGGCGCATTATTACTCCACTGCCTGACGCCCTTCATTAAAGACAAGAACGTTTTTACTGCGCCTCAAACTTGCAAACCCGCTGCCAATATTCATCGGATCGCCCTTCCGGACTTCCCTCTTGTTTCCACAACACGTAGGCTCGCTCGCTTAAGTGTTGGTACAGAGCGCGATGCCAGTATTCCTCTGCATGTCCTTCCGGGTATCCGTCTTGTTCCCACAGAAAGTAGGCCCGTTCGCGCACGAGTTCATCTAAGCCGACTTTCGTTTCCGAACTGCTCTTTAGATCGTCCCCGTAGGAAGCCATCTGACCGCGACGGCCGACATGGATTCTTGCGGTCAGGCTCCCCAGTTCGGCATCAGGCACCAACCGCCCATAGGCTGCCGCCTCCAACGCCTTCGCTTCGTACGCGGCATCATCTGCCGCGTCTCCAAATTCCCCCAGTGTAATCGGGTAGGTGTGGATGACAGATCCACTGCTGTCTAACACATCAACCAGGCACACTCCCATCTCACGTCCCTCCAGTTTCGTTTGCTAATGCCTGCGTCGCAGAGACACTTGCGCGCATTCACAATTGGGCGTTTGCGACGCCCTTCGAAGGAATTATCCTGCTTTGATTCATCGCGTACAAGGGACCAAAGCACCTGAGCGCAAGTGTTGCAAAGCTTATCTGCCGTTTGCTTTCACTGGCATATAGCCCGTGCGGCAGTGGCCGCGCTAGGACGAGCAAGCAGACGACCTGTCCGCCGCGTGACGAGCGCTCTTTTTTAAGGTTCAATGAACGCGCCTCGAACTTGTCTTCGGTGCGTCCGACGTGAGGCTTAGGCGTTTTGCGCATATATCGAGAGAGGATGGGTACCGGCCGTCACGGAAGCGTCAAGATCATCCAGGGCAGCGCACCATGCTCTAACAAACAGATCGGAGGGCGGCAGTTGAGCGCGGCACTGCTTAAATATCAACTGGCGGTCTGTCAGCCCGTTCGGAATGGTTTGGGGGCGAATTCATTCGAGCCGGCGCTGAGACGTTCGTATTCCGCGATCAACTGAGCACCGAATAACAGGAGCGTCGCGAGGGCTTCGAGACTGAAAAGAACAACGATCGCTGTTGTCAGCGAACCATATACGACGCTTACTTGAGATAGCGTTGCAAAATACCAGACGAGTACGTGACGTGTCGCTTCCCACAGTAAGGCCGCCGCGATCGCGCCGACCAGCGCGTGCCTGAACGTCGGGCGACCGACTGGGATCACGAGATAGATCGACGTCAAGACAAAAATTTCTCCCGCAAGTCCGAAAAGATAAAGCAATACGCGTGAGGCACCGACAAGAGAGACGTGCCAGCCGAACGCGTCAATGCTGTTGGCGCCGACGGCCTGCAGGCCACTGGAAACGAGCGTGACGAGGAGNACACCCAGGCCCAACGATAGNCTGTAGCAATAGGGGAGCAGCGCGGAAATCAGGAAGTGTCGCCGCCGAATTGCCACCCGGTGCACAAAGATTACTGACATCGCGTTTTCTAGCACGGTGAACGCCAACGAACTGAAGAAAATCATGGTGCAGAGAAGTACCCAACCTATTACGGCACGGTGCGCAAGGAAGTTCGCCAGTTCCCGAACAATGGCCTTCGCTTGCCCTGGGACTAACCACTCGAGCAGATGCGCAAGCGAATCAAGTAGCACCCTTTGTTCAATGAGGTGTGACAGCGCGATCACAACCAGGATGAGTAGCGGGACGATCGAAAGCAGCGCGTAGTAGGCAACCGCGCCTGCGAGCAGCATCCCTTGGTTCGCGCGAAACGCTTTCAAGGTTTTCACCACGAACGTTGCCGGATGACCTGCAATGGTCCGCAATGCGCTGTCGTGTATCTGTTGCATAACGCCTCCGCTGCCCGGCCAAACTTCGATTGCACTTCGTTCACTTCCCATCAGGGGTGGCTCCCGAAACTCCGGAATCCGAACGCCTTCTTGTGGACCGAAGCACCGTCGATGCCCCGGTCATCGAATCAGCCGAACGACGGTGCGGTGCGACACGCGTTCCGGCGTCTGTGCACCATTACATAAATTGTTCGAGCGGGCAGCGACGACTCCGATAATTTTGCCGGCTAAAACGGCCACGGTTGGCGCCTCCGCGGATTGTCGTAAAACGAAGTCGACCCGTGGTTTCAGCCGCCACTTGATACCTCCGTTTTGGACAGTCGCGAACATTCGACGACGGTTTTTTTAAGACTAAGCCTTCCTCCGACCTCCGACTTCAATGCCTTAGCCGAAGGGCAGGTTGTGGACCGGTCCCAAG
>JGI12635J15846_10004053_pt1 | contig 12672 bp, 12 predicted proteins | sample BlaSpr_A8_OM2_M2_FD_15846 | JGI IMG/M metagenome (IMG submission 15846) | reverse complement strand
CGCCGGTGCGTCGAGAAGCCCTGCATCCGGTAGCGGCCGAGCTGGGCCTTGAGCTGGATATCCTCGATGACCTCCTTGCTCCAGATCCGGGACTCTCGTAGGACGGGCCTCGGGGCGTCGCTCACAGCGCCGACCTCCAGAGCTCGGGCTCTTGCTTGCTGAAGTTCCACAGACGGCGTCCGCTCTCGACCTTCTTGAAGTCAAGCCGGTCGGCGTCGATGCCGAACTCCTTCAATGCCGTCCGAAGGAAGTCACGATCCTGATCGGTGGGCGCCTTCTCGACGGCGTCGGCGCCATAGGCGGCGACATTGCCGCCGACGTAGATCGTTCCTTCGTACATCGAGTCGCCCAAACCATCAGCGGCGTCCCCGCAGATGATGATCGTGCCCCGCTGCATCATGAAGCCGCTGAGGTAGCCCGCGCTGCCGCCGATGATCAGGGTGCCGCCTTTCATCGAGATGCCGGCCCTCGCCCCGCAGTCGCCGCGGATGAAGACCAGTCCACCGCGGATCGAGACCGAGGTCCCCGACCCGGCGTTGCCGTGCACCTCGACGCGCCCACCCATCTGGCACTCCGCCAGGCCCCAGCCGCAGTTGCCGTCAATCACGATGTGCGCGCCGTCGTTCATCCCAGCGGCGTACCAGCCGACCGAACCTTTGAAGTGGATTCTTGCCTGCGTCTTGAGCGCGACGGCAAGGCAGTGCTGGCCTACGACGTTGAGCACCTCGATGTCGGTGGCACCCTCCGCCAGCAGGCGCGCGATCGCCACGTTGATGGCGCGCGTGCTCAGCCCTTCGGCGTCGAGGACAACCGTGCCCGCTAGGACCTGAGCCACGAGCGGACCTCCTTCGCCTGCAACTCGCGGGGGACCAGGTGCGGATCGCGAAGCACTTTGCGGATCGCGCATTCCTCGGACGCCAGGACCACGAGCTCATCGTCTTCTGCGAAGAGCAGCGGCTTCATTGCGAACTGGTCGCGGGCGAGGCCGATGCCGTCCTTGGTGGAAACCAGGTACGCGAAGGTTCCGTCGAGGTCGCTGACCGAGGCTTCGAGGGCATCCTGCATCGAATGGCCGTCCTCCAGACGATCGGCAAGGTAAACGGCGATCACCTCGGAGTCGTTCCCCGTCGAGAACTGGTGACCCTTGAGCTCCAGATGCCGGCGCAACTTGTGGTAGTTCGTGATGTGCCCGTTGTGAACCACGGCGATGTCAGGGAACGGTCGCGCCCAGAACGGATGGGAGTGGGCCGTATCGACCCGGCTCTCGGTCGCCATCCGCGTGTGCCCGATGCCGTGACTGCCCTGGATTCGGGCGACGTGATAGACCTTGTCGATGTCGTCGGCAGCACCAAGGTCCTTGATGATCTCCATCGAACGACCGATGCTGAAGACGCGGGCGCCATCGACGCGGTCCTCGATTCGATCAGCTAGCTTGCCATCCGCGTCCGAGTCGACTTCGAGGCGGACGTTGTGACCCGCCGACTTGAAGTCGGTGACCCGCACCAGCTCGCCCGCGGCATCGGCGACGGCATGGCCATCGCCCTCGCTGAAGAGCGCGGGATCCAGGTCGACGCGGACCAGGTAGGTGTCCGCTTTGGGTTCGGAGTAGACGGCGAACCCCGCCGAATCCGTGCCGCGGCGGAAGAGCTCCTGGCACATGTCGACGAGGGTCTTCCCCAGCGGGCCGTAGGGTTCAGGTCCTTTGTAGAAGACGCCGGCGATCCCGCACATGTCCCACATCCTCCTGGCGCGATTCTGGCGAGCTGAAGTTGTAATGGTATCGGCCGACCGTCGAATCTCCTATGTTGCGATGGCTACGTTGCGAGCGCCGGATGTGTCAGATCTCTACATGTCCATTTGGACGATGTCCACGGGGACGCGACTGCGGCGGGCCACCCGGCCGGTCTCATCCCGACGCTGCAGCCGTGACCATAACGTGGGTCGACGCCGGCCCATGACCACCACGTCGGCCCTGGTCGCGAGCGCCTCGCTCGCGATGGCTTTGGCGGGATTCCGGGTGGCGACCACCCGTCCCTTGGCGGTAAAGCCCCGGCGCTCGAGCTGCTTGACGACCTCGGCCACCAGCTCGGCCTGCGTCTGCCATTCCTGCTTCGACGGGCGGAGACCTGGATGCTGCAGCCCGAGCGCGGTACCCCATATCCGCGCAATGGACAGCACATGGATCATGGGGCGGCCCTTACTCGCGAGCGCCACCGCCCGCTCGATCACCGCCTTGTCGAACGGCTCGCCAGCGGTCGCCAGCAGGATGGCCGACGGCGAGGATGGAGTGGTGCGTTCGATCGTCCGTTCCTCCATCCTCACCACAGCAATTCCCTAGCGCGATGCGTCCCGGTCGCTGCCCACGCCAACCTGAACCGCGTCCGCCGCGATCGTCGACGTGCTTGTCGCGGCGACACCCAACCGGCGATCCTGGGCCTTGCGCCACCAGTAGAGCGGCAAATAGGCCAGCACGACAGCAATGCCGACGAAGTAGGCAATCAGGTTGTTTCCCGTCCCACCGGTCGCGCATCCGGTGATGGCACACCATGGCAGGCCGACTGCCCAGATAAACGCGTACAGGGCGGCAACACCTAGGGCCACGTACTTCATGAACTCAGGCAGGCGGTAGGGCCGGTGCAGATCCGGACGCCAGCGGCGCAGGAAGTAGTAGCCGATCAGAACCGGCACGAACGATCCGACGTAGCCGACGTTGCTGAAGACGTAGATTACGGCCGGCGCGCCGAACAGCATGATCGCGATGTTCAGCACCACGTTGAAGCCCATCGAGACATCCGGCACCTGGTGCTTGTTGACGTGGGCGAACAGGCGCGGGGCCTGGCCGTCCAGCGACATCTGATAGACAGACCGGGCGCAGCCCATGATCGCGTTCAGACTCGAGAGCGCCAGGGCGATGATCAGTGCGGCCGACATGATCTGGTTCAGGCCCGGGATATTGAAGATGTGTCCCACGAACGTCGAGAAGAGCGCCAGCGGGTCGCTCTGGATCTGTTTGAGTCCGAGGACCGCCAGCATCGAGAACGGAATCAGGGTGTAGATGAAGACCCCGAACCCGCCTTCCAGGTTCATCGCGATCGGCGCGTCCCTCGATGGATTCTTCGTCTCGCCGATGTAGCAGGCGGCGGCCTCCATGGCGATCACGTTCCAGGTGAGCAGGGCCCAGTACTGGATCGACAGCGCGATGCCGTGCCCGGAGAAGAGACCCTGCCCGTCGGGCGTGGTGAAGGGCCAGACAAAGCCGCTGTTGAGACTGGATGGGTGGAAGAACGGCAGGACAGCGATCAGGGTCAGGGTCACGACCGTCAGCACGCCCAGCACCGTCGCCAACCCGGTTCCGAACCGGATCCCCAGGTACGCCGGGATGAAGAGCGCGATCCCGATCAGCGTGCCCAAGGCGAACGTCAGCAACGACACCGGCGGCAGGCCGAGAAGCGAGATCTGCGGGCCGCCCGAGATGTTGAACAACGATTGGATGTAGGAGCCGATCAGCAGGTTATTGACCGCCAGCACCGGCGCCCAGCCGAGCCAGTACATCCAGTTGGTGACGCCATTGATGTGCGGGTAGATCTTCGGCAACCGGTCCTTGAAAGCGAAGTACGCGTAGGCCGGCGCCCCGCCGGTGCGTTCCGGCATCATTGCCGCCAGCTCGGCGACGAACATACAGAGCAGCCAGCCGGTGACCGTGATGATGAAGAAGTTCGGCAAAGCCGCCGAACCCATGCCCGCGAGCACCGGACCGACGACGCCGGTGACCAGGATGGTCCCCGCCAAGCCGACGACGAACGCCCCCCACCAATTCGTTTCTTTTCGCAGCTCGCCGCCAACGTAGGTGTCGACCTCGGTTCCGCCGACGTTGATCCCCACTTGGTTCTCCTCCTCTTGCTACGATTCCGCGTTCCGGTCTCCCCCTAGACGAGCTGTAAGTACTTCTTCACCTCCCAGTCAGAGACCTGATCGTGGTAGGCCTTCCATTCCCGTTGCTTGACGCGCACGAAGTAATCGACATAGTCCTCGTCGATCGCGCGGCCAAGCGCCTCGCGCAGAACTTCGTCACGCTCCAGGTGCCGGGTGGCGTCGAGCAGGTTGGACGGCAGCACATCGATGTGGCGCCGCTTCAATTCCTCGGTCGGTACCTCGTACATGTTCGAGAGGTTCGGCTCACCCGGGTCGAGCTTGTTCTCGATGCCATCGAGGCCGGCCGCAAGGATGACAGTGGCGGTCAGGTAGGGGTTCGTCGCGCCGTCGACAGTGCGGTCCTCGAAGCGGCCCGGCGCCGGGACGCGGATCATCTGGGTGCGGTTGCTGCGTCCGTACGTGATGAATGCCGGCGCCCAGGTCGCACCCGAGCTCGGCGCGCCGGTGATGAGCCGCTTGTAGGAGTTGACGGTCGGGGCGCTGACGGCGATGTAGGCCTTGGCGTGCTTGAGCAGGCCGCCGAGGAAGTGGTATCCGAGCTCGGAGAGGCCCAGCCCGCGCGCGTCATTCGGGTCTTCGAAGAGGTTGCGGTCGGTGTCCGCATCCCAAAGGCTCATGTGGAGATGACAGCCGTTGCCCGTCAGGTTCGTGAACGGCTTCGGCATAAAGGTCGCGAGCAGGCCCTGCCGCTGCGCGAGTGTGTGGACCATGTAGCGGAAGAAGATGACGCGGTCCGACGTGGTCAGCGCGTCCGAGTAGACGAAGTTCGACTCGAACTGGCCGTTCGCGTCCTCGTGGTCGTTCGCGTAATTGTCCCAGCCGAGTTTGCTTTCATACTTCGACAGCGTCGAGATGAAGTCGTACTGGCGGGTCAGCGGCCGCATGTCGTAGCAGGGACGTTCGGCGTTGTCGAGGGCGTCGGCAATTTCGATCCGGCCATCGACCTGGCGGAGGAGGAAGAACTCGCATTCCGCGCCGATCTTGAAGACGTAGCCTTTGGCCTTCGCTTTCGCCAGCTGCCGCCTCAGGATGGTGCGCGGATCGTAGGGCCACTCCTCGCCTTCGACGCGGATATCACACGCAAACCGGGCTAGGTCGGGTTGCCAGGGAAGCGGTGTGAAGCTGTTCGGATCGGGGATGGCCATCATGTCGGTACTGTGGGGCCCCTGCCCGATCTCCCCAGCGGCGAATCCGGCAAACCCGGCACCCTCGGTAAAGAGGTCGTCTAGGTGATTGGCCGGGACCAGCTTCCCGGACGGCCGAGCGTACATGTCGACGAATTGGGCGAAGAGGAAGTCGATCTTCCGCCGCTTGATTTCCTCCCGGATATCCTCGAGTGTCTTGCCGGTCGTCGCAACCTTGGGCTTCTCAATCACCGCTGCCATGCGTGTCCCTCCTCTCTGCTGCTGCCGCCTTCCGAATTGACCTGAGCTTCACCGCCTTCACCGCCATCGCCAACGAGAGCCAGTCTTCCTTGTCCAGGTCGAGCAGGGCGACGCGCTCGATCCGAACCAGCCGCTGTCGCAAGGTGTTGGGGTGCATGTAGAGCTTCCGGGCAGTCTGCGCGATGTTGCCCTGGTGCTCGAGGAAGGCCTCGAGCGTCCCAAGCAGTTCCGTACCGCGCCGCCGCTCGTACTCGACCAGACGCTCCAGCCCGTCCTGGTAACGGTCGCGCACCATCCCATCGACTGTGAGCACGTATCGGTAGGGGCCGAGGTCTTCGTAACTGAAGACGCCGGCCGCCCCGCGCAAGAGCGCACCGACCTGCGCCGCTGAGGCGGCCTCGTCGAAGCCATGGGCGAAGGAGCTCGCGCCCTGACAGATATTCGAGATGCCGATCGCCAGCGGCCCGGCCTCGGTTCCACCACTCACTTCGTAGGCGCGACGCACGAGGCCGGCGAGATCGCTGCCATCAGCCGGCAGCCGGAGCAGGGCACGGATCGAGCCCTCGCGCCGGTCGAAGATGGCACTGGGCAGCTCGGCCCGCAAACGGGACTCCATTCGGGTCGCGACCTGCCGCCAATCCGCCAGGGCTTCGGCAGGTTTGCGCGCGGTGCGCCGCCCGGCCGAGCGGGGCCCTTCGGTCCACGGAACCGCATGCATGACGACCTGCCGGGCGTCGAGGTCGCAATGCAGGCGGGCGGCCTGCGCCCGGAGCTCGTCGCTATCAGCGTCCTCTCGCTGGAGCGCTTCGAAGAAGTCCTTGACCAGGTTCTTCTCCTTGAGCCAGTCGATCAGCTGTAGACGCTTGATCGCCACGGCGGCCTGCGAGGCGATGGCTGAGAGCACGCTCGGCGCGTCGCCGGGGCCGTCAGCGGTGAGAACGCAGAGCACGCCCAATCGCTCGTCGCCGGCGACCAGGGGCGCGAACAGGGGCGTCCCGCGGACTCCTTCGCCCCAGAGCGCCTCGGCCAGGGCCTGGGCCTCCTTTGCGCCCGGCCGTCCCGCATCGATCAACCGGAACCACACGTGCTTCGCGTCCAGCGGGCGCGCCTGGGAGCGAGGTGGGCTGGACGCATGGAGGATCAGGCGCTCGGCGGAATCGAAAAGGTAGACCTCGGTGGATGCCGCCTGCAGGAGCATCCGCGTCCGGTCCGCGATCATCGGCAGGAGCTCGTCGAGGCTGGGCGATGCGGCCACCCCCTGCGCCAGCTCCGAGAGCTGCGTCAGCAGGGCGACCCTGGCGGTGGCCTGGTCATAGAGGGTGGCGTTCTCCACCGCGCCGGCGACCAGCGCCGCGGTGTGCTCGACGAACTCGAGGTCCGGCCGGCCGAACTCGTGCGGCGCTTCGGCATGCAGGGTAATGACGCCGATGAGCTCGCGACTTCGGGCGAAAATGGGCACGGAGACCAGCGACTGGAATTGCTCCTCCTCGAGCTCGGGCACGTAGTTCACGCGGGGGTCCTCGAGCGCCTTGTCCCGGATCACCGCTGACTGCCGGGTCTTGGCCACCCAGCCGGTGAGCCCGTTTCCGACCGGGAAGCTCACGGTCCCCTCCAGGTGGGCGTACACCGTCGAGGCAGCGCGCAGCGTGAGCAGGTCATCGTGCACGAAGTAGATGAAGCAGGCGTGGCACCGGGTGGCTTCGGTGACGAGGCTCACGATCCGCCGGAGGATGCTCGCCAGGTCGGGCCCCGCGCCGATCGCCTCGATGACCTGGTACAGGTACGACGCATCCCGGTATTCGGCGCGGGAGTCCGGCAGGCGTGCGCCCACCACCCCTTTCGACTCGCGCGGCCGCGTGCGTTCAGCGAGCTTCAGCCGGCATCCCCTCCTGCTGTTGTGGTGCTTATTGTCAACCTAGGCAACTGGCTGTCAATACCGGGAAAAGGCGATTTCTGGGCTGCATCGCCATGGATAGGGATCCCAATATGGTGACTTCCTCCATGGTTTTCGGCACTCTATCGATCGCACCGAGGGTAACATGTGTGGTGAATGAACTTGTTGTTTCGAACCGAGGGAGGTGAGTGAGATGAGGATGGCGTTGACCGCGAGCATGGGCTGGCTGGCCGTACCCCTGCTGGTTATCGTGGCGATCGGCTACATCTGGATCGTGAGCGCGCTGCTTGGCCGCGAGCAGAGCCCGAGAATCCGCGTAGCGCGAGTCGAGCGCGCCGACCGCGCCGCCTGACCCTTACCCAACGGTGCGGGGCGGCCGCACCGTTGCGCCGGCGGCGGGCGGCTTGCCCTTGGGAGGCCCATATATAAAGAGGTATGCGAGCCCCGCCGGCCGACTGGTGGCAGACCTGGTTCGGGCCCGGGTATCTGGCGCTGTACGACGCCTTCCTCGCTGAGCGGACCCCGATCGAAGTCGACCAGATCGAGGCCCTGTTGCAGCTCCGGCCACCCCGGCGAATCCTCGACCTGCCCTGTGGCCAGGGGCGGCACGCGATCGAGCTGGCCCGGCGCGGTTACGAGGTGACCGGGGTCGACCTATCCGCGTACATGCTGGGCGTGGCCCGGGAGCGTGCCGAAGCACACGGCGTCAAGGCGCGGTGGCTCATAGGCGATATGCGAGAGGCGTTACCCGGCGAGACCTTCGACCTGATTCTCAACCTCTTCACCAGCCTCGGCTACTTCGACGATGAGGCGGACGACCGTCGCGTGGTGCTCGCCGCCGCGTCGATGCTCGAGCCCGGCGGCCGATTTCTCCTCGAGGTCATCAATGGCCAGCGGATCATGGGCAATTTCCAGGAACGCGAATGGTTCACCGTCGGCGACACGGCCGTGATGGAGCGGCGATCGCTCGATCGGCCGACGCGTCGCATGGTGGTAGAGCGGACGGTCAGTTCTACGGACGGAGAGGAAACCAGCGTCCATGCGGTCCGCCTGTACAGTGGCCCGGCCCTGAAAACCATGCTCCACGCCGCGGGCTTTAGCCGGTTGGAACTCTACGGAGACTGGGACGGAGCGCCGCTGACGCCGGAGAGCCTGCGGGTGCTCGCCGTCGGTACCATGCCGCAATGAAGCTTCTGCTCGAAATCCTGATTTCGGCCGTGCTGCATCCGCTCGCTTATCTGCTTGCGCTCATCAACATCCTGGGGCGCGACGACCTCACGGGAGGCCAGAAATTGCTCTGGGCGATCATCTGCATTGTTTGGGGCATAGGACCGATCCTCTACATAACGATCGGCGGCGGCGCACTCTGGTAGCCGGTCAGGCGATCGCCCGCAGCACGTTGGTCGCGCCGGCAATCTGCAGCGGGCCGGGGCCAAGCTCCGCTTCGATCGCGCGCCTGGCGCGCTCGAGCAACGCGGTTCGCTCGCTGGGAGAGACCTGATCGAGGCGGAGCGCCATCGACCACCAGCCGGCAGACATCTCGATGAAGTGCTGCGGACTCGACCAGGTGGTCGACTCCTCGTAGCGCGCGACATCGACCGCGCTGAAGCCGGCCTGTTTGGCGGCGCCGGCAAAGGACTCTTCATCCTCAACGATCCGTCGGGTCGCAAACTGGTCGCGCGCCTTCGGCGCCGGCGGGAGCGCGCCGCCGACCGCACGCTCGAGGATGGCCTGCGCAGCNCTGGGCTGCGACGGATCGACGGGCACGCTTGCCGCCAGCCGTGAGCCCGGCTTGAGGACGCGCCTGGTTTCCGACAGCGCCCGTCGCAGGTCNGGGACGAACTGCAGGCCATGGCCACAGACGGCCGAATCGAAGCTGTGATCGGGAAAGCGAAGGTCTTCCATGTCCATCAGCTCGAACCGCACTGGGAGACCGGGCGGGGTCTCGCGCTGCGCCAGCTCGATCATCCCGGGGGCCAGGTCGATTCCGACTACCGTGCCGCCAGGTGAAACGGCTATGGCGAGGGGGTAGCTGAGCGTTCCGGGGCCACAGGCCAGGTCGAGGATCCGCTGGCCGGGTGTGGGGTGGAGCCAGTCGACTGCGGCGGTCCGGCCATGAGCTTCGCCTCTGGCCATGACTTCGTCGAGGCGTCGTTTATAGGCGGCCGCAACGCGGCTGAAGGTGCCCGGGTAAAGGTCCTTGGCGGCTGGCTGTTCCAAATAAAAAGGGCGGGAGCCCAGCTCCCGCCCCTCAGGATAATCAGTCGTTAATCGCGCTCGCCTTTGGCGCAGGTCGTCGGTGTCTCCTGGATGACGGTGATCTGGATCGTCTCCGTGATCGTGATCAGCACGGTCTGGCACGTCACGGTGATGGTGCCGGTCGAGTGGCCATCACCCAGGGCAATGATTGCGATCGTGTTGAACTCGGCGAGCTCGTTCTCTTCGTCCTGTGGTGTCACGAACTTGAGGTGGGCGAAGCGGTCCTGGTCGCTCTTGATGGCGGCAACGATCGGCGCGACGCTACCGTGGATCTGCGACTTCGCCGTCGCCAGCTGCGGCTGGACCTTGGCGGCGACCTGCGAGCTGGTAACCGCCTTGGTGACCTGCGTGCCGCAAGAGGACTCGGTCGCGTTNAGCTTGCCAATGAGGTCATCGCCNGCTTTCTTGACCGCGCTGACCAGCACGACCTTCGCGTGCTCGTCAACCGGCTGAATCACGGCGACNGTGTTGTGGTCGTCGTGCGAGACGATGATCAACGTCGTGGGGACAGCCGCNACGGTCAGCACACTCACTGCGGTAATGGTGATGATCCGTTCGCTGATCCACGCGGTCAGGATCGTGAACATTACGCTGGGCCTCCTTGAGGATCGACTCCTCTGTGAAGATGAACGCCGGATAAAAGCCGGTCATCGACGCCGGATGGCGGCTGTTACCGTCCTGTACCGGGGCGGTCAAGCGTCGCGACGTCACCGTCGGTGGCCCGTCACTTGCCTGCCCCCCCGGTGCCAGCTTTGTGTTGACGCCTAAACTTGAGCGCGGCTATACTTCTGCGCTATATGGGCTCCAGGCAGAGGGGGTGCAATCCAGTTGTCGGAGATCAAGGTTCGCGAGAACGAGACCTTTGAGAGCGCCCTGCGCCGCTTCAACAAGAAGATCAAGCAGAACGGTGTACTCTCGGAAGTCCGCCGGCGTGAGCACTACGAAAAGCCCAGCGTAAAGCGCAAAAAGAAGATCGCGGCGGCGCGCAAGCGGCGGGCTCGCACCACGTAATCTGACCCGCCGAAAGGCCGAGGCGATCCTGGTGAACATATGAGGCAGCGCGGCTCCTCAGCGATCGATCAACTCCGCCGGCGCGGGCGCCTGTTCGCACGCGATCTCCGGCTGGGGCACATCGGCGCCGGTGGGCGCTGGCCGCCGTATCTGCGTTCGGGGGTCATCACACTGGTGCTGGCGCTCGCCACCGCGCTTGTGGTGGCCCAGAACTTCCTGCCCAACCGGCTCAACCTCCGCGCGGGTGACGTGTCCAGCGCGGACGTTGTCTCCCAACGCTCGGTTCGCTACGAGAGCCAGACCAGGCGCGAGGAGGCGCGGACCGCTGCATTGGCGCAAGTCCCCGACCAGTTCGACGGAGCGGTCAGCAGTCAGCAGCGACAGGCGGTCGATTCGCTCGCGACCAAGGTCGCCGAGCTGCGCGCGTCCTCGAGCTCAGGGCCCGACCGGTCGGCGCAGTTGAGCCTGCTGGAGCCACAACTGAGTGATGCACAACGGCAGTACCTCCTGCAGGCGGATGAGGGAACCGTCGCCTCCGTCTTCAAGAGTGCCGGCGATATCCTGCAGGCCCTCGAGAGCAACGGGATCAAGGCCGACACACTCAAGAGCGCCCAGGACACGGCGCAGACCCGGGCCGCGGCGCTTCACCTTGACGCCACGGGCGCCTCGGTCGTTGCGACCCTGGTGCGAGCGCATTTGAAGGTGAACTTCCTCTCCGCGGAGACGACGCTCAAACGCCAGCAGGCGAGCGATGCGGTGCCGTCCGTCTTCGTCAACGTGGCCCAAGGTCAGACGATCATCCGATACGGCGACCTGGTCACCCCCTTTCAGCTGGAAGAGGCGCAAGCGGTCGGGCTGCTCGCGCCCACGACCGACTGGGCCCGCATCCTTGCCGTCTTCATGCTGGTCATCATCCTGTTCGCCGTCGCACTGGGATATCTCGGGCAGTTCCGGCCCGCGATTCTTCGCGATCCACGACAGCTCGCAACACTCGGCGGGTTGATGCTGGTGCTGCTGGTCGTGGCCAAGGTCGTCGTGCCGATCAATCCCAACGCGCAGTACATGGTGCCAATGGCGGCAGTTCCGCTTCTCGTCGCCGCCCTGATGGACACCGGGCTCGGCATCATCGTCGCCCTCGCCGTCGGCTTACTGACCGGCATCATCGCGGACAATGTTCTGCCCCTGACCCTCGTCGGATTCCTGGGTGGCGCCATCGGGTCGATCTACGTGCATCGGCTCGAGCGGCTCGGTCAGTGGGTCACCGCCGGCATCCTGGTTGCCGCTGCGCAGTTCGTGGCACTGGTCTCTCTCTCCCTGATCGAGCGCCACCAGTCGCTGGACGAGATCCTGGCGATCGGCGCGCTCGCGCTCGTCAACGGCCTGGTCTCGGCCCTGATCGCCGCCGGGTCACTCACCTTCCTGGGGGAGATCACGCGCGTCATCACGCCTATGAAGCTGCTGGAGTTGATGACCCCCAACAACCCGCTGCTGAAGCGGCTGATGGTGAGCGCGCCGGGCACCTACAACCACTCGATCGTCGCCGCCAACCTTGCGGAGACGGCGGCCGAGGCGGTCGGCGCCAACCCGGTGCTGGCGCGGGTCGGCTGCTACTTCCACGACATCGGGAAGATCCGCCGGCCCCACTTCTTCGTCGAGAACCAGGCTGACATCGGCAACATCCACGAGAACCTGTCGCCGACGACGAGCTCCGACATCCTCAATGCCCACGTCACCGAGGGCGTTGAGCTGCTCAAGCAGTACCGTTTTCCGACGGCGATCCGCGAAATCGTTCAGCAGCACCAGGGCACGACGGTGAAGCGCTACTTCTACCGCCAGGCGCTCGAGCAGGGGCTCGACGTCCGAGAGGACGACTTCCGCTATCCGGGCCCGCGGCCTCGGTCCAAGGAAGCGGCCATCGTGATGATCGCCGACACGATCGAGGCGTCGGCCCGCACCTTGAAGGATCGCAGCACTGAAGGAATCCGCGACCACGTGCACCGCATGGTCCAGGGATTTATCCGAGACGCGCAGCTCGACGAATGCGATCTGTCGTTCCGCGATCTCCACCTCGTGGAGGAAGCGATGTCGAACATGGTGGTCAGCATCTACCATGCCCGGATCGAGTATCCGGCCGCGGTGCAAGAGACCGCGACCGCCGGCGCGGCGGTCGATGCGACGGGGGGCGGTCAC
>JGI12635J15846_10004052_pt1 | contig 12673 bp, 16 predicted proteins | sample BlaSpr_A8_OM2_M2_FD_15846 | JGI IMG/M metagenome (IMG submission 15846) | reverse complement strand
AACCGCACGGCCGCAGACGCTCTCCCGCCGCCGGGTCTCCTGCCGGCCGAAGGGTAGGCTCGTGGCAACCGTCAACGCGGAAAGAGTCGCGCAGGCTTTGAACCTCACGGAGTCCCGCGTCCACCAACTCGTGAAGGAGGGTCTCCCGAAGGAAGCGCGCGGCCAATACGACCCGGTGAAATGCATGCTCTGGTACATCCGGTATCTGCAGCAGGCGCTGGAGAAGAAAAGCGTCCCGACTTTCGACGGTGGCTTCGTGGGGGAACGCGAGGAACGCGTGCGCCTGCTCCGCGCTGACGCGGATCTGCGGGAGATGGAGCTCGCGAAGGAGCGCGGCCTGCTAGTGGCTCTCCCTGATATCGAGGCAACGCTCACCGACCTGGTCCTCACGACGAAGGCACGCATTATGGCGATCCCGCCGCGGCTCGCTCCCGAACTCGTCGGCGAACGCTCGCGCGTCATGATCCAGGCGAAGCTCGAGAAGGCTTGCAACGAATCGCTCGCGTATCTAGCGAAGGCTGTCAACGATGGTGGAAACCCAAACACACCCAAGCGGACTGGCTAATCTCGCCGACGTCCGCGCTCGGGTCTACGCGCACTTCGAACCACCGCCGGACATAACCGTCTCTGAGCGGGCGGTGGGGAACCGCGTCCTTCCAAATGCACCGCTAAACCCGCAGGTGAAGAGCTGGATCGACAACGTGATCGTGCCAACGTTGGTGAGGGAATACCTCGCTTCCGAGAAAAAACGCGGCGAGTCGCTAAACGAGGAGCCTATGGTACAGTGCTACGGCATCAAGACTTTACCCGAGGGGGTTGAGTGAGCCAGCTCCGGTGCGCCGCAATCTACGCTCGCGTCTCTACAGAGATGCAGAGCCGCGCCTCGATCGATGACCAGATTCGGAAATGCCGCCAGTACTCCGAAACTCATGGTCTGAACGTCCTCGAAGAGCACATCTACCGCGAAGAAGCCCTCAGCGGAGTTGGTGCGGATCGTCCTGCCTTAAAGCGGATTCTTCAACTCGCGCTCTCCGTCGCTTCACCGTTTGCAGCGATCCTCGTTGACGACACCAGCCGTCTTTCGCGAACCACGGAAGATGCTCTCTCGATTTTCAAGCGCCTGAACTTTGCCGGCGTAGAACTCATTGCCGTGAGTCAGGGAATCAGTAGCGATCACGAACAATCCGAAATGCTCGTGACGCTTCACGGGCTCATGGACTCACAGTACGTGCGCGAGTTGGCGAAGAAGACGCACCGCGGAATGGAAGGCCGAGCGCTGCGCGGACTGCACACGGGAGGGCGGATTTTCGGTTACGACGCCGTCTCCCTCGGTGAAGGTGCGGGGAAGTAGCTCGTCGTGAATGCTTCCGAGGCCGCTATCGTGAAGCGAATTTTTGAACTTTCAGCCGGCGGCCATTCACTTAAAGCCATCACAAGGACGCTCAACGCCGAGCACGTTTCGTCTCCACGTCCGCGCGACAACCGTGTGGGCGGAGAATGGTGTCCCACTGCGGTTCGCGAGATGCTGAAAAACGAGCTGTACATCGGCAACGTCGTCTGGAATCGCTCGAAGTTTGTGAAAGTGCCGGGGACCAACAAGCGTCAGCGCCGGCTGCGCCCTGAATCAGAATGGCTGCGGTCTTCCAATCCCGAGCTGGCCATTATCCCTGCTGATCTCTGGAGAGCGGTGCGCGCACGGTTTGCTGCGCTTCCGGGGATTTGGGGTTATCCAAAGAGCCGTGGCCTTATGCCGCGCTCCATGACGAGCCCGTACCTGTTCAGCGGACTTTTGAAGTGTGCCAGGTGCGGCGCGAATTTAATCATCGCCACGGGCGGTGGAACGCATCGGCACAAAAAGTATGCGTGCTCGCGGCGTTTCAACCGTGGCGGCTGTGAAAATGATCTCTACATTCGCCGTGACGAGTTAGAAGAGACATTGATCGGCAATATTCAGAGTAGGATACTGCAACCAGAGGTCGTTGAGTACGATGTCATGGAATTTCAGAAGCAACTCGAAGCGGCGCTGGGCGGGGTGTCCGATGAACTCGCCGGAATGCGTAAGCGAAAGACTCAGTTAGAAGGAGAAGTGCGGCGCTTGGTCTCCGCAGTCGCGGAGTCGGGGCACTCTAGGTCACTCCTCGAGGAGATCGGACGGAAGGAAGCCGAGCTCCAAGGCATCGTTGACCGATTGTTGTCAGCTACGCCGGAATCGATCGAGTCGCGTGTTGGTGAAATCCGAAGTTTCGTAACAAACGGCCTCACCGATTTGTGCGACCTGCTCCGCAAGGACACCGCTCTCGCCAGAACAGAGGTTCTAAAGCACTCAAGCGAGATTAAGATGATCCCGGACCTGGCACGGCGCTTCTATATTGCTGACGGTAGCTGGGATTTGGTGGGGGATGATTGGACCGAAGGCGCCAGCCGTCTGACTGGCGGCTTCGGATGGTTGCGGGGGTCAGATTTGAACTGACGACCTTCGGGTTATGAGCCCGACGAGCTACCAGGCTGCTCCACCCCGCACAACCACTATAGCGGAGCAGCGAAATTCCGTCAAATTAGTGATTTACGGGCTAGCTTGCCCCGTTTGTTCGTCTTCAAAGATTCGGCTACCAGGTCGTATACGAAGTTCCGTCGCTCCCGCTTATCTCGCAACCCGAATGCACGTCGTCAACACCCGTGCTGGTCTGATCGGGGCTCAGCACGGTATCCCCGATATGCGTGACCCAATCTTTTTTCTGGCAAACAGGGTCGATCGGAATCTCCCGCAAGTAGTGAGCGTCCACCAGGTCGTCAAGCGACTGCGGAGCCTGCTGCTTATCCAGCGTGTAATTATCGATGGCCTGGCGCATCGTCTGCAGGTCCTGCTTCAGCACCGATTCCCGGGCGCGCTTAACGGTTTTGTCGTACATGACTGCGGCCATGCCAATGAGGATCGAGATGATCATCATCACAATCATCAACTCAATCAGCGTAAATCCGCGCGCCTCCCCGCGATCCAGCTTCCTGGGCCGCTTGCAGCGTTCCGCGCTTATCAAACCCGCCATTCAGTCACCTTCACTCGTCAACCTACCAATCTGAATACTTCGTGCCGTCCAATGCCATGCCGGAAGATTTCGAGTAAACATCGAACACATTCTTCCCGCCCCAACTCGTGGAGTCCGGATCGTCCTGAACCGAGCGCATGCCCCATTCCGGGCGGCCTGTCATCGGGTCCACTGGAACGCGCCGCAGGAAGCGCATATTTTTCCCTGCTGCGCCAGAGCCTCCCACGGCCACGCCCTTCACCAGCGTATCCAGATCCGGCGGATACCCTTCGCTCCCAAGCTCGACGCGAATTTTCTGCTGGTCCGCCAGGTCCTTATACTTGTCAATCGCGCCCCGCATTTCCCGCAAGTCCAGCCGCAATTCCTTTTCGCGCTCGCGAATCACGGTGAATCTTGCAATCGGCAGTGCCATCGACGATAGGATCAGCAGGATGGTGCACGCAATAATCAACTCCAGCAGCGTCATGCCGGCTTGCGCGGAGTTTTTGAACTTGCGGTGCATCAGAACGGCCTCAACCTCGGTTACTTAGGACGATTTATTGCACGCGGAGCGTTGCTTCGCTGGTTACCAGCGGGATGGGCCTTTGCTGGGAATCTTTTGCGTTCACCTGGACAATGGAAAGATTGGTGGTGCCTGGGGCCAGCGCCTTGACCACTATGCCGAGCAGCGTGCCGGTTCCGTTGACCCCCGGCGTGTTTGGCTGCCGCGTCGCGGAGATGATCGCCTGGCCGTGCTCCTTGTCCACCCGCTGCACCAGCGCAATCTCTTGCGTTCCGCCGGAGAGGAAACCTCCGTGGCGCACTTCCTCAATACTGATGATGGCCTGGTTGTATTGCAGCAGCATGGGAACAGAGAAGAGGTCGCTCACATTTTCCACTACCACGCCAATGGTAGCGGTTTGCCCAGGAGCCAGGTTCAGCGTCGCGGGCTCAAAATGAATGCGCGGGCCGCCGGCTTGCGCCTCTGGAACGGCGGGTGTATTTGTCGGTCCTTGCTGCGTTGCGGGAGGAATCGCACCGGGTGCAACAGGGTTCTGCGTCGGCGGCGCCACAGGGGTCGCAATGGGATTCGGATTCGCAGCGGGTGTCTTGATGTCCATCTCGCGTTTCACGCCCGGATATGTTTCGGTTCCGGAGTAAATGGCTCGGAGATTGGCCCGGGTCCATTCGGGCATCCGCACGATTCGCGGAATCAGCACGATCAGGTTTTCATTCTCTTGATGATCTACGTTGTCGGTCGAGAAGAGGTAGCGCATGATCGGCACATTTGCCAGGCCCGGCCAGCCATTCAGCGATTTGCTGTCAGTGCGCTCGAATAATCCGGCCAGGATACTCACTTCACCCTCTTTCAGCCGGACTTCGTGCTCGATTTTTCGCTGACTGATGATGGGCTGCGTAATGCCGCCGATGGGCTGCTGACCGGTCACCGAGGAAACTTCGATGGAGACCTTCAAGCTGATGTCGCGGTTTGCGTGAACGTGCGGGGTGATGTCAACGTTCACACCGACGTCGATGTACTGGAATTGGGTATTGACCAGCGGATTCACGAAGCCCGCGCCCGCCGTGGAGCCCACGCCTACGCCCGCCTGAAAGCTGCCTGTGGCGACTGGTACGCGATCACCCACGCGAAGTTTTGCCGGTTGGCCGTCGATGGCGCGGATTTCGGGGTTGTCGATAATTTTTGTGGTGGTGTCGGTCAGCAAGAAATTCGCCGTGGCCCCTGGCAGCGTCAAAGCCACATCATTCTGATTCAGATGCGTCAACTGGCTAAGCGAAACCGTACCGGGAGTGGAGGTTGGGGTCGTGGTCGAAGTCGACGTACTGTTCGTGGTGGCGTTCGGACTGATGGCGATCGAAGCGCTCTGCCCAGGTAGAACTCCCAAATTCCTAAGTCTGTCGGTGCGCGCCTGCAGGACTTCCACCTGAATCATGACTTCGGGTTTGGCTTTATCAATGTCGCGGATGATTTTTTCTGCGAGAGCGATCTTATCCGGCGTATCGCGGATGATGATGGCGTTCTGCGCGTTCACCTGCTGGATTCGCTTCAGGTCCAGCAGTTGCCGAAGGCCGGTGGTGATTTCGGTCAGGTCCTGCGCGATGGCCACATTGCTCAGATAAAAAGTGCGCACCACCTGCTCTTCATAATCCCGGCGCTTCTGCGTGTTGTCCGGCACGATCATGATGATGTTCTCGGTCACCGGCTTCCAGAAGCCTTTGCTCTGCAATGAGACAATGTCCAACGCCTGTTCCAGCGTCACGTTGCTCAAATCCACCGAAATCCGCCGCGCCTGCAGGTCCGGGTCATAAATCACGGTCAGCCCGGCGAGCTTTCCAATCGTGTCGAACACCACCTTGATGTCGTTGGACATCCGCAAATTAATCGGTGCACGCGAAAGTGGCTTCAATTCCGGCGGCGCGGAGGCAAGTCCTGGCTGTCCATTCTCCATCAGCGGCTGATCCTGCAACTGCGTCGACTTAGCTTGCTCGCCAATCATCTGCAGCGTGCGCTTCAATTCCTGGTCCGCGGACGTGCTGGAAGGGTCCAATATCTGTGCGCGTTGGAACTCCGATACCGCGCCTTGGAGATCTCCCTTCTCCCGCAGCTTGACCCCCTTTTGGACATGTGACGCCCCGGCTTCAAATCGCGCCTGGTCCAATCCAATCTTATAATTTACGTTATGGGGGTCGGATTTCGTGGCTTTCAGGTAATAATCAACCGCGGCGTCGTAATCCTTCAGGTCAACGGCCTGGCGGGCGGCCTTATAGTCCTTCTTGGCCTTCGGGCATCCCGCCACAAACACCACGGCGGCAATTAGGACCATCAACTTACACCATCGGCGCATGTACTCTCCGGAATCTCGACGCAGGGCAAGCCGAGTCTTTACTATCTCATGGAGTCTAGCATCGGCCTTATCAGCCCGGCAAGCAGGTGGATTCTCTTTGTGGTGCCCTTCAAACGGTCCCATTTGCCAGTTCCGTAGCCTTTCCTCCAACGGGTGGCCGGTAGCTGGGAAGGAGCACGCCTGGATGGGCAGCTGTTCCGGACATCCGTATTAGACGCATCATCAGGTAAAATGAAAGATTGTGACCAAGCCGACTAGGAAACCCGAGAAGGGCCCCCAGAAGGGCAAGGACTCCAAGGAGCCGCGCGAAAAGATCGTCGCGCAGAACCGGTCGGCGTCGTACAACTACCACATCCTCGAAAAGATGGAGGCGGGGCTGGTGCTTCACGGCACCGAGGTGAAGGCCTTGCGCGAAGGCAAGGCCAACATTCGCGACGCCTACGTGGATTTCAAACCCAGCGGCCCGTTCCTGGTGAACGCCCACATCGCGCAATATATGCCGGGCGGCCCGTGGAACCACGAACCGCTCGGCGAACGCAAGTTGCTTCTTCACAAACGCGAGATTCATAAATTTTCAGGCCGCATCGAATCCAAAGGATTGACCGTCATTCCTCTGCGCATCTACTTCCGCAATGGCCTCGCCAAGGTCGAAATCGCGCTGGCACAGGGCAAAAAGTCCTGGGACCGCCGCCAGGACGAGCGCACCAAGGAAGCCCGCAGGGAAGCGGAACAAGCTCTCTATCGCAACCGGAGGCGATAAACTCATCATGCAAATCACACTCGACACCAAGCCGTTTGCTGCACTCGAAACCGATGCACTGGTCACCTACGTTTTCGAGAATGGCGACTTGACCCAAGGGCGCCCCGCGGAACTCGATAAGCTCACCGGCGGAATGCTCACGCGACTCTCCCAAAGTGGCGAACTTACCGGTAAATCGCTTGAAACCACGCTGCTGCATGCCCCTGCGGGCTTCAAGGCCGTGCGCCTGCTCCTCGTCGGGGCAGGGAAGCGCGAGCAGTTTAACCCTGCTACGCTGCGTAAAGTTGCTGGCGCAGCCCTGCGCTATTTGAAGGCTCGCGCGGCGCATAAGGTTGTCTTCCTCGTCCGCGAAGCGGACTCGACCGAGGAAGTGGCCCAGGCCGTCACCGAAAGCGCCATTGTCTCCGATTTCGAGACCGACAAGTACAAGACCGACAAGAAAAATGACAAATTTATCGAAACCTTTACAATCGTGGGCTTCAGCGACGCGGAAAAAGCTGCGGGGGAAAAGGGCATTGCTCGCGGCCGCATCATCGGGGAAGCGCAGAACTTCGCGCGGGACCTTGTCAATGAACCTTCCAACAAGTTGACGCCGAGAATTCTGGCCGAGAAGGCCGAAGCCATGGCCAAGGAAGCCGGGTTGGCCGTTGAAATCCTGGACGAGAAGAAAATCGCGGCCCTGAAGATGGGCGCGCTGCTGAGCGTCGCGCAGGGCAGCGTGGAACCGCCGCGGATGATCGTCATCACCTACACGCCCGCAAACTTGAAGCCCGGCGCTCCCGTGATCGGATTGGTTGGCAAGGCGGTAACGTTTGACACCGGCGGCATCTCCATCAAGCCCGCCGACGGCATGGAAAAAATGAAGTACGACATGGCCGGCGGCGCCACGATGCTCGGAATCATGCGCGCCGTTGCCGGCCTGAAGCCAAACGTCAAAGTGATTTGCGTTGTCCCCTCGACGGAGAACATGCCTGGCGGAAAAGCACAGAAGCCCGGTGACATTCAAACCGCCATGTCCGGCAAGACGATCGAAGTGCTGAATACCGACGCCGAGGGGCGCCTGATCCTTGCGGATGGCGTGTACTACGCGAAGCAGTTGGGCGCCACGCATCTGGTGGACGCGGCCACTTTGACCGGCGCAATCGTCGTGGCCCTCTCGAACATCAACGTCGGCGTGTTTGGCTCTGACCAGGCCTGGACCGACAAATTGCTCGCCAGCGCCAAGGCCGCCGGCGAAAAAATGTGGCAGATGCCGATGGACGACGAGTATCGCGAGTTCATAAAGGGTAGCTTCGCGGACATTCAGAATATTGGCAGCGGCAAAGGTGGCGGCTCCATCACCGGCGCCTGGTTCATCCGCGAATTTGCAGGAGACACGCCCTGGATCCACCTCGACATCGCCGGCACCGCCTGGAACGACGACGCCAAGCCCTGGCTAGCCAAAGGCCCCACAGGCGTGGCCCTACGCACCCTCCTCCACCTGATCCAATCCTTCTAACCGAGCTTTGCACCACTTCGCGGGATGACTACCGCCTGTTCTCTTGGGTTTGCTTATTCTTTTTCCGTCATCCCGACCGGAGTGGCCGGCTTTTTCTTTCGCGCCGTCCTCGGCGCGCCGGCCACGGAGCGGAGGGGCCGTGGCAACCAACGCTCCGTTCCACAGCTCTATGAAACGACACCGTCCGCCTTGCCTCCTGCTATCTGTTCGCTGTTATCTGATCGCCCTTTACGGATCGCCGCCCGCTGCTCGTCAACGCCCCAACCATTTGTCCTCCACCCACCCCAAGGAATACAATTCCCCCGGAGACTCCTCATGCCCGATCAACTCATCATCGCCGGCCGCGCCTTCAATTCGCGCCTAATCGTCGGAACAGGCAAATACCGCAGCTTCGAGGAAATGGCTCGAGCTCACGCCGCTTCCGGCGCCGACATGGTCACCGTCGCCGTCCGCCGCGTCAATCTCACCGATAAAACCAAGGAGTCCCTCCTCGACTTCATCGACCGCAAAAAAATCTTCATCCTCCCCAACACCGCCGCCTGCTATTCCGCCGACGAAGCCATCCGCACCGCCCTCCTCGCCCGTGAAGTCGGCCTCTCCAACTGGATCAAGCTCGAAGTAATCGGCGACGAAAAAACGCTTTTCCCGGACACCGAGCAACTCATCCAGGCCACCAGAGTCCTCGTGAAAGAAGGCTTCGTAGTTCTCCCTTACACCAACGACGACCTCATCGCTGCTCTCAAGCTCATTGATGCCGGCGCCGCCGCCGTCATGCCGCTAGCCGCGCCCATCGGCTCCGGCCTCGGCATCCAGAATCCCGCCAATCTCCGCATCCTCCGCGAACGCATCACCGAAGTCCCCATGATCGTGGATGCCGGAGTCGGCACCGCCTCCGACGCCGCCATCGCCATGGAACTCGGCGCCGACGGCCTCCTCATGAACACCGCCATCGCCGAAGCCGCCGACGCTCCCCTCATGGCCGAAGCCATGCGCGACGCCGTCATCGCCGGACACAAAGCCTTCCTCGCCGGCCGCATGCCCAAACGCCTCTACGCCTCCGCCTCCTCCCCCCTAACCGGCGTCGTCCGCTAGGCCGGCCTTAAACACGTGGATTCTCCCGCCAACGCACGCCGCGACCTGCTCCTCGCGCAATATATTTCTTCCTTCGATAAGTTTGGCGAAATGTCAGACAATCCCGACATCTCTCCGATTGTAGGTACGCTTGCTGTTGGAAAACCCAACTACTATGGCCACGTTGCGTGGCGGCCTAGACGCACCGAGCCCCAAACTTCTCTAATGGAAACCATTTACTCAAGGCTTCCAGCAAGATTTCCGCCACTTTTTGAGCGTCTGTTACTTACCTTTCGGTGGGCCGACGTGAGTCTCGACACGTATAGCTTGATGGCGAATCCTCCCGGCCCCGACCTCGAGGGGTTTTTCCAGGGGATCTCAAAAGACCCTGGATTGTGGAAAGCACTAATTCCTGCAGGGTTTCTGCGGCTTGGGAAGGGACCCGACTTGGATTATGACCCAGTGTGCTTCGACATGAATTCGCGAAAAAAGAACCGCGAAATGCGAGTCGTCAAAATCGACCACGAGGAAATTCTTTGCAATTATCGCGTAAAGGTCGTCGCCGAATTGGCACTCAGCTTTGAGGTTCTTGTTCTGCAGACAATCGAGACGGCAAAACAGAAAAGGCCAACCTAATCCCGGCCCTCACGCTACCCAATTCTGAATCTTCAATCCTTTTACCCGCCGGAACTCCCGCTCGTTGTTTGTCACCAGAATCAATCCGGCGGCCAGCGCGTGGGCCGCAATCCACAAATCATTGTTCCCAATGATTTTACCCCTGGCTTCTAGTTCGGCCCGAACCTCTCCATATACTGCCCCCGCGGCGACGGGCAGCGGTGCCGGTGGTAATATCTGCATCATCTCTTGCAGAATCGCAATTACCACTTCTTTCTGGTTGCTCTTTGACACCCCGTACATCAACTCACCGTACGTGATCACCGAAGCTACAGCCTCTCCCTGCTGCAACTTGCCAAACCTCTCCCGCACGCTAGCGGGCGCATTACGGCGAATATAAATGATGGTATTCGTGTCTACGAGAAAACGCGGTTCCATCAAAGTCCCTTGCGCCTCTGCGGCCTGTCTTTCCCGCGGCGAATCTGAAGAATTTCCTCCGGCAAGCTAGCGATAAGATCAAACGCCCGTTCCATTCCCACTGGCTTTTCCTTCAGCACAATCTCGTCCCCGCGCCGGTAAATCTCCACTTCCTTGCTCTTCACACGAAACTGTTTCGGAAGCCTCACCGCCTGGCTGTTCCCCGACTTGAATACCCGTGCTGTGGTCATATCTACATTCTCCTAAAATGTATATACGTAGTGTATATACTTTGACGCACTCCCGCAAGTCCGGCCCTCGTGCATCCTTTTGCCGGCCAGTCACCTCTGTTTGCGCCGCTTAACGCCGGCGAATTGGCACCACCTTCCTGTTAACTCTTGGGATGCGGCTCCGCTCAAATAGCCGCCAGACGCTATATCCTCTCGGTAAGGGTCATCGGCTTCCCGCCGCACACTCTTGTCCGATCGTTCATCGCTCGCAAAAAAAAGGAGGAACCTCGACTTATGACAGGTCGTTCAAAGGGTATCTCTGCTCGGAAGTTCGTTAGGTTTTTTCTCTCGGCTCTGGCGTTCGCGCTTGTCTTCGTCAATTCCGCCGCAGCTCAAACAAGAGCTCCACAAACTGCCGGCGTGGACAACACCAAGATGGGCCCCTACCGCGCCCTCGCGACTCTCGCCTTCAACGCCTCGCAGAAAAGCGACAATGCAACCGCCGCCACCCTCGCAAAAATTCTCGAACGCACCTGGGATAAATCGGAAGACTACGGCGGGGACACGGCCCTCTCCAAAACCAACAAAAAACTCTTCGACGAAATCGACAAGGCCATGGACCAGTTCGTCAGCCTGCTGGTCGAACACCCAACCGCGGCCCCCGACCCGGCCCGCCTTCGCGCCGCCTACACTAACTATCTCGATAAGCTAAAAGCAGCCGACTAACTCAAAGCGTGCAGTGGCCGATCTTCAGCTCGGCCAGCATCCTGCGGCACAGCCACTCCTGGCTGTGCTCTTGGGTTTTTCTCTTTCTTGTTTTGTCATCCCGACCGGAATGGCCGATTTTCTTTTCCGCGCCGCAGTTTGGCGCGTCGGCCATGAAGCGGAGGGACCACGGCAACACTTCAACCCATTCTCGACCTCTGAGAGTTGCAAAGTTTTTTGGAGTGCGGCCTGCCTCGAGCGTAGCCGAGGGCTGGATCAACCGCCGCTTTTGTAAATTCAACCTCACCGCCAAAACAAACCCAAGGCTGCAACCCCCAATCTTCCTCTACTTCATCCACGTCATAATCCAGAATCCCACGCCCGTGCTGATGAACCACGCCACCAGGGTAATCTTGAACGCCTGCGAAAACGCTCGCAAACTATCCACCTTCGCCTTGCAGATCATCGCCAACTCATACACCTGGTCCGTAACGTTCCGCAGCATCTCCTCCGGGCTCACCTTCGCCATCGCCTCGAAATAAGCAGCGCTGTTTTCATACCGGACCACATGCTCGTAATAAAGCAGTTCGCGCCCATCCGCCGGCCTCGCGTGATGCCGCGCAATCCGCGGCGTCAGCACGTGCGAAATCAAATAAAGTGCCCGCACAAATCCCAGCGCGAACACCAGATAGCTCGCCGCATACAACGCACTCGCCGCAATCTCTCCGCCGCTCACCCAGCGCAGCGCCGGCAGCACTTCTTTCCCCAGCGGAATCGTGCTCGCTCCGAAAAACAGCAGGAACGTCACCAGGTATCCCGCCTTCAAATCCGCCGCCCGGATGATCGACTGCTGGTCGTCAAAATTTTTCCACGCGTAGCCCACGCGCTCCGTCATCAATCCTCGCTCTTCTTCATTCACGCGTTCCGCTCCCGCAACTAAGTCGCCGCTGCTTGGTTGGCCTCACATCATCCTGCCGCCATGGCGGCCAGTCGCCTCAAACAACGACAGCACATTCGTCATGCTGAACAGCTCGCGGATCTGTTTGCTCGCATTGACCACTTCCAGCTGGCATCCCCGCGTCCGCGCCGAAACATGCAGCGTCACCACCGCGCCCAATCCTGAACTGTCCATCATCGGCACTTCTTTAAGGTCGAGCACGATGCGTCCCTTTTTCCCGCACGCCTCGCGCATCTCTTCCTTCAGCAGCGCCACATTGTCGCTCGTTAGTCTCCCGTAACACTCCACCACCCACCCGTCCTCAACCTCTCGCCGATGCACTCGAAATCCCCGCGCCGAACTCGTCCCGTCATTCCCTGGCATCTCAACCCTCCGTAGCCGCGCAAATCCCACTCAATCGTGCCTCGGGTTGTACCTCATTTCACACACTTTGCCTAGCGACCTCCGCCCGACTCTCCTCCTCACCCGAGGTAGCGCAGGCTTCCAGCCAGCCCGTCCGCCGCCGCTAACGAGCCGCTCTCGCCTTTTGTAG
>JGI12635J15846_10004051_pt1 | contig 12674 bp, 12 predicted proteins | sample BlaSpr_A8_OM2_M2_FD_15846 | JGI IMG/M metagenome (IMG submission 15846) | reverse complement strand
ACGTATCCGAGAGCCCCCCGTCCTCCTCCTCTCCGTTTTGGAGTATTTGCTGGATGATCCGCTGGGTCCAGGTGGTGCCGGCCTTAAATGGGTCCGCAACAACAATGTCTCGCTCGACAAAGCCGCCCTGGGCCAGGAAGTCTTCCCAAACCATGGAGTTAGAGAGATAGTCTCTAACGACTCTGGTCGGAGCGAGCAGCTGCTTATTCTCCATAGAATTCACCTTCCGTAAAGGGGCGCCCGTAATAACCCATTTGATGGACGAAAGTCGATAAGAAGAACTTGACGTGGGTTCAGAAAAGGGGCCTAAACCACGGGCCCTCCCTTTCCGAGAGTTGCAGCCAGCATAGTTTGCATATAGCGCGCTACCTAGCTAGAATATCGCCTCTCAGAGGCGCAGACTGACCTCTGAGCTGGAGTTTCTTGCTTTACATCGGGTGCAGGTCGCCCCCAGATCGTCGTCGCACCTGTCTCGTCGACCAGCTTTGTGCGGCAGTTTCGCTCACCATGATTATTATTGTGAAGGCGAAAGCTTACGGCGGGCTGTGTTTTGGTTGGGTGCTTCCTGCTTCTTGGATGCGAGTAAGCGCTCAGCGACCAAAACCGGCTAGCGCAATGGCTACGGATATGGCCACCGGCCTTTCCCCACGCGACCGTTGCCTCGCTGTGACGAAATAGGCTGTGCAGCAAGCACTGTGGCGTCAGTCGAGCGGTCCACATCATCGTTAGCGCGCCTTCACGCATGTCGCCCAGTCCGACCGCATGCTCGCTGTGCTGGTTCGAGTGATATCCGACGAAGAATGTCAACGCAGTGGCGCACCATCTTCAGCTCAAGCCCAAGCAAGCGGAAAGTAGTCCTTGAGCGACACCAATTGACGGGCGAGGATCGCCCGTAGCACCAGTGGGCCGAGCTTATCGAAGGGCTATTGACTCGAAGGGCTAGGACAAAGCTGTCGTTCTTTAGATTAGCCTTGTTGTAAGTCAGCCCATTCTGTCTTTAATAGCTGCTCCCCGGCTCGGTTTAACGACTTTTACGGAGTCCTCGGCCGGGCCACGGGACGCAGTCACGTCTTGACCCGCTCCCCCACAGTCGGCTGCTGTGACGTCGGTATCGGTACACCTGGTCCCTGCGGCCGGACGTATCGCGCCCAGGTCAGGGTCGCGGCGCCGATGTAGCACACCAGGAAGATCCAGAATGCCGGCGTCTGAGTGCCGGTGCTCAAATACGACTGCCGCAGCGCCAGGTTGATCCCCATAGCGCCGAGCGCGCCGAGCGCACCTGCGAACCCGATCAACGCTCCCGACATAATCCGTTCCCAGCGGCGGCGTTCGGCCTCGCTGACGTTCAGCGCGCGACTGCGCTCCCAGAAGACCGACGGGATCAGCTTGAACACCGACCCCTTACCCATGCCACAGAAGATGAACAGCGCGATGAATCCGACGATGTAGCCGCTCATCGTGTAAGCCGTGGGGCCGCCGGGGCCGCGGGTGAGGTCGTCATGGGTGCTGACGGCGACCAGGAACGCGCCAGCCACGATCATGGCGGCCAAAGCGCCCAGGGTGACCCGTCCGCCACCCAAGCGGTCGCCCAACCTACCGCCGACTACGCGCGTCAGCGACCCCAGCAGCGGCCCGATGAAGGCGATCTCAGCGGCGTGTAGCGACGCCTGCGCATGGCTTTGCCCACCGGCCACCAAGTTGTGCTGTAGCACCTGGCCGAAAGCGAACGCGAAACCGAGGAACGAGCCAGAGCAGCACAGATAGAGCAACGCGATTCCCCACGAGTCGGGCACTGTAAGAACGGATCGCACATGGCCCACCTCGATGACGTGGGTCAGGTTGTCCATGAACAGCGCCGCGCCGAGACCGGCAACGCCCAGCAGCACCAGATAGACCGCGCACACCCAGTACGGCGCCTCGTGGCCAGCAGTGGCCAGCACGACGAGTCCGACCGCCTGGATGATCGCCGACCCGAGGTTGGAGATCCCACCTGTGAGACCTAGCGCGAAGCCCTTGAGCCGCTGCGGGTAGAAGGCTTCGGCGTTAGCCAGCGACGCGGCATAATTACCGCCACCCAACCCGCTCAACGCGGCACACACCAGATACGGCCACAACGGCAGGCCGGGGTTGGCCAGTAGCACGATGGCCCCGCCGGTGGGAATCAGCAGCACCAACGACGAGAACACCGCCCAGTTGCGGCCGCCGAACCGGGTGGCGGCCATCGCGTAAGGGATGCGCACGACTGCCCCGACCAGGGTCGCGGTGGCGGCCAGCAGCAGCTTGTCGCCGGTCGAAAAACCGTAGACGGACTGCGGCATGAACAGCACCATCACCGACCAGAGGTACCAGATCGAAAAGGCGACGTGCGCGCTCACGTTCGACCAGATCAGGTTGCGACGGGCGATGATGTTGTTGCCGGCGCACCAGCCCGCGGCGTCTTCTGGATCCCAATCCCCGATGCAACGCGAACGCGCCATGCGCTACTTCCCTTTCACGGACGATCTTGGCCTAACCGTCAAACCACTCAAACGGGTAGCGGGGTCGGTGTGCACTGGGCTCAATAACGATTCAGCGCCCGCCAATCGAGCCAGCTTGGCGTTTCTGGTATTTCGTTAACGGTCCGCTGACGCGCACGGGAGACCCGCTCGACGCCCATGCCGCCCGGTATCCGTGGCCAGGTTGCGGTCGGCCAACGCCGAGCGCAGCTGGCGATGCGTCGCTGTAGCGGGCCGGGATCGCGCTCGGCGCACGCTGATGCCGGCGCAGCGCTTGTCGTCATGGCCATACAACGCGACGGCTCTGCGGCTGCCGATCGAGGCCCCGAACGGTACACACGAGCGCACCCGCCTACCGCCGGCGAGAGTCACCGACACCGCGAGGGTGTGCCGACCGCGGGAATCAAAGATCTCGATCGCAGACATCGACGAAAACTGAACCCCCACTTATGGTCCTCCCGCGTCACATTCGGCTGCACAATTGGCCAGCCGAGTACTGATCTGTTCCGCAGGGACCGTTGGCCGTCAACATTGACGCGCGGTTATGGCGAGCCCCACCGCCATCATGCGTTGACAATCTACGACGTACCCGTCCTGGCAACGCAACTTCACTACCTGCTCGATAGTCAAGCCGGATTGCGGTCGTTCGACAACTGAAACCAGCTGATGCACAGGAGATTTCCAGCTGACTTGATCGGTACGTCCAGCGAGTCGTGCGGCTTCATCGCGCTTGGGCTCAATGCCCGTACGCCGTCGGCACGCCGGTCGACGAGCGCCGCACCGGCAGAGAGTCGCTACGATTCGAGCCGCGGTTAGGCATCTGGCGGCTCGCAGGAGTGGAAAGTTCTCACAGCCTCAGGCCGGTTCGGATGGTGGGCTGACCAGTACACCTGCTGATCGATGTCGGCTTCTTCGTACGCCTCATCCGTCAGTGGCGTCTGTCATCCTGACTGCCACCGACGGGAGGAGTGCTGATGAGAAGTGATCTGGACGATGAACAGGAGTGTGGGTTCGACCGCGATCGACACGCGCTCGCTCAGCTCTTGCTGTCACGTAATTGCCAGATGGCGGCGAAGGTGGTGGCTGTCTCGCGTTACCGCACCACGTACGTGGCCGATAGCTATTATTGCGTCCTACTGTCGGTGCCACCCGAGTTGTACGACACCGCGCGTGCTGACCCTAGCGACGTTCTGTCGGCGGCATGCGCGGCCGACATTGTCGGGCCAGACGCGTTCCACAGCCTGAAGTCCCAAGTATCACGTCCGCCCTACGAGTCGAGAGGGTCGCGAAAGCCGTCGACGCAAGGAATGCGCGCTGGGTCGGCCTCGGAAAGACTTGATGCCCGCGAACTTCGGCGCCACGCGTCGTAGCAATCTTCACAAACCGATCAGGCTAGATCCTTAACCTAATTACGCACGGGCGAAACATCTTTCAGTCTTTGGCGCGGTATGTCGGTTCCGCCAAAACTGAGGAGGTGATTCCGGAACAAGCTGTGCAGAATTCGACCGGAACCGACACCTCCAACACAAGCCGGCACTTACGGCCAGGTCGTCCCATTTCCACCCGATCCTTCTAACGGAGGTGTTGCGCGTCAAGGATGCCGCGGCCACGGTAGAACACGTTGTTCATGCCCATGATGGCCGCGGCGCCTGATGGCCGCGGCTCCCAGCGCTGCATGGTAGGCCTCGGCCGCTCCGGCGCCGATGTTGGCCAATACCTGCCGATTCCGCGTCGCTGCGGCGCTGCCGTGGCGATTGGCAGGTGGTCAAGCGGCCAGGTTCGGCGCGGTGCGACCTGGGCCGGCAAGCAGACCATATACGGCAACACACACCGGACTTTAATCGTTTTCACAGCTCGCTGGGGTTGCTGCCCAAGTCTCGTCTTGTACAGTTGCGGCACTGTGGATCTTCGGAGCGCTGCTACTACTCGCCGATGGCAGTTGACCATCGCACTCGTCGCCGCGCTGAGCCTGTTCGCCGCCCTGATCGCAGGGTCCTCATTGCGGCCCCAGTTCGCCGCGGCCGCACTGCCGGAGCCGGCGGCGTGGACCCACGGGACCCTAGGCGACCAAGCGCATGCCAGCCAGGTACAACTTTATGCGGCCGCCCAACCCATCAGCCATCTGGACCATGCCTTTTCACCGGGCTCTACACCGACGAATAAGAAGCCGTTCCACAGCATGTGGATGACGCGGGACCGGCCGACCAGTTGGACCCACTTGTCGCCACAATCGGGCTGGTTGCCTTTGCCGGCGTCGTTTGCCGCGTCAGAGTTTCAGCCGCGCGGCACCCACTGGGCTGCACCCGCGGCCGCTCCTGTCAACCGAGATATCTTGATCCAGCTCTGCGTCACCCGCCGCTGATAGGCCAGCGCCGGGCTGTCGTGCCGTCTGACTCGGCCCTATGAGGCCAGCGCGCACTCCAACCTGCCTTAATGCTGCGGCTTCGACGCGCGAAGGCACCCTCAGCATCCCTGCCTGATGGTGCTGAATCGCCCGCAGCTGTAGCGGGCCCCGCCGTTCGACCAGACAACACGACACCCACAGCGTCGATCTATTTCCCTACGCCGATTCTTGCGTCAATTCTTGGAGAAGAGTCATGGTTGCAAGCACAACTCACCCCGCCCGATCCGTCGCACGCGAGGTGAGATAGCGATGAATTTCGGGGCACCGGAAGTCAATTCCGGGCAAATCTACTCAGATCGCACTCTCGGCCAAAGTCAGCCAGGCACGTTCCACCTACCGCGGCTGAGGCATTCCACGTTACCGATGGCCGCCGATCGAGGTGTCGGATGGAAGGCGTTGCGGGACGCCGGGCCAGTCGTGTTCATGAACGGCGCCTATTACCTGACCCGCCGCGAGGACGTGCTGACAGCGCTGTGCAAACCCAACCTCTTCTCAGCACAATTGGCGCTTCAGCCTCCCGGCACCCCAGTGCCGGTGCTGCCTTCGGCGTTCGACCCTCCCGAGCACACCCGCTATCGCAAAATCCTGCAACCGCACTTCAGCCCGCACGCCTTGAGTAAATCCCGGCCCGTGCTAGCGCGCCACGCCGCTGAAATGATCGCTGCCCTCGCCGGCCGAAACGAGTGCGAGGCGATGGGCGATTTCGCGCGCCTCTACCCGTTTCAGGTGTTCATGGACCTCTACGGGCTGCCGCTGGAGGACCGAGATCGCGTGATCGGCTGGAAGGACGCCGCTGTGGCCGGCAAGCCTGAAGGAAACGAGCTGTTGGCGTATTTCACCGATGCCATCCAACAACGCCGTCAGAGCCCGGGCTCTGACATGTTGTCGCAAGTGATGACCGGTCCGGGCGATCTCAGTGACCTCGAGCTGCTCGGTATGACCCACCTGCTGATTCTGTCCGGTCTGGACACGGTGGCCGCGGCGATTGGCTTCTCGCTATTCGAATTGGCGCGCAGACCGCAGCTGCGCAGAGAGCTTCGCGATAAACCAGAGCAGATCAGGGTTTTCATCGAAGAGATCGTCCGACTTGAGCCGGCGGCGCCGTTGGCGGCCCGGGTTACCACTGACTTCGTCAACGTGGGCGGCATGACGCTTCCCCCAGGTACACCGGTGCGGTTGTGCACGGCCGCGATCAACCGTGACGGCAGCGACACGATCTCCACCGACGACCTGGTCATGGACGGAAAGATGCACCGACACTGGGGATTCGGCGGAGGACCACACCGCTGCATAGGTTCCCACCTGGCGCGGATAGAACTGACCGTGATCGTCGACGAGTGGCTCAGACAGATCCCCGACTTCGAACTGCCACAGGGCTACACCCCCGACATCAAATTCCCGTCGAAGAGTTTTGCGCTCAAGTCGCTACCGTTGAAATTCCCCACCTGATGGCCGGGTCAGTGTATCGGTTGGCGGCGTCCCGGTGGTTTTGCCGGNGCGTGGGGTGAGGGTCATTGGATGGTCCTTTTCTGGGCGGCACGCTCGTAGGCGGATAGGTCGATGCCAGTGGAATCGGTTGATGGCGTTGAGGATTCGGCGATATCTGCGGTAGGGCTTCGGAGCCATAGTTAGTGCAGGTTGCAGGTGCGGACGTTGCGGGTCAGGCTCTGATGCGACAGGCGAACCCCAAATCCTCCAACTCGTCGTAGACGGTGCGGGCCCACAGGTGCGGGTCCTCAGTCAGCCTGGCGGTGACGTATTCAAGATCATCAAACCACCGCAGACTGGCGTCTTGACGTCAAAGCGCGCCTCCCACCGAACAGGGTTGTGCGCACGAATGTCATTGCGGGCCCTAACTGTATCGACCGGGGCCGCCCCTGGCCGACGATGTCGAGTACTTCGGCCATTGGCGAACCTGCGGGGCGAGCCGAGCCGGGCCTTGCCGAGACAACACCAACTAGTAGTTTGGACACAGATCGGTTATAGCGTAGTTAACTACGTCATTGGCCTGTTGGGGGGTGAGCCCACCAGCGCCCAGGTCGGCGTCGGAGCGTTGCAGCGCCAAGGCCTTTAGCTCGTCGGGAGAAGCGCCGTACTCTACTTGGACGCATAATTTCTGGCCCACCTGCATCAGCGCCGGGTCACCACCGTCGACGTCGTGGATCCTGGCCTTGTGCAGGTCATTGAGATAGGAGGCGGCGTCAGCCTGAGCTGGGCTGGCCCAGGTGGCCCCGGCGACCAGAAGTGGGCTACTTATCATCGCTAAGCCCATAAATCGACCATAGCGCCTCTGTGCCGCCATAGCTCCTTCTCCTTTACTTGCTTACCTGATTTAATTGGAAGACCTGATCTTGCAGAAACTTCCACGAAACGTGCTACCAGAACGGGCTGCCGAGGTCGTTTGGCACGATCGGGGCCGACTACCTGATACATTAGCGCGTCCAGCTGTGTAATACCTTGGAAATTCGTCAGAGCCCACTGTCCATCATCGCGTACATCCTATGTGTGCCAGCACATTTCACTGCTATACAACCGTTATCGCGTGCTGAAGCAACGGATCCCGTCGTCTCTATCTGGCCTCTACGCATCGGGATACCCAGACATCGTTGGTGCGGCCGGCAATAACAACTCGGTTTCAATTTGTTCCACGTGGTGGAACGCTCCGACCACCGCCGAACGGATCGTCACCGAGCTCCGAGCGGTGTTCACCGCCACTGACGGCCCGCCCCAAGGTGCCGCGGATGGACGCCGGGCCAGAGCTTATTTCTCAAGCGCTGCAACGATTCGGCGGCGGAGAGGTCGCAGTGTCCTACATCCCGCCCGGATCGCCGTGACACACCATCGTGCCGCGAAATCACTGTAAGTTGGTCGGGAGGGTAGTTATCCGCCGACGGGTGGTCGGGCCATGATGGTGGGCTTGAATCCGTATCGGGGCCCGCTGCCATGCCTGCCGGCGCCTGCACCGGCAAGTGGCATGCCGCCCAGCAGGTTTCCGGGCCCCCCGGCCTCGTGTGCGGCGGCGGGGAGGCTGTTGATCACCACGGGCGAGGCATGGCTTACCGCCGGGGCGGCCCCGGACCATGCGACCGGCACCGACAACCTGCCGACTGAGCCCGCGCCGCCCATCGACCCTGCCACATGCGCGGCGCCGCCACCGAGCATTCCGCCCAGCGCGGGCAGGGACTTGGGGACAACCGCGGCCGCAGCCGCCGGCGCGGCGATTTGCCCCATACTCTTGGCGATCTGAACACCGAAGTTGGCCATACCGACGCTGAAGTACGGCAGACCCTCGGTGTTGTACCACAAGGACGAGTAGCTGTTATAGCCGGTTATCAACGTCCCGACGTTGTTGGGCAGGGTGTTCTGCCCGCTTATCGCGAACCAGGCCTCGGTGAAGAAGGAATTGATTGGATTGGACGGGCTGGACAGAGGCATCGCAAGATTTTGCAGCTGGCTCGGCAATCCAGAAACCAGCTTTGTCAGGGTGGACTGCGCGGTACCCGCCGCGGTGGCTCCCGACGAAGTCACCGCAGCGCTCTGCACGGCCCGGGCGGCGGGGTTGGCGATCGGTGGTGGTGTGGTAAACAGCGTCACCTTCGTCGCTGCCGCGGATTGAGCCGCATAGCCATACATCGCGGTGGCGTCTTGGGCCCACATCTCGCCGTATTGAGCTTCATTGGCCGCGATCGCGGCGGTGTTTTGACCCAAAACGTTGCTCGACACCAGCTGCGCCAGCTCAACACGGTTGGCCGCAACCAGCGGCGAAGGCACCGTCGCAGCCAGCGCGGCCTCATAGGCCGCCAGTGCCGCCCGCGCTTGGGTAGCCGCCTGCTCGGCTTGGGCGGCGGTCGTACTCATCCACGCCACATAAGGTGCGGCCGCCTGGGCCATCGATGTCGCCGCCGGCCCCATCCACTCCTCGCTGGTCAGTGTGGTAATCACCTTGTCGTAGTCTGTGGCTGTCGAACCCAACTGCGCGGCCAGCCCGCTCCACGCCGACGCGGCAGCCATCAGCGGCTCCGACCCCGGACCCGAATACATACGCCCGGAGTTGATTTCCGGCGGTAACGCCCCAAAATCCAACACATTGACTCCTTAGTTAGCCGCGACCACGTTGGCCGCCTCAGTCGCCGCATACCACCCCGAGCTCATGCCCAAGGTGTTGACAAACAACAATTCGTGAATCGCCGCAGCCGGAGCATTGACGGCCTGATAGATCTGGGCATGTGCGGCGAACTGCGCCGCGGTCACCGCCGACACTTGATCAGCGGCCGCCGACTCAATAACCGTCGGGCGCAAAGACCTTCGGGATTTGATTACTAATGACGCGAGTTGGATCGCGTGGCAACGCCGCCACCGGTGCCAACCGTTATTCCCGGACAACTGTTGTTCATCTGCCCGGCCACTTTTGCCTTCCTGCGACTCGATTGCTAGGGCGCCCCGTTGGCAAGCACGGAGCAGCCTCTCGGCGGGTTGGTCACGGCCGGAAGCCCTTAACTCGTGGATCATCACTGTGGTCATGGCGTTATCCGGCCGACGGCGGGCGAGCGACCACGTTGTAGCGGAACCCGTAACCGTTGACGCCGCCGGCGGTGCGCTGGCGTGCGGCTCCTGTTGGCATTCCGCGCAACAGGCCGTTGCCTGTTGCGCTTGTCGCAGCGGCGTGGGCCGGAGTGCCGGCCGGGACGCCCTCCACCCCGGCGATCGCAGGGCTTACCTCCGACGTTGGTGTGGCCCAACCCGGCGGAACCGACAATCCCCCGACCTTGGTGGACGAAGCCAAATTCGCCGACACTGCTCCGGCGGTATTGCCGCTCAGGCTGCCCGCGCCGCCCATGTGTAGGCCGGCAAATTGCGGCGTCGGGTACCAGGCGCCCGAACCGGCCGTTGATCCTTGGCCGAATACCAACTGCTGTCCCAACTGGTTGCTGGAGGGTGCTACTCCGTACGCGTTATAGATCTGCAGCAGGTTGTGGAAAATCTCGGTGTAGACAGCTTGATTAATCCCGTTGGGGTTCGAGGCGGTCGGTATCAACGACAGCAGCTTCTGCACCGCGGGAGACGACGACGGCTCCGTCAACGCTGTCCAGAATTGCTGCAGCACCGGGGGCACTGTGGTGGCCGAGACCAGCTGTGAGGTCGTGGCCGCAGTGGTCTGCGCGGAGTTTCCAGCCGGCATGGCGATGGCGTGGGCAACCGCAACGCTCTGGCCGGCCACTGCGTCCCTGGTCGTGGTATTCGGCGGTGACGCGAAAACGCTCAACTGCGATGCGAGCGCTGACGACCCGGCGTAGCTGTACATGGCCGCCGCGTCTTGGGCCCACATTTCCATGTACTGGGCTTCGGTCGCCGCGATCGCCGGGGTGTTCTGCCCGAAGAAATTGGTCGCGATCAGTGTCATCAACAACACCCGATTGGCCGCGATCACCGGCGGCGGCACCGTCATCGCAAACGCGGCCTCAAAGGCGCCTGCGGCTAACCGGGCCTGGACGGCGGTCTGCTCAGCCTGGCTTGTCACCGCACCGAGCCAGGTCACGTACGGTACGACCGCGGACACCATCGACGCCGACGTGGGCCCCACCCAGGGCCCGCTGGTCAGCTCCGAGATCACCGAACTGTAGCCGCTAGACGCCATGCCCAATTCCGCCGCCACCTCATCCCAGGCCGCCGCGGCAACCAACATCGGCGCCGATCCCGGACCCGAATACATGCGACCGGAATTGATTTCGGGCGGTAACTCCCCGAAGTCCAACACCCCACCCCTCCTTAGCCGACCTCGATCGTATTACGAAACTTGGCTATCGCATTGGCGCCCAAGGCAATCCGCAGCTTTCTCACGAACTCGCACTCAGCCGCCACCGTCGGTCCCTGAGGTCTGGCAGAAACCGCCTTGCCCGGCAAGCTGCGCTCCCGTGGCTTTGACTAAACGGATTGGCTTGCAGACCCAGCTACGCTGCAGCTCCACGATGACGGAACTGATCGTCGTCTCCGTTACCCAGCCCGGCGGTACCGACAACGTCCCGATCGACCTCCCGCGACCGAAACCCGCAGTAAACGCTGCGCGGCTAACACGACCCTGGTTCGGTGCGAATGACATCAACGCCGCGTCCTTATTGAGCCGACTCAGGTGGGTAATCGCGAAGCCTGACGGCGCGCTCAGTGAACTCAGTTTTGACAGAGACGATGTCACCGACGAAAGGGGCGCATCTAACGTTGTCAGGGGTGACGATGACAGCGCCCGCATTGCTTCGGGGATCGTCGAGATCACTTGGTAGCCGGCCGATATGATCTCGGGCGCCGCACTCAGAGTCCACGCGCCAGACGCTTGGCGGGTGCCGACACCTTGGCCAGCCGGCCCCGCGGTAGTAGCCGGCGGCGAGGTGAACGGTGTCACCGTCGAGGCATCGGCCGAGGCGCCAGCGTAGGCGTACATGGCATCGGTGTCCGTGGCCCACATCTGTTCGTACTCGGCGTCGATGTCCGCGATCGCCGGGCTGGTTTGGCCCAGGCAGTTTGTCGTGGCCAGCGATATCCGCTGCGCGCGGTTGGCGTTGATCACCTGTGGGGGCACCATCGCCGCCAACGCCGACTCGTGGATGCTCGCCGCTGCCGCTGCCTGGGTGCCCGCGTGCTCAGCCTGGGCGGCGGTGGCGTTGAGCCAGCCTATGTAGGGCGCCGCGGCTTGGGTCATGGCGATCGCCGCTGGGCCCTGCGGTCCCTGCGGTCCCTGCGCCAGCTTTGAGGTCACCGCACGCCAATATGCCGCCGTGTCATACAGGCGGGCGGCCAGCTGGTCCCAGGCCGTGGCGGCCACCATGATCGATCCCGAGCCGGGACCGCAATACATTCGCCCGGAGTTGATTTCCGGCGGTAGCGTTTCGAAGTCCATTGCTAGCTCTCTTGACGTGCGGCGGGGCGGATGGCTGGGTCGGCCGCTGCCGAAACCCTTTTTGGTATAGATATTTTCGATGTGATCCCGCACGGTGAGCGGCGCATCGTCGTGCTTGATCTGCTCGGTGTCATTGAGCGGCAGGCGATCTCGCAGCGCCCACTGGCCCTCACTGCGGGCTGGCCCTCACTGCGAGTCTTGGTGGGACGGCTGTGGTCATTCGGGGTTCTCCTTGACAAAAGATTGCCGCCCTGCTCCAAGCACATCACCGGTAAACTCCTTCAGGCGGACAGACTCGACGGGCACGCGGTCACAAGACTGGTCTACGACGTCAACGATGATGTTGGTCAGCGGGAGGTAGCGGTAGGCACTTCATTGGATGCCCGGGTCACGTACTTCATGCTGCAATGCCCGCGGAGGGCTTCGGTACCGGTCTCCGTGTTGTGACGCCACACGATTTCGTTGTGTGTGATTGCGCTGCTGAAGTGCTGCGTATGTGATATTGCGTTGCGCTGCAACAGCGTTGACGCCGTCACAATTCCGGCCTGGGGCAGCAAGCGGCTTTGCGGCCTGCGCCCCCTTCGTCAACTACGGAATCAATATGGACGTGGCAGTTCGGAGCCTTCGGGCCGGGTCAGTCGCAATGGAGCACGGCCAGAACACCCGCGCCGTTGACGAATAAGGGGGAAGTGGAAGGGCCTGGATCGCGCGCGTCTGCCGCCACCAACAGTCCGAGACAGCCCAAACGTCAGCAACGGAGCAACTGGCCCCTGACCTGCGGCGTGAGAAGTTCCTTGACTGAAGTCAAGGGAACCAACTGTTTGAGGTAGCGTTTTGAGGAGTCTTCGATAGTTCGGCAGCGGAGCAAAGGACTGGACTAATGGGT
>JGI12635J15846_10004049_pt1 | contig 12677 bp, 8 predicted proteins | sample BlaSpr_A8_OM2_M2_FD_15846 | JGI IMG/M metagenome (IMG submission 15846) | reverse complement strand
GTTGACCGGGCGGCTGTTCCGCGCCGCCGACCTCATCAATGCCGACGGCCAGCCGCTGGTCACCGTATCGCGCCTGAAATCGGCGCTGCCGCTGCCGGAACGCGTTGCAACCACCGACCTGTTCCATGTCCTCGCCCGAAAGGCGCAGGCGGCGCGGCTGAGCTTCTATATGTTCGGCGCCGATGAAGCGGAAAACGCCGCCGCCGTCGCCAACGTCGAGAGGATGTATCCCGACTTGCGGATCGTCGGGCGCTGCCATGGTTATCTCCCGGGCGACGCGCTGCGGGAAAAGGTCGACGAAATCAACGCGCTGGCACCGGACTATCTGTGGGTGGCGCTCGGCGTTCCCTACGAGCAGGCCTTCGTCGAGGAATTCACGCCGCGTCTGTCCAATGTTGGCGTCATCAAGACGTCGGGTGGGTTGTTTAACTTCCTGTCCGGAAGCCGGGCTCGCGCGCCGCTGTGGATGCAGCGGATCGGGCTCGAATGGGCCTGGCGAATCTGGCTGGAGCCGCGCCGATTGTTCTGGCGTTACCTCTCCACCAATCCCCGCGCGCTGCTCCTGCTGTTCAACCGGAGCGACGGCCCCGATCGCACGCCCCGAGGCTGACATGAGCGAGGCTCCGGCCATTCTGGTCACCGGCGGGGCCGGCTACATCGGCTCGCATGGCTGCCGGGCGCTGCTGGCGGCCGGCTATCATCCGGTGGTTTTCGATAATCTTTCGACCGGGCACCGCGGCTTTGTCAGCGGCTCGCTGGTAGTCGGCGACCTCCTCGACAGGGCCGCGCTTGCCGGCGCCTTCGCCCGGCACGACATCGTCGCCGTCATGCACTTCGCGGCAGCGAGCCTGGTCGGCGAGTCGGTCGTCGATCCGCAGAAATATTACCGCAACAACGTGGTCGGCACGCTGACCCTTCTGGAAGCGATGCGCGAGGCCGGCTGCCATCGTCTGGTGTTTTCCTCGACCGGCGCGGTCTACGGCAACGCCGACAGCAAGGCGCTCCCCGAGAGCTATCCGTGCGTGCCGATCAATCCTTACGGCGCCTCGAAATGGATGATCGAACGGCTGCTCGCCGACTATCGCAGCGCCTACGGGATCGGGGCATTTTGCCTGCGCTATTTCAACGCCAGCGGCGCCGACGCCTCCGGCGACATCGGCGAACTGCGCGACAACGAAACCCATCTGATTCCCCGCGCCATGATGGCGCTGCAGGGCCACATCGCGGATTTCGCGGTGTTCGGCGACGATTACGACACGCCCGACGGCACCGCGATCCGCGACTATATCCACGTCACCGATCTGGCGGCCGCGCATGTCGAGGCGCTGAAACTGCTGATGCAAGGCCATTGCGGCGGCGCCTTCAATCTCGGCACCGGGGCGGGCTTTTCGGTGCGCCAGATTCTGGCCGCCATCGCGGTCGAGACCGGGCGCGAAGTGCCCCATGTGGTCAAGCCGCGGCGTCCGGGCGATCCGACCTATCTGGTCGCCGATCCCACCGCCGCGCGCGAGGTCCTGAAATTCCACACCCGCAATTCGGATCTCGCGACCATCATCCGCACCGCCTGGGCCTGGCATCAAAAGGCCCACCCGCTGAAAGCCGCGCCGTAAACCCGTTTTCCTGCTGCATTTGCGCGTTATGCGGCCCCTGCCGCAACCGCATGCACACGGGTGCCTTGCCACGCCGGAATGGGACCGGCTAGCATGCCTGACAATCAGATGAGCCTGCCCCAGTGCGAGCTCACCCGTGGAGGAAACATGAAAACCACAAACCGGCTCTGGCGGTATACTGCCATTCCCCTGACCTTCGCCGGCATGTTGAGCATCAGCTCCGCCGCCGAGCTCAATCCCGCCGCGGTGATCTACAAGCTGCCTGACCAGATTCCGTGGGGGCCGGTCAATGCAGCCGGCGCGCAAAACGCGGTCGTCGTCGGCGATCCGAACAAGCCCGGCTTCTATATGGTCTACAACAAATGGACCAAGGGTAACCATTTCAGCCGCCCGCACTTCCACCCCAACGACCGCTACATCGTCGTGCTTCAAGGCACGTGGTGGGTGGGGTCGGGACCGAAATTCGATCCCGCCAACACGACCCCGATGCCCGCCGGCAGCTTCGTCACCCATTTCGGCAAGCAGGTGCACTGGGACGGCGCCAAGGACGAAGACGCCGTTCTCCTGATCATGGGCGAAGGTCCGGCGACGGCAACGGCAGCGGAAGAAAAGTAAGCGCGCGATCGCGACTGATTCAGCGGACTTGAGTTGAACCGAAAGAGTCAGGTTGGAATATCGCGGCTTCGTGAGCACGCCTCCCCGAGGCCCATATGGTTGGTTTCACACGACCGCCCTGCGACGCCGGAATCATCCGCGCCACGCCGGCTTTTCCCGCCGGCCTTTCACAAAAGCGCAAACGCCTGACGCTGGCGGCGACGATCCTCGGATCGAGCATGGCATTGATCGATGGCTCGGTGGTGAATATCGCCCTGCCCGCCATCCAGCAGGCGCTGCATGCGGACGCCGCATCGACGCAGTGGATCGTCAACGCCTATCTGCTGCTGCTGGGGGCGCTGGTGCTGGTCGGGGGCTCGGCCGCCGATCTCTGCGGCCGCCGGCGGATTTTTGTTTCAGGCATTGCGGTATTCACCACGGCCTCGGTCGCCTGCGGACTTGCGCCCGACATCACCGTTCTCGTCATCAGCCGCGCGGTTCAAGGTCTTGGCGCGGCGCTGCTGACGCCGGCCAGTCTGGCGATACTGGGGGCGACTTTCGACGAGCACGAGCGCAGCCATGCGATCGGGTTATGGGCCGGTGCCGGGGCGCTGACGGCGGCGGCCGGCCCGGTGCTCGGCGGCTGGCTGGTCGATCAGGTGTCGTGGCGCGCGATCTTTCTGCTCAACGTGCCCCTGGCGGTTATCGCCGGCGGACTTGCGATGCTTTTTGTCTGCGAGAGCCGCGATCCCCAGGCAAGGTCGCTCGACTGGAAAGGCGCCGTCGCCGTCGCCGTCGGGTTGGCCGCGATCGCCTGGGGCCTGGGCGCGATTCCAGCATCGGGAATTCACGACAGGACCGTGCTCGGGGCGCTCGGAGCAGGAGCCGTTTTCCTGATATCCTTTGTCGCGATTGAGGCCCGATCGGATGACCGGGCGATGGTGCCGCTATTGCTGTTCCGCGTGCGCAATTTTTCCGGCGCCAACGTGTTGACGCTGCTGCTCTACTTTGCGCTCGGCGGCGCGTTGTATTATCTGCCGTTCGGTTTGATCCGGCTTGGCGGCTATGCCGCGACGCAAGCCGGCGCGGCGCTGCTGCCTTTTGCACTCATCATGGGATTCGGGGCGTCATTCGCGGGCGCGCTTTCTGACCGTTTCGGGCCGCGGCTGTCACTAACCGTCGGACCCGTCATCGCGGCCTGTGGGTTGGCGATGCTCGCCTTTGCCGATTTCACGGGACCTTATTGGGTCGGCGTGTTTCCCGCGATCTGCGTGCTCGCCATCGGCATGACCGCCACAGTTCCGCCCCTGACGTCGACGGTGATGGCGTCCGTCGGCGACGCCCATGCTGGTATAGCTTCCGGCATCAACAATGCGGTCGCCAGGGTGGCCGGCCTGCTTGCGGTCGCAGCGCTTGGCGCAGTGCTGTTCGCAAGCTTTTCACATCAACTTGCCGGACCAGCGCCCGCGCCCACCAACGAAGTTTTGGATGCGGTGCTGGCCGGGCAGGCCGGCGGCCCTCGGAGCGCCATCGCCGCGTTCGACCGCGCGCTGCGCACGGTGATACTGGTGACCGCGCTCTGCGCCGCGCTTGGCGGCCTCGCCGGCTGGCTGTGGATCCGGCCGGATGGTCCGAGATCGGCCCGCTGAGACCAGCACGTCGCCTTGGCCGCAATCGCGAAGGCGCGTATCATGCCGCCTGGAGCAACCGATGCATCAGGCCGAAAATCTGCAATTCGAACGCCTGGTGCGCGAATTTGCGCAATGGCGCGCGGTCCCCGAGCCCGATCGATCGCCGGCGCCGGCCTGGTGGTGGGGTCCCGCCCTTGAAATGCGCGATGTGCGGCAGCCGATGCCGGCCGACTGGTGCGCCCGTCTGGAATTGCCTGTCAACTCATCGTTGGCCGATGGCGCGCGGGTCTTCCTCGATTGCCTCACCGATCAGACCTCGCTGCCCTGGCCCGGCGACTTTCCGGGCAACGCCAGGCATTGAGATCGTGTCCGACGATCAGCGCCGCGCGGCGGTATTTTTCTGCCTCGACCGCGGATCGGGTTTATCAGGCCCGGCATCTGCTGCCGGCTGCAGCGGCGGGGAGATCAGCTTGGGCGCGGACCGAAGCAGATCGGCCAATTGCTGCGGCGGCACCGGTTTGTTGAACAGATAGCCCTGCATCTCGTCGCAGGCGTGACGGCGCAGGAAGGCTTCCTGCTCGGCGGTTTCCACGCCTTCGGCGATCACGGTCATGCCCAGCGCCTTGCCCATGCCGATGATCGCCTGGGCGATGGCCTGATCCTCGGAATCGCTCGACAGGTCGCGGACGAAGGAGCGGTCGATCTTGATGGTGTCGATCGGAAACTGCTTCATCAGCGACATCGACGAATAGCCGGTTCCGAAATCATCGATCGCCAGACGGATGCCGCGGCTCTGGATGGCGTCGAGCACCTTGACCGCCCGGGAAACGTTGCGCATCACCATGCTTTCGGTGACTTCGAGCTGCAGCAATACCGGAGACATGCCGCTCGCCGCCAGCGCGTCGTCGATATCGTGCAGCAGACGCTCATCGACAAACTGCCGCGGCGAGAGATTGACCGCCATCGAAATCGGCAGCAGCCCGCGGCGCTGCCAGGCCATGTTCTGCGCGCAGGCTTCCTTCAGGACCCAGCGGCCGATCGGCACGATCAGTCCGGTTTCCTCGGCAAGCGGTATGAATTGCGCCGGCGGCAGCATGCCGTGATCGGGATGGGTCCAGCGCAACAACGCCTCGACGCCGGTGATCTGCCCCGTCACCATGTCCACCTTCGGCTGATAATGCAGCGCGAACTGATCGCGGTCCAGCGCGTGGCGCAAGGCGGTTTCCAGCGTCAGGCGCTCGATCGACTGGGCTTTGAAGGCTTTGTTGAAGAAACGGAAGCCGTTCTTGCCGTCCTCCTTGGCGAGATACATCGCCATATCGGCATTCTTGGTCAGCGCCTGCACGTCGGAACCGTCCGAAGGATACATGGCGATGCCGATAGAGGCCGTGGTGTGGCACTCGTGGCCGCTCAGTTGCAACGGCTGGCTGAGTACCGACAACAGATTGCCGGCGATGCGTTCGACGTGGTCGCGCTCGGCGGCTTCCTCGAGAATCACGACGAATTCGTCGCCGCCAAGCCGCGCCACGACGTCGCTTGAACGCAAGGTGCCGCGCAGCCGGTTGGCGATTTCCACCAGCAGGATATCGCCGGCATCGTGCCCCAGCGAATCGTTGATGATCTTGAACCGGTCGAGATCGATGAACAGCAGCGCAAATCGCCGCTGGTGGCGATGCGCCGCCTCGATCGCGTGACGCAGCAGCCCGTTGAACATTTCCCGGTTGGGCAGGTTGGTCAGGCTGTCGTGCGAGGCGAGATATTCGATGCGCTCGTCCGCCCTGGTCTTTTCGTCGGCGCGATCGAAATTGTCGAGCGCGAACGAAATGTTCTCGGCCAGTTTTGCCAGCAATTCCACCAGGTCATCGGTGAACACGCCTTCTTCGGCGGCGAGAAACAGCAGCACACCGACCGAATCGCCGCTTTTGCTCAGCAGGGGAAAGCCGGCACCGGATCGGGTTCCGCCTGCCTGTGCAAGGTTGTGCCAGTGCGCGGTTTTCTGATTGGTCAGAAAATCATTCATGATGCAGGGCGCCCTGGTGCGGAACGCCGTTCCGGTCAACCCGCGGCCTTCGGGGCGCTCCGCGGAGATGGCGAAGCGGGTGCTCCGCACCCGGGCGCTGTTTTCTCCTTTCGAGGCGGCAATCCGCAGGAATTCCTCGCCCGGTTCGGCCAACGCGATCGTCGTGGAGGTGAATTTGCCGCCCAGCACGGCGGCGGCGCAGACCAGTTCGAACATCTCGGCCCTGGTCTTTGCCCGCATGATCGCTTCGTTGGTCGCGCTCAGCGCCGCGAACATGCGCGTCAGCCGTTCCTTTTGTTCCTCGGTTCTGGCCTTTTCGTCGGCGCGGTCGAAGTTGTCGAGCGCGAACGATACGTTTTCCGCCAGCCGTGCCAGCAGCTCCACCAGATCGCCGGTGAAGGCGTCCTGCTCGGCCGAGAGAAACAGCAGCACGCCGACGGCCTCGCTGCCATTTTTCAGCAATGGAAAACTCGCGCCGGACCGCGTGCCGTCCTCCCTTGCAAGCTGGTGCCAGTGCGCGGTTCGCTCGTCGCCCAGGAAGTCGTTCATGATGCAGGGTTGCCGAGTGCGTAACGCGGTTCCGGACAAACCCCGGCCTTCGGGATCGTCGGCGGAGGTGGCGAAGCGGCGGTCCCGCAAGCGTTCGTAATTCAGGCCCTTGGTCGCAGCTATCCGGAGAAACTCGCCATCGGGTTCGACAAGCGCGATGGTCGCGGAGGCGAACGTGCCCCCCAGAACCGCCGCCTGGCACACCAGTTCGAACAGCTGCGCCCGCGTCTTGACCCGCATGATGGCTTCGTTGGTGGCACTCAGCGCTTCGAGCATCCCGGCCAGACGCTCCTTTTGCCTTTCGGCTTTCGCCTTCTCGTCGACGCGGTCGAAGTTTTCCAGCGCGAAGGCGACATTTTCCGCGAGCCGCTGCAGCAGTTCGGTCAGTTCCGGCGTGAACGTTCCCTTCTCGAGGGAATTGAAAATGATCACGCCCTCGGCGCGATCGGCGTTGAGCAATGGCAATGCCGCGGACGCCTGCACCCTGCCGCGACGAGCCTTTTCATGCCAGGGCCTGGTCCGTTCGTCAGCCAGAAAGTCATTGCTGATGCAAGGCTGCCGCGTCCGGAACGCCGTTCCGGTCAGCCCGCGTCCTTGCGGCACGGAATCCGAGATTGCAAGTTCCAGACTTCTCATCTCATTGGCGTTTGGCCCGTTCGAGGCAACGACGTGGAGGAATTCGGAATTGGCCGCGGCCAGCGCGATGGTCGTCGAACTGAACTTTGCGCCATGCACCGCCGCCTCGCAGACGAGTTCGAACAACTCCGACCGCGACTTTGCCCGCATGATCGCTTCGTTGGTGGCACTCAGCGCGGCGTACATGCGCGCCAGACGCTCTTCCTGTTCATCAACGCTTGCCTTCTCGGCGGCGCGGTCGAAATTATCCAGCGTGAACGAGACGTTCTCCGCCATTCGCGCCAGCAACGCGATGATCTCTTCATCCGCCGCCCAGGACTTGCTGACAAAGAACATCCATACGCCGATGCTCTTGCCGGCCTTGAGGAGCGGAAGCGCGACGCATGCCACGACGCCGGTCTCGCGTCCCACCTGCTGCCACGGCCGGCCCTGCGCCGAGTTGAGAATATCGTCGTTGATGCAAGGCTTCTGCGTTCGAAACGCATTCCCGCACACGCCGGTGCCATAGGCATTTTCGGAATCGATCGAGAACTGTGTCTTCGTAACCAGTTCGACGATTGCACCGGTTCCGGCGACCGGTTTCAGCCAGATCGAATCTGGCTCGCCGAGCAAGACCACCGCGGCGAGGGATTTTCCACCGTGAACGGCGGCATCGCAGACAAGCTGGTATAGTTCCAGGTCCGTCCTGGCGCGAAGAATTGCGTCGTTTGTAGCGCTTATCGCGCCGAACATGCGATTGAGCCGTCGCATCGCCCGCTCGCCGTCCTTGCGCGCGGCCTCGCGGTCGAAATTTTCGAGCGCATATGAGATGTTTGCCGACATCCGCTCGAGCAGCGATACGATCTGATCGTTGAGCGAACCGGCATCGCGCCGGGTGACCAGCAGCACGCCGACGCTGCGGCCGTTGCAGGTCAGCGGCAGTGCCGCCGCGGCGCCGACATGCGCCTTGTTGGCCCCTTCCCGCCAAGCCAGCGACCGCGCATCGTTCAGAAAATCATTGCTGAGGATCACCTTCTGGTCGCGAAAGGCCTGCCCGCACACCCCGGAACCCTCCGGCGTTCCAGCTTCGATCGAGATATCGATCTTGCGCAACCGAACGATGTCTTCGCCGAATCCGGCGGCAAACCGCAGCAGGCTGGTTCCCGGCTCCAGCAAAAACACCGCCGTGGCCAGGAAGTCCCCGCTGGAAAACGCGGCTTCACAGACCTGCCGGTACAGTTCTTCGGGTGATTTCGCGTACAGGATCGCTTCGTTGGTGGCACTCAGCGCCGCGAGCGTACGCGCGATGTTCGTCTCCAAGATGCTCGGCCCCCAGCGGCGGTTTTTGCAGCCCCGGGAGATTTATGCGCGGGGTAGGCCTAAGTGGCCGTTATGGACCGCAATAAGTTGCGATTCAGAGTAAACGGCATACCAACAAAAGCCGGGAAAACTCCGGAAAATGACGGATTCGTGGGCAACGTGATCGCCCGCTGACCGTCGAGGCGCCGCCTTCCGACGGGGAGCAACGGCACCTGCCCGCTGCATCGCACCGAAGATTTTGGCTGGAGGTCATTGCTAACCGGCGATGGCTTTGAGACCATGCGGGCGACCGACAACAAGCAAGACCCGCCTCCCCGCGCGGGCTCAGAGCCCTAGGGAAATCCCATGCCGATGGTGCAGGCCGACCGTCTCACGCGCATTGGCGCAGCGCTGCTCAGGGCTGCCGGCGCGTCGGACGAGGAGGCCGATGCCGTGGCGGTCGGCTGCGTCAACGCCAACCTCGCGGGCCACGACTCGCACGGGGTGATCGCGATCCCGACCTATATCGATCGCATCAAGGTCGGGCATATCGTGCCGGGCGCGAAGTGGACCATCGTGCAGGAAACGCCGACCACGACCGTGGTCGACGGCCATTGGGGCTTTGGGTTTTATGTCAACGCCAAGGCCATGGCGCTGACCATCGAGAAGGCGAGGACCGCCAACGTCGCCGCCTGCACGGTGTTTCGGCAGAGCCATGTCGGACGGCTCGCCGCCTATCCGATGATGGCGATGCGCGAAGGCATGATCGGGATTGCCACCGCCGATTCCGGCCGTTCGCCCAAGCACGTCGCCCCGTTCGGCGGCCGCGAGGCCCGGCTCGGCACCAACCCGATTTCGATCGCGGTGCCCTCGGACCTCGAGGCGCCGTTCTATCTGGACATGGCGACCTCGGCGGTGGCGGCCGGAAAGATCCAGCTTGCGGCCGCGCGCGGCGAGGAAATCCCGACCGGCTGGATCGTCGACAGCGAGGGGCGGCAGACCACCGACCCCAAGCAATTCCGCAAGGGCGGCGCGCTGCTGCCGCTCGGCGGCAGCGAAGGCTACAAGGGAAGCGGTCTGGCGGCGATGGTCGAGGTGCTGTGCGGGCTGCTGACAGGGCTCGGCTTCGGCGTCGAGCCCACCGGGCGGCATAACGACGGGTGCTTCATGGCGGTGTTCAATGTCGCCGCCTTCCGCCCCTTGAAGGATTTCAAGAAGGAGGTCGCCGAGTTCGCACGCTATCTCAAGGCGACGCCACCCTCTGAAGGCTCGACCGGCGTGTTCTATCCCGGCGAGGTCGAATATCTCCGCGAGCAGCAGCGCAAGGCCTCCGGCATCGACGTCGAGGACGCGACCTGGGGCAAGTTGCGCGCGCTCGCGGCCGAATACAAATTGGCCGCCGCGCTTGACCTCAAGTGACATCGCATCCGGCCCGCACAGGGAGAGCAGCATGACACGGCAAATGGTGATGGTCGGCTTCCTGCAGGCGCAGAACTGCACCAACCTGCCGAGCTCCTGGCGGCATCCGGAATCCCGCGACGACTCGATGTCGGCGGATTACTANCAGGAGATCGCCCGGATCCTCGAATCCGGAAAATTCCANATGGCGTTCTTCGACGATCGCCTGGCGATGCCGGATCGCTACGGCAACGATCATCGTCACACCGTCGAATACGGCATCCGCTGCGTCAAGATGGATCCNATCGTGGTGCTGACCACGATGGGAATGGTGACCGAGAANCTCGGCCTCGCCTCGACCTGCTCGACCACCTATTTCGAACCGTTCGACGTCGCCCGCCGCTTTGCCACCCTCGATCTGATGACCGGCGGCCGCGCCGCCTGGAACGTGGTGACCTCGGTCAATGACGGCGAGGCCCACAATATGGGCCGCGATCACCATCTCGAACACGACCCGCGCTACGACCGCGCCGACGAGTTCATGGAGGTGGTGCTGGGTCATTGGGATTCCTGGGAAGACGGCTCGCTCGTGATCGACAAGAAGTCGGGCCGCTTCGCCGATCCCGACAAGGTCAAGCGCCTCGATCATCGCGGGCACTTCTTCAAATCGCGCGGGCCATTCACGGTGCCGCGCTCGCAGCAGGGCCATCCCGTCGTGATCCAGGCCGGCGCCTCGGGGCGCGGCCAGCGCTTTGCGGGACGATGGGGCGAAGTCATCTTCACCGCGGCGCGCAATCTGGCGAACGCCAAGCAGGGCTACGACGCGATCCGCAACGAGGCGGCGAAAGCCGGCCGCGACCCCGACCAGATGTTCCTCTGCAATCTGATCACCCCGGTCGCCGGCGCCACCAGGTCGGAGGCCGAAGACAAGATGGCGTTGATCGAAAAGCTGCCGCTCGAGATCGACGCATTGTCGCTGCTGGCGGAGGGACTGAACTACGATTTTGCGTCCAAGGGCATGGACGAGCCGCTGACCACGGAAGAGCTTCAGGGCATGCAGGGCATGCTCGGCATCCGCGACGGTGTGCTGCGGACCAGCGGCAAGACCAATCCGACGACGCGCGATTTCATCAAATTCTCCGGCCGCGGCCAGACCCAGGACGCCATCGTCGGCGGGCCGAAGGAAATCGCCGACCGGCTGGAAGAGATGTTCGCGGGCCGCGGCTGCGACGGCTTTGTCATCGCGGCGACCTATGTACCCGGGTCGTACGCCGATTTCGTTCGCCACATCGTTCCGGAACTGCAGCGGCGCGGGCTGTTCCATCAAGACTATGCCGGCAAGACCTTGCGGGAAAATTTGGGCCTGCCGCGCCCGGCCGCCGGCGCCTGGAAGAGCAAGCCGCTGGCCGCGGCGGAATAAACAAACAAGATAAAAGGAATCATGCATGCGCTGGCTTCAGTTCACCGCGAACGGACAAACTTCCTGGGGCATCGGCGAAGGCGACCGCGTCACCGCGGTCTCCGGCGACCCTTTCGGCGAATGGCAGCGCACCTCGCGCACGCATTCCCTCAAGGACGTTAGAATCGAATTGCCGGTGATGCCGCGCACCTTCTATTGCGTTGGGCTGAACTACCTCAAGCATCTCAAGGAGGCCGCCGACAAGGCCGGCACAGTTCCCAACATTCCTGACCGCCCCGAGATCGGCTATCGCGCGCAGAACGCGCTGATCGCGCACGACGAGAACGTGGTGATTCCGGCCACCGCCACCGAGAAGATCCACTACGAGGGCGAACTGGTGGTCGTGATCGGCAAGAAGGCAAAGCATCTCAGCGAGAGCGATGCGATGTCCTGCGTGTTCGGCTACACCATCGGCAACGATGTCAGCGAGCGCACCTGGCAGAAGGCCGACCGCGGGCTGTGGCGGGCCAAGAATGCCGATACCTTCAAGCCGATGGGGCCGTGGATCGAAACCGACGTCGACCTCGACAGGATGGAAACCATCATCAAGGTCAACGGCAAGGAGACCGGCCGCTTCCACACCAATGACATGATCTTCGGCATCAAGCCGTTCATCGTGGAACTGACGAAATATTTTACGCTGTGGCCGGGCGACGTAATCTGGATGGGGACCGATGGCGCTTCCCCCGATATCAAGGACGGCGACGTGGTCGAGATCGACATCACCGGCATCGGCACCCTACGCAACAAATTTGTCGCAGAAAACGCCAGGGCATGAGCCGCCACACCTCAGCGCATCATTTCCTCGAGGGCCTGGTCGACCTCGGCGTGGAATACATCTTCGCCAATCTCGGCACCGATCATGTCTCGCTGATCGAGGAAATGGCGCGCTGGGACAAGGAGGGNCGAAAACATCCGGAAATGATCCTGTGCCCGCACGAGGTGGTCGCGGTGCACATGGCCGGCGGCTATGCGCTGGCGACCGGNCGGGGACAGGCGGTTCTGGTGCATGTCGATGCCGGCACCGCCAACGCCTGCATGGCGATCCAGAACCTGTTTCGCTACCGGCTGCCGGTGATGTTGTTCGCCGGGCGCGCGCCGCATACCCTGCATGGCGAATTGACGGGCTCGCGCGACGCCTATGTGCATTTCGTGCAGGACCCGTTCGACATCGCCAGCATCGTCCGGCCCTATGTCAAATGGGAATATTCGCTGCCATCCGGGGTCGTGGTGAAGGAGGCGCTGGCCCGCGCCCATGCGTTCGCGCAGAGCGACCCGCCCGGCCCGGTCTATATGATGCTGCCGCGCGAGACGCTGGCGGAAGAATGGGACGATGCGGCCATGCCGGCCTATCCGCCGGCGCGCTACGGCAGCGTGCAGGCCGGCGGCATCGAGCCCGCACGGGTCGAGGCGATCGCGCAAGCCTTGATGGCCGCGGAAAATCCGATCGCGCTGACGGCCTATCTCGGCCGCAAGCCGCAAGCGGTTGCGGTGCTCGACCG
>JGI12635J15846_10004047_pt1 | contig 12681 bp, 8 predicted proteins | sample BlaSpr_A8_OM2_M2_FD_15846 | JGI IMG/M metagenome (IMG submission 15846) | reverse complement strand
AGACGGCCACGCCTCCATTGGTACGGGCAGAGTAAGAGCCGTTCAGCGCCTGGTCGAGCCGGATTTTGGGATCGTACTTCCAGCGGAGTTTTCCCGTGGACGCTTCCACGGCGTAAACTTTGGAGAGCGGGGCGCTGACGTAGATGACGCCATCGACAACGATCGGCTCGGAAACAATGCCCATTGCGCCGTCGTAATCCAGATACCAGGCAAGACCCAAATTGACGGCATTCTGATCGTTAATCTGCTTGAGCGGGCTGAAATGTTTCGAATCGTTGGTGCGGCCGTTCACCATCCAGTTGTTCCCGGTGGCGGCATCGGACATGACCCGCGCCTCGCTCACGTCGCCGGGCTTCGCCGTACTATCCGCCGAAGAGCGAAGCGCAATGGCAACTGCGGTCGCGACAATGACGAGTGTCAGACCCAGAACGCGCCGTGTTTTCATGCCAGACCGCCTTTCGAATGAGCCGCCGAACGTCCGCCGAACCGCTCTGAGGTCTCTTGCCCTAACCTGATTGGCGCGGAATTTCCGTGTGCCATGTTAGGTGCCCGGCAGAAAGAAAGTCAACGCGCGCGAAGTTGCGCTTTGCGGTGCGCGAGCGCGCGAATTTCGCTCCAGAGAACGAAAACGAAATAGACGGAGAGCAGAAGAAGTTCGGGCTCGATGGCGTGGCGGTATTTTGCAACGGGATAGACAAAATAATAAGGAACGGGATAAACGAGGAGAGCGTCAGCAAAGAGCAGCCCCCCCCGCGGGAGTCGTGTCAAAACGAAAAGAAGCCCGAGCCAGCCGCCGAGAGACAGCGGCCAGAATTCCCAAGGCTTCCACCATTCCCTGCTCTGATAGTTCAGCGATGTGCCATCCCAGAACCACCAGGTACGATGGAGCGTCAGGTCGAGAAATTCGGAAGGATACTCGCGGACAAAACGCAGGCCGTCTTTCTTGTAGTAGTCGAGGAAACCCATCTCTCCCATGGCCGCATATTCTTTGAACACCGCGGCATTGGCCCCGGGATGCTTGCCGCTGAAACCCATGCCGTTGCTGAAGTGGTAGTTGCCAAGGTGAAATTCAAACCAGAAATTGCTGCGAAAAAAAACCGGCCGCCCGAAAACGCGCTCGTTGCGGATCAGCCAGGGTGAAACCAGCGCCGCGAAGAGCACGCCGGCAAGCGCCGCGGAAGCGAGCCAGGGCCTGAAGGAGCGGTGGTTCACAAAGGCCGCGTAGAGAAAGGTAAACGGCATGACGCTGAGCAAAGCGGGATTGGTGAGCGCGATCACCGCCCAGAGAGCGCCGAGCGATAGCCAGAGCTTCCGGGTGTTTTTCTCCGCGACATCGAGCGTAACGATGAAAGCCGCGGAAAGAAGAAAGGCGCTGGCGGCAAAATCCCAAATCCAGGAAACCGGCCAGCGGAAAAAAATGGGGCTGAGCGCCCAGATCCACGCGGCGCAGAATCCCACCTGTGCGCCGAACGTGCGGCGGCCCAGGGCGTGGATGATGATGCCGGTGGCGGCGGCGATGATGCACTGAATACCAAGGAGCACGATCGCGGAGGCCGCGGAATAGATGCCGAAGAGCCGGAACACCAAGGCAACTAAATAAGGATAAACCGGGGCGATCCAGGCGGTCGGTCCAGTGTCCCGGTGAAAAGGCGAACTGAAACCCTGCCCGCGAACAATGTGGTCTGCAATGCTGCAAATTTCCTCGCCGAAGGGAAGGTTATCGCTCGAGGAGCCAATGTAGGTTTTTTTCCAGAGCACCAATCCGAAACGCAGGATAAATCCGCATACCAGAAGCAAGATGTACAGGTTGCGATACCCGGCGGTTTCCGGCGGCGAGTCGGGATTTGTGGGAGCTTCCGGGGCAGCGAAAGGCATATCATAATTGTGGGAGACAGTCTCGCGCAGTGGCAAGGTGGAGTTGGAACGTACATTCTTATGCGGCACGGGGAGAGAGGATGAGCAGCTCGCAAAGAAACGAGGCGTAAGCCTAAGTTCAAGGTCAGCGGAACGCTGTAGACAGAGTGGCCAAGAGATTTTGCAAGGTATCCTTAAACGAATTTCGCGGGTGTTCTTTCCGCTTGAGTGCACGCTTGCGGGCGAAGCTGCGGGCGGCCATCTCCAGACCGACCCAATCGGTATTCTCCAGTGCGGTGCATTCCTCATCCGAGAGTCCCGCGCGCCGTGCTTCGGCGCGCTGGTTTGCTTTGAACCCGGCACGAGCGCCGGCATCCATGTAAATGTGCGTCAAGAAGGCTTCGAAATCGCGGGCACTCCTACGAGCACCTCCTGAGAAACATTGCGCCGAGCTCTGCCACGGGCAAGAGCCTGGCGCGCGAGTTCCATCTGCGCCAGCAAGCAATCCATCGAAGGATAGGCGCCGTCCCGTTCGAGGATCACGGTGAGCGGGTTCGGTGAAAGCGCAGCGGCTTCCTCCAATAATTCGAAACAGGATCGGGAACATCGCGGAGGTGATCGTCAAGAAGCCGCTGGCGGCCATCGGGCGCGGAAATGAATTTTCCGCCGGCGATGTGAATGGCCCCGAAGTGCGCCGCGGGGATTTGCCGCAGAAACGGCGAGGAAACAAACAAGGATGACACGTTGGAGGGAAGAACAACCGCGGGAGTGAGTACTGCGCGGCTGGATGGTTCGCAAGGTAAACTCAGAGCAGAACAAACCGGGGAAGCGTTAAGAGTAAGTTTCGTCCAGGAAAAACAATTTGGCGGCCCATTCGGGGAGCCGGTTAGGAAGAGATGAAAGCGCGGTTACAGGTGATGAAATTCGGCGGTACGTCGGTCGGCGATGCGGCTTGCATCGCCAGGACGGCGCAGATTATCGCGAAGGCGGCAAAGGGGAGCGGCTGCATCGCGGTGGTTTCCGCGATGAGTGGCGTCACAAACCGATTGATCGAGGCGGCGAAAAAGGCCCAGGCGGGAAATACGGCTGAGGCTGCGGCCGTTGTCGATGCACTTCGAAAGCAACACGAGGCCGCGCTAACGACCTTGATCCATCACGAAAACGAGCGCGCGCGGATCAGACAGCGCTTGGAAGACGTGCTTGCGGAAGGGCGTCGTCTCTGCGAAGGAACGGCGCTGCTGCGCGAACTCACGCCTCGCACCCTCGACGCGATTTCGAGCCTAGGGGAAAGGCTTTCCGCACCGCTGGTGGCGGCAGCGGTCAGAGAGCTGGGGCTGCCAAGCGAAGCGATCGAAGCCACAGAGCTGATCGTGACCGACGCGTTTCACGGCGGCGCGGAGCCGCAGATGGAATTGACGCGAACGAAATCGCAAGCGCGGCTGCGGCCACTGTTGGAAAAAGGAATCGCGCCGGTCGTGACGGGCTTCATCGGAGCCACGGCTGCGGGGCAACTAACGACGCTCGGACGGGGAGGCTCCGACTATTCGGCGACGATCCTGGGCGCAGCGATGGACGCGGATGAAGTCATCATCTGGACCGACGTCGACGGGGTGCTGACGGCGGACCCGCGGCTGGTGGCGGAGGCGCGAACGATTCCGGTGATCTCGTATCGTGAAGCCGCGGAGCTGGCATACTTTGGCGCGAAAGTGCTACACCCGAAAACGCTAAACCCCGTGGTGCAGGCGGCGATTCCGGTGTGGATTCGAAACAGTTTTGCGCCCGAGCGCCCGGGCACCAAGATTACACCGGAGGGGCGCAGCATCGGAGGCGGCGTAAAAGCGCTGACGGCGATTCGCGACGTAACATTAATCAGCGTGGGCGGGCCTGGAATAGTGGGCTTACCGGATGTGTTGGGGCGGACGTTTTCGACGACGGCAGAAGTGCGCGCGAACGTGCTCCTGATTTCGCAATCGTCCTCGCAAAACGATATCTGCTTCATCGTTGCCACTGTGGATGCGCAGCGGACGGTGGAAGCGCTGCGCAAGGAATTTGCGCAAGACCTGGCGCACCACAAGGTGGAGCACATCACCGTGGATTCGAATGTCGCGATCGTCGCCGTCGTTGGCGAAAACATGCGCGGAACCCCCGGAATCGCCGGAAAAACATTCAACGCGCTGGGCCGCGAAAACGTGAATCTGATCGCCATTGCCCAGGGATCTTCCGAATGCAACATTTCTTTCGTCATTGAAGAGCAAGCCGTGAAAACAGCCCTGATTACCACGCACCGCGAGTTCGGGTTAGAGGCTTCGCCAAACTGAAGAAATGGTAGGCCCGTGGGGACTCGAACCCCAGACCTCTACCGTGTCAAATCCAAGGCCGAAGACGCACAATTACGCAACACAAAGCAACAAACTACACAGAAAGACGAGACTTAGAAGCAATTTGCGCCTCTCCTTGCTGCGTGCAATTGCACATAAAAGCAGGCGCTTGCACGTGGGCATAAAGGGAGGGTTATGACACAAAGTACGCCACCATCTTTGACCCTGTTTTCCAGGATCATTTGGTAGCACGTTACTGGTACGGCGGAATGCCGCGGAGCGTACGAAAAAAATAAACCAGGCGACGAAAGAGAGCAAAGATTCTTTCTCTGCCCACCGCCACGACCTCCTCCTCCGATTCCGCTGTTGCCGCGGATGATGGTGCTTCCGTCGACGGCGACGACGCTGATGGGAGTGTCGGTGCCGGATTCGATGTGGGCGTCGGCGAGGGCAGCGGCTCACGGAAGCCGACGAAGATTCCGACAATAACGATCATGATGATGGTGATCGGTAAGTTCCACGACGGATCAGGATCGTGCAAATTCCAGTAGTGGTTGAACGTTCTTGAAGTCAGCGTCAAGAGCGCGTAGAGCTTCTAAATACGCGTCGCGAGCGGGCCCGGTATTCACAGGATTGGCTCGTCCCCATGTGAATCTAGGCCGTCCGTGCTTCATGGCAAAAACACTGGCGAGCAGTCTTCCGTGCCTCCCGTTTCCGTTCGCTGAAAGCATGTATCTCTCTAGACCGACTGGTAATTTATGTTGTCAGGGCAACTGGGCGCCCTGGGTCTCGACGTAGACCGCGTAGAGAGACTGGCTCGCCGCCATGAATAGCCTGTTTTTCTTGGCGCCACCAAAACAGAGGTTTGCGCACGTTTCCGGAAGATGAATCTTGCCAATGAGCTTGCCGTCGGGCGCGAAAACATGCACGCCGTTGTAGCCTTCTCCTGCCCATCCGGCAGCGGACCAGACGTTGCCGTCCACATCGCAACGGATGCCATCGGATGAGCCCGGCGACATATTCACAAACATCCGGCCATTCTTCAGCCGTACGCCATCCACAACGTCATAGACGCGAATCGGACGCGGGTCGCCGGGGTGTCGTGGAACTCCCGTATCCACAATGTAGAGCAGTTTCTCGTCGGGAGAGAAACACAGGCCATTGGGCTTATCCATGTCGCTGGCAACGACGGTCGCCTCGCGGGTCTTCGGGTCGAGCCGGTAAACGACCGCGGGCAACTCGAACGCAGCTTTATGTCCTTCGTAATTCGACATGATGCCGTAGCCCGGATCGCTGAACCAGATGGCTCCGTCGGAATGCACTGCCAGGTCATTCGGCGCATTGAGTTTCTTGTCTTGATAGCGGTCCATGAGCACGGTGATTGTGCCATCGTATTCGGTTCGCGTTACCCGGCGCGCGTCGTGCTCACAGGTGAGCAGCCTTCCCTGCCGGTCGCGGTAGTTGCCATTGCTGTAGTTCGAGGGGCTGCGGAAGACGCTGACCTCTCCGGTCTCCTCAACCCATCGCAGCATTCGGTTGTTGGGGATATCGCTGAAGAGCAGATAACGGCCATCCGCAAACCACACCGGCCCTTCCGCCCACCGTGTGCCCGTGTAGATGCGCTCGACCGCCGCGTTGCCGACCCTGTATTTCGCGAAGCGCGGGTCAGTCTCCTCAACCGCGGGATCGGGATAGACGACCGGACTTTTCCGTTCTTGCTCCTCGGCAAGCGCCAATGGTTTGAATGCCAGTGCCGTTGCAGCGCCGGCCGCAACGTTCATAAACGTTCGTCTCTGCATCGGTCTCCCTCCGGCGGGAAAATCCGCTCCGACGCACATTATCACGGCCTGTTCTGTCGTGACATACCCGTTTCCGTTAACTCTGGGCGATTCGCTGTCCCCTGCCCAGTTCAGAGACGATCAGCTTTCACCCGAATCTAGTCAGATAATCGACCATGTGGTTTTGTGACGATAGTCCGGTAACCGTTTATCGGGCACGGGACTTCGACATCTATCCGGCGACACCGACACGCAGCGCGCAATCGCCTGGGAGTCGCAACCCGTGGAAACCGCCTAGGTCTTGGTGTCTGCCGAAGTCTCCATTAAACCGGGATTTCGCAACACCCATTGAACCGATTTAATACTTGACCCACAGTGTCCCCTCCGAATAAATTTACAGGGTCAGCGAGCACCGCTCCGTTGGTTCGTGAATTTGAGGAGAAGAATCATGACCGCGTCCAAACCGTCGCCTGCTCCGAAAATGACGGTCCCCTTCTATGGGCACGCCCGCCAGTACCACAGCATTAAGAGCGAGATTGACGAAGCCTTCCACGCCGCGATCGAAAGCGAATCCTACGTAATGGGTCCGACGCTGGAGCGCTTCGAAAAGGAACTCGCCCACTATTTTGGCATGAAATACGCCGTCGGGGTGAACTCGGGTACGGACGCGTTGTGGCTTGCGTTCATGGCGCTGGGCATCCGTCCTGGCGATGAAGTGATCACAACCGCGAACACCTTCTTTGCGACGGCTGAAGCCATCTGGATCGCTGGGGGCAAAGCGGTGTTCGTGGATTCCGATCGGGCGACCAATAACATCGATCCCACGAAGATTGAAGCCGCGATCACGCCGCGCACAGTGGGCATCGTGCCCGTTCATCTTTACGGACATTGCGCCGACATGAAGGCGGTCAGCGCGATCGCGAAAAAGCACAAGCTATGGGTTGTCGAGGACAACGCGCAGTCCGTTGATGCGCATGGAGACGGATTCAAGCAGGGTGAATTGAGCGATGCAGTGTGCATCAGCTTCATCATCCAGAAGAACCTGGGGACCTTTGGCGACGGCGGCGCGCTCATCACCAACCGGCCGGAGATTGACGAAACCGTGCGGCGGATGCGCAACCACGGATCGCTGAAGCGATCCGTGCACACTTTTGGGTTCAATAGTCGGCTGGACGATCTCCACGCAGGATTCCTGAGCGTGAAGCTAAAGCATATTAGGAAGTGGACCGATCAGCGACGAGCGTGGGCCGCACGCTATACCGAGGGACTTATAGGGACCAGTCTGAAGCTTCCGAAGGAAATGCCGGGATATCGCCACGTCTATCACCTTTACGTTGTGGAGCACCCCAGGCGCGATCACCTCGCGCAATTCCTGGTTGCGACGGGTATTGATGCGAAGATGCACTACCCTATTGCGATTCACAAACAGCAAGGCTATCCGTGGAACAAACTGGCGGATCTGAACCCGCACGTGCCAAACGCCGAGGCGAACGCAGCACAATGCGTTTCTCTGCCGATATTTCCCGAGTTGACTGCCGAAGAAGTGAATTACACCATCGCCAAGGTCAAGGAATGGGACGCCCAGTTCGGGAAATGATCAATCAATGAATAATCGGTTTTCCGTGGGCTCAAAACGAAAAAGCCTATGAAGATCTCCTGGACCGCATGGCTGTACTGATATCAGGGAGACTACAGGAGTTAGTCAACGCCTCGTTCGAGCTGTTGCTGGTACGCGGCAGCGTCGAAGTGGCCCTTTGACTCAGCAATGAGCCCCTCCGCACCGATCTGCCACTCCTCAAAGCCGCTGATGCGCACGCGCTTACCAGTTCCACCCGGACCAGCATTAGTCCCTACAAGTGTCCAGCGGTAACGAGTGCGGTTCCTATGAACATCGAGGCCGTCCATGTGCACCGTCATGTCCGGGAACCCTGTCATGAATCCCTGCACCACGCCCGTGATGGCCTCACGCCCAACAGCCGGAGTGCCGTCGTTGACGCTGAGTGAGCCATTCGGTGAATAGAAGGCGGCCACGCTCGCTGCGTTCTGGCTGCACCACGCTGCGGTATAGCGCTGCGCAAAGACACGTAGATTCACTGGTTCAGGTCTCGTCCGCTTCTTCGACAATCGCATGATTGGAATATCAGTTCAGTGCTTCTCATAGACGAGTTCGCCGCCGACCCATGTCTGCAGCACCTGAACGTCTTTGAGTTGTTCCGACGGAACAACGAGGATGTCACGATCAATAACGACAAAGTCGGCCAATTTGCCGGTCTCCAGCGATCCCTTTTCCTTCTCCTCGAAGCCGATATAGGCGGGATTGCGTGTGAACAGCTCGAGTGCCTGCAGCACGGAAAGCCGTTCCTCCGGCGCCAGCACCTGGCCAGTGTTCATGTTCTTGCGCTGGACCGCGGCCCAAAGACCCCACCAAGGACTAATCGGCGTGACCGGAACATCACTCCCGGCTGCAGCCACAACACCGTAGTCGAAGTAGGATTTGCCAGGGTAAGCCCAACGTTCGCGCTGCGGCCCGTAGTTCTTGAACCAGCTCCCAATCCAGTACACGAAAGCTGGGTCGCCGTCGACAAGCACGTGCTCGTCGTGTAGGCGCTTCAGGATTGCCGGCGTGGAGACCCCACAATGGATGATGCGAAAGCGCGGTTGTTGCAACCCGAGTTCTCTGGTGACCGTGGCATAAGAGGTGATCACCTCGTCGATGGCACGGTCGCCGATGGCATGGGTCGAGAGCTGCCATCCTGCCCCGGCGAGAATGCGATGCGCTTTCTGCATTTCTTCAGGTGACCAGATCTGCAGTCCGAGGTTCTCCTTGCCGTTCTCCTGCAGGCCCGGCGGATAAATCGCAATAGTCCGCGCAGCCATGCCTCCGTCGGCGAACATCTTGACGGCACCGAATTTCAGATGGTTGTCCCCGAAGCCTGTGTGTACACCGGAAAGGGCCAGCCGCTCGGCATCGGCAAGGCTGGCAACTCCCGGGGCCAACTGAACGCGAATCTTCAGCAGCCCGCGATGATAAGCGTCCTGATACGCGCGGAGGTTTTCTGATGACAGACCACCTCCACCCCACACGTCATGAATGGTAGTCAGACCGACAGCCGCAGCTTGGTCGCTCACCACTTTCACGGCGCGAAAGGCGGTATCGTCCGCGTCGGCGGGGAGCTTCGCTTCGACAAGACGCATCGCGTTGTCCTTGACGATCCCTGTCGGCTCACCGCTTGCGTCGTGTTCGATGATCCCGCCGGGCGGGTCGGGCGTGTTGCGGTCGATACCGGCGGCCTTCAATGCCGCCCGGTTCGCCACTGCCAGGTGCCCGCTTATATGCATCAAGTATACGGGGACAGTGGGAGCGACCGCATCGAGGTCGTCTTTGCTCAGGTACCGATGCTCAGTAAGTTTGGAGTCGTCCCACCTCGAGCCTCGCACCCAATCCCCGGGCTTTGTAGTACGAGCGTTTTCCGCTACGGCCCCCTGGATTTCGCCAATCGTGTGTACTACAGGGTAGCCCGCGTCGATTTCGCCGCGGACGATGCTCTTGGCCCACAGTATGGCGTGCGTGTGCACGTCGATGAAACCAGGCAACACCGTTTGGCCCTTCAGGTCGACTTTTCTGGTCGACGTTCCCTCGCAGGCGGTAACTTCTTGATTCGTGCCGATCGCTTCGATCCGGGCATCGCGAATCGCCAGCGCTGACGCAACACGACGCTCGCCGTCCATGGTGATGATGTGACCATTGCTGAGGATGACGTCCGCGGGCGGACACTCGGCAGCTAGCAACGGAAAACCGACGCCGAGAACCAGAAACCTCAGCGAGAGCGCGAGACAACGCATAGGATCTCCTGAAATGGAAGCGCCCGATGGTACCACGGCGTCAGCAAACTCTTTCATACTCGGGATACTCAGGAATGACACCGGTTCCCACATCACCATCCTGGAGAAGCCAAAGGCGCAATAGGAGGAATTGCGATAGTTGCCATCTGGCGAATCACGGGCAACTCGGAAGTGATTCCAATTGATAAGTTGCGTTAACGGACTTTTCCGGTTAACCAGAACTTGAGTCTAATAATTTGCAACTAAGATAAATAGTCGGTTCATCTGCCCACCAGCAATGCGGCCAATCCAACGATTATGGCAACCAGCGCGGAGAGCACCATCGGCGGCAAACCAAAATACAGGAAACTCAGCACCACACCTGCTAGCTGCACCACAAAGAATACCCACCCTAGCGCACCAATCGCGCCTGGAGCGGACCGCGCCAAGTTTCCGAGGTGCCACGACAGAAATACCGACAAGACCATCGATACCGTGCAAGATAAGCCGAAGCCACGATAGAAACCACCATAACTAAAGCTCCGACCGCCCAGCTCAAAATGCACTGCGTTCATCGCATCATATACGGCGCGACCTTCCGCCGACGGTGCTTGCAAACTCAAGAAGCCATACGTGTGCCCCAAGGCAAACAAAGCAAACACAAATGCGGCAATTCGGTATAGCAATGTTGCGCTCATAGCCACTTCCTTCGGTGAAGGTTTCTACTGAACTCATGCAACTGCGCGTCAAGACTGCCCAGGCGCGTAACATAGCATAGGGGAAAGTCTGCATACGTTGACTTGGGTTGGGCAGCGCCCCTAGAATCACCGCACCATGATGGAGCCTCGGTCTCTCACTGGACAGACAATCTCTCACTATCGTATTCAGGAGAAGCTGGGTGGCGGCGGCATGGGGGTCGTTTACCGTGCTGAGGACACGCGGCTCGACCGAAGCGTGGCCCTGAAGTTCCTTCCTGACGACACTCCGACTGACGCACAGACCCTCGAACGATTCCAGCGAGAGGCACGCGCGGCTTCGGCGTTGAACCATCCTAATATCTGCACCATTCACGACGTTGGTGAGTACGATCGCCGGCCTTTTATTGTCATGGAGTTACTGGAAGGCCAGACGCTGAAACACCGCATCAATGGGAAGCCGCTGGAAATCGACAATATTCTCGAGCTCGGCATTGAAATTGCCGATGCCCTCGCGGCCGCACATGTGAGGGGTATCGTCCACCGAGATATCAAGCCGGCGAACATTTTCCTCACCCAGCGCGGTCAGACCAAGATCCTGGATTTTGGCCTCGCCAAAATGGCGTCCAGACGGGTTCAAGTGGGCATGGGCGATGTATCCGCTCAGGCGACCATAGCCGCTGATTCAGACTTCCTGACTAGCCCGGGCACAGCTCTGGGGACGATGGCTTACATGTCGCCCGAGCAGGCCTTGGGGAAAGACCTTGACGCACGCACCGATCTGTTCTCTTTTGGCAGCGTCCTCTACGAAATGGCCACGGGCAAGCTTGCCTTCATCGGCGATACGTCCGCGGCCATATTTGATTCCATTCTCCATGGGACGCCGAAGCTAGTGGCGGGGCTGAACCCGACCCTGCCCCGAGAGCTAGAACGAATCATCAACAATGCTCTAGAGAAAGACCGCGACTTGCGCTACCAGACCGCTTCCGAGATTAAAACAGATCTGAAGCGATTGAAGCGCGATCGCGAATCTTCTAGTCGCTCGGGTGAAATTAAGAGGCAAACCGCCAGCGGTGACCAAGCAGCAGCGCCCGCCACAGAGAAGTCTGTCGCTGTGCTCTACTTCGAGAATCTCAGCGGGAGCAAGGACGACGAATATTTCCGCGATGGCATGACGGAAGACATCATCACTGAGCTTTCGAAGATCAAGGAGCTGCAAGTCTTTCCGCGAGCAGCCGTATTGGCATATCGAGACAAGCCGGTTACTGGACCTCAGGTCGGGCGGGAACTCAACGCCGCTTGCGTGCTTAGTGGAAGCTTGCGAAGAGCCGGCAATCGCTTGCGCATAACGGCTCAGCTTATCCGGGCCCAAACAGGCCATTCGATCTGGGCGGAGCGCTATGATCGTGAGCTCAAAGATGTCTTCGAGGTACAGGACGAAATCGCGCGTAGCATCAGCCAGGCCTTACGTATCAAACTTTCTCCGCAGGAAGAAAAAGCGATTGCACGCAAGCAAACCGAAAACCCCCAGGCGTATGACTATTACTTAAGGGGACGCCAGTTCTTTCATCAGTTTCGTCGCAAGGGTTTTGATTTTGCCAGGCAAATGTTCGCCCGCGCCATCGTGATTGATCCCCACTACGCTCGTGCGTATGCTGGCGTGGCGGATTGCTGCTCATTTCTTTACATGTACTGGGACAGCGTCGAAGACAATCTAAATGAAGCGGAGGCCGCGAGCCGTAAGGCTCTGGAGTTGGATCCAGAGCTGGCCGAAGCTCATGCAGCGTGCGGTTTGGCTTTCGCGCTGAAGAAGAACTTTGATCAGGCGCAACAAGAGTTCGAAGCGGCGATCCGGCTCGATCCCAAACTCTATGAGGCCTACTACTTCTATGCGCGCACCTCTTTCCAGCGAGGTGACTTGACAAAGGCGGCGGAACTGTACGAACACGCGGCGAAGCTCAACCCCGATGACTACCAGGCGGTGAGCCTGCTTGTGAACGTTTACCACGGCTTGGGCTTGGCAGCAGAAAGCGCAGCTACCGAGCAACGGGCGTTGCAATTGACCGAGAGGCACATCGATAGTCATCCGGATGATCCCCGGGCGCTCTATTTGGGTGCGGGAATTCTCGCTCGGATTGGAGACCAAGGAAGAAGTTTGGACTGGGCTCGCCGCGCACTAGCCATCGATCCGGAAGAAACCTCAATTCTGTATAA
>JGI12635J15846_10004042_pt1 | contig 12689 bp, 9 predicted proteins | sample BlaSpr_A8_OM2_M2_FD_15846 | JGI IMG/M metagenome (IMG submission 15846) | reverse complement strand
TCGCGGAAGAGACGGCCGACGATGTCGCCCATGAAGAGCAGCGGAATCAGCACGGCGATCAAGGAAATGGTGAGCGAGACGATGGTGAATCCGATTTGCTCCGAGCCCAGGAGAGAGGCGCGCAGCGGATCGTCGCCCTCTTCGATATAGCGGACGATGTTCTCGATCATGACGATGGCGTCGTCCACGACGAAGCCGGTGGAAATCGTCAGGGCCATGAGCGTGAGGTTGTTCAAGCTGTAGCCCGCCAGATACATCACGCCAAAGGTGCCCACCAGCGAAAGTGGAACAGCCACGCTGGGAATAATGGTCGCGCGCACGTTGCGCAGAAACAGAAAGATGACCATGACCACCAAGGCCACGGTGAGCAGCAATTCAAACTCAACGTCCTTCACCGATGCGCGAATGGTGATGGTGCGGTCCGTCAACACCGTCACATGCACGGCGGAGGGCAAACTGCTTTGCAGCAGTGGCAGCAGCGCCTTGACGCGATCCACCACCTGAATAATGTTGGCGCCGGGCTGCCGTTGGATGTTGACAATCACCGCAGGTGTTTCATTCATCCAGGCGGCTTGCCTGACGTTTTCCACGTCGTCCACCACGCGGGCCACGTCGGACAGCCGCACGGGCGAACCGTTATGGTAGGCGACGACAACGTTCGAGAATTCCTGGCTGGTAAATAATTGATCGTTGGCGTTGATTTGATAATCCTGATGCGGGCCGTCGAAATTTCCCAGGGCGGAATTCAAGCTGGTGGACTGCAGCGCCGTGCGGACGTCTTCCAGGTTGATCCCGTAGGAAGAAAGAGCCGTGGGGTTCACTTGCACGCGCACCGCGGGCTTTTGGCCGCCGCTGATGCTTACCAGGCCCACACCGGGCAGCTGCGCGATCTTTTGCGTGAGGCGCGTATCCGCGAGGTTTTCCACTTGCGAGAGCGGAATCGTCTGAGACGTCAAGGCCAGCGTCAAAATCGGCGTGTCCGCGGGGTTGGTCTTGCTGTAAATGGGCGGCGTGGGCAGATCCGCGGGAAGGTAGGTCTGTGCGGCATTGATGGCGGCCTGGACTTCCTGCTCGGCAACGTCAATATTCAGCTCGAGCGAAAACTGCAGCACGATCACAGAGCTGCCGTCGGAGCTGGTGGACGTCATTTGGCTGAGGCCGGGGACCTGGCCAAACTGCCGCTCAAGTGGTGCCGTGACCGCCGAGGCCACTACATCAGGATTCGCTCCGGGGTAAAACGTAACGACTTGAATGGTGGGGTAATCGACCTCGGGCAAGGCCGAGACGGGAAGCTGCGTGAACCCCACGAATCCGGCGAGAAGAATCGCGGCCATCAGGAGCGAAGTCGCGACGGGCCGGATAATAAATGGCCGAGACGGATTCACGGACGATTTCCCCCGCTGCCCCCAGCCTGCGCCACGGAACCGTTGCTTCCCGGACCCGAGCCACTGGCGCTACCGGAGGAGGCGTTCGAGGAACCGTTATCACCGGTTGGCTTTTGCACTGAGACCTTCACGCCGTCCTGAAGCTTGTCGAATCCGGTGATCGCCAGCACATCGCCGGACTTCACGCCTTGCACGGCCGCGTTGCCGCCATCTGTGGTTCCGATCGTGACCGTCTGCATTGCGGCGGTCTGATTGGATTTGACGACATAGACGAACGCGCCTTGGGCATTGCGTTGAATTGCCGCGGTGGGAACCAGCGTGGCATTCTGTTGTGTATCCACCAGCAGGCGCGCGTTCACAAACTGATTCGGGAACAGAGCGATATCGGAGTTTTCGAAGATGGCTTTCAGTTTTACGGTGCCGGTGGTGGTATCAATCTGATTGTCCAGAGTCAAGAGCTTGCCGGAAGCAAGCTTGGTTTGCTGATTGCGATCGAAGGCCTCGACGGACATTTTGTTCGACTGGCGCAGCTGCTTCTGAATCTGCGGCAGATAATCTTCCGCTACGCTGAAAATTACGGTGATCGGCTGCAATTGCGTGATCACCACCAGCGGCGTGCCACTGGCAGCTGTAACAATGTTCCCGGGATCCACCAGGCGCAGGCCAACCCGGCCATCGATGGGAGCTTTAATCGTGGCGTAGTCGACATTGGTGGCCGCGCTGGCAACCGTGCCCTGGTCGTTCTTGACCGAGCCTTCGTACTGCTTCACGGTCTGGATCTGATCGTCGAGTTGCTGCTTGGCGATTGCGTTGCGATTGAAAGCCAGCTGGTAACGGTCCAGGTCGATGCGCGCTTCGCCGAGCAGGGCTTCGTCGTGCGCGAGCGTTCCTTCGGCTTGCGTCAAGGCCGCTTGATAAGGGCGTGGATCGATCTGCACCAGCAGGTCGCCCTTATGAACCATCTGACCTTCGACGTAATTGACGCTGACGATTTGTCCATCCACGCGAGTGGTGATCGTAGCGGTATAAACGGAGGTGACGGTTCCGAGCGCGTTGATATAAATGCCGATCGGACCGGTGGTGGCGGTCGCGGTGGTAATCGGGACGCTGCGATTGGCAAGAGCCGCCTTGGTTTTTGCGGCAGCTTCGGCTGCCTGCTGCTTGCGGTAATAAACCAAGCCGCCGATCCCTAGAATTAGGATCACGACGACCCAGATCCACGCGTGACTGCCGCTCTTGCCAGTTGGTTCGTATTCAGGCGCGGCCGGCCGCGGTTTCGCTGCGGAACCTGTGGACGGAGCGGCTGTAGTCGTGGTGTCGCTGTGAGTTCCGATCTTCGAAATATTATCTGGCACTTTGCTCCCTCATTCGATGATTCAACCTTGCGCGCGGCGTGTCTCTCTCTACGGACTCTAGGGATGCCATCGGCCAAAACGACGTTTTTGACCAGCGATTAGCTCGGCGACGCGTGGATAGCCTCTAGGGACACCACCTAGGCGTAATTTTACACGCATTATATTCCGACGAGAGAGAGCGAGGTTTGGTTTCAGGGTGTTTCGGGCGAATTTCAGTGGGTGCTATTTCCTTGGGGATTTTGGCCGGTTGTGAATCCCTTGGAGAATCAGGAACTTAGGATGCTTGGTTTCTGCGGGATTGCGAGATGGAACCGGCGATCAGTCGCTTGGGCCCTTGTGTCGGCACCAGCCACTGCGCTGCGGCGCCGGCCAGAGCCGATTGGGCGCCGTAGCGGGCGTTCAAAATGGGCACGCGATGCGCTCCGGGATTGATCGCCCAGCTCTTCAGAGTTCGCCTGATGCTGGTGCGAAAGGCCAGCAGCACACGTCCGATTCCGCCTCCTACGATAATTACTTCCGGCTCGAGCAGATCGATGACATTGCCGAGCCAGATCGCCAGATGGACGGCCGCCGCTTGCAGAATTTCCGTTGCGAGCGGATCGCCGCTGCGCGCGGCTTTGTCCACCGTCTCCGCGGTGACATGAGAGATATTTCCACCGGCCATTTTCAGGATTTGCGAACGATTGTGACGGCTCTGGCGGAGGAGGCTGCGGGCGCGTCTGGAAATTGCGCTGCCCGAGGCATACATCTCGACGCAGCCGCGCTTGCCGCAGCCGCACAGCGGGCCGTTGAAGTTGATGCTCATGTGGCCGCCTTCGCAGCTGCCGCCGGCCCGGCCGTGATAAATCTGCCCTCCGCGGACGATCGCCGTGCCTATGCCCGTTCCCAGGCTCACGTAAAAAGTGCTTTCGTGTTTGGCGCCTGCGCCCCATTTTGCCTCGGCGAGAGCGGCGGCACTGGCGTCGTTGGTGAGCCGCGTCGGCAAGCTGTAATGTTTTTCGAGCTTTCGCGCCAACGGGAAATTTTCCCAGCACGGCAAGTTCGTGGCGCTGAGCAAGATTCCTTGGTCGCTTTCCACCCATCCTGGGGCACAGACGCCGATGGCGCCTGCTCGGGCAGCGCGCGCCTGCGGCATGAGGCCATCCATCGCTTGCAGCACGGCGCGAAATCCTTGTTCGGCGCTGCCGCGCGCGATCATCGCAGCGCGCTGGGCGTGGCGAATCTGGCCGCGTGAGTCGACCAAGCCGACGGCCACTTTCGTGCCGCCGATATCCACGCCGAGGACGAGTTTCGGTGCCATGGCGGCGCGGCTGCGATTTTTCGACAATGGATATCCTTGCGACGATGGGGCAGCTTGGATCATACAAAAGCGGCGGAATGAAAGGCAGGAATAAATGGGGGACGGGCGGCGGGTGCGTTTCCCCGGGGCTGCGGCATTTTTAGTGGCTTGTGCCTTCTTGATGTGAGATATTGCGCGGGTATCGTTATGTTACGAAATACAGCTTTTTACTTCTTTTTGTGACGAGAGGAACATGATCCTAGCGCGCTGCGAAAAACCGGTACGGCTGCAGAATCTTTTGCGCATCGCGAGGATGCCACTCGCCGCGGCTGCGCTTTTCTTATGCGCGAACGGTTGCGGGAAACAAGCGGCGGTGAGCGCCCCACCCGCTCCTGCGCCCGAATCACAAGTGAAAGTAAGCGCGAGCGCCGACGCCGTGGTGGTGGATTCTGCCGCGGCGGAATTCGCCATCGCGCCGAGCGGGTACGTAGCTGCGAGCCTGCTGCGCGATGGGCGAAAACTTTCGCTGGATGACGCGGCGGGGGCTTCCGGCGTCGCGCTGACCTCTGCGGCCAAAGTACTGCCGGATGTGGTTTTCGATGTCGCGCATCCGCAGATTTCCGCCCCGCACGGACGGCTCGGAACACGCGGAAAACACATCGAGCTGCAGGGCAAGAATTCCGCGGCTGACCTGGATGAGACGCTGGTGGTGGAAGTGTACGACGAATTTCCGAGCGTCGCGCTGGTTTCCCTTTCGATTCGAAATGCTGGGAAGAAGCAAGTGAAGCTGGATGCGATGGAACTGGATCGGCATCGTTTCAACGCTTCGCTCACCGATCCGGCGGTGGCAGCGAACGATATGTGGTCCTTTCATGGCGCCAGCATCGAGTGGGGCCGAGATAACGTATTTGAAATCCCGCGGAAATTTTCGCAACAGAATCAAATGGGTTCGGTGGTGGACGTGAAGGGAGACCTGGGACGCGTCGGAGGGGGAATACCCGTGGTCGCGTTCTGGACCAAGACGGTGGGCGAAGCGATCGGCCACGTCGAGACGCTGCCGCTGGTGCTTGCGGTTCCGGTGAAAACAGAATCCGACGGCCACGTGGATGCCAGCGTCCAGCTGACTGCCGACAACGCGTTGCAACCGGGCGAAAGTTATACCAGTCCTGAGACATTCATCGCGGTCTATTCGGGCGATTATTACGAACCGCTGCGAATGTATTCCGACGTGATCGATGGCGAAGGCCTGAAGAGGCCAGCCACCAACAGCGAAGACTACGCGGTGAGCTGGTGCGGGTGGGGCTATCTGGCCGATGTGACTCCGGCGCAAATGCTGGGGACGATTCCCAAACTGAAGGAATTCGGAATCCACTGGGCGACCCTGGACGACCGCTGGTTCAACGACTACGGCGACTGGCAACCGCGCAGCGACACGTTTCCGGACGGTGAAATTCAAAAAATGGTCCAGCAATTTCACCAACAGGGAATCAAAGTGCAACTGTGGTGGTTGCCGCTGGCGGTGGAAGATGGCGGGCCGGGCTACGAATCGCATTCCTACGGCGTATCGGACGTAGTGAAGGAGCATCCGGACTGGCTGATTCTGGATAAGCTCGGCAAGCCGGCGCGCATGACGCGGAATCTCGCGACACTGTGTCCGGCCGTTCCCGAAGTGCGCGCGTATTACAAGCAGCTGACGGAGAGATTTATTCGCGATTGGGATTTTGACGGACACAAGCTCGACAACATTTACAGCGTCCCGGCTTGTTATAACCCCAAGCATCATCACAAGACGCCGTATGATTCGGTTTACGCGATGGGCGATATCTACAAGACGATTTTCGAAACCACGCGTGCGCTGAAACCGGATAGCGTCACGCAGAGCTGCCCCTGCGGCACGCCGCCCAGCATCGCGTGGCTGCGTTATCTGGATCAGGCGGTGACGGCCGATCCGGTTGGTTCGGTGCAGGTGCGGCAGCGCGTGAAAATGTACAAGGCGCTGCTCGGCCCGAATTCCGCGGTGTACGGAGATCATGTGGAATTGACGCGCATCGCGAACCCAAACGGAAATGAGAAGGATCTGGGATCTGATTTTGCCTCGACGATTGGAACCGGCGGCGTGGTGGGCACAAAATTCGCGTGGCCGAATTACGGTCCGAAGCTGGCGGATGTTTATCTGACACCGCAAAAAGAGGAGTACTGGAAAAAGTGGATCGGCCTCTATAACAACAATATGCTTTCGCGCGGCACGTTCCGCGATCTGTACGTTTATGGTTACGATTTTCCGGAAGGATATGCGATCGAGAAGGATGGCGCGATGTACTACGCGTTCTTCGCGCCAAGCGCGGCAGGGGGCGCTGCCAAGCCCGGGCAGCAGGCATCCTGGTCCGGAGAAATCGAACTGCGCGGGCTGGCTGCAGGAAAGTATCGCGTGGTGGATTACGTCGACGGCAAGGATTTGGGAGAAGTAACTGCGCCGGATGCAAAACTGAATGCGAGCTTTTCCGACCATCTATTGATAAAAGCGACCAAGGAGTGACACTCCGCTGCGCCTGGCTGGCCAGTCACGCTGAACGCTGGGTCAAGTGCTCGCGAAAAAATGCTGCGACCTTGTCACGATCCTTAAACGCTTCAGTGCCACCTTCGCACGTGGTTGAAAATGCGCCCGCAACGTCCGCGTAGTCCAGGCATTCCTGCGGAGTTGCACCCTGCAGATAGCGATGAATGAAGCCGGCGTCGAAGCTGTCGCCAGCGCCGACCGGATCCACCGACGCGACGCGCAGGCCGCTGCGGCGCCATTGTTGGGAGCCGTTCCGCGCAATCGCCCCCTGTAAACCGAGTTTCACTACGACAAATTTGCAAAGCTCGGCGAGTCGATTGATTGCTTGCTCTAAATCATCGCTGCCCGCCACTTTCTTTGCTTCGCGTTCGTTCGGGAAAAATATGTCCACGAAGGGAAGCACGTTCCGCAGATCGTCTCCCCACTTGCCTTCCGGGTCGTCGTTGGTGTCCAGAGACGTGGAAAGACCTTTGGCCTTGGCCTGGCGAAATAATTCCGCGATGCGGGGGCGCAGGGCGCGATGCAGGAAGTACGACGACAGATGCAGGTGGCGCGCGGAAAAAATATAATCCAGATCCAGGTCGGCGTGGCTGAACTCAAACATGGTTCCGGGATAAGTGAGGATAAAGCGATGTCCGGGCTGGGCGAGAATCACAGTGAGGCCAGTCGCAGGGCCGCTGGCGGCAACACGCACACGCGTCAAATCCACGCCAGCATCGAGGAGCCAGTGGAGGGCCATTTTGCCAAGCGAGTCCGGGCCGATTTTTGACACCATGCCGACGCCCGTCCCGAGAACCGCGAGATTGTGCGCGAAAATGGCGGACGAACTTCCCAGCGTCAGGCGGAATCCTTGGAGCAGCGATTCCTCTTCCGGTTTCAGATGTGCGGGCACACCGTACAGAATCAAGTCCGGGTTGATTTCGCCGACCACGCAGACATCGAGCGACATTCTGGCGGCCCCTGTTATTTGGTTTCCAGCATTACCACACGCGATAAGTTGCGCGGCTCGTCCGGATTCAAACCCTTCTTGATTCCAGTGTAAAAGCCGAGCAGCTGTGCGGGGATCACGCTGGCGGCCGCACGGGCTACTTCCGGTACATCGAGCGACCATTCGACAACGGAATCAGCGGCGCGACGAATCATGGAATCGCCGGCGTTGCAGATGACGAGTGTGGTCCCGCCCAGTTTCTTGATTTCCTCCAGGACCGCTACTTCCGCCGCAAATCCCGATTCGCTGATGAGGAAGGTGATGAGCGTTTCGGGGCTGACGATCGCTTTGGGACCGTGCCGGAATTCCAGCGTATGAAACGACTGCGCGTAAGAACAGGACATCTCTTTCACTTTGAGCATGCATTCCTGTGCGATTCCGAAAAATGGTCCTTGGCCCAGAAATACATAATCCGCAAAGGCGCGCGAGTCCGCCAGCGACTTGATGGTGCGATGGATTGCGTCGAGCCGGCCCGCGACCTGATCGGGAAGTTCGCCCAGCGATTTCAGAACGTCGCGGCGACTTCCGCGAATTGCCGCAAGCGCCTGCAGCGTGATCAGCATCGAGGTGAAGGACCTGGTCATCACGGTGCTTTTTTCATCCGCAGCCGGCAGTTTGATGCAGTGCGAGGCGATCTTTTCGATGGGAGTATTGCTGCCGCACGTAATCGCCAAAGTTTGCAAGCGGAGTTTCGTTTCCAGATATTCGGCGGCCTGCAAGACCTCCGAAGTGTAGCCGGAACGGGTGATCAGCACGGCTTGGCACCCCGCCGGAAATAATGGCGGGAAGAGCGTGATTTCCGATGCGGGCAGCGCGCGCGATTTTTCGCCGGTCAAAATAGACCAACTAGCCGAGGCGGCCTGGGCCAGATAAAAACTCGATCCGCAGCCAATGAACACCCATTCGATATTTCTGGGAAGCTTCTCCGCGAGCGATTGCAGCCGAGCGGTCTGCTCCATGGCCTGCAGGCACGATTTCCATGTGGCCGGTTCCGAAAGAATTTCCGCGATGGTGTGAGCGCCGACCTGTGCTTTCAAATCCGCCAACGGTTCCTCCGCAAGGATTGCAAACTGCGAATTTACACTACGACAACTTTAATATGCGCCGCACGCAGCCCGCGCAGGTGCCGGGCGGAAATTTTGCTGTCCGTGATGGTGTGATGGACGGACGAAGTGGGCGCGATAAACGAGAGGCTACGCCGGCCAAATTTGCTGGAGTCGCAGACAATGATCGCCGTCTTGGCGTTTTCCATCATCACGCGATTCGCGCGCGCTTCCAGCAGGTTCGGCGTGGTAAGTCCATAGGCAACATCGAATCCATCCACCGCAAGAAACAGAAGATCCGCGGTGACGTGCCTGAGGGAATCTTCGGTGAGCGGCCCGACCAGCGAAAACGAATTCCTTCGCAGCACACCGCCCGTTAGAATGACCTCCACATCGGTGCCGGCCAGTTCGGCGGCGATGTTCACGGCGTTGGTAATCACCGTGAGATCGCGTACATGCTTAATCGCACGCGCGATGGCGGTCGTGGTGGTGCCCGAATCCAGAATCACCACGTGGCCGGGGCGAACCAAGCGCGCTGCCGCGGAGGCGATTTTGAGCTTCTCACGGCGGTGCAACTGCTCTTTTTCATGCAGCGTAGGGTCGCGTAGAGCGGTTGCGTCTAGGGGCAGCGCGCCGCCATGGGCGCGTTGCAGACGGCCCATTTGGTGGAGCGATTCCAAATCCTTGCGAATGGTGATGAGGGAAGTGGAGAAACGGCGCGCCAGATCCTTGACGACCACGCGGCCGTCGCGCTGCGTCAATTCCAGTATTTTTCGGCGCCGCTCTTCCGCGAGCATGGATACAAGCCTGCTTTCGATTTCTTACTTTTTGTTACTATTTCGCACCAGAGGGTGGTAGCTTGGCACAAATGCCAGCCAGGAGCAAGGATTTATGCCCGGTCCAACCATCGTTTGCGTGAGCGCCAATCCGGCGATGGATCGCCGCTTGCGCATGGAATCGCTCGCCGTGGGCGAGATCAATCGCGCCCAGAGCGCGCAGGGTTTGGCCGGGGGTAAGGCCGCGCATGTGGCGATGGCCACGCTCGCCCTGGAAGCCGAGCCTGTGTGGGTGGGATTTCTGGGCGGAGCGATCGGGCAGGAATGCGCCCGGCAAATGCAGGCTCTAGGAATTCGCGTCCTTGCGATTCCTACGCTAGCTGGCACGCGCGTGAATCTGGAGATTATCGACGCAACCGGACGCGTGACAGAGATTCTCGAGCCCGGGGCGGAGCCGACCCCGCTGGAGCGCGAAGAATTCCTGCAGCGCTGTGCAGCAGGACTGCGCGACGAGTGGCAGAGGACAGTTGTGGTGATTTCGGGCAGCTTGCCCGTGGGCGTTGCATCCGATTTCTATGTTGCGCTGATTGCGGCCGCGCGAATGGCAGGCGCACGAGTTTTTGTGGATACCAGTGGTGAGGCTTTGCGCGCCAGCTCGAATGCGCATCCGGATTTTGTGAAGGTAAATCGCGCCGAGGGGGAAACGCTGCTGGGACGGCCGCTGGCGACGATCGAGGAAATCGCTCGCGCCGCAAGGGAAATCGTTACCCGCGGAGCCGGAAGCGCCGCGATTACTTTGGGTCGCGCAGGCTTGGTCTGGATGGAGCACAAAGTTGGACCGCTGTGGAAAGCGACGCCACCGCCTATGAACGTGATTTCGGCTGTCGGATCCGGCGACGCGACGTTGGGCGGTTTTGCTTACTCTGCTGCGCAGGGGATCGCCGGCGAACAGGCTCTGCGCTTGGCTGCGGCCTGCGGCGCTGCCAATTGCGTGGCGTCCGCGCCGGGAAGGATCGAACTGGCAACGGTGCGCGCGCTGCTGCCACAGATCGAAATCGAGCGACTAACCTTTTAGGCGCTTTTGAGAGACACTCTCGAGGAAAGCCTGCCGTGCGTGCTCGCTCGCGACCGATTTACTTCGCGGAGTCCGCGATCCCAGGAATCCAACGCACGGCATTATCGTGAAAGATGAGGCGCAGAACCGGCTTAGGCAAGTTCAATCCCTGGATTTGCCGGCCCTTGAGCTGCAGCATCTGATCCGTAGCCAAAAATTTCCAATCGCGCGCGTACGTATCTTGCCAATCCTTTAGAGCCTCGGGCGTGGTTTCGTTTGCGAGGAACTCCAGGTCCGTCCCGTACAGCACGCGCTCCTGATACTGGATGAGGAAGTTCCGCACTTTTTCGCGCGGCTGAATCATTAAATATTCCATACGCGCCGCCGTATCCACGGCGAAATTGGGATAGCGGTCAAAGTGCCTGGCGATTTCATCCACGTCGGTTTCCATGCTTCCCAGGTGCGCGCCCACGACGCGTAGTTTCGGATTTTGCTCGAGCAGGCGGTCGCGCGCGGCCAGGATGACTTCCTTGTGCGGGTGATCGGGATGAAGATACATGTACCACTCAGGATTTTCCTTGTAGTAATCGTAATCGGGACTGTCCGGATTGGGCGGCTGCCAACAGGAGGAAGGCTCGGCGACATGCGCGACGAGCGTTTTGTTTTCCGCCGCGATCGCCCGGTAGATGGGCGCAAAGGCCGGATCGTCGGGCATGACGTACTTTCCGTCCGGTGTCTTTAGTTCCATGCCGATATTTTTCCAGATTTTTACTGCAATCGCGCCGTCGGCGAATTCCTGGTGCAGCTGCTTCACGGTATTCTGCGCAAAATCCTTCCGCTGGAACGTGAATGGATTAAACGTGACGCACAGCCTGGCGTGGCCGCTGCTGGATTTCACGAAACGCTTGGCGCGCGCGACTTCGGTCGCCAGATCGTTGTAGATGCCTTGCGTATCGGCAACGCAGATGTCCAGCACGTGCAATTGCAGGCGCGCCATCAGATCCGTGAAGGCTGGATCGGTCTTGAATGCGTGAACATGGGTATCAACAGGGTCCATTGCCGCGAATGCCTGGAGCGGATCATCCTTATCAGTATCAGACGCGGGCGCTCGTTCGGCTGCCGCGGCCGAAAACATCGCTGGACCTAGAATCCAGCTTGGGTGAAGAGCCAGCGCAGCCGCCACAGCCGCCAGCAACAGTAGCAAGAAAGCCTTTTTGCGTTGCGCGCGCATGCACCCGATCAATGTTTGGCGCCTCCTGAACGCGTGCGGCTTTTTGGCGATTCATTTCTGTCCGGTTCGGCGGACGGTTCGCGCACGTCGGCAATGATCAGCTCGACGCCAGCTTCGCGAAGCGGCCGCAGATATTGCGGGTCGGTGCCGGAATCCGTCACTAGGATGTCAATGTCCGTCGTCGGGCCCACATAAGCAAAGCCTTGATTGCCGAATTTACTGTGGTCCGCCAGGGCGATGCTCACGCGCGCGGACTTCAGAATCATCTTCTTGATTTGCGCCTCCGCTTGGCTGGCGGTGGAAATACCATAAGCCGGATCAATCGCGCTGACGCCCAGCACCGCTTTGTCCACGCGTATCTCCGAAAGAGCGCGCTGCGCCCATACTCCGGAAAGGTAGAAAACATCCTTCTGAAGTTCGCCTCCGGTTGAAATCACCGAGACGTGCGGGCTACGCTGAAATTCATCCACGATGGGCGGGGAATTTGTGATCACGGTGAGCCGGTTGCGATGCAGCAGGCGTCGCGCCAGTTCATAAACCGTGGTGCTTCCTTCCAGAAAAACAGTCTCGCCATCTAATATCAATCGCTCCGCTTCCCGCGCGATCGCCTGCTTTTCTGCACGATTGCTGCGGCCCAGCACTTCGTAGGAGGGCTGAAAATTCGTGCTGGAAGTACGCGAAACGGCGCCGCCATGCGAGCGGACGAGCACGCCTTCCTTCTCCAAGGCTTCCAGGTCGCGGCGGATGGTGGCTGCGGTGACGCCGAGTGTGCGAATCAGTTCGGAGGCGGTGATCGTTCGTTCGCGAGCGAGCGCCTCGCGGATGCGAAATCTCCGTTCCTCGGCCAGCAGGCTCATCAACTTCTCCGTCCCTGTGTTGATCCAAAAGCAGCCGATTGTGCCACAAGTCGCTGAAAAATGATCGCAAAAATACAAAATACATCATATTCGATAAAAAAAGTTGACAAATGTGCACAATAGGACTAATTACGTGAGCGATTAAGGTCTGTTTCTCATAGTCC
>JGI12635J15846_10004034_pt1 | contig 12702 bp, 17 predicted proteins | sample BlaSpr_A8_OM2_M2_FD_15846 | JGI IMG/M metagenome (IMG submission 15846) | reverse complement strand
AAGGAGGATTGGGTACGCCTGCTGGCTGCGGCTGAGGTTTCGCGAGAGGCTGCGACGGTGGAGAAGTGGCGGCCGGGGCGGTTGTGCGTAGGGCGGTGGAAGTGAGGTCGGTGATTCTGAAGCGTCTCGTTAGACTAAGAGATATGAAGCCTCTCGCCCTCATAGCGTACCTCATCATGCCTAACCATCTGAGAGCCGAATAATGCCAATTTCCACTCTGCTAGCGCCCAGTTCCGCCGGTTCCAGATTCAAGACGATTCTCTGGGTCTCGCTTGGTCTCATCGTACTCTTCGTCTTCATTACCTCAGAGCTGCTCCTCATCACCGACTATCCGATGTACCACGCCTACCGTCTGCAGGTCATTGCCGACCGCCGTCTCCTCATCCCGCATACACTCGCCGGAATCTTCGCTCTTTTGATCGGGCCCATCAATTTCTCCTCGCGGATCCGCCAGCGTCACCTCCAACTCCATCGCATCCTCGGCCGCATCTACGTCATCTCCGTGTTTGTTGGTTCCTTCACGGGGATCGCTCTCGCAGCCGGCCGCCCGGGTCTTCCCGGAACCTCCATGCAGGCCGCTGCCTGGTTGGTCTGCACCATCGCCGCCTTCATCACTGCGCGCAACCGCCAAATCACACAGCACCGCCAATGGATGGCGCGCTCCTATGCTGTTACCTTTACCTTTGTCTCCAGCCGCGTGCTCAACCTCTGGCCGCGTTACTGGAGTCACCTGGGCGACGTCTTATCCGCCGTCGGCGTGATTGCGTTCACCCTTGCCTCGCTGCTGATCGTGGACCTCGGCCTCAACTGGCATGAACTCACCACCCGCCGTGACCGGTCGTTGGCTAAGAGGCCATGAGATCTTCAGAGCATTGTCATAAAGCCAGGCGATCCAAATCTCGCCCTCGTGAGTTGGGTTTGCAAATTTCCTATTTCTCGAAGCTGATTCCTTCCAGATCCGAGCTGACCAGAGGGCCGTAACCACCCAGCTGTCCGACTATCCTCATTACGGCAGGCTCCTGACCTTCCAAAACCCATACCATCACATCTTTGGGCTGCAGGCCGATCAGCCGCGCGATCACGCCCACGATGCCGCCCAACTCCGGATGGATGCGAAACACCGTCGCCTTGAGTGTCTGTCCTGTCGTGTGAAACGGCTGCTCGCCCTCCGAAGAGATGAGGAGCTGAATCAACCGCCCTCCGGCGACTGGCGCCAGCATCCCCACACGAAACGGAGCCACATTTTGCGGCAGATTCAGCAGCAAGGTTCCAACAAATCCATTTGCCAGATCATCGGGCAGGTAAATGTGGCGGCTCTCGACGTGTATCTTGCCATTCTTGTCCGCTGTGCGGCTGGTCGCTATGCCGGTAGCAGCTTCCACCGTAAAGTCTATGGGCTTCACAAAGAACGGCCCTTTCTGTATGTGATGGTTGTGGACTAGCCGAAACGTGCCCTGCTGCCTGTACGTCGTCGTCTCATCATCAATCGATCCATCCACAAAGTGATAGGTCAGGCGCATCGTCACTTCATCGCCCTGCACGACCTGCGAAAACTCACCGTTGGCGATAATTTTTCCAGCCTCGGAGCGCGCCACCATAAACCGATGCATCGGGCTTTGGATATGTCTCACTGAAATTCGTTCTGCTGGCGCTGCGGTGCCCAACATGATCACCAAGAAAGCAGCTATACAGGAATTGCCTCGCTCCATCAAATACCTCGTTCTAACACCTTAGACGCCTTCCGATCCCCCGGTGAACCCGGCATAATTTCACGTTGACATGTGTATCCATCCAGCCAGCGCCCTACCGGCTCCAAAATGACGATTTGTACAGAATGACATGCCGAACTGTCTTTTGGACGTCTACTAGAAAGATGGAGTCCGCCACAAATTGATTGAACATCCAGTGAGTTAGGAGGGAATGATTTGCAAGACGAAGTACTGATCCTCGGTGGTGGAGTGGCAGGCTGTGCGGCTTCGATCGCGCTCGCCCGCAAGGGACGAAGCGTCACGCTGATCGAACGCGAGCCCACACCGCGCCATAAGGTCTGCGGAGAGTTTCTAAGCGGTGAGGCCCTTGAGGATCTGCATGCACTCGGCATCGACGTGGCCTCTCTTGGCGCGGTGCCCATCGATTACGTTCGCCTTGCCGCCTCCAGACGCGCCGCGGAGGCTCCGTTGCCTTTTCCCGCGGCCTCGCTCACGCGCAAAGCGCTGGATACAGCGCTCACCGCCGCAGCCATCGCCGCGGGGGTCCGCGTTAGGCGTGGTCGCAGTGTGCAGTCGCTCAACCGCGCGACCGGCAACCTCTGGCAGGCTACGCTCGACGACGGCACCACATACGAAGCTCCAACTGCCTTTCTCGCCACGGGCAAGCACGATCTGCGCGGCCACGGTCGCCCGAAGGACCCTCACCAATGGGTCGCCTTCAAGATGTATTACCGACTGTCTGCCGCCCAGACCGCTGACCTGGCGGACGCCTCCGAGTTGACGCTCTATTCCGGAGGCTACGGTGGTATCCAACCGGTGGAAGACGGCATTACGAATTTCTGCTGTGTGGTGCAACGGCGGTATTTTGCACGTGCGGGTCTTCGCTGGGAGGGCCTCCTTGCGAAGATGCAGCAGGACTGTCCCCACCTCGCGATGCGGCTTGACGGTGCGGAGCCGCTGCTCGACAGACCGATCACCATCACTCATATCCCGTACGGTTACATCCGCCGCGCCACCGAGGATGGGCTCTACTGTATCGGCGATCAGGCAGCCGTCATCCCCTCGTTCACCGGCGATGGCATATCTATCGCCCTGCATACTGCACGCCGTTCCGCCGCCGCCTATCTTGCCGCGGAGCCGGCGCCTGTCTTTCAGCCAAAACTGCGCTCCGCACTGCTGCCTCAGATGCGTCTTGCCGAGGTCGCCGCCGACGGCTTGAACAACGCACTCGCACGCGCTGTACTGCCGTTCTGCCTCAGGGTCTGGCCCGGCGCGATGCGCGCAACGGCTCGACTCACGCGTGTCACCCAGCCCGCCGCTGTTGCTCCACAGGCGTTTGCCAACTGAAATCGAACCATGCCAAAACAACTCTCGGCAGTTAAACCTTTTGGGGGAGATGATGCAATGAAATCCTTGTCAGTCTTTGCCCTCGCGCTCATATTCGCTCCAGCCGGACTCGCCCAGCATCAGACGTTCGCCGTCAACTCCGATGCCAGCGAGGTCAAGATGAAGCTGAACACGACCCACGAGGCCGTCAACGGCACGTTTCACATTCAATCTGGATCGATTGGGTTTGACCGCGGCAATCCTAAGATGTCGGGTTCGGTGGCCGTACTGGCCGGCAGCGGGAAGACCGGTAACGACAGCCGCGATAAGAAGATGAACAAAGATATCCTCAAGGTGGACCAGTTCGCCACCGTCTCTTTCGCGCCTAAAACGTACAACGGAACAATTGCTGCTTCAGGCGACTCGACTATTCAGGTGAGCGGAGTGTTCACTCTGCTCGGCACACCTCACGACCTGACGATTCCGATGCAGATTCACATGGACGGATCGAAGGCAACGGCGAAGGCGCAATTTGTCGTTCCCTATGTTCAGTGGGGCCTCAAGAACCCGAGCTTCCTGTTCTGGAAAGCTGAGAATGACGTTGCGATTGATCTTAATCTAGCAGGCCAGGTTTCCAACTAACTGACCATCCTGTTGCACGCTGTAATAGGACCATTCCGTTCTAACTGCACTCGCTTTTCGTTGAACTCAATCGGAGCTACAAAGTACTATGCCCAATTCCGTGTCTCTCCCTGCACTGACACGCAGACGTTTCACGCAACTTTCTGGAATGGCGGTCGGCTCGATCGCATTGTCCGGCGCGGCCCGTGCCGCTGCGGCGGCGGACGTGATGCTTGAGATTGCGCCGTACACCCTGGAGGCTTCGCCGAAACATCACATACGAACCGTTGCTTACAACGGCCAGATTCCCGGGCCGTTGTTCCGGATGCGTGAGGGAGAACTGCAGTCGGTTGAGATTCGGAACCTGACGAAAGATTCGGAGATCGTTCACTGGCACGGCCTCTACTTGCCCCCGGATATCGACGGAGCCATGGAGGAAGGCACACCAATGATCGCGCCAGGTGCCTCGACGCGCTATACAATGACCCCCAAGCCGGCAGGATTCCGCTGGTATCACACGCACACGTTCGCGGGGAAAAACCTCACCAAAGCGCAATACGGTGGGCTGCACGGTTTCCTGCTGATCGAATCGCGTGACAACCCTGCTGCTTACGATCGGGAGGTCTTCCTTGGACTCCATGACTGGAACGGGCAATTCCTGAGCAGTGACGACGGTTATATGAACCCGGTCTACGACGTGGCAACGATCAACGGCAAGATGCTCGGTTTTGGAGATCCAGTAAAGGTCAAACAAGGCGAGCGCGTCATGATGCACATCCTCAATAGCAGCCCGACCGAGGTCCACTGGATTTCGTTCTCGGGGCACAGCTTCAAGGTAGTGGCGCTGGATGGGAATCCAGTAGCCGAACCTCAGACAGTTTCCATGCTTCGGCTCGTGCCTGCAGAGCGTGTCTCTGCCATCGTCGAGATGAACAATCCCGGCGTGTGGGTACTTGGTGAAGTCCGCAAGCATGTTCAGGCCAGCGGAATGGGTGTTGTCATCGAATACGCCAACTCTTCCGGCAAGCCGGTATGGACGCAGCCCGAGGATCTTGTGTGGAACTATCGCCAGTTCGCCGGGGCAGGCAATACCGCACAACGTCAAGACGCAAAAACGATCGAGTTGGTTTTTGACTCCAAGTTCCAGGGGCACGGTAACGAAGAGCTATGGCTGATCAACGGTCTGAGCTATCCACAAAACTCGACACCAGCCAACTCATCCATTCTGCGGACCGGACAGCGATACCGTTTGGTCATGAAGAACAAAAGCATGGACGACCATCCCGTGCATCTGCATCGGCACACGTTTGAGGTCCGCCGGATCGAGGACAGCCCTGAGATCGCCGGTGTGCGCAAGGATGTGGTGCTGGTGCACGCCGGTGGAACCGTCGAGGTAGAGTTTGTGGCCGACAATCCCGGCAAGACACTCTTTCACTGTCATCAGCAAGATCACATGGACCGAGGATTCATGATGGTGTTCAACTATGCGTAAGTCAACCGTAAAGCTCGCTGCCATTGCGATCCTCGCAATGGCGGTCACCTTGTGCGTACGATCCACTGTGGCACAAGGAAACTATGAGATCCAGGTTTACGGCGCAGACACGGTTGCGCCGAAGACATTGATGACGGAATTGCACTCTAACTTCACCCCCGAAGGTCAGAAGTACGATATCGATGGCGTCATGCCGACCAATCATCAGGAGCATGAGACGCTCGAACTTACCGAAGGAATTACGAGCTGGTCGGAGATCGGCTTCTATGTCTTCACCAGCGAGCAGGATGGTCACGGCGTGCAGTGGGTCGGCGATCACATTCGCCCGCGCGTCCGCGCCCCCGATAGCTGGCACCTCCCGGTAGGTCTCAGCCTTTCGACCGAGATCGGCTACCAGCGGGCTGTTTACTCACCCGACACATGGACATGGGAGATTCGACCCATCATCGATAAGACCTTAGGACGATGGTACTTCGCCTTCAATCCAGCGCTGGAACGCACCTTGCACGGTCCCGATGTAAAGCAAGGGCTCGGCTTTTCTCCGGGTGTAAAGGTGAGCTATGACTTAACACGAGTAGTGAGCGGCGGTATCGAATACTACGCCGACTACGGACGCCTCGGAACCTTCGACTCATTGCATAACCAACAACAGCAAATCTTCGTTGTCACCGACCTGAATACTTCGCCGAAGTGGGAGATCAATATCGGAGTAGGTGTCGGACCCACGGCGGCGACAGACCACCTTATCGTCAAAGGAATCCTCGGAAGACGCTTCGATTGGGGACGTCATTCACAGGTCGAATAGCCCCGCATCACCACCGGAATAGAGCATGTCTTCGCATTTCAGTCCAATTTCGAGTGGGCGATTGCCGTCGCTGTGGCCGTCTTCAGCCTGAACTCCGGCGAGGCATTCGTCGGGGTCGTCGGATCGTTGATCGAAGTTCCCGCTCTGATTGGTCCTCGATTGAGGACGACCCGTAGGGGGGACTTCAGGCTCAGCTTTTCACGGAGCCGTCCCTGAGAGGCGATATCTTTTGGGGATGCTCTTCATGAAGTTCGTGGTGGAGCTCATCAACCTTCGCTCTGGCCTTGTCCAAAGCCTTCTTGCCGACAGAAGTGATCTTGTAAACCCGGCGACTGTGCCCTCCAACATTCTTGAGGACAGACTTCAACAGGCCGCTGCGTTCCAAGCCATGAAAGAGAGGGTAGAGAGTACCCGGACCGATGCGATACCCGTGATGCGCCAGCTCTTCCATCATAGCGAATCCAAAGATTGGCTCATGGGACGCATGTACGAGAACATGAATCCGTATAAGGCCGAAAAAGAGTTCTCGCTGCTGACTGGGCACAGATCAAATATACCTCTGCTTTAACCCAAATCGAATACCGACTTTGTAATATCGAACTTCGATAACGTAATATAACTCCGGTGTAGCGGGAGACAGAAGCGTCGATGAATCGTCCTCATTGCTCAAAGCTGATACTGTTTTTGCTTGTCGTGCTGAGCGGCTCACGGCTGTGGGCACAAGGCCCGCCGTATCAAACTGACGATCCGGTGCCGGTGGACCTGCACCACTACGAGTTCTACATCTTCGGCAGTACGGACGGCACGGCGGTGGAGACAGACGCCACGGGCCCGGCTATCGAGTTCAATTGGGGCGCCATTCCAAGGGTACAGTTGCACACCATCTTGCCCCTGGGCGTAATCGCTCCAGCGAATAACCCAATTTATTCGCCCGGTGGGACAGGGCCGAGTGCATTCGGTGTGATTGACACGGAAGTGGGCGCGAAGATCGCCATCATCAAAGAGTCCAAGTACGTCCCGCAGATCGGGACCTTTATTATGTTTGAACTGCCGACCGGTAGCTACGACAGGGGACTTGGCGTGGGAAAGGTCTGGTACAAACTTCCCTTGTGGTTCCAGAAGAATATTGGACACTGGCTCCTGGATGGGGGCGCTGGTGAAACTCTCGTCCGGCAAACCCAATACCGTAACTATCCGTATGGCGGATTCCTCGTGAAATACATCTTCGGGGAGCGGTTTGAGTTAGGAAGCGAGGTCTTTGCGCATGGGCGCGAGGGCTTCGCCACGCCGCAGACCGAAGCTTCGACGTTGATCGATGTGGGTGGTGTTTATCACCTGCAACATCATGAAGGGGAGCAATTTTTGTTTAGCTACGGCCACTCGGTGGCGGGCCAGACGGAGAACTACGCCTACGTCGGCATGTACTGGACATGGGGCGGCAAAGACGATAAGGGAAAAGACGACGACAAGAAGGACACGGCGGCAAACGACTGGATGCAGGGGCCGATGCACGGAAACGGATTTCAATGACTTGGGGACGCGGCAGCGTTCCGGCCGCATCACTGCGGAGGATACGGAAAATGGAAATTACAGTACGCGGGCTTTGGACTCTAATACACGGCATGGGATTCGGTGCCCTCTATCTTCTGGCGTGTTCCGGTGCGCTCGTGGAGTTGCATCGTTTCACCACCTCGTCAGCGTCGCCCGAATCCACTCCCGGCCGGGAACGCTTCCTCAAGGCTTACCTCCTTACGATGGTTGTCCTCGCTTGGGCTGCTGTGCTGACCGGAGCGTATGTCATCTATCCGTGGTATCGCGCCGCGCCGCCGCCGAGCACGACCGACCTCGCTATGTTTCCGCAACGCCTGCTGATGTCCAGTCCCACGACCATTGGCTGGCACTCGCTTGGGATGGAGTGGAAGGAGCATGTTGCTTGGTTCGTTCCCATCTCGATCACGATGGCAGCGTTTGTCTTAATCCGGTATGGCCGCGATCTCAAGAACCATCGACAGCTCCGCGCCGCAGTGCTCTCCTTTGCCGTGGCCTCGTTTGTTGCTGCGGGGATCGCGGGTTTCTTCGGCGCAATGATTAACAAGTATGCGCCGGTCCAGGGCGGTCACACGATTCAACTGAGCCAGGGAGAAGAAAAATGAACATGCCAAACAGCGTCGCCTCACCCCACGCTCCGGCCCTGACAAACGGTTCCGGCGCCGCCGCCATTCTTGCGGCGGGTATTGGCTCTTTCGCTCTGGCGGTGTTGGCCTGCGCCGGCGACAAGTTGGCAGCCGTCAAGAACAGCCTCATTTTCTATAAGCCGACCGGCCCGCTCTCCGGCGTCACCACAAGTGCCATCCTGATTTGGCTTGTCTCGTGGGTTATTTTGGAATGGCGCTGGCGGAACAAGACGGTCGGCGTAGAGCGTATCGCTGCCATTGCTCTCGCGCTGCTCGGCCTGAGCCTATTGCTGACGTTTCCGCCCGTCGTTGATCTCTTTTGAAAGAACGTAGTTTTCTTCGAGTCCGCACGGAGGTTCACAATGCCGACGCTTCCCGCAAGATTCTTCACGCCGCCTTTCCTGGGGCATCCTGTTCGTTCGCATCCTTGTAGGCTGGGTCTTTCTCTCCGAGGGCGTCCAGAAGTTCCTCTTTCCGGCGGCTTTGGGTACGGGTCGTTTCGTGAAGATAGGCATTCTCTGGCCTCACTACTCCGCTCCCTTTGTCGGAGTAGTGGAGATTGTCTGCGGGGCTCTCCTCATTCTCGGTTTGTTCACCTCATTGGCTTCTAAACTCCTGCTGATCGATATAGCAGTGGCAATCGCAACAACCAAGGTTCCGATGTTGCTCAAGCAGGGATTTTGGGCGACGCTCCATGAGGCACGCACGGATTTCTCCATGCTGTTCGGACTGATCGCGATTTTGTGATGGGAGCGGGTATGTTCTCCCTGGATTGGCTACGAAATCGCTCCATCCCATGCCCCATCGCATCGCTACCATCTCGCGTTCTCCAGTGTCGCGGTTATTGCGAATGACCGGCTGCATAGTGGTAGGGCGATGTTGTAGGACGAGGCCAGCTCCAAGGGCAAGTCCTCGAAGATGCCAAGGTGGAACGCCTCGGCGATTCGCTGTTTGTCCGACCGACGGAAATACCTGCCGCACATAGGCGCTCCCGACTCAGCCTAAACCTTACTCCGCATGAAATCTTCGCACGCTAAGTAGATTAGCTTCAATCACTTACGGAACGATTGCACAATTTCGACGGCATTCGTCAGTTGTACATCTCGTGGCGTTAGGCGAAGATAAGCCGAATATTATGCAATCCGCTGCCACCCTCCGTACCCAGATCGAAGCTGCCCTGGCAGATCGAATCCCGTCCGCCCTCACGCCCGCGGCGAAGACGCGACAACGCCCAAAGGGCTTTGCTATCACCGCTATCGCGATACATTCGTGCCCCTCCAATTGGAGAGGAGGACTTCAAGCAACACGCAGATGGAATCTCCGCAGCGCTTCTGCGCCGGGTACCGACTCCTGAGTCGCGGCGGCCTGCTTGATCACTTCGTTGCTGGGCTTCATCTGATGGACACAGGCGCTCAGCTCGAAGATGCGATCGAGGAGATTGGCGGCGAACCGCTCGAAGGATCAGGCTTTGAGAATGAGCAGGCCGATGAGGCGGCTAATGGTCGTGACCCGTCTCTTTCAGCAGGTTCAGAAACTTAAGCCTCAAAACCTTCCTGCGCTCCGTATCGAGAAGGCAAATCTCCATCGCGTTCAACAAGATCTCGCCCAAATATTTTGGCGGATCAATAGTTTGAACTTCCCACCGGTACGGCAGAGCATTGCCAAACGCTTTGTACACGACGTCTATATTGGGGAAAGCTTCAGCAATGGCATGCAACGCTTCGGTGTCTGCGTCGATTGTGCTTTCAAGTGTGGTCATGGGCGCTCCTAGCTACTGGATAGTAGCGGGCCCCCATGTGGATTACCAGCGGTATGCGCGGAATATTATCTGCTGCGCTGGTTCTCCCATTGTTCCATCGGCAGCGCACCCTACAAGCTCTTTGAGGGCTGCAAGCAACTTTGGTGATGCGGCAAAAAGACGCCCATAATGGTCATGGTTGTCATCGTCTTCACTAAGCTCCAGATAATCCACGCTTTTCGATTATCTATTTCAATCCGTCCGTCCTGCGCCCGGTCTTCGGCATGTTCTCAGGCGGCGCTCGAAAGCCCTCGCCGATGGTTCGCGCTGCTGTTGCTCCTACACCGGACCAGGTCGCCGCGGCGGGAGCTGCAGCAATTCTCGCCCAGGAGACGGCCCAGTATTCAGAAAAGTGGGGCGGCCGCGCTCAAATTGCCGGGCGTGGTACGTGCACTTTCAGTCTCGAGATAAAAACGCAGCCGAACACTGCGAAGCCCTTTTGCCGGATACTCCAACCTTCTCTGCATCGACATCACTTTTCCCGCTGGTACGAAGATGGACCCTGCGGCCATAGCCATCCTGACCGCGGAAAAGGTGGCACCATCATCGACCCTGCTCTGAGGCAACGTAACCAATGGCTCTATTGCCTATCTGACGGATAAGGTGGTCTCGCGCGATTACAAGAAGTGCGACATGGAGAGCATGGACGTGACGCCGTTCGGTTCAGGGCAGCTCGCGGCGCAATGGGCAATGGAAAGACAACGGCAGCCGCGGCCAGATGAATTAGCGGCGCCTGCCAGGAGATGCGGGGAAACAATCTGAAGGGAGAAAAATGATTTGTGCGCCTACGTCGATATACCTCTACAATTCGTAACTGCGCATGAACACAAAGATTGAGGAGTTTAAGAATGGCTGAGAAAACGGTAGTGGAGAAGGCGGGGGCGACAGTTGGGGTAGGAATAGCTATGGCGTCAGATGTAGCAGGAGCCATCAAAACGGCATTTGACGCGGCCGTGACCACGGTTACAGAGGTTCTGAAGAAGGCACCTGCCAAGAAGGTTGCGGCAAAAAATGCTGCCAAAAACGCACCTGCCAAAAAGGCCGCGAAAAAGTTATCTCCGAAAAAGGCCACGAAGAAAACGGTGACCAAGAAGGCAACCAAAAAGACTCCTGCGAAGAAGGTTGCTAAAAAAGTTGCAAGCAAGAAGATGCCGGCTAAGAAATCCGTAAAGAAGCCTGCGAAGAAGGCTGGACGACGGCGGCAATAACTATGAGGAGTTCCCGTCATTGAGCAGCCTCAGCCGCTGCTGGAGAAACATCGAAAAAGCGACGCCCCTGTACAATCTCCAATTGCGGCACTAACAGCACACCGAGGTATTTCGAAATGGCGAAAGATAAGGCTAAGAAGAAGGCAGCAAAGAAGGTAGAAAAAGCAGTCAGGAAAGCCGTGAAGACGGGTGTAACTGAGAACGCTGTTGGGAAGGCGGTCTCGTTGGGGATAGCTAGCGCAGCCGGAAAGAAGCCGGTTGGCAAAGCAGCTGCGGCGGCTGATGCACGGGAAGCAAAGACGGCCTGACCGTGAGAAGAAGCGGCGTGTCTGTGGTGTAATCGCAGGTGAAATGAACTGGCCCTTATCCGCCTTTGACGATTCATCCAGCACCAACGGATGCCAGTAGCGACAGTTCTCATTTCTTTGCTGAAGTAATCCGTAAAGGATCTGATCTCGAACGACGTCCATCTTCAGCATAAGGCCGTTGTAAGTTCCATGCTTACGAGCTGTGTTGTCAGGCCGTCTGCATAGGAACGACCTGACCAAAGGGTGCCCGTTGGCCACCGGTAGATGCCCAAAGCACCGGGTATGCCGGCTCGGAGCCTGGAAATGTCCCGTAGAGATCGGTCAGGAAGACGAGAGTCTGAGGACGAATGCCATGCTCTTCGAGCCACTCAAAGCAAGGCCCAAACTCCGTGCCGCCTCCGACCGGTTGGAGATCGACGCGTTGCCCCGCTTCGTAGGTGTCGACCTTATGTACCGTCGCGTCGAAGTAGAGGACGTACACCCGCTGCGGCCGCTGGCCTTCGAGGATCGAGCGAACCTCGGCCTCAAAGAGCCGCAACTGCCGGGCATTGACCGAGCCGGAACAGTCGACGGCAATCGCAATTTCGCCGACACCCTCCCGGATCACTCCAGGCAGATAAAGGCCTGCCCAGATATGGCGGCGGTTCGGACGCATCCAGCTGTAATCGGTTGGTGTAGTCTCCGACCAGAGTCGGCGCAGCCTCTCACGCCAGTCGACCGCGGCCTCCGCTGCGCCTTCTAGCGTTCGTCCGATGCCTGCTGGAACCTTGCCCGCCTGTTTGGCGAGGGTCACTGCCTGGCTCACGGCAATCGTCCATTCCCTGCTCTGTTCTTCGACGGTAGGAGCTTCCTCGTCCCCGATGGGTGCGTCGAGGACCTGTCCGATCCCGCCTTCGCTCACCGGAGCGGACGGCTGGTCCATGTCTCTCTCCGCCGAGGGAGCATCGCCCACTCCGTCTTCCGCAGAGCCATCGCTTCCGCCCTCGTTGCCGGATTTCTGTTTGGCCTCGGCTTCGAGTTGGTTATAGATCTGTTCAGCACTCATTTCACGGAAGCGATTGTCCACAAGAACGCCGTCGGGCAAGCTGAGACCGGCGTCGAGCAACAAGGGATTGATGGCATAGTCGCAGGCTTCGTTCCATCGCCTAGGATGGCGTCCGGAGCGGCGGACATGATGGTGAAGACCGGGGTGCATGACCTCATGGGCCAACACCCCGCAAAGCGTTGCCGGGTTCAGCGTGTCGACGAACTCGGGGTTGTA
>JGI12635J15846_10004033_pt1 | contig 12704 bp, 7 predicted proteins | sample BlaSpr_A8_OM2_M2_FD_15846 | JGI IMG/M metagenome (IMG submission 15846) | reverse complement strand
TTTTACGTGCCCTCGCTGGACGGGAAATTCGTCGCTGCCGCAGTGTCTGAAAACGGATCGGAGGACAGCGAGGCTCGCGTCTTCGAAGTCGCCTCCGGCAAGCAGCTGCCCGATCGCGTGCCGCGCGTAAACTTTGCCACCGCAGGCGGCAGCCTGGACTGGAATGCTGAGGGCTCCGGCTTTTATTACACGCGCTATCCCCAGGGCAACGAGCGGCCCGCCGAAGACGCTAACTTCTTTCAGCAAGTCTACTTTCACAAACTGGGCACCGAAACGCAGCAGGACAAATACGTGATCGGCAAAGATTTTCCGCGCATTGCCGAAATCCATTTACGCACGAGCGACAACGGCCGCTGGCTGATGGCAACAGTGGCGAATGGCGATGGTGGCCAGTTCGCCCACTACTTGATGGACGCGAAGGGAAACTGGACTCAGATCACCGGCTTTGAAGATGAGATCGTTTCGGTCAAGGTAGCGCCCGATGACAGCCTCGTCATGCTGTCCCACAAAGGCGCGCCACGCGGCCAGATTTTACGCTTGCCGCTTGCAGATCTCCCTTCCGCAAAAGGAAACTCAACAAAAATCGATTTGGCCAAAGCGAAGATTATCGTTGCACAAAGCTCGGGCTCTGGATCAGGTTCCGGCTCCGATGATAGCTCGCGCGCGGCCATCGAAAGTTTTGAGGCCGCTCCCGGCAGGCTTTACGTCGTAGATATTATCGGCGGCCCTTCTCGTGTGCGCGTATTCGATCCTCAAGGTCGTCCGCTTGCAGCGCCGTCTCTGCCGCCGATCTCTGCGGTTGATGATGTGGTTTCAATCGGCGGAGGAAATGCGTTGTTGCTTGAGTCCTCTTATTTGCAGCCCGCCGCATGGTATCGCTTCGACGCTGCCAGTGGAAAATCGACGCGCACCGCGCTCTCACAGGTTGCTCCCTACAACTTCGACGACGCTGAAGTGGTCCGGGAATTTGCCGTTTCGAAGGACGGAACGCGCGTGCCGTTGAATATCATACGGCGCAAGGGTGTGAAACTTGATGGCCACAATCCGACGCTGCTTTACGGCTATGGCGGTTACGGGGTCAACGAGTCGCCATTTTTCGCTGGGTCAACAACTCGCGTATGGCTCGATCAGGGAGGCGTATACGCCATCGCAAACATCCGCGGCGGCGCAGAATACGGCGAGGAATGGCATAAAGCTGGAAATCTGACGCACAAACAGAATGTATTCGACGACTTCGTCGCTTGCGCCCAACATTTGATCGACCGGAAATATACTCAATCCTCTCACCTTGCGATCTTGGGCGGAAGCAACGGCGGCCTGCTGATGGGCGCGGCGCTCACGCAACATCCCGATCTTTTTCAAGCCGTTGTTTCCCATGTCGGAATCTATGACATGCTGCGTGTTGAACTCGACCCCAATGGGGAATTCAATACGACTGAATTCGGCACGGTGAAAAAGCGCGACGAGTTTGACGCGCTTTATGCTTACTCTCCTTATCACCACGTGAAGGACGGCACTGCGTATCCAGCAGTTTTGTTTTTAACCGGAGAAAATGACCATCGCGTCAATCCGCTGCATTCGCGAAAGATGACTGCGCGCTTGCAGGCAGCGAACAGTTCCACTCATCCTATCCTGCTCCGCACTTCATCAAACTCGGGCCATGGAATCGGCACCGCGCTCAATGAGAGGATTGAACAAGGAGCGGACGTCCTCAGCTTTCTGTTCGATCAATTGGAGGTAAGGTTCGTTTCGGCTTCGAAATAGAAATGTCCGGAAAGCTCACCCCGCTTCAGTGGGTTTGGCGTGTGTACCAAACATCTCCTGGCGTGAGCCAGTTATAGCCTTCGCCCCAAGCGGTCTGCGTATGGCCCTGGTTGTCGATGTCCATGTCGAAGTAGTCGCCAAAAGGGAAACGGAATCCATCGGCGAAGATATAGCTGTAACCGGGCACGTAGGTTGAGAGCACGACTTCACCAGACCAACTGGAACCCGCATTAGTCGAGTGTCGGTAATAGACGTTCCAGTCTGGCTCGTTGCGCTGGTCCATCCAAGCAATACGAATATCGCCGGCTGCGCCTGCGGTCAGCGAAGGGAATGCGTGGTCAACGCCCTTAGCCGCGAGAGAGACGTCCTCCTTCGAGCTCCAGGTTGCGCCTTGATCAGTTGAAGTAGAGAAATAAATGCGCTCGGGGCCAAAGTCGACTGCACCTGAGTTCCACAGGGCATAAAGTTGGCCCGCTGCATCTGAGGTCAGGGCCAAGCCCGGACCTAAAAACGCCCATCCGCAGCTATACGCCGAACAGTTCGGCGGCGCGCCGGAGACATCGAGCAAAGTAGGAGTCCAAGTCTGGCCGCCATCGGTCGATTTGGTGACGTAGAGGTTGACCGGCCCTTTCGCTCCTCCGTTTTGCGTGTAACCCTCCCATGAGAAGTAGACATTACCAGCAGGGTCGACAGTACCGCCGCCTGTGAGAGACCATCCGAACCGCGCATTGGCGTTGACTTTCACCGAGGTCCAGGTAAGTCCTCCATCATGCGACGATGAGCACCATACGGTCTGGGTGTGATCGTAAGCAACATAAACATCGTTTCCGCGCACGGCGAGAATATCTTTGTCGGTGCCAGCCTGGGTGGAATTGGCGACCACGGTTGTCCAGGTTTGTCCGAAGTCGACCGATTTCGCAACTTCGATGACACTCTTGTTATTTTGCAGCCAGGATCCATAGACCGTTTTGCCGTCGATGGGATCGACTCGCAACTGAACGTCGATCTGTCCTGACCCGGGATCGGCAATCTCACGCGGGGCCGACCATGTCTTGCCATTGTCACTTGAAACGATGAGATAGGCGATGGAACTCGGACAGCCTTTGCAACTGGGAGGAAAATCCGGGATCAGCATATACACATGGCCGTAGCGGTCGGCAGCGATCGCTGGTTCCCACGTGTCTCCGGGTAAGTTTGCGCCCATGCGCAGCTGTGGCTGAAAAGTTTGCGCGGAAATCAGCGCGCTGGTCAAAAGCGTAACTACTATCATTTGGAACAACAAATTGCGTAAAGATATCCGCAACATAGAGGCTCCTTGGGCGCAACGCGCCACCAGCCGGAAATCGCGCGCCAGTATACAACGGAATGACGCCAAACTACCTCAATCTTTCGTGCTCCGGGCGGCATTTGTCGCCCCCCCGCCGTGATGAATCACGCATCCAAATAGTTAGGGCAATAGCCGCGTGATTTAGAATCTATCCATACCATTTGATGAAACGATATCCCAGGCTGTGGACGAGATTTCGGACCGAGTTTCGGTCCGAAAACCTCATCGCTCAGTGCATAGTTTTCTATGGCTATTAAATTAAAAATCCCGGCATCCCGGAGTGGCGCGCAGAGCGGAAGCCGTCGCGGCAAAAGTGGCGGCAAGGCTGGCTTGCTCGGCCGTGACCCCGTCGTGCGCATTGCCTTGATCTTGTTTCTGTCGCTGTCATTGCTGATTGTGGGCTTTTTTTCTTACTGGTATGTGAAGTACGACCGCATTATTGAACAGCGATTTCGCGGCCCGGCATTTTCCACTTCCGCCAAGATTTTCGCTTCACCGGAACTGGTTAAGGTTGGAGCAAAATTGTCCACCGCCGAAATCGCGGCGGCGTTGCGCCATGCGGGATACTCGCAAAAAGAAGGCGAATCTCCGCTTGGCACCTATCGCCTGCATGGCAGTTCGATTGAAGTTATACCGGGTCCTGAGTCTTACCACAGTCCGGAGCCGGCAACCATCAACACCGCCAACGGTACAGTTTCGTCCATCAGCAGCCGCTCCTCAGGAGAACTGGCCGCCTACGAACTCGAACCGCAGATGCTGACTTCGCTCTTCGACGCCGAGCAGCGTTCCAAGCGCCAACTCGTGAAGTACGATCAAATCCCGAAGATCATGGTGGATGCCGTGACCTCGATCGAAGACCGCCGCTTCTTCCAGCACAATGGCGTTAACTTTTTGCGGCTGGCGGAAGCCGCATGGATCGACTTCACCCACGGGCGTCATCAGCAGGGCGGCTCCACAATTACGATGCAGCTTTCGCGTGCATTCTTTTTGACCCCGGAGAAAACTTTCCGGCGCAAGCTGATCGAAATGTTGATTGCGGTGGAGTTGGAGCAGAAGTTTTCGAAGCAGCAGATCTTCGAGTTTTATGCCAACCGCGTCGACCTCGGGCAGCGGGGATCGTTCACCATCTCCGGCTTGGCCGAAGCCTCGCGGTCTTATTTCAATAAGGATCTAAAAGACATCAATTTGCCAGAAGCCGCCCTGCTCGCGGGATTAATTCAGGCGCCCAGCGCCCTATCGCCGTATCGCCATCCCGAGCGCGCGCTGGAGCGCCGCAACATCGTGATTGAGTCGATGGTTGAAACTCGCGCTATCACCCGTGATCAAGCGGATAAGGCAAAGGCTACGCCGCTCAAACTAGCTCCGCTGAATGTTGAAGCGAGTGACGCGCCTTACTTCGTCGATATGGTGCGCGACAACATCATTAACAAACTGAATGAACGCGAGGTCAACGAGCAGGAGTATCGCATCTACACGACGCTTGATCCGGACTTGCAACGAGCCGCCGCGCAAGCTGTCGAAATTGGCATAAAGCTGGTCGACGACCAAGTCACGAAGATGCGGACCCATAAGAAAAAGGTCGGCAAGAACAAATTCGAAACTACTGTCACGCCCGGCCCTCAGGCGCAAGTAGCGCTTATCGCGATGGACCCTCACACCGGAGAGATCAAGGCTCTGGTCGGAGGACGCAATTATGGGGCGAGCCAATTGAATCACGCGCTGGCGAAGCGGCCAACCGGATCTATCTTTAAGCCGTTCGTATATGCCGCAGCGGTAAATACGGCGTTAGACGGCTCAACGGCGGTGATTACGCCAGCCTCTACCGTCTCCGATCAGGCCTCGACCTTCTCTTACGGCGATCAGATCTATGAACCGCGAAATTACAAGGAGGAATACCACGGCGACGTGACGCTTCGTTATGCCTTGGCGCTTTCACTGAACAACGCAACGGTAAAAGTTGCGGAAGAAGTGGGCTATGACAAAGTGGCGGAACTGGCGAAGTCTGCCGGAATCGCATCGGTAAAGGCTACTCCCGCAATGGCGCTTGGAGCCTACGATGCAACCCCTGTCGATATGACGGCCGCCTACACCACCTTTGCCAACGGCGGGCTGCGGCTTTCGCCGGTTTTCGTCAATTCCGTGCGCAATTCCAAAGGCGACGTAATCGTCAATTTTGGCGCGGAAAAGAAACAAGTATTGGATCCGCGGGTTGCGTTCGTTATGACGACCATGCTCGAGGGAGTTGTAAACTTCGGCACCGCTTATGGCGTGCGGACGCGGGGATTCACCGCTCCAGCAGCCGGCAAGACGGGCAGCTCCCATGACGGGTGGTTCGCAGGCTACACCAGCAATCTGCTATGCATTGTTTGGGTGGGATATGACGATTACAGCGATCTGCGGCTAAGCGGCGCGCAGACGGCCGCTCCGATTTGGGCCGAGTTCATGAAGAAGGCTGTCGCCCTGCCAGAGTATTCCGATGCGAAGCCTTTCAGCCAACCGCAAGGCGTGATCGACGTGCAACTGGACAAAATTACCAACCGCCTCGCCACGCCTTCCTGTCCTGACGATTACACAATCGCCTTCGTGGCGGGCACCGAGCCGCGCGAGAATTGCGACCAGGGAACCGGTGGAGTGAAAGGATTCTTCTCTCGTATTTTCGGCGGGAGTTCAGAGAAGGCCTTGCCGCCTCCAGTGATCGGCGGGACCCCGCCCTCCACCGATGGTGCCCAAAATACGGGCACCAATAATAGTAATAGCAATGACGATGAGGCGAAGAAAAAGAAAGGATTCTTCGGCAAAATCGTTGGTGCGTTTAAGGGAGATAGCGGGTCACAAAAGAACGACGCTTCTCAAACGCCCCCCCCGCCGCCTAAGACCACCAACGGCACTTCGCCGCCCCAGTAGTACCCAGTAGCAATCGCCCGTTTGGCGGAGTATTATCGGCAGTATTAGGGGTCAGTTCCACGGGTCGGCCGGGGGTGGGATATGTTTTCCTGGGTCCGCGTCAGCTTCGCTTCACTTCCCTTCTTCTCTCTCGTTTTATTCCTATGCGCTGTTAATCCGTACATCCGTGCCGCATCTTCTTCGCGGGCGCAGAGCAGCGAACAGGTCGAAGTCGGACCACCGCCTCTGCATCGCGTCGATCCCCCTCCAGCGAGTGCATCACCAGACGAGCTTGAACGGCGGGGCGACGAGCTGCGCGTGGAAAAGAATTTCCTCGACGCCGTTGACTATTATCAATCGGCGCTGAAAGGCGCGACTAGCACCGCTTCCCTGTTCAATAAAATCGGGATCTGCCAGTTGATGACGCAGCGCTACAAGGAAGCGAAGAGAAGTTTTGAGCGATCCATTAAGGCGGATCGCCAACATGCCGACGCCTACAATAATCTCGGAGTTATTTATTACCAGGCCCGCAGCTACGGCGCAGCCATCCGGCATTATGAAAAAGCCATCGCCTTAAGAGGCGATGCGGCGTCGTACTACAGCAATCTGGGCGCCGCGTATTTCGGCAAGAGGCAATTCGAGAAAGCCATTCTGAATTATTCCAAAGCAGTGCAACTCGACCCGGACGTGTTTGAGCGGAGCTCACACGCTGGAGTCATGGCGCAGCTTCCATCGCCTGAAGACCGTGCCCACTACGACTATGTGCTGGCTAAGCTCTATGCCCGGACGGGTGTACCTGAGCGCTCCCTGCATTACCTGAAGAAGGCCATGGAAGAGGGCTATAAGGGCATCAATAACGTCTATAAAGACGATGAGTTCAGCAGTCTGAGGAAAGATCCGCGCTTTGCGGAATTAATGGGAGCGAAGACCCTGGCAATTCCCAATTAGCCGGCGCACCAAAAGAATCTTGAAAAAAATTGCACTACGGCGAAACTTCTGTGATGGGCCAGGGTTTTGACCATTACTGCTCCTGAAAACAACAGGGTGAGTAGGGAGAAAATAGAACACCCGCCGGTTACAAACCCGAGCACGCCCCAAGCATGTAACCGGCGGGTGATTAGATTTGCATAGCCCCCCGTTGAATAAACACTGAATAAACAATTTCATTAAAACAATATTCGATTGTTGGTTTTTCAGCTTCTCTCTGAAATATATTCTTTAACCGCCTGCTTCCATTTTCCTTGCGCTTTCAAGACATATTCAACCGCGTCGCGAGCGGCGCCGTCGCCTCCAGCGTGAGGAGTTATCCAGTGAGCTTCCGCTTTGACCTCCGGACGCGCATTTTTCACCGCAATGGCCAGTCCGCATTTACGCATTGCCGGAAGGTCGATTACATCGTCACCCACGAACGCCACCTCTGCAGCGCTGATTCCGTCTCTCCTTATAATCTCGTTAAACACTGACCCTTTGTCCTGAATGCCCTGGTGCACGTGATCGATCTTAAGATCGCGCGCGCGCAAGGCGACTGTCTCCGAGATTCGCTTCGTAATGATTCCCGTCTTGATGCCCGCAAGGCGGCAGAACGAAATCGCAGTGCCGTCATGAGCGTGGAACCCTTTGACCTCGATCAAAGTTGTGCTATGAAGCCCAAAGCCCCCCTGGCCGCCATGCTGCGCCGACCTTTCCAGCACGCTCGGCTGCGCTCCGGCCTGAGAATTTGCGGGCGCCGGGAAAATCCAGATTTTCCCGTCCGTAAGAACGCCGTCGACGTCAAAAATAATAAGTTTAATTTTTCGGGCACGAGAAGTTGCTGAGGATTTGGGCATCGCCGAGATTCTAGCAGGCTGCAGCCGCAGCCGCCCTCGCCCGTCGAAGACGAGCGCGGGCCAGGCCTCGGCCGCCAGCACGGCACGCCTTGAAGTCTCGCCGTAAGTCGGGGTCTCTCTCTCTACACCATTCGATGCTGACGCTCGCGGGCCTCTACCCGAGAGTCTTCGCCCTTGCAGCAACCGGCAAGGTGAGCGATTTGGAACAGACACTCAAATTCTCTCGGAATAGGATCGTCTGGTTTCACCTGGATGCTCCAAGTTCTCACGCCGGAGCCCGAAAGCCGCGAGGGTTCGACACCAGAATCGGAAGCAGAATCAAATCCCAAGCGAAATTTCACACCGCTGCAAGGCGAGAATCTTTCGGAGGATTCCATGAAGAGAGTATTTCTGCTGATGGTTATACCGGCCCTGCTGGTCGCGCTGGGTTTTGCCCAGACCCCCGCCCCGAGCGTCAATACAGACCAGACCACCATTAAAGGTTGCCTGGGTGGCTCTGATGGTAATTACACAGTTGTGCAAGACAACACTGGCCGCATTTTCAAGATCACTACCAGCATTGTTGATCTCAAACCACATGTTGGTCATGACGTAACTCTCATCGGGCAGAAAGCAAGTGGTGTGAGTTCCGCCGCCGCGGATAATAGCTTTGCCGTCACCCAACTGAACATGATATCGGAGCACTGCGCTGCTGCTGGCGCTGCGGCCGGAACTGCACCGTCTGCGACTGTCAGCGCGCCTCCGGGGACTAACATCACACCCGCTGCAACTGCACCCGCTGCTGCGCCCGCCGCAACGGCCGCCGCACCCGCCGCTTCTGTGACTGCACCTACGGAGACTGCTGCCACGCCTGCGGACACTGTCATCACGCCCGCCGCGCCCGCCGCGCCGACCGCTGCACCTGCTACTTCAGCGGTGACGCCCGCGGAGACTGTTGTCACGCCTGCCGCGCCCGCCGCCGCTTCATCGGCCACGCCTGCGCAGACCGCTGTGACTCCTACTGCTGACGCCACCGCACCCCCCGCCATTGTCACACCACCTGCCGAGACGGATAAGGCGGTCGAGTCGGCCCATACTGTCAGCACACCTGTGGAGGCTGCCAGCACACCTAAGGCAGATGCCGCTCAGCCGACGCACTTACGGGCACATTCCAGGAAACGCTCGGCACCAGCGGCTGCAGCCGCAATTCCTCCTGCTGCGACTTCCAGTGCGTCCTCGGAAACTAGCACCGCTTCTGCTCCGGACCCCACTCCACCCGCCGCAACTGCCAAAACGTCCGCGGAGCCTGTGAGTGCGCCGGTTGCCGCCGCAACTACACCCACGAGGCGCGGGTCCTTATGGCTCTTGATTTCGCTCGCCGTCTTGGTAATCGTCATTGGAGTAATGGTTCCTTCGCTCAGCCGGTGGAGAAAACGGAAAAGCCTGGAGCGGACGGGCGCCCCAAATCTTTCTCTTATGCCTGTGGCGAGCTCCACGCAAAACAAGGCTGATCAGCCACGCAAAGCTGCCTAGGCTAAGTGCAGAGGAATGATTTCGGCCTTTGTCGCCGGCGGCAAAACGCTGCCGGCGATAGCATCAACTAGCGCCAAAAGAAAATCCATCCCCGCGGGTGGGTTTTTTTTGCGCCCGACAATCGCGCGCTGGAGTCGAAGGTCGAATCCTCCAAAAACTGGCCCTTCATCCGCCTAGGCGAACGTTTTACGAAACTGCGTGTTTTATTTACAATCCTTCTATGCTGTCCGCCGTCTCCCCTTCGCTCGCCTGGGCTCATCCGCTGGTGCAGGAGTGGTTCACCGCGCGCTTCTCCACTCCGACCGAGCCGCAGGAGCAGGGTTGGCCCCACATCCTCGCCGGCCATACAACACTGATCTCGGCCCCGACCGGATCAGGCAAGACGCTGGCCGCCTTTCTAGCCTGCATTAACAGGCTCGTATGCAAAGCGCTCGCAGGCGAACTGTCGGACCGGACAGAAGTCCTTTACATCTCTCCACTGAAGGCTCTCGGCAACGACATCCAGAAAAACCTCGAAATCCCACTGGGAGAAATTCTCCAGAGGGCGGGTGAACGCGGCCTGCTGATGCCCGAGATTCGCACCGCGGTGCGCACCGGCGACACATTAATGAAAGACCGGCGGCTCATGCTGAAGCGTCCGCCGCACATTCTGGTGACAACACCGGAGTCCTTCTACATTTTGCTGACGGCGGAGAAGAGCCGCGCCATTCTTCGCGATGTCGAAACCGTGATCGTGGATGAAATTCACGCCGTCGCCGACGATAAACGCGGCGTCCATCTTTCGCTCTCGCTCGAGCGACTGGAAGAACTTACCTACCGTCGCCCCGTTCGCATCGGGCTTTCCGCGACGCAGAAGCCAATAGAAGAAGTCGCGCATTTTCTTGGCGGCAACTCCGACCTGCAAAATCCACGGCCCGTTCCGGTGATTGTCAATGTAGGCCACAAGCGTAAGCTCGATCTTGGAGTCGAAGTTCCAGCGACTGAACTCGGACCGGTCGCGTCGAACGAAATGTGGGATGAGATTTACGAGCGGATCGTGCAGCTCGTCAATGCGCACCGTTCAACGCTTGTCTTCGTCAACACTCGCCGGCTGGCCGAGCGTATTGCTCATCAACTCGGCGAGCGCCTGGGTGAAGAAAATGTGGCCGCGCATCATGGCAGCCTGTCGCGCAAGCTACGTCTGGAAGCGGAAAGAAAGCTCAAAGAAGGCCAGATCAAAGTGCTGGTCGCAACCGCGTCGCTTGAGCTTGGCATCGACGTCGGAACCGTTGACTTGGTCTGCCACATCAGTTCCCCGCGTTCGATTGCGGTTGCATTGCAGCGCGTAGGACGCTCCGGTCACTGGCGCGGCGCGGTTCCCAAAGGACGATTCTTTGTTACTACTCGCGATGATCTGGCGGAATGCGCCGTGCTGGTGCGGGCGATTCGCCTTGGCGAACTTGATCGGCTGATCTTCCCCGAAGCTTCGCTGGACGTGCTGGCGCAACAAATTGTTGCTTGCTGCGCTTCGGTGGGAGTTCCAACTAAAGCGGCGAAATCGAACGATGATGCAAAATCCGGCGTTCCTGAAGGCATTCCCGACAATGACGGCTGGGACGAGGATGAATTATTCGCGCTGGTAAAGCGTGCTTATCCCTACCGCAATCTCTCGCGCCAGAGTTTCGATGAAGTGCTCACGATGCTGTCTGAGGGCATCGCCTCGCAGCGCGGCCGTTACGGCGCGTACGTACATCACGACAAAGTGAATCGTAGGCTGCGAGCGCGTCGCGGAGCGCGACTGGCGGCGATCACCAGCGGCGGCGCGATTCCTGACAATGCTCTCTTCTCGGTTGTAGCCGAGCCCGATGGCGGAAATGTTGGCACCGTCGATGAAGATTTCGCGGTCGAAAGCCTGGCGGGAGACATCATGCTGCTAGGCAATACTTCGTGGCGCATCCGCCGCGTGGAAGCGAAAACTTCGCGCGTGCTGGTCGAAGATGCGCATGGCGCGCCCCCGAACGTGCCGTTCTGGCGGGGCGAGGCTCCCGCACGCACCGAAGAACTTTCACAGCAACTGGGTCAGTTACGTAAAGATATCAGCGACCGCCTGCCCGGAGTGACTCCAGTTGCGGGATGGCGCAATCTTCCAATCGTGGCTGACTGCGTTGCCTGGCTGCGAGAAGAATGCGGCCTCGATCTCTCCGGCGCCGAACAACTGATTCAGTACATTCTCGAAGGCCGCGTGGTACTGGGCGATGTGCCCACCCAAACAACTATTATCGCCGAAAGATTTTTTGACGAAGGCGGCGGGATGCAACTCATCATCCACGCTCCCTTCGGCGGGCGCATTAATAAAGCCTGGGGACTGGCGCTCCGCAAACGCTTTTGCCGCGGCTTCAATTTCGAACTGCAGGCTGCGGCCACGGATAACGGCCTGAATATCGCCTTGGCCGAGCAACACAGTTTTCCGCTAGCCGACGTATTTCAATTCCTGCATTCGGAAAGCATGCCGCCGATTCTGGAACAAGCGGCGCTGGATTCTCCAATCTTCGGAACGCGTTGGCGCTGGGACGCGACACGGGCGCTCGCTCTGCTGCGCTTCCAGGGCGGCAAAAAAGTCCCGCCGCAAATTCAGCGCATGCGTTCGGATGATTTGCTCGCCTCAGTTTTTCCCGACGTCGCCGCCTGCCAGGAAAATATCGAAGGCGACATTAAAATTCCGGATCACCCGCTTGTACGCGAGGTGATGAAAGATGTAATGACCGAGGCGCTCGATGTCGACGGCCTAGCCGAAGTGTTGCGCGGTATCGAGCAGGGACGGATTCGTTGCATCGCGGTTGACACCCCCGTGCCTTCGCAGTTTTCACACGAGATTCTTAACGCGAATCCGTATGCGTATCTGGACGATGCTCCGCTCGAAGAACGCCGCGCACGGGCAGTCGAAATGCGGAGAGTGTTGCCCGCATCTGTGCTCGAGGAAGTTGGCGCTCTCGATCCAGCAGCCATCGCCCAGGTGCAATCAGAAGCGTGGCCCGACGTTCGCGATGCCGACGAACTGCATGATGTGCTGCATACGCTGGTCATGTTGCCGGCCGAAACGAACTCTCAGCTCTCAGCTTTCAGTTCTCAGCAAAGCCAGACATGGTCCAGGATCGGATGGGAGAGATTTTTCGATCGCCTGCAGATAGAGGGTCGCGCAATCGTTGCGGAAGCGGCAGGCAAACGCTACTGGGTAGCGGCAGAGCGAGAACCATGGTTTCGAACAATCCATCGTGTAGAGACGGGGCTTGCCTCGGCTCCCTCGACGCATCGGGAGATTGGGGACGCCGTCGGAGACGCGGCAAGCCGCGTCTCTACAGTGACGTTTGATGATGCATTGTTAACCGCTGTACAAGGCTGGATGCCGCATCTCG
>JGI12635J15846_10004029_pt1 | contig 12708 bp, 12 predicted proteins | sample BlaSpr_A8_OM2_M2_FD_15846 | JGI IMG/M metagenome (IMG submission 15846) | reverse complement strand
CCACTGGCCGCGCGTCTTCGGCATCTCCGCCGTCGTCCTCCTCCCATGCTTCTGGCATCGCCACATCGAAGCCGGCGACCTCGGCAGCCACCTCTACAACGCCTGGCTCGCCCAACTCATCGAGAAAGGCCAGGCCCCCGGCCTCTATCTCGCCACCCAATTCAGCAACGTCCTCTTCGACATTTCTCTCTCCCACCTCGCGAATGTCTTCGGCTTCTGGATCGCCGAAAAAGTCGCCGTCTCCGCCTGCGTCCTGATTTTCTTCTGGGGAGTCTTCGCGCTCATCAGCGCCGTCACCGATGAACCGCAATGGATACTCATGCCGTGCGTCGCCACCCTCGCCTACGGCTACGCCTTCAACATGGGCTTCATGAACTATTACCTTTCGCTGGGCCTCGGCGCGTTTTGCTTGTCGCTTGTCTGGCCGGTCACGACGTGGGAAGGGAAGGAAGCCGACTGCGTCGTCGCGGCGCTAATACTCATCCTCGCGTGGCTCGCCCACCCGATCGGCTGCCTCTGGGCCCTCGCGACTATCGCGTACGTCGCCGCGCATCACCGCCTCGCAGGCTGGCGCAAGCTAGCCGTTCCCGCCGCCGCGGCCCTCGCGTTGATCATCTTTCGCTGGTATCTCCACCATCGTCCCGAACTCGCCGCCGACTGGAACGGTAGCCTCCCGTTCTGGCAATCCAACGGCGCCGATCAGCTCATGGTCTACGGCGACCGCTATGCCACCCTCGCCTGGGTGGCGCTCGCGTTCGGCGTCATCTGCATTCTCATCGAGCTCGTCCGCAATCTCCGCAACGCCGACTGGTGGCGTGGCCTCGCTATGCCGGTCGAGCTCTACCTCGTGGCCTTCTTCGCCGTCGCCATGTTCCCCGAAAACTTCCGCGTTTCGATGTACGCCGCCTGGATCGGTCTGCTCGTTTCGCGCCTCACTGCCATCTGCGCCATTCTCGGGCTTGTAGTTTTGGGCCGTGCGAACCTCCGCCAATGGACCATCGCCGGTTTCATCGCCATCGGCACGGTCTACTTCCTTTTCCTCGGCATCGACACCCGCGCCCTGAGCGACCTCGAAGCCAGCGCCGAAGCCGCCGTCGCCACACTCCCACCCGAAACTCGCATCATCCCCACCCTCCGCGCCGACGTCGATTGGCGCGTCGAGTTCGTCTCCCACGTCGCCGACCGCGCTTGCATCCGCCATTGCTTCGTCTACTCGAACTACGAGCCTTCATCGCGCCAATTCCGTGTCCGCGTCAAACCCGGCGCCACCTTCATCGTCACCGACTCCGCCGAAGATGCCGACGACATGCAAGGCGGCGGCTACGAAATCGACAAACGCGACCTCCCCGTCAAACAGCTCTACCAATGCGCCCCCGGCGATTGGACCAAACTGTGCTTCCACGACCTAAAAGAAGGCGAATCCACCGGCCACCTCGGCTACCCCCTCCACTAACCTCGTTCTTTACCCGCTCACCCTGTAGCCGCGATCGTTTCCCAGATCGCGGGATTTAGATTCAACCTGCCCCCCTCGCAACGACATCTCCAATCGCACCCGCCTGACCTCCTCGATTTGAGCCAATCGTCCAAGTTAACGTAATCCACAAATCTGTTAACTGACACAATTGGCGCCACTCTTTTTCAAATTTTCCTCGCGAAAAGACAATTTGGCTCTTGCCCCAGTCCAATCTCATGTAAAATTGGCTCAGGGTGAGAGACAATGCTCCCAGTGCATCTCCAACCAGAATCCCACGTCCCTCTTTACGTCCAACTCCGTGACCAGCTCCGCGCGCTCGTCCACGCCGGCGACCTGCGCCCCGGCGATCGCATTCCCGCCAGCCGCGAGCTCGCCACATTGCTGGGCGTTCATCGCACCACCGTCGCCAACGCCTACGCCGAACTCGAATCCGAAGGCCTGATCCAGGGCCATGTCGGCCGCGGCACCTTCATCCGCGGCAATGGCAACGGTCTGAAAATCACGCCCCCCGCTCCGGCAGTGTTAAACGGTCACAACGGCATCCGCTGGGAACTCCTCTTCGCCGACGAACGCGGCGACGAAACCCTGAGCCGCCTCACCGCCGCCGCACCCGAAGACGCGCTTTCCTTTGTCATGGCACGTCCCGCCGACGAGTTTTTCCCTGTCGATGAGCTCATCAACTGCGTCAACGCCGTCCTCCGCCGCGAAGCCAGCGAAGTTCTGACCCTCGGCCCATCCGACGGCTACGCCCCACTCAAAGAAGCGCTGCTCGAACTCCTGCGCCGCGAAAACATCCCCGCCAAGGACGAAAATCTCCTGATCACCGGCGGTTGCCAACAATCCCTTGATCTCATCAGTAAAGCCTTCGTCCGCCCCGGCGACTCGGTCATCCTCGAAAACCCGACTTACCCCGGTGCCGTCACAATCTTCAACGGCGCGCGCGCCCGCTGCCTCGCCGTCCCCGTCCGCACCCACGCCGAACCCGGCAGCGCCCTCGGCGTCGATGTCGAAGCTCTCGAAGCCACGCTCGCCGCCAATCGCGTCAAGCTAATCGTCCTCACGCCCGACTTCCAGAACCCGACCGGCACTTCGATGCCATTGGCGTCGCGCCGCAAAGTCTTGGAACTCGCGGCCCGTCATCAAGTTCCAATCGTGGAAGACCATATTTACGCGCGCCTGCACGCCCACGAAGAGCGGGTCCCATCGCTCAAGCAGCTCGATCGCTCGAATCTCGTCATCCACATCGACAGCTTCGCAAAAGTCGCGTTCCCCGGCCTGCGCGTCGGCTGGATCGTCGCCCCCGCCGCCGCCATCGAGCGCCTCCGCGTTGTGAAGCAGTCCACCGACCTGCATACCGACCAATTAGCGCAATCGCTGCTCGCCGAATTCATTCGNCGCGGCCTGTTCATCAAGCACGTCGCCAAAATGCGTAAGATCTACGCGTCGCGTCTGCTCGCCCTCGACGAAGCGTTGCGCAAACACATGCCCCCAGACACGCGCTGGACACGCCCCGAAGGCGGCATGTGCCTCTGGCTCGAACTTCCGCCTGGCTTTGACGCGAGCGAACTCCTGATTCACGTCAAAGAGCGCGGCGTGCTCTTCGCTCCGGGCCGTTATTTTTACGTGCAGGGTCCGCTGCCCAACACGTTGCGGCTCGGCTTTGCAGGGTTAAATGAGAAGCAGATCGCGCGAGGCGTTCAAACTCTCGCCGAACTGCTGAAGATCGAAATGCGCAAGCGCGAGCGTGGAGTGCGTCGCGCGGAACGCAGCCGCGTCGCTCTGGTCTGAGCCGCCCGTAGGGGCACGGCATGCCGTACCCGCTCTGACAAGATTTTTGTAGTAAGCACCAACAAGCTTTTGAAATAAACGAGGAGAATCAAGATGGACGCGAAGAAGTCGAACGGAAAGAAAGCAATCGGCAACGGTCACGCTCACAGCGCAAACGGCGGCTCAGCCAAGAGCGCCTCAGGCAATGGCGCCAATCTCGTCGGCGAAAATGCCTGGCGCGTAAAAGTCGGCCTCGCGGAAATGCTCAAAGGCGGCGTGATCATGGACGTCACCAACGCCGCGCAAGCCAAGATCGCCGAGAAAGCCGGCGCTTGCGCCGTCATGGCGCTCGAACGCGTTCCTTCCGACATTCGCAAAGAGGGTGGTGTCGCCCGCATGGCCAGCATCAAGGTCATCCGCGAAATCATGAACACCGTCACGATTCCCGTGATGGCCAAGGTTCGCATCGGCCACTTCGCCGAAGCCGAAGTGTTGCAGGCGCTTGAAGTTGACTTCATCGACGAGAGTGAAGTGCTCACTCCAGCCGACGAAGAAAATCACGTCTGGAAGCACGACTACCGCGTGCCCTTTGTTTGCGGCGCGCGCAACCTCGGTGAAGCGCTCCGTCGGATCGCCGAAGGCGCCGCGATGATCCGTACCAAGGGCGAAGCCGGCTCCGGCAACGTCGTCGAAGCTGTCCGCCACATGCGCACCATCGTAAGCGAGATGAAGCGCCTCACGACGCTGCGCGACGACGAGATCATGCGTTTCGCAAAAGAACTTGGCGCCCCACTCGACCTGGTCCGTGCAGTCGCGAAGACCGGCAAGCTGCCCGTTCCGAATTTCTCCGCAGGCGGTATCGCCACGCCGGCCGACGCCGCTCTCGTTCGCAGCCTCGGCGCAGAAGCCGTGTTCGTCGGCTCCGGCATCTTCAAGTCCAGCGACCCCGAAGCCCGCGCCAAAGCCGTGGTGAAAGCCACGACGCACTTCAATGATCCAAAAGCCGTCCTCGAAGCCAGCGAAGAACTCGGCGAAGCCATGCCCGGCCTCGACATCCGCCAGATGGAAGAAAAAGACCTTCTATCCACCCGCGGCTGGTAACACCGCTGCGACCTGTGTTCGCGGGCTTCGAGAATTGTAAGGGCGGGGTTTGCTCCGCCCGATCTCGGCAACCTCGATCTACCCGAGACCTGTAGCCGCGATCGTTTTCCAGATCGCGGGGTTTAGACGCAAATGCTTCGCATCACAAGACAATTGGCGCCAACCGAACTCATGTTTCTCCTCTGAATCTGGAGCTCGATTGAAAATCGGAATTCTCGCAGTACAAGGTGACTTCGCCGCGCACGCTCGGATGCTGGCCGATCTCGGCGCCGAAACCGTCGAAGTCCGCACACCCGCCGACCTCGAAGGCTGCGACGGCCTGATTCTCCCCGGCGGCGAAAGCACCACCCAGCTCCAGTTCCTCCAGGAAGAAGGCCTCGACAAAGCCATCCGCAAATTCGCCGCGGACAAGCGTCCAGTTTTCGGCACCTGCGCCGGCGCAATCCTCCTCGCCTCCGACGTAAAAAATCCAAAGCAGGATTCCCTCGGCCTCCTCGACATGACCGTCCTTCGCAACGGCTACGGCCGCCAGGTCCACAGCGACGTCGTCACCGGCAAAACCACTCTGCACGACGAACCGCTCGAGATGGTTTTCATCCGCGCCCCAATCTTCGAGCGCATCGGTGAAGACATCGAAGTCCTCGCCGAATTCGCCGACAAGCCAGCCCTCGTGCAAAAAGGCAACGTGATGGCCGCCGCATTCCATCCCGAGCTCACCTCCGACACCACCGTGCATCGCCGCTTCCTCGAACTTGCGAAGTCCGCGAGCCAGTCGAATGGCCATCAAACGCGCACGGCAACGAAAAAGGCAATCAGCAAACCTGCGAAATCGAAACGCAAGCGATAGCGCGAGCATCCACGAAGCCTTCAACATCCCGTCGCCCCTTGTTTTTGTAGGGGGCGGAGCTTGCTCCGCCCGGCCGTTGCGTCTTGGCTCGATCTCGACACCGCATCGGTTGAACGCGTCCATCGATGTCTCTCGATTCGACTCCTTCGCTTGACCTCGTGTAACCTCAGCAATTAGAGATTCGCCGCACAAAGGGAACTGCGCGAAGCGGGAGCATTCTTGAAACGCGAGAAAACCAGCGTATCCCAGGAAGACTATTTAAAAGCCATCTGGGAAATGCTCGAGGAAGATCAGACGCCGATCAGCGCGCGCTTGGCCGAAGAATTAAACGTCACGCCGCCCGCGGTGACGGCCGCGCTCAAGCGCATGACGCGCGACGGCCTCGTCAAAGTCGAGCGCACCGGCCGCATCGACCTCAGCAAAAAAGGCCGCCAGATCGCCGAGCGCATGGCGTTGCGCCACCAGCTTGCCGAAATGTTGCTCACCGATGTGATCGGCCTGCCATGGTCGAAAGCGCACGATGAAGCCGAACGGCTCGAGCACGCCATCTCGCCCGAAGTCGAAGCGCTCCTGGTAAAACGCTTCGCCGATAAGAAAAACTGTCCGCACGGAGTTCCGATTCGAGGAGGCATTGCTTCCTTAAGGAAGCAGGGCGTCGTGCTGCTTTCCGATCTGCGCGCCGACGATGCCGGCGAAATCGTCTGCGTCTACGAGAAAGATCCTCAGTTCCTCGAGTTTCTCGAAAATTTGGAACTGCGTCCCGAAACCCGCGTCGAAGTAAAAAAACGCGAGTACGACGAGACCATGACTCTCCGCGCCGGCAACCGCACCATGCACCTCGGCAAGCCCGCCACCAGCCGCATCTGGGTCCGCCGCCTCAGCGCCTAACTGACGACAATTTCCTGCGCACTTTTTTTCTCATCCGTCCTCACGCTCGATCGTCGAGCAACGTCTTCAATCGCGCGTAGCCGGCGCGGCTCACGGGGAGGCGTGTGCCGTCGGCGAGGATCGCGAGGCGGCTGTCTTTGCCATAGGGCTCGATGCGCACGACGCGCTCGAAATTCACAATGTAGGAGCGATGAATCCGGACAAATCGATCGGGATCGAGTCCGGCTTCGATGCTCGCGATCGTCTGCTGCTTAAGATGTTTTGCGCCGTGGCTGGCGAGGGCGATGTAGTCGTCCTGGGCTTCGACGTAATCGAGTTTCGCTGTTGAAATGAGGGTGACGCGCGTTCCGTCGCGAACGACGATGCGCTCGAGATATTGCTGCGGAGGACGCGCCGTGGCTGCCAAATCGGTTGCGCGCTGCACCGACGCCACCGTTTCGCCCTGGGCCCGCTGCCGAGCTTCGCGTTTTTCGGTGACCCGTGTTTTCACGCGGACGAGTGCGCTCTCGAATCGCTCCCCGCCAATCGGCTTCAGCAAATAGTCGACGGCATGAACCTCAAAGGCCTTCATCGCGTATTGGTCGTAAGCCGTCGTGAAAATCACCGCGATGTCGCCTTCGACGAGTTCGAGGACGTCGAAGCCGGTGAGCTTTGGCATCTGCACGTCGAGAAAAATCAAATCGGGTTTGTGCTCGGTGACGGCTTTCACCGCCTCGAAGCCGTTCGCGCACTCGGCGAGCACTTCGATCTCAGGATGCGACTGAAGCAATTCGCGCAGAACCTGCCGTGCCAACTCTTCGTCGTCGACGATCAACGCGCCAATTTTGTTTTCTGGCGACACGCTCACGATGTGATCTCCTGCGGCTCCGCCGGCAGCGACAAGTTCACCTGAAACTGATCCGCCGTCGTGTTCACGCGCATACTGGCCAGCTTGGGATAACGCGCATCGAGCCGCTGGCGAACGTTGGCGAGACCCATGCCGTTGCGATGCGTCGGCGTCGCCTCTGGATCGAACGTATTCTCGACCACGATGGATAGACGTCCGTTTTCGCATTCCGCCGCGAGATGTACTTGTCCGCCGTCAGGCAAATTCGCGATTCCGTGCTTCACCGCATTCTCGACAAGCGGCTGCAAAAGCAGCGGCGGAATCAGCAGGTTTTTGCAATCGTCCGTGATGTTCTCCGTCATTTGCAGACGCGAGCCAAACCGCACTTTCTCAATTGCCAGAAATCGATGTAGCAACGTCAGTTCTTCCGACAAAGGAATCGTCGTTTTTTCACCAAGCCCCAGCGTCATGCGCAAAAAATCCGCCAGCAGAAGGCACATTTCCCGCGCCTTGGCTGGATCGCTGCTCGTCAGAGCGCTGATCGAATTCAAACTGTTGAACAAGAAATGCGGATTCACCTGCGCTTTGAGCGCTTTCAACTCCGCGTCGCGCGCCAACACCGTCGTCTCCAACACTTGCGCTTCCGCTGCACGCGAAGCTTCGATCGCAATCAACACATAAAAAAATCCAACAACCATCAGGTCGAGCAAGACGCCGCTGACCAGAATGATTCCGAAATGCGAATCATAGCGAGCATCCAATCCTTGAAACGACGGGTAAGTCGCGAGCGCCCGCGCATACCACTTGCCGATCTCCGCCCACGCAAAGCTCAGAATCAGCGCGCCCGCCAGGTGCGTTACGAACAGCCGCGTTATCCCTGCGCTATCGAGTGGTGTCGCGCGGCACGAATACCATGCAGAAAGGGAAGCTAGCGCGAACAACACCGCCATCGGCCCAAGCAGCGTGACCGACTCCCACGTACCCATGCCTCCCGAAACGCGCACGAGAAAAATCAGCAGGCACGCAAGCGGCACCCACACAGCAATGTAGGCGACCAGGTACGACCCTCGAGTCAGAATCGGATGCATGATCGAGCTAGTTCTTTACCTCGATACCGCCGAACATCACCGAGCCGCTGATGATCAAAGTCTTGGAGCCGGGGTTCGCAGGATCAGGCGCGCGCATCGAATTTCTCGTTTTGTCGGAATACCCGCCGAACATCGTTTGGTTGCGGGCTTCGACGTTCCAATGATCAGGCACGCGAAGCTCGACGCCTCCGAAAACTGCATTTAACTCCAGCTCGGCTGTGTCACCTTGCATGTCCGCATCGTGAAAATCGAGTTCGGCGCCGCCGAAAACCGCGCTGACTCGGCCGAAGCGAAAGTCCTTTGCGGTGACGCGACGCTCCACACCGCCGAAAATCGCGTAGGCGTTCATCGTTGCGGCGGAGTCCGGAATTTCCGTACGACGACGCTGGGCCTCGAGCGAATTCCAGATCATCATGCCGCCCGCGATGATAATTGCGAGGGGCCAAAGCTCCACCCAGTTAAAATGCAGGATGTTCAGTGAACTCAGCAGAAAAAGCGTCCCAACCAAAAGAACGACTGCGCCCCACGGGCGACGTCCAGGTTCCGCCATGTGAGCCGCGCCAACAGCGATCAGGATCACCGGCCAGAATCGCCACAGGTGGTCGACCGAAATGATGTTGAGGTGATCCAGCAGCAGTAAAACGCCTACCAGACAAACGAGGGCGCCGAAAATAGCTCCCTGGGCGGGACGCTCGTGACGATTACCTTTTTGGCGTCTGCGCAGATCCTTCAGTTCGCGGCGCCGGTCGCGAATCTCGTCGTGGATGCGGTCGCGAACGTCGTCCTTCAGCGAATCGCGGTACGCGTCTTTGTCGAAGTCTTTGTTGAAGTCGGTCATTACGCGTTCTCCACGGCGCGGGTGCGGTCGCGCAACAAGATGAGTCCCAAGAAGACTCCTGCGAACGCGAGGAATAGTATCAATATCCCAGCGGCAAAGGGGAGAAGCGCACCGGGATCGAACACCGCGTTGTGCATGAACTGGAGGACGGCGAGCGCGGTGGCCGCCGGGGCGCCGATCGTCTGGGAGTCCAGCGTGGCGAAGAAGTTCGCGACGACGCTCACGTTGGCGAGGATCATGACCGTGCCGAGCGCGATGAGCGCGAGTCCGATTTGCGTCTTGGTCGTGCGCTTTGCCATTGCCTGAACCATTGCTGCCTCCCTCAGTGCTGCCTGACGAGGCCAGAATAGGGAACCCTCCAGAAGGCAGCACGGGCTATTCGGGGAGAAGCAGGGCGTTACCGGTGAATGACGGTTCTGAGACGGCGAATGACGAGTGGGTTTGGTTCGAAGCAGGGGTATACCCCCCGTTGTTTTGCAAAGAGTGAGAAAGTGGTCTGGAATCAATGGGTTGCAGAAGGCGTGTTTTGAAGAGCGCGCAATGTTTTGAAAATAAAGGAGTTGCGGGCGGTCCTGGTTCGAAGAAGTGCGCGTATGTGGTTAAACGCGAATGGGGTGGAGGGGCTGCCGGAGACGTACGATTCGAACAGGAAGGTAGAGTTCACGGACGAGCATGGCACGGACATGTATACTTTTCAATAACGATTTATTGTATGGTAAGTCGAACGCTCGAATAGACAAGTCGAATGGACGAGAGGGCGATTCGAATGTTGGATCGAACGGTTTAACGTTTGCGGCGTTGGATTCGGCGGCGCTCGTCGGCCCAATAAAGGAAACTTTCCAGTTGCTCGCGGTATTTCCAGCTCAGTTTGAAGAACTTGGAGGCGGTCATGTCGGCGGTTTCGGCACCAAGGAAGGTTTCAAACCGCCAGCGAAGATAGGGGCTGTTCCAGGGATTGAGGCGATAGCCCTTGGCCGTCAGCCAGTAGTAGCGGAGAAGCTTCCACATTCGATTTGCGGTAGCCGCATTATGTCATGGAGCGGCCTGGGCGCGGGCGTATTCTAGATGCCAAGAGAAGGGAAAGATTTCACCGCAGAGGACGCGGAGGGCGCAGAGTCAGGGAAAAGGAAACGCTTGGACGATCTCAAGATATTGCAGAAGACGGAAACGCTGCATGAGGGGCGGTGGTGGGAGCCTGTCGGCGGTGGCGCGGTGCATTGCTATTTGTGTCCCCGGCATTGTCGTATCCACGATGGGCAGGCGGGGTTTTGTTTTATTCGGGTGAATCGAGGGGGAACGCTCTATAGCCTCGGCTACGGGGCGCCGGCGGCGTTGCAGGTCGATCCCATTGAGAAGAAGCCACTGAATCATTTCTTGCCGGGGACGCGCGTGTTCAGCATGGGGACGGCGGGTTGCAACATGGGGTGCTTTTTCTGCCAGAACTGGGATATTTCGAAGTCGCGGCAAGATCAGGTGCGTTCGCAGCCGGTCGCGCCAGAGGATGTGCCGTTGCTGGCGCGACAGTATGGGTGCGACTCGATCGCGTTCACGTATAACGAGCCGACGATTTGGGGCGAGTACGTCATCGATATTTGCAAGTCGGCACGTGAGCACGGATTAAAAACCGTGATGGTTTCGAATGGCTACATCACGCGCGAGGCTTTTCACGATATCTACGATCACGTTGATGCGGCGAACATCGATCTGAAGGCGTTTACCGAAAAGTTCTACGGGAAAATCACGCTGACGCATCTGGCGCCGGTCTTGGAGACATTGCAGTGGCTGAAGCGCGAGACGAATGTGTGGTTTGAAATTACGAACCTGATGATTCCGGATTTGAATGACGATCCGGCGGAGACGCGGCGGTTGGCGGAATGGATTTTGCGGGAGCTAGGGCCGGATGTGCCGCTGCATTTCACGGCGTTTCATCCGGATTTTAAGTTGAAGGATCGCGGGAAGACGCCGGCGGCGACGCTGGATCGGGCGCGGGCGATTGCACGCGAGGTTGGGCTGCATTACGTGTATGAGGGGAATATTTTTAGCGAGGCGGCGAATACGGGTTGTCCGTCATGTGGGACCGTTTTGATTCGGCGGTCGTGGCATGACGTGGTGGAGAATCGGATGGCTGACGGCAAATGTTCCGAGTGCGGGTGTGAGATTGCGGGGCGGTGGGTACGGGCGAGCGTGGCGCCGGCGGCGAGGTCGGAGCGCTTGAAGCGGTATGTGCATTTGAATTTGTAGTGGCGTCAGATCGCGGCGTAGATCGACGAGCGCGTCGGCGACGGCGCTGTCTTCAATCACGACGTTGCTCGATTAAGCAGGGACGTACTTCAGCCGAATCAAGTCATCGGCGATTAAATCGCTGGCCACCAGGTGAAGTGGCGGCCGGGGGCCGGCGAAGAACGGCGTGCCACCACCAAGCACCACGGGGCGGAGATAGAGCCAATACTCATCGATAAGACCGGCCTCGGTAAGGCTTTTCGCCAGAACTGGTCCGCCAACGTGAATCTCGCCAGACAGCTCGGCCTTCAGCCTGCGTATCACTTTCTCGAAATCATCCGCGACAAGCGTGGCATTGGGGCCAACTGACTTGAGCGAACGCGACACGACCCATTTCGGCTGGCTCCGCCATGCGCCCGCGAAGTCATGGTCGTCCGCATCCCAATCGGGAAGGTCTACGTCCCAATAGCGCATGATCTCGTACATGCGGCGACCGAAGATGACGCCAGTCAAGCCACGCACTTGCTCGACGAAGTGATGGAAGGCGGCGGGTACAGGCGGGCCAAGCTTCATGTGGTCGACGTAGCCATCGAGGGACTGGCTCAATCCGTAGACAAGTTTTGCCATGCTGCAAATCTCCCTTCCACGTTCTTCCGAATAGCTTGAGCCGACGTCGCGCGAAGGTGAGGTTGAACACTATCTCCGCGCCGCATTGTCGGTGTGACCATGAACCAGAGGTCCGTTTCCCAATCTCGGGATTCAAACTGACCCACTGCCAAAAAACCGGCGGGACACCCTCCGGCCCGCTTCGCGTCTCTCAGGATCAACCGGCGCTACCAGTTCACCAGGCGCCTGGCGAAGGTGTAGTAGCCGGGGCCGACGCGCATGGAGTGGTGCCAGGCGATGGGGAAGGCCCACCACGTTAAGCCGCCCAGGATGGCTTGGCCCAGTGTTAGAGGCAGGATGTTGCGCTGGCGGGCGAAGAGCAGGCACATGCCGAAGCCGCCGATGAGCGTGACTGGGATTAACACCGGGTTGGGCCAGTGCAGCGCGCCGAAGATAAAACTTGAGAGCGCGGCGGCGGTGATCGGATGTTCCTGACGGGCCGCGTCCGTATCCTGAACCGACGACGACGGATTCGGCGTCGAGGTGGCGTACAAGAACCGGTTCATCAGATAGGAATTCACCGCCACTTGCTGCAGTGTGCAGAACGCGAAGTAGCCGATGAATCGGTGGCTATCCAGCAGGTGCTGGGGCGTGCGGTGTAGGGCGCCGAGGCAAATGCCGGCGATAACCACGGCCGCGATGAAGGCCGCGAACATCCAAAAGCCCTGACGGGTCGCGGCCCAGAGATTGTCGCCGCGCCATCCAAGCGTTTTCGGTGTGTCCTGGTGGAGCAGGAAGCTGGCAACGAGCCAGACGGGGAAAATGACCCAGGAGTATGGATCGGCGGCTTGCCACCGCCAGATAAACATTCCGACGAGGCCGGAGAAGACCAGAGCTTCGAGGAAGGTCAGCGCCTGGAGCGCTCGGGGCGTGCTCGTCATTGCGACTAAAGCGCCCTCTCTCGTCGCGCCATCTAGTGAATTGTTTCTGGAGTTTCGTTGGCTTCGTCCACTTCGATAAGACGGAGCGCGCTCTGGAAGAGTTTCTCGATGT